>Ga0209344_10001041_pt1 | contig 39875 bp, 54 predicted proteins | sample Cruoilmetagenom6_FD_187293 | JGI IMG/M metagenome (GOLD analysis project Ga0209344, IMG submission 187293) | Oil polluted marine microbial communities from Coal Oil Point, Santa Barbara, California, USA - Santa Barbara Oil Seep Sample 6 (SPAdes)... | ecosystem: Environmental > Aquatic > Marine... | reverse complement strand
CTGGAGGTTTTGCCTGATCTTGTGGAGGCGTTTCAGGTGAAATATTATTTTTTACTTGTGAATTAGATGTTGTAGTAGTAGGAGGATCTTTTTTATACATGGTCTTCGTTTTATGTGATTCAGTTGGCTTAGTATCTATTTCTCTTTTAAAATCTGGATCATCTGTTTTATGCGTAGGCAAATTGAAATATTTCAATAAGAAATACTTTTCACTATATGTTGCCGCCTTCCCTACCCCTTTTTCTGTCGATTTACCAATGCCTTGCCCAACAAACCTGCATTCAGTATAAGCGCCAGTGTCAATGCAAACGAAACGATATATAAAACCACATTCTGTAAATATTGTTTTCCCATCATCCCTAAGCGTTGCCTTATAATTTTCCATGTCTGTCTCCATGACTAACCTGTTTTCGTTGAGTAGCTTCCGGATGTCCCTCAAGACCATTGGAGAGGACGCGTATGAAAATTTCTCGAAAGAATTAATGCTATCGTATGCTATCGAATGTATACCTGATCTTACAGCGTGTAGCTTTTTATATAATTCTAATTTGCTTTTCATTTTTTCTCCTCATTTTAAGTTATGGTTAATTTTTGTTTTGATCTTGAATGCAGTATATAATATCCAAGATCAATTGTCAAGGGTTTTTGTTATATTTTTAAAGTTTTTGTTATATTTATTTTAATGCCTGGGATATTTTCCATACCTGCTTTTATCATCGTATTTATAGTTGGTGCTATTGCTTTTTTTATTTGCTCTACCCTCTCCTCGAAAACATTGTCGGGCAATAACTTAAAATCAATTATATCCCAATTAGTTTTATAAACATACTTTTGCTCTGCAAGTTCTATCTCAGCGTCTCGTTTTGCTTTTTCAATCCGCTCTCTTTCTCTGTTTGCCGCTTCTACGCGTCTTTCCTCTTCCATGGCCAACTGCATGGCTTTTTCTTTTGCCATGCGCTCTTGATGCTCTCGCTCGGCCTCAAGTTCTTTTAGCCTGTCCTCAGCCTCAAGTGTCTTTTTATCAAGAACGAAAAAACACTCCTCTTGTTTTTCAGTTTCAAGCTTTGCTTTTTCAGCTTCCATTCTTGCTTTTTCGGCTGCTTTTTCTGCTTCAATTTTATCTTCAATGGCTTTCTTTTTTTCTGCTTCAATTTTATCGAGCTCCTGGTTTTCTTTTTCCTTTTTAAGCCTAATTTTTTCAAGGTCTGCTTGTATTTTTTCGGCCGCTATTTTATCAGCTTCGAGTTTTTCCTCCATGGCTTTTCGCTGTAGATTTGCATAATCACTTAGTTTTTCTTTGATAATCTTTTCTATATTTGAAACCTCTACAGACAATTCTTTGACATGCCCATTAACAAGTTTTGTAAATTGTAAAGCCGGCGCATTGACTTTTTTTCTTTCAGCCTCAATATCCCTTCTTAACTTACCAACATATTTAAGACCTTTTGAAAAAGTGGCTTTATCGTCTTCTGAATTAAGATTTTTATCGACAACGCTATCTTTAAATACGATTAGATCATTAGCAAATGTCGAAAATATACTTACAACCTCTTGATCTGTGATTTTCCCAACTAAATCCATTTTCATACTCTCTCCCCTCGTTTTTTTTTGTTGTTATTGATTAACCGAGTAACTCTTCATCTGAAACACATGCTGAACATATCCATATTATAGGATTTAAATTTACAAGCTCAAAACCTTTTTCGCCATGAGCGCCACAAATTAAACATTTTTTTTCTTTTTCCTTATAAGCTCTTTTTTTTTCTATATCTATGGCTATTCTGTCGATATTATTCATTATTGACAACTCCTATTTCTATGTTTTCTTCATAATAATTGGTTAATTTATTTTTAAAGATTTTTAAATTATCCTTATAATTTCTAACCTCATCAAAAAATGCAAGCTTACCGTCCCTACGTACTCTTAATGCCCCAAGTCTGTTAATTGGTATGCCATTATCCTCAGCAAGATATCTATATGATGATAATTGTAAAGGCCATGTTTTTCCGTTTTTAGCCGTAGAGGTTTTTATATCTATAAGCGTGTTAAAACTATCACCATTTAATTTTGCAACAAAGTCAATCTGCCCGCAATAAAGGCCGTTTTTATCAACTAATCTTTCCTCTACGAGAACTACACTATCGACCATAAGATCAACCCATGCTTTGAACGACAAAAAATAAGGCAAAATATCATTATCTATTGAAGTCTCTACAATAAAGTGACCTTCAAGGTATAATTCGCAAAGGTAATGTACCAAAGTCCCCCTCGCTTTACCTTCATCGGTGTAATACCGATCACAAGAGTCATCTCCGAAAGAAAGAATACTTGTTGATGACGGCAAACCTGTGTTGTTGCTGTACTTTGGGATTTTCATATATTATACCCTTTAACTATCTTTATCGAAATGTCGCAAGCATGTTCAGCTGAATCCATTTCAATCTTATAGCCCGAATTGAGCAAATTTATCAACTCAATTCTGTTCATGTATTTACCTATAAAATGTTTAAGTACGTCTGCATCCTCTACAAGATATTTTCTTTCATAATCGCTCATGGTTTATCTCCCCCTTTTTTATTTTATTTTGTTTTGATCTTGAATACAGTCTATCATATTCAAGATCATGTTGTCAAGGGTTTTTATTAAGCAGTTCTCATTTTTTTGAAGTTATTATAAACACCTTTTCTGCCATCTATTTTTCTTGAGATGACGTTTCTTAAGCAGACAATAAAACCAGCCCATGATCCTTTATAATCAGCACTGTTGAAATGTTTTTCCATTGGAATATCTTTTTGTTTGTTTATCAAATCTAAATACATTTGGTTTCTCCTCTTTTTGGGTTATTGTTAGTTTTTATCTCAATCTTAAATACAGTCTATCATGTTGCAAACCGTTTGTCAAGTGTTTTTATCTTGTTTTATCAAAAAAAAGTTTCCTCGTTAAATTAATCATTTTATGACAGCTCTAACTTATCCTCTTTTGAGTCAAGCTCTTCCATTATATTATCTATATATCCGTTTATTTCATTTATATTATCTTTGAGGCTGTTGTAATAACCTTGCAAATATTCAATATCTCTTTTAAAGGATTCTATATTTTTTGTTAAAAACTCCGTCATTTCTGAAATTTTTGTAACATCTATTATTTTGCTTTGTTCATCCATAATTACTATCCCTTCAAATTATTTTTTTCGTTAAAAAATTAATTAAAAATAACTCCTGTAGTCCTTTTGAAAAAACCCGTAATAGTTAATTGCCCATATTTTTTTCTTGGAGCATGTGCCTGGGGCTTTGCATCTTTTACAATATCTTTATTCATTCGATATACTGTATAGTTATAATCCTCTTCTAATCCAAGGCGTTGCTCACAATCTAAATTACTATTGACACCCATGAGATACCTCCTTTTTAAATAATTAATGTTTTATCCTAACTTCAAATATAGCCTATCATATTCAAAGTTAGGTGTCAAGGGTTTTTATTTAATTTTGTAGTTCTTTCTATCTTTATATTCAATTTTTTTGCCAACATTCCAAGAACTTATAGGTCTAATGTAGCCTGTAACTCGACTGTATGTTTCTGCTTTGCCGCCGCATTTTTCGCAAATTTCAACATGTCCTGGAATATACCCACATTTCTCGCAAACCGAGAATGTAGGCGTTATCGAAATATAAGGCAAAGAACTCTCCATTATTATAGTTTTTACAAGAGCTTTTGTACCTTCGACTCCAATGCTTTCTCCAAGCATAGTATGGAAGACAGCTCCCCCTGTGTATTCTCTCTGTATAGTTTCTTGATGCCTCATGGCAAAACCAATATCATCGGTAAATTCGACCGGTAAATTAGTCGAATTAGTATAATAATCTTTATCTGAAATATCTTTTTGAGCTAATCTGTAAGCAGTACTCTCGGCTGGAGTAGCTTCCAAATTAAAAAGATCACCATATCTCATTTGGGCTATGAGTAACTCTTTTTTTATATTTTTCATGGTCTCAATTGTAATTGTTTGGCCTAATTTTGAGTCAATGCCTTCGCCTAAAAGAGTTTCACAGGCTTCATGCATACCTACGATACCTACAGTAGAAAAATGATTGTACCAATATTTATCAAATCTTTTCTTGATATCTCCAAGGTAATATTTTAAATAAGGGTATAAACCCTTTTCTGTAAAATCTTCAACCATTTTTCTTTTGATATTAAGTGAATAACAAGCAAGGTCTGTATACTCAGATAAAAGCCTTTTGAAAACCTTAACCCTCTCTGATATATGTTCGCCGCCTACACAGCGTGCAATGCTCGCATAACGTGGCAGGTTGAGGGTTACAACCCCAACACTCCCTGTAAGACCTATTGACGAAAATAGGCCGCCTGAGCGCTTTTGGAGCTGCTTGCGATCAATACGCAAACGGCAACACATTGACGTGATCTGGTTTTCATCCATGCCGCTGCCCACATAGTTCCCAAAATAAGGCACACCAAATTTATCTGCCAACTTCCATAAAGGATTATATTTCTGACTTTCCCATAAAAACTCTTTTGTAATATTATAAGTTGGTATCGGGAACGGGAACATATTACCGTTAGCGTCCCCCTCAGTCATTATCTCCCAAAAAGCTTTATTGATCATGTCCATTTGTGGCTGAAAGTCACCATAGCTCTTTTCAAAGCCTTCCAGTGGCGACACAACCACTTGAGTTCTCATATGATCTGGACATACAAGATCAAATGTAAGATTTGAAAAAGGTTGTTGAAAGCTCACTCTCGTTGGAACATTCATATTAAAGACAAAGCTCCTCAGTTCTTTTTTTACAGTTTTAAAGTCTTTAATATTATCAGCGAAAATAAATGGAGCAAGCAAAGTGTCAAAGTTAGAGAAAGCTACAGCACCGGCTACTTCACCTTGCACGGAAAACAAAAAGTTGACTATCTGCCCTAATGCAGACCTGAAATGCTTAGGCGGAGCGCACGCAATTTTGCCTTGTACACCACGAAAACCCTTCAATAAAAAATCTTTCAAATCAAACCCACAACAATAGGCCGAAACACTATTCAAATCGTGAATATGAAGCAATCCAGCACTATGTGCGTCTTTAATCTTTTTGGTGTAGATATTATCTTTCCAAAAACCTTTTGACACCATTTTTGATATCATCCCATTTAACCCTTGTAAAGAATAACCCATGTTTGAGTTTTCCTCTATCTCCCACGTATTTTTCTCAAGATATTCACCGACTTCTTTGAGATAATCTGCCATAATTTAACTCCTTTTCTTTTCAAGTTTAGTTATAAATTTTTCTATTTGATTGATTTTCCTTGATTCTTTTAAAGGGTTTGCCTCAAGGTCGTCATAAAGCTCTATAAAGATGCCTTCCTCGTCGATAGTGGTTGTCAATGCGTAGACAGCCATTAACTTTGATAGCCTCTCTTCTATCCTATTTAGGCTATCGTCAAGAGCTGCAAGATCACATAACTCTGAAATAGATCCGAGTTTTTCCTCTTTGATATAATTTTTTAAATCTAAGAAATTATCAAAAAAAGAATAACTAACATCTGATGACGTTATATCCGTGTAGGATTTTTTAGGTGAAACGTAGATATCGTATGTTGATTTAAATTTTCCGAAGTCGTCCCTCTCTTGAAGCCTTGAAATATTAACTATTTTCATTTTTCCACCCTCCGTAAGTTATTTTATTTATTATCATTAAATACAATATAATATATTCAATCACAGTTGTCAAGCTTTTTATTTATCCTCTAACCAAATAAAGGCAAAATTATCAGACATTATAGCGACAGGCATATTGTCGCCAACAGCCTTGATTTCTGGTTTTATTTCTGCCCATATCTCTTTTAAATTTTCTTTTCCTGCTAACCAACTTTCTGTTATCATCATGTCATATTGATATACTTTGTTTTGATAGTCGGTTGAAACGCTCATGATTTTTCTCCCCTTTTCTTTAAGTTATTATTAATGTTTGTTTTGATATTGAATGCAGTGTATAACACTCAAGATCATCTGTCAAGGGTTTTGTGTTATTTATTTAAATAATATTTGTCATAGACATGTTTTTGCAATTCATAATTATTTGGGTATAATTTATATACTTTAACATATCGTTCAGGATGTTTTTTAGCTTTTTCAAATAAATACCTAAAAGCTTTAAACTGTTTATCAAAAACATATTTTTGCATTACGTAATCATCCGGATATTTTGATATAGCTATTTTAGTTATTTTCGATTTTTGCGGCTGCAGGCTCATAGATAAATAAGCTTTAAATTGATTATCATATACGTATTTTTGCATTACATAATCATTCGGATATTTTTCGATAGCTATTTTTTTGATAATTCTATTTGGTACTTTCGCCATATAATTATACCCTGTAATCTGTTTATGATAAACATACTCTTGCATTTTAATATTATCGGGATATCTTTTTATTGCTAAATTACTTATTTTAGTTTCTATTGAAGATGCAAAGCACAAACTAACGAAAGTCAAAATGATAATTGATACCAATACTAATAATTTTTTAAACATTTTTTATCTCCTTATTATTTAATATTAATGTTTTGGCCTTAAAAATAGCTTGTTATTTTCAAGGCCGATTTTAGTTGATTAATTAATTTTCTTAATGGTGTACCATGCGGGTTTACCTGCAAACTCTCTTATTTGTTCAAGGGAAAGTTCTTTCCCTCTAAGCTCAAGTGTAAGGTTTAGGGGTATCTCACAGTATAATGCTGTATGCTGTGATAATGTATGCGGTAACACACCACATACTATTTTATTTTTAATATTTTCTACTGTAGCATGGGAAAGAACCATAGTATTCTCATCAACAAGACCAATCTCTTTGATATAATCTACAAGACCTTGATGCCTGGTGACTATAACTTCTATCTTTAATTTACTCATGTTTTTTTCTCCTTTATTATTATTAATTAATTGCGCTGTCTGATATTATATTATTGCAAAAGACAAACCAAAGTATAAAAATATTATATTTATTTTACAAGTATCTGATTTTATTATCAAAAAGAAAATAATAGTTTGTCCTTGCTATTTTAAAAATAAAAACTGATATACATTTGTGTAAACTTTTACATATAATGTGGTAATTTTTTGCCGTTTGTTGGGTAAAAAAAGTGATATGTTCCTCATGTCTCTTATACTGCATTTTATTTTCCACGCATACCATTACATTACCCACCTTGTTTTTGTTCAGCCACGGCAATCTCGTGAGGCATATTAGCTTTTTTCGGATTGTCTCCATTTAACACCTGTTCTGACCTGTACAAGGCTTGTATCTTCTGCCAGTATTTGCTTTTTAGAACAGATATTATTTCTTATCATTCTGCCTATTATATTCAAAAAGCTCAACCGACCTTTTGGCCTCTCAAAGTTAAGGTCTTGATGCTCCCCACAAAAAGTTATAAAGTTGTTGTATAGATCCATTGATGTGATATAATCATCAACGTTCCCTGTAAATTCAAGAGTATTATCAATAAATAATTGCAGGGCATTTTTAGTTGATATTTTTATACCAGAGCAATCAACACCAGCCTTAATATTTTTTTTGATAAGAGCAACTTTTTCACGGTTTGTTAATTTTTCTTTCATAACCCTGATTTTCTTTAATTTTCTTTCTGCATTTATAACTTCTTTCATAGCAGTTACTTCTCTTTCTATCATCATGCACATTTCTCTGGATGCTTTCATGTTGTCTCCTCGTTATTTAAGTTATTGATTGAATTACTGGATCATACCACAAATATATGATCCAGTCAAGCTTTTAAACAGTTAATTGCAAATTGATATTAACATTTCGTTCTTTTTTATCAAAATACAAATTAAAAACCTCATCAAGAATAGCTTCGTGATAAACATTGACATGTCCATATCTTGTGTCTTTTGTTTTTCCTATCTCTATACCTCTGTCCCTGCACATTGCGGAGGCTATCCTACCCAATCTGCTTGCCGTTTTGACGTCAACATTAAGGCTTTTCATGGATGCATACCCTTTAATAGAATACTCATCCACTTCAGATGTGATCTGCTTGCACTCGACTTTGTGAAGGCGTTCTTCTAATTCGGCCTGCTTCTTATTCGTGTCATTAAGTTTTTGTGCTACACTTATTAAGATTTCTAACTCATTCATGGGTTTAGCTTGTTGCTGATCTTTAATGTGCTGCTCCATGCGGTTGAACTCTGCAATATACACTTCTTTGAACTTTGCCGCTTTTTTGCCTGTGTAGCCCATACATAAAAAAGTTAGTCCGTCACGGGTAAGTTCATACATCGGTTGAGCTTTATTTTGTTTGTTGATATAAGAGGACGCCGCAAAATTGCCGAGTCTAAATTTATCAGAACATTCGATCTTTTTAATTGATTTTAATACATCATCATGTTGCTTCCCGAATACCTCTGCTACCTTCCTGGATGTTGTTGTCAGTTGATTATCTTTATTAATTACCACTAAGTCTTTCATAATTGTTCTCTCCTCGTTTAATTTATTGTTATTTCAGCATAATCACTCGCTCTCCAAAATTGGATAACGAGAATTTGTCCGAACAATCAATATTTTTTATATCCCTTAAAACATTCTTATATTCTTTCTTAAAAACCTCTGCTACCTATAAGCTCATTGCTGTGATCTTAAATGCCTTTGCTGATCACTGCTAAATTATTCATATTGCCTCCTCGTTGTTTAAGTTATTGATATTATTGTTATTGCCTGTAAAATCGCCATCATTAAAAACATAATAACATATTGTTATTAGCTTGTCAAGGGTTTTTGCTTAAAAAAACAGGATCATCAAAAAAAGGTCTCCTGGAATTTGGTAGAAAAAAGTTGTAACAGTTTGGGTGAATCCTCTTATTGGGGGTAACGTTTTATATTACACTATTGTTTCTTTTTGAAAGTATAATATAATATAAAAATCCTTATGAAAGAATATAGTATATAACGGTTACTGGTTACAAAAGCTTCAAGAGTGTACTATAGGTAGTGATTTGAACAGTAGCCGTTTTGTAGCGGATTAGCACTAAATGATACAAGGATTTTTCAAGTATCTGTTTTTATTACATATGTTATTTTTAAAACAATCGGACATTTTGGCCGATATACCACTTTTTACCCTATCCGTTACAGTGATTATGTAAACTTTTACAGTTTTTTTTGCTCTTTTTTAGAAAGTGTAATATAGACAAAACCAAAAAAGCAGACCAAAAAGCTCCTAAATAACATCTTTTTGGCTATCTGTAACAGAACAAAAAAGAAAAAGACCAGAGGATTTCTCCCCCAGTCTTTTTTTTGATAAATGTCTTTTATGCTGTTTAATATTTTCTTATTTCTATTCTTTCCACATTATACCGGTGCGTATATGTATTAATTTGCGGTCATATTTGCCCATCCTTATAAGTGTTTTATTTGACTCTGGAAGTAGTATTGTAATCATCTTTGAAAAACTTAGCCTATTTTTTATTCTTGCTGATATACCAGACTTGTCACAAAACTCTTTATACCCGTCCCATAGTTCACAAAATGGAATGCAGTCATCATTACATCCAGTTATATCTATTGTTGTGTTAAAGAACATATTGAAGGACTCCGCTACAGTCAAGGGTCTTTTTTTTGATAAGTTATATTTATCATTTGTTTCTGGATAATCTTTCTCGAAGCTATCAGACAAAAATGATAACTCTGTTTTAACCTCAACGAGCATTTGATTGATTCTTTTCTCTTCTGCAATTAACTCGACAATACGAATTGCTGCTTGCTGAATACTTTTTGTTTCTTTCATACCTTTACTCTCCTCGTTTATTAATGGTTAAATTTCTTTGTTTCTTACCGGATCATCTTTCCATGTTAAACCAGTACGTACTCGCATTGGTTTGCGGTTATATTTGTCCATCCTCACAAGAGTCCTATCTGTCTCTGGTAATAGTTTTGCAATCCTTTTTGAAAAGCTTAATTTGCTTTTTATCCTTGTTCCTTCCAATATCTTGTTATCATCACAAAAGGCTATGTACTTGTCGTAGACTTCACAGGATGGTAGATAATCCTCATCGCAACCAGTTATATCAATTTTTTCGTCAATGAACGTGTTGAGTGATTCGGACAGTGTTATAAATCTTTTCTTTGATAGTCTTTTTTCCTCGTCACCTTCGCAACAAAACTTCCAGTTCCTTTTCCACATTTTTTTCTGGTTAATTGTCAAGACTGCTTTTAATATAGCTGCTTCATAATCTTCATCTTTTAATCTATGGATTAAATTTTGGTCTGGAGGTAAATCAAGCATATTTTTATTAAATTCAATAAGAATAAGTCTTCTAAAAAAACCCTCAGTTTTATCAGAGCTTTGAGGTATCTCGTTCATGGAAAAGAAAAGCTTTGCATAGTTATCAAAAGTAAGGTCTGGAAGATACTTTCTTGCACATGTTATCCTGTCACCTCCAGTCAATTTCTTTATAATACCCATCTCCATCATTTTTAAGTAAGGTATCTCGGCCGCAAAGTTAGCGAATGATCCGAACAATGCCTCTCTGCCGAAAGCATCCTCTTTAATAAGTTGATTTAATCCAAGATGTGATATCCTACCCATACAGTCCTGGAGTATCCTTGTGTATGCAGATTTGCCAGTGCCGCCATCACCATGGAGATAAAACATCTTAGTTCTTTTTGCCTCTTCTTTCATAAGGCAATACCCAAGCAGTTCAAAGAAAAGACTTTTATATTTTTCTCCAAGGATTTGCCCCGATATGGTTTCAATCATTATCTCATCGTTATTAATAGGGTTTTTCTTTTTTGATAATTCCGTTGCTTTTTCGTTGTATGCAAATGGAATTCTGTGTAAAAGATAATTTTCTTTTCTGGCATTTGTTATAGCGCCAGTTTTGTAATTAATATCACAATCTGACAAATTGACACACCCTTTGATTTTATTCTTTTCCAAACTAATAGTAGTCGTTTCACCAAGCTCTCTCTTGGCGCGCTTAAGAACGACAAGAGCATTTTTAGGGTATGCTATTGCCGGCGGTAAATGCTCGCATAGGATTTCGCCTTCGGCTATCTCATCTGTAAGTTCCATCCAAGTTTCTGTTTTTTTATTGTAGAATAGATAGTCCCCATTATCTGTTTTTATCCAGTCTTCTTTTTTCAAAGTTTCAAAAGTAACATTTTTAAGCCTTATTGCTAACGGTACTTTTTTTGGCTTAAGATTTGCTCCAGTAGCATTTTCTATTTTCTTAATCCTTGCCTTTTTGTGATCTGCATAGTGTGTTGAAATATTTGAGTGCAAAGCGGTCTCAACTTCTGAATATGGAAAACCTTTTTGCATTTCAGGACTTAGTTGGTCGTGCCATGATTTTGCGAACAGTTTAATATTTTTCTCAGAGTAGCCGTTTTTCATCCATGCCCCAATATTAGTGCATATTGCATTGTTCCTCTCTCCTTTACATGGCTGCATTATCAACGTTTTTATTTGGAATTGTTTGCCATCGCAAATATCTATACCTTTAATTTCTACATCATTATCTGGTTCTACTTTAGTTATTTGCTCTTCTTGTTCACCACCTTTGATGTTAAAACCTGCCTCTTCAAGAACAGGTCTAACGTCCATTGCCCATGAAACAGCCTTTATTGGTAAATCCCTTACGGTCATGTACTTACCTCCATCGGGGTGTGTTGATCCTGCCCCGATCACGGCGTTTTTGTTTGTAAGCACATCGGCGTGTTTTTCGTCATCCTTAAAAATACCGGCTCTTTTTGTTAAAGAACTTTGATCATTATTATAAAAATAATAATGAAATCCTTTTTTTGTTTTGGTCGTGTGTGTATGTGGCAAACCATCCATCAACCTTGATATCTCGTGATCTGGATGATCATCATCGACCACAAATAGTTTTTCCGCCTCCTCCCCGCACACAATAGAAATATTGCTCCCGCTATTTAATATTTTTTCTGCATCTTCTCTACCAACTACTGCCTTAATCCAATCTGTACCTTTAACTTTTCTCGCCTTTGATTTCGGGTAAACAGCTAAAAACTTACATGTTTGCAGATGTTTAGAAATTTTTGCCATATTACAACCTCCTTATACTTTGTAGTTTCTCTTAATATAGCAGATTTACAGTGGGTATGTCAAGGGTTTTTATTGTGTTAATTTTTTAAATAATGATAAAAGCTTTCATTCCAGCAAGCATCCGACAGTGCGTTATGTCCGTTTACAGGGCTTTTAAACATTGGTTTTTTAACAGTGTTGGCGAGTTGTTTCAAGTCATTACAATACATCGGCCATTCTTTTGGAAGGTCTATCATTGCGCCAAATAGCCAACAAAAATTAACCCAATCATAAGAAGAGTAATAGCCCCAAAACTCAGGGACATCCTCACCTATAAAACATAAAATATCATCCTTGATTTTTGCCTTTGGCATCCACAATTTATGATCCTCAGATAATGGCTTTATTACATGCTCTTTGACCCAGTCAGATGCCTTTGTGGAGTCAAATTCATTATTGATAGCATAAAACGTTCGCTCATCTTCACATTTTATGCCGATTGATATTAATTCAATCGAGCATGGATATTCGATAAATTCTGTATCAATAAAATACCTCATTTTTTATCCTTTATATTTTTTTATATTGTTTAACAAAAAAAAGACGAGAGCAAATAAATGCTCCCGCCTTATTATTTTACTTAACGGTTAATTATCAGGAAAAGAAAGCTAATAATTTACGGGCAAACACATGGTAGCTATTATCAAGATTTGTGTCTAACAAAAGAAGTAGACCTGTTCTTGTCATAGCCACATCACCTCTTTTAATTTTAAAATTTTTATAACGAAAAGGTTCTGTGCAGGTAAGTCCCCCTATTTTGTGGACAATATCAATCCCGCAAAAATCTTTTTTGCCAGTTATTTCAAGAATATCACGAATTGTAATATATTTTTGTTCCATCCTTATATTCTCCTGGGGTATAGGAATTATGTTAAAGTGTTTAAGTAATCAACGGCCTCTTTAAAATCAATATCAAACCACAACCCTATTACTCTGTGTGGCTCAAATTTTTTATGCATTTTGGTTTTAAGGTAGGATGTTTCTGCATTTTTAACATAATATTTCTTTATTATGAAAAAGCCTCCTATCTTTTCTATAATTTTAACACGTTTATCAATAGATGAGGTTATACCAATTTTAACGCGGCTAAATTCATTCTCTATTAAATACAATACTTTCTCAACCTTCTCTTCTTTGTCTTTTTTTTCACCTTCAGGTTGATGATCACCATCATTGGTTAACATGCGCACACCATCCTCAGATATGCCGTATAATGGGAATTCGTTGTCCTCGGCGTCAATATAATCTCTATTTTCAAAATTTGAGGACATAAATTCTTTAGAGCAATCAAGTTTTTTGATCCGGTCTATTATGTTCAAATGATCTTCATTCATTTTCTTTGCAAGATCTCTTGATGATATTACCATTTTATTTTTCATGTCTTATCCTCGTTTTTAATTGTTGAATTAAAACCATTGTTGAGACATTGCCTTTGCTAACCCTGGAAAAGTCTTGCTCCTCGCTCTTGCTCTTTCTTTTACTGGTAAATCCCATGTATCGTCATACCATACAGACATGACTTTACCACTTTTAAAACGTCTTTTTTCTTGTGGTTTTACCATATCTGTAGGCGTTAAAGGCGTTAAACCTTTTAACCATAAGCATGTCCTTTTTTCAACAGCATCCCCAAACCAATAGGGATGCACTATGCAATCAGGTTTTCTCCATCTTGTACTCATCACCCCGACAGGGTTTTCTATTGCTACTTTTGGGCAATTATTATTTGCAAATAGCATAAAAAAATCAACAGCCTTTTCCCTATCTTTATGCCTTTGTATAGCCTTCTCCCCGTATTTTTCTATATCAAACCATCTATTGCCTGTTGTCGCAAGATATGTGCAAGGAGGGAACGCGATTATCATATCCCATGTTCCCTCCAATAAACTTGTAACATCTTGCTTAAAATGCCAATTAGGGTTATCTCCGCTTGTTTCTAAAATGTCGCATGAGTATGCCTCAATCCCGATTTTCCTCAATTCATTGGTAACGACTTGCGACTCTTCACAAGCAACTAAAACTTTTAAGCTCATATCTACCCCATTTCTTTTTACTGCATCATAAGCATAACGGTATTATACATTATTTAAGCTATCTAAAATGGGATTTCGTCTGATTGCGGATCGTATCCGTGGCTACCTCCATTGTTTCTTTGACGGTCTTCATTGCTTCGTTGATGACCTTCATTGTTTTTTGGTGTTAAAAACTCAATTTGATTAATTTTTATTGATGTGAAATATTTCATAACTCCATCCTTTTCATATTTTTTCGTTTCTGGGACGCCTTCAAAATAAAGTCTGTCACCTTTTGCTAAATAATTCTCAACAACTTCAGCAAGTTTCCCAAAAGCGATTCCATTTACCCATTCAGTTCCTTTTTTATTAGCAGCATTAGAATCATACACTGAACATCCTATCGAAAATTTTGCGATAGCCATGCCTGAAGCTGTATAAGTGATTTCAGGTGTACGACCTACATTACCGATACCGACTTGTTTTAACATAATTTTTCTCCTCTGTTAGTTATTAATATTAATTAATTATTTAATCATTTGAAAAGAGTTATATCACAAAGATTTTACATTGTCAAGGGTTTTCATAAATCATTTTTAATTTTTTCATATATATCAGTTGTTATAGAATAATCCACATTAATTGTTTCTTCTGGTGAATCAAGTTTTTCAATGATCCTTAACACCTTTGCATATATTTTTCTGTATGTCTCTGCAATTTCTAAACTTGTCTTTATTACCTCATCCATTTTATTGTTAAACTCTGAATATTCCATGCTCCCTCCCCGTTTAAGTTATTAAAAATTAAGTTAATTTGTTATCATAGATTTAATCTACCATTTTAATTTTACATTGTCAAGTGCTTTTGAAATTTTATCAAAAAAAAAGTTACCCTGAAATTAAAGGGTAACTTTAGTGTTTTTATCACTCTTCTTTCAATACTTTTATATATGAGCTTGGCTTTATTTGCTTATCATTCTCGCTTGGTTTTTGTTTAAAGCCGCTTACCAAGAAAAATATGCTTTGTTGTTGCTTTCTAATGCCTTCAAGTTGTGATATAAGCACATTGTGTTTTTGGTCAACCATCCGTTCTATTCTCTGTTCTATCTTCCATACCTCCTCTCTTGCCACCTTGCCATCAAGATTTGAATATACTGTTGTCACAACTCCAAGTAGCATAACGGCACAACTAATAACAACTGCTATTAATGTCAATTTGTCGTAAGAGTTTGATTTTTCTTGCGTCCCACCCATTAAAGTCTCTCCTCTTCAATTTAGTTTTTGCAGATATAATATAATCAGGTTTTGGTATTTTTCTTTTTTTTATTTTTACATTACCCTCATTAATAGAAAAGTGCCAGTCAAAATCCTCTGGGAGACCTACCGTGACCTCATCTTCAGGCCAAAACAAATTATCTTCAATAACATCAAAATGCTCATACAAAGTTTTAATAGAATCTTGGCCACCCTCTCTTATTTTTTTTCTGATAAAAAGCATTTTTGTTTTATCTGGATTTGTTACTATCATTTCAACTTCGTCATCTTCCTCCTCTTTCCCTTTGTAAAATAGTTTATTGTTTTCTTTTTTGATAATATCAGGAAAAGGGTGCTGCACTATATCCGGATTGCCTCCATTGCCAAAACAAGGATGGTCTGGAGCTGAATATGTAGAAATAATCGCCTTTGTTTTTTTATTTCTGGTGATAAACATCCAAAAAATTTCACCAGAACTTGTTACGTATCTTTGTCTCGCATAGGCCGTTCCTGATGACGTAACCGAAACTCCAAGCCTAATGCAAGTTGCGTATGTTGTTGACGGAGGGAGTCCAGCCGTCCAATTGCCTGTATTGTAAGCGTATGAAATTGTTGCCATAACATCGCCTGACGTGCATCTAATTTGTGGGTAAAATCCATACTCTCCACCTGGAAGTATCTCTATTTCTCCATATTGACCACCTGATATACCCCAATCGGATGTTGCAGAAACTTCACCTGTAGATGTTTTTAGCTTACTTTGTGAGATAGCTGCATCGCCTACCTTGTTTGTAGTCACTGCACCTGAATCAATTTTGGTCTCTGTCACAGCGAAAGAGCTTATTTTAGTCTCAATAACGGCGAATGAATCAATCTTAGTTTCTGTAATTGCAAATGAATCAATCTTGCTCTCTGTCACAGCAAATGAGTTTATCTTAGTTTCTGTAATCGCAAATGATGCGACTTTTGTTGAAGTCACTGCAAAACTATTAATTTTACTTTCCGTCACTGCAAAAGAACTAATCATTGTTTCGGTAATATAATTGCTTGCAAGCACTGGCGCTCCAGAGTCTTTTGCAAATGCCGCCGCAATATTGTCCCTTAAACCTTGCATTTGTGTATCTGTAAGCGTTGTTTCAAAACCAAACGCCGAAGATAAGTCCGACCATGCCATATTTTTTCCTCCTTATTTTTTTTATAATAAAATATCGTTTCCATCTAAAAAAGATTTATCAAGATAAAAAGCGTTTATTACAGTCGCCTCGTCAAGTGTATACATTGTATTGCCTGTATATGCGTCAACCTCGGCTGTTGTTATACACCATCCTTGCGAAGAGTCAACTTGAAAAAAAGAATCAACCAGTCTAATATTGTCTCCTATCTCAGCGTGCATTAATGAAAGATCTGATTTGACTTTATAAACCCTTGGAGGCTCTTTGAGTAGCGTTATTTTTCTTGCTGCCAAAGATAATGCATCAACGGATGATACATACCAAATAGTCTCGTCCTGAAGCATAAGTTCGTGTGTACCAAAACTATCAACTGATGTGCTGTCAATCTCTGTGACTGTTTTTTCCCAATAATCACTATCTACTGAATAATCGAATCCGACTACAACCCTATTCGACAGTCTTGTTTTTTCAACATCAAGCTCAATTGATTTATTACAACCTTCACCAACTGTTATAAAATTGGAGGACATTTCAGCAAATCTATGAAACTTTATTTTGCCATCACCATCCGTCCAAATAACAGAATCCGTCATATTCGCTATCCTTGTTATTGCATCAAACACCTTTTCACCTGAATAATGAGCATCCATAGTTATTGACTCACTTGAAAATTGTTCACTCCAACCGGCAAAACTTGAATAATCAATGTGAGGGTTTGTATCGCATGTTATGCCTGATAAACCGCCATAGCAAGTGCATAATGTCCAAGCAATGTCAGAAGGTATTGTCGAAGTAAAATCGACAGCGCTATTTGTATCGGATATATTTCTATTGCCTAAATCTGATAAAATATCTTGTAATTTTACATTGCATTTTGTTTTTGAATAAGATACTCCGAAAAGATTGCCCGTATAAAGAGGCAATAGCTCATCCCCGCTTGTAGGATGGGTAAAGCCCATTTTTATACTGCATGATGTTGCTGTCGTGTACGTGCTAACAAAAAAAAGGTTTAATCCTCCATCTGTATTGTCAAGGGAAACTCTAACGCCAGTCGAAGCTACCTTGTCTGATGTCTTTTTTATTTTAGGCCACTTAAGCACCCTGGAAGAGTAATCAGAATTGCCTATAGTAAAAGTTCTTTTGGGGCTTGAAGATGGTTTTTGTATTTCATCAATAAACCAACTTGACACTGTATGCATATGATCCTCCTTAATACCCTGATAGTATTATTTTTCCATCATATCTATCATAATACGGCATACTAAACTTATCTATTGGAGACATTGGGTTGATTATCATAACGCTTGAGACATCTGATACCCCTCCTGAATTAACCCAAAAAAGCAGTTGGTTACCGTCCTCCCAATATCTGTTTATAGCTGTTTTATCATCCTTTGATATATTTTTAAGCTTAATAATTATATTATCGAAGTCTCCGAATTTATATATTGACCCTTCACCGTTGGCTTTTCTCGCTTTAGCTGTTATTTGCTTTTTTGTTTTTTGATAATCCCCCCAAACTGGGGAGATCTCGATATTATCTGTAGAACTTATCCCAAGATAAAAAGAATCCAAACTCATTAAGAAAACCCTCCCTCTAATTTTAATTTTCCTTTATAAAGAGTATCATATGGGGGAGCATGTCTATCCATAGGGCTGCTTTTATTTGTAAGCACAAGCCCTGTATGATCGGTATCATGGCTTACTTTGCCTATGTTTAGTTTTGAAATATTAAGTATAAATTTATTGCTTGACGGTAAGACATCCTCAAATAAAGTCAATACTGTATTATTATCATACCATTCATTTATCTGATTTGTGTCTGATATAGAAACGTAATTTAAACCGAAACTAAAGCCTGTAAAACTGCCCCATATATATCTTTTATATGATCCGTTCTTATTCCTATGTTGGCTTACTACTTGCTTTTCTTTTTCAGCAAAAGACTTATCAGGATAAATATCGATTGCGGTTGATGAGTCAACACCTAATCTAAAAAAACTCATGAATAACCTCCATTTTTTTATATTGTTTCATAATCCATGCCTTGTTTTTTCAAAATAGCCATTGCCGGCATGATCTGGTCGATTACAATATCCTCCCAGTCATTTTTATCCATACTCAACATTGCATCCGCGTTTGTCGCGTTTGGCAGTACTTCGATATTTATTGTTATGTTTCCTTGCTCTCCGCCTAAACCCGCGTCAATTGCTGTCGGACGATTGCCACCGCCGCCGTTTCTCGCCTTTTCATCGTCAAGAAAATTTGTTAAATCAATATTTTGTCGCGGAGATAAGACTTTTTCACCCCTATCAAGAAGATATGTTCCCTCCCTGGGAATATAGTCCATGCCATCATGTGCAATCCCAAGTAAGTTTCCTGATATTGCCGATACTTGAGAATTACCGAATGCAATTGCAGCCGCCGCCGCCGCCGCGCCCAAAGCCGGCCCTACTACTGGTATACCAGCCATAGCTTTATACGCTGCAATAGCGGCGGCCTTCGTATCATTTCGTGTTTGAAAAACTGCTAACGCTGAGGATAAAACAGCGCCCTTTTTCCCGAACAATGTAGCCAAGTTTTGTAAATTATCATATCTTTTATTGCTAACTGCAAGCTCTCTCTCGTTAGCTTGTTTTTGTAATAATTCTTTTTTTGCCTGATCTTTTTGTTCCTCTTTAGCTTTGGTCTTCCTCCTTTTATCTTCTCTTTTTTTCTTTTTTAAGGCATACATTTCTTCAATCATTCTCTTGCCTTCCTCATGGTCATCAACTCTGGCAAGTTCCTCCTCCCTCCATAATTCTAAACGTTCGTCCTCTGATAACGTATGCTCTTGATAGATCAACCTTAAATTTTCAAGTGCTATTGTTTGATTTTCATTTTCCTTAACAATGTTTTCCTTGCTTTTTTCGATATTTTTATCCGTGTAAGGGTGAGTCCCCGTGCTCACCTCATCTGTTTTTGTTGTGCTATCGGATATTACACGGTTGATATCTTCTATTTGTTTAACGATAATCTCTTTTGCTTTTTTGATATTTTCCACGGTTGATTTAATTTGATCGTCCTGAAGCTTGCCTATTAACCCACCTTTAAGGCTTAAGCTTGTAATGTCTGGCGTATCGTTATCGGATGTTGTCTCTTTTGGCTTACTACCATACCCCTTTGAATTATCGTCCCATGAGTAAGGACTGGCTGCTTGTGCTGCCGCCTCATTTATCTTTATCATTTCACTCTCAACTGCTCCAATGGCAGTTAACGCACCTTTAGCACCATCGACAAAAGAATCCCACCCTTTAGTTGTGGTCTCAAAAAAACTCTCCATTGTGCCTTTTACCGTTACAATAGCCTCTTTGAAAAACATTAAAACATGCACCACACCTTTAATAGAAATAACCACACCATTAAAAGCGGTCTTTATACCTTCGCCAAGCGCTGCAAATGTCTCTTTATTATCTACCACAAGTTTTGAAATGCCGTTCATTACTCTTGTCATAACGGGCATTAATTCAACTGCCATGGTGTTTGAGATACCTTTAATAGAGGAGGACATCCTTAACATAGAATCATTAAAATTTGCAGCGGCCTCTCCTGCATCACCAGAAATAACAAGGCCAAGTTTTTCGGCCTCATCACCCATTTCTTTAATGCCTTTTGATCCATCCTTCATAGACTGGAGCATTGAGACACCTTCGGTATCAAACAGCGCCATGGCTAATCTTACTTTATCAGACTGCTTTTCCATGCCGTGCATAGCATCCGCAATGTCCGCGAATTGTTCGTCTGGTTTTTTATTTTTGATAGAATCAACTGAAATCCCAAGCTCTTCAAGTGCTTTTACGGCGACTCCTGTCCCTACGGACGCTTCAGATATCCTCCTTGTCATACGCTGGATACTTGTGCCCATAGCCTGAGTTGATATACCTGAAAGATCGGCAATATGGTTTAGCTTGCTCATTGCCTCCGTTGAAATGCCTATGCGGTCTGAAAACTTTTGAACTTTATCGAAAGAATCCGCAACATTTTTTGTTAATGCAAAAACGCCAACAGCCGAAGCCGCCGCCGCTGCCCCGATAGCAAGTATAGGAACTTTTGCGGCTGAAAGCTTAGATCCAAGCTTATCCATTGTTCCGGAAAACTCATCTTTTCCTTTAATCGTAAATGTTAAATAATCTTTAGAATTGCCCAAGTTCCCCCCTTTTTCTAATATCCATTATCTATTTTTGTTTCTTCTTTTTTGATAATTATAAAAGCTTCAATAATTACATTGCTTTGTTCCATAAAACTTCCACTGTGAGGAAAACATATTCTGGTATAATAACCCGTTCTTTTATTTTTATTTTTAATCTTTACAAAATTGCCATCAAAATGATATTCATGACAACCATAAAACATATCTAAAAGGATGGCCGTGCTGATACCAGCAACTTTATCAAGATGAGACGGCGGTTGACCTGCTATAACATACCGTCTCACGGCCTTTTTTAGTTTTTTATTTCAGCGCCACTCATTGTAGACATCCTGATCAATTCGCCCATTATATCTATTATAAGCGTTGAGAACATTGAATATTCGCATAAATCCTCAACAGTAGGCATTTTGCCATTAATAGTAAACCCTTCCTTCCATATCATATGATGCTCTAATATTTTTTTTGATGTTCCTTGCATTTCAAGACCAGCCTTAAAAGATTTAGTATGGTTACTTTTATTTTCTTTTGCTTCATTTACCTTTTCCAGATCAGGTATTATCAAAAGAAAAGCCTCCCGTGTTAATTTTTTGAGCATTAACACAACCTTTTCGTCTTCAAAAGCTGTCTCATATTTTTCCCAGTCTATTACATAGTTAGTCATTTTTTTTTATTCTCCTCTTGTTTTAGTTAATATAATTATTTAAATTTTATTAATTTAATACCCTGTCATAGCGTTTGTTAAGGATATATCCAAAGCCGTTGATGATCCCACGTTGTATGAACATGCCCCCGCAAAGCTTATTTCAATAGCCCCAGTGCCGCCGATATTGATAGGATATTCTGAGAACTTAAAGCTCGGCATAATTACCTCAAGCTCATTGCTTGTGTTTTCAGTAAAAGTTGTTATCATCTCGATAGTATCATATGATCTTGCAATATCTAAATTTGTATCATCTTCATAAAGAATTGTCCCCGATACTTCAATAGTTCTTTTACCTGTTCTCCTTATTTTACCTGGCAATTTTGTTGAATTAAGGACGCCAACAGCTTCAAGGTTGTTATTAAAAGTCATTGTAAGCCCTGTGATATCATCTGCACCACTACCATTTATACTGATACTGGTAGTGTCCCATAAAAAGCTTTTTGCTGTAGTACTAAATGAAGGCGTGGTTTTTGCGGCTTTGGCATATTTGCCGCCTACCATGCCCATTGTCACTTTAACTATCTCGCCGGCTGCAACTTCGAGAGTTACCTCGTTACAGCACATATCATAATATTGGAATGAGCTACCTATATCTCTATAAACCTCTACTGTCATTGGGATAGTCGCGGCGTCAGCATGAAAGTCAGAAGTTTCAGGGGTTAACTCGTAAAACTGCCCGTTAGCAGTTGATGTCGGTGCTGTTTTATCACCTAACCACGCAAGAAGGGGTATGCCTATCTCGTCAGCGTTTGGGTAAAATACCACTTCTCCTGAGATTTCATTCAACCCTTGGTAAGCGTCCTCTTGATCAAATCGGCCATAATTACTATCATCTATTAATTGAGGTTTTGTCTCTACGAAGCTTTCAGAAACAAATGGAATATAATGGAAACTATCCACATTTGCCGTTCCAAAAGCGCTTTGAAAAGAAATCCCTAAATGTCCCTTCATACCATATGCACTCATACTTTTTCTCCTTTAACTTGATTTTTTTTGAGTAGTTATTGTTATTGATGCGCTGTTAAAATAAATTGTCTCCCTGGAAAAGTCTATGCCAGAATAATTTATTTCATAGCTTAGGATAGCGTCCACGGTGTCATTTAATGTTCTATTATCAATAAGAACATCCATGACTGCTTTTTCGGCATCTTGAAGTTTGTCCTCTGCATCACTTCCACTAATTGCTGATGAGCATTGAATTTCTATATTGATAACAGGCGTAGCAAACAAAAATTTGCCACCAACTGTCAACGGTTCATACTCAAGACTATCTTTGTAAATACCTATCCACCCGCTACCTGTCACGAGTGTTTGATTTACGTCAACGTTTTTACTTCTATTTCTTGTTATTTGATAACCAGTGAGATTAGCTTCAAGAATATCTTTGACCGCTTTTGTTATATCTGCAAAGTTTATCATATTGTTTTTTTAGCCTCCTTGTAAAAATGCATTGCGACTTTTAATATTGTTTCTATTTTTTGCTGATCGTTCGGTAAGAGTCTCCTTTGAGGAACGCCTATCCCTAAATGGTGTATTTTTGCATAATTTTGCCTTGACCTAATTCTTGCCATGGTTTTAGTAGCTTTATGCTCCCATTTTTTTTTCATGTCGCCAGTAATATGCAACATTTTGCTCTTACCTTTTTTCCTTTTTGATGCAATTGTCGAAGGTTTTAGTTTTGTCCATTTTTTACCATCACCAGACAACCGACCTTCTTGCTCAAAATTTCTTGATATCCATTTACTAAATTCTGTAACATAAGCAGAGTTTAATTTTTTTTGGTTTTTAATTTTTTTGGTAATCTTTTTAATTTTTTTTTCATAGGCCGAAATGTCCATTGTAACTACCTCGAATTATTATCTTTTCCTGTCAAAAGCTCGTACAGGAGGCTTAAAATCCTCCCATACGATAACATTACTTTAACCGTGAACATCAATTGTCGGCTAAACTATGACCTTTTTTTTGTCCGATATAACAAAAAGATTGAGGAGGTCTTTTATAACCATAATCGTCTAAACTTTTGGCAATTTTATATCTTACCGCATTTTTAATCTTAATTGCATTACCTACTTCTTTGTTCTCAAAATACTTCCAGAAAAAAGATTCGGATATACCTGATGATTCTTTTGTTGCAGCCCATAATGCTATCAGTTTTTCAGATAATATACTTTCTACTTCAAACTCACCAATGACCCGCTTATCAGGAAAGCTTGAATATACGATAACTATTTTGAACTTTTCAACAGGGACTACTCTTCGATATTCATATGATTTGTCTCCATTGAAAATTTTTTCTGCAAACTCTGGTTTAATCGACATTAAAACTTTTTTCAACTTTAGCTCCTTTCATTTTCCAAACCTTCGATATAATCAGAATCTATACCAGTAAAAGGATTTTCTGTGTCAAGCATACTCTCGGTTGGATGATAATTTTGAGTTGTACTCCACACGCCAAATTTATTTGTAGTTTGCTCAATGACAGTCCCCGAACTTGTGACAATTCCTATTTCACCTTTTTTAAGCTGTTTGATCCTGCCATATAAAAAATCTTTGAAGTCCATAGCTCTTTCGATATCTTGCCTGACCAAGAGTTTATAGTAGGCCATATCGATAGCAAGGTCTTTAACAATTGGAGGTGTATCAGAAAAAGGGGTAGAATACTCAGGCGATAAAGCACTATTTAATTCAATATCGGCATATTCAAGTAACCCTGATTTAATATCGGCCGAACTTACAGCCCATGTCGAACATAATGGATATCTTAATATGACATCCTCATAAGTCACATAACTCATAATCTCTCCTTAAAAATATTTGTTTTCATACACTAATAATTTTTGATCGATTATCAAATTTAAAAGAGCTTTAAGGTCTGATTTGTCTGCAAACATTGATTCTATTGTTGTTTGGGAGCTTTTATCTTTATTTGCTTTACTTAAATACTCTATATCGATTTTAGTTACAATGCCAAAACCTTTAGTCAGGAACATTGATGATTCGGAGTAATATTCCAAAGCATTTATAACATTTCTTATATTTTCTTCTTTGATAAATTCCAGAAAAGTGTTTCTGATTGTTATGGCTTTTTCAATGATACTTTTTGAAACGACTCTTTTTTTCTCATACTCATATTTATTTAAATGCGCAAGGTCTCTGACGTATAAAAATCTGCCCAAAGTTCTTTCCGGATATTTTTCATGGTCTCTTTGCATTAAAGGCCAGTTACGTTTAAATCTTTCACGCCTAATTTTTTCAGTAGCATACCCAACGTGCATAATATGAACATCTTGTAATACTTTAATATTGCCGACACCTTCATTTAAACTTGTCTCAGGATGCTCATGCACCATGCCAAAGAATTTAACACCTCTTCTATTTCTGAATATTCTGACAGGATAATCGGTTTTATAAAGAGCGGCCGGCTCTACTGCATAATGATGCTGTGGCACGCTATATCCGTCATAAAGATTTTTCTTTAAATATTTTTTAAGATTATAATCCATTTCGATAGTTTCGTCACCATCTATCCACAATATCCAATCCATAGATGCTCTTTCTACAGTAAGATTTCTTGCAGCATCAAAGCCGATTTCGATAGGAGACTTTATTGTAAAATATTTTATATTTACACCCTCCTCCATAATCATTTTTACTATAGTATCAATAGTAAAATCTGTAGTAGTTCTGTCGACTCCGATAATTATTTCATCGGCAATGTTTTTAAGCTTATCAATACAATTACGTATTTTTGCCTCTTCGTTTTTGACAATCATGCACACGCTTAAGGTCTCCTGGGGATCTTGATTGTATCTTTTTTTATTTATATCATGGACAACAACATCTTTTTGGTTAGGTTGAAATGTTGCCAAATAATGCCCGTAAAGGTTATCGGCTGGATGGGGGATAGTAAATACTTTAAGATTGTCTTGTGTCCCTAACATTTCGATAATATCCTGTTTTTCAAAATGCCAAATATGCGCCCTGCACCAATCAGGGCTGTCATTATACCCTATTGCTTCCCATGCCCCATAAGGTGTAGTTATTATAACCATGCCCCCTGGGTTAACATGTTTTTTTAATGTGTTTATTATTTCAGTTGGATTTGGGACATGCTCAAGAACTTCGCCCATTATTAAGATATCAACTTTTGGTATTGGAGGTAAATCATCATATTCTGCTTCAAAGAAAGATATATCTTTATCAGGATAAGAAACGTTCTTCCATTTTTTAGCAGCCTTGATGTTCTCTGATGAGATATCTATTCCAATGTACTTTTTTATAGTGTTTTCTGGTAAATACTTTTCCAAATTCATAGCGTAATGGCCATGAGCGCAACCATAATCAAGGATAGATATTGGTTGATCCTTATCTCGAACCATACGATAAACCATATCAAAACATGCCTTAAAACGACCACAGGAGGACAAATCTTCTGCCTCATATTCAATACCTCTGCTTTTTTCATATTCATAAAAACGCTGATAATGTTTTTTATAATCTCCATCAAAAACAAAACCATATTTGTCCTGGAATTTTGGATCAATATTTAAAATATCTTCCAAATGAGTAGTATTTATTAGAGGTATGATATCACTGTTATGGATCATATGTTTAATGAAAGCTGTTTGAGAGTTTTTACCCTCAAGTATTTTGAATATTCTTTTTTCCCAATCAAAAGCAATGTCCTCCCATGCCTGTTTTTTGGCTAAAGCCTTTTTATGGAGTGCATTCCAAATTCTGTCATCATTACATATATTCTCAATTGTTACTGTGAGAAAAGGCTCGTCTATTTCGTCATCTTTCCTTAACCTTAATAATGTCGCCCCTGCATCTTTCATTGTTTCAGGCAATGCCCCAGTTTGGAAGCCAACAAAAGGCGTGCCACATGCATTTGCCTCAAGGCTTAACATGTTACTGGTATCTTCAAAGGTTGTCGGATGAACCACAAGCATACACTTGCTCATCTTTTTGTTTAATTCTTTTTTTGATAAATGGCCAAGTATTTCGACATTTGGTAAAATATTACATCTATGGTACAGGCCATCATAATATGGTTTCATTTGTGCTGTGACATTTTCGTACGAACAAACATATAATTTATGTTCTGGAAGTTTCTCCATTATTCCACCAACTTTAACAAGGTTCTCCAAACCACGCTCAGGTCTTGATGCAAATATTAATGAATTTCTCTCTCTCTCTTTATAAGGAGTATCTTTAATTTTATCAAAAATAGAATAATCTACCCCATTTTTGGTAGCGTAGATAGAATCAAGAGGTATATTATATGTCTCGTGAACTTGTTTTTTATGCCAACTGGAAACGGTAAAAACTTCGTCTATGTTCACGAAATGACGGTCGTCTTTCGCTCTAATAACAGCTATATCATGCAGCCACCAGATTTTTACTTTAGCATTGATCCAGTCATCGAGAAAAGCTTGTCTGTGTCTCTGGATAATACATACATCATGCGGCGCATAAGCCGTTTTATGGAATATTTCTCCAAGAGGATACTCTTCGGATATTTCTCCACAATAGAAATATGATACATTGCTTGATGTTCTTTGCCGTTCATCCTTCGTGAAGACTCTAACAGTGTGGCCTCTCTTAGATAGCTTCTCGGCCATATAATATCCGGCCGTTTCACTTCCGCCCAAACCTTCCTCTTTAAGAGTTTTCCCGTCAAATGGTAAACCGCCAACATGAAAAATTATGTCTAACTTTGTTTTATTTTCCATTTCTTTTTACTCTCCCCTCGTTTTTGTTGTTATTTTTAATCTATCGGATAATTTTTTTCCTCATATTCAACGACAACCTTAACTAATAAGGCAAGATCTTCCATCTCTTTCGTCCCTATTTTGCTCTTACATAGTTCCTCAATTTTTATTAGTGCCTGTTCATAATCGTTTTCATTTTCAATAGTATAGGTTTCCATTTGTGCCTCTTATTAGTTTTTATTTAAAATTAGCCACAATTGCCGTGTTCTGGTTCACGACAATTATCAACGAAATTTATTAAGCATAATTGTGTATACAGCATTTTTAATTCTATATCTTTTTTTTCATGAAAACCCATCAATTTAAAAACGCCGCTAATAATTGGAATATAATATTGAGTAGGAGTATCCCCAAATCCGCCACCGATTTTTCTCGATATACATTTTTCCTTTGATATTTTTGAACAAAGTTTTCCGATTTTTGATTTAGGCCAAAATGTTGATTTGATATTTTTGTCATCACAATATTGTGATATTGACGAGTATTCGGTCAGGGTTAACATCTTTTGTCTTACGGTCGCCAACGTTCTACTCATTGCCGTAAGTTTTAATTGAGTTTTTTCGTAAGACTCTTCTTTGATAATTTTTTCCATTTCGTTGAAAGTTTCAATATATTTAATCTTTAGCCCCATAGCCTTCTTGCCAGTATACCCCATGGCAAGAATTGTAAGACCGTCTTTAGTCAATTCGTACATCGGTCTTTTTTCACCTTTGGCATCTTTATATTCAATCAGTCCAAAATTGGACTTGTTAAAGCCTTCTGGTATTTTAAGAGCTTTGATATCTCTTAGAACATGTTTATGCTCTTTCCCAAACACCTCAGCCACTTTCAAACTCGTTGTTCTCGGTTCTAAACCTTTAATCGTTATTGCGTTTTCAATCATTCATCTCTCCTCTAAATGATATGTTTAAAAATTAATTTCTTTTTTTACTTCTTTGAGCATGTCTTTTTCTACACTAAGAACATCTTCGATTTTTTTTGTCTGAAGAACATCTTCAACCTTTTTTACAGGTTTTTTTACAGATTTTTTTGCAGGTTTTGATGGTAAACCAAACTTTTTTCTTTCTTCTTCTGTAGGTTCTATTAAACCTTGTAGAATTGCATCGTCACGCAACATAATGACTCCTTTCATATAATTATTTTTTGACATTGTTCGGCTTTTATCATAACATAAATAAAGCAAAATGTCAAGGGTTTAAGTAATTTATCAAAAAAAAAGCAAGCCATAATAAGATAGCAAAGTGGAGGAGAGGTCACTTTGAATTAAAATGGCTTGCTCATGAAACATACATATTTAAACTGAGGTTACATGTGTAAGCAAAAACCCCAAATTAGCACTGGTTATTTTCTCGTCCTGATAATATCCGAGCTCTATCTCTTCGGCCTTTGTTTTCTGGTCATAAGGATGTATTTCAGCCTGCATATTTGGAAGTCCTCCAGCCGCCCATCTGAAAGAATACATAAAGCTTGGCTCTTCAATAGAAGGCGCAAGTGGCGCAAAATAAACAAGGACATAATCAGACCATAGTCTTGACAGAGAGGCATCAAGACCCTCCTGAGCTGTGTTCCTCCACGCTTTACCAACAACAAACCTATCAAGATCAAAGATTGTTTTCATATTATCATGAGAGGCGTATCTTGTTTTCGGTGAGTTCCCCGAACTTCCATGAATAACCTCCATAACATCCTCATGTTGTCTGAAATTTTTCCATGCAAGATCACTCATAAGAATGCTATTAGGTTTATAACCTGTAAGACCTTCTACATTGTCAATTGCAGTCCATATGTCACTAATCGGTGCTGAATAACCGTTCCTATGTTCTATCCAATCTGAATCTATTGTAGAATAACTCCCAACATTACTGCCTGATGTGCATTTGTCAGCAAGCCTTTTTTCCCATCCCAACATGAGTTTTGATTTAAGGTATTTAGCTCGCCCACCTCTAAGTTCAGTAGCATACGCTGCATCCATATTTACTCTATCTTCGAGTGTAAGAGGCGTTTTTAAGGCATAATTTTGTGCAAAATAAGTTTCAGACGAAACATTTCTTGTTATAACGTTGGCCTCTGTTGCAGGCGACCTTTTATCGTCCTCTACTCTGAATGCATCCGCCTGTGACCAAACAAGATAACTATCAGCCTGTTTTTGGACTGGAACGATTGGTGCTATTTGATCCGCAATCATCCCGTTTGGTCGATACTGCATTGCTATCCTCGAAAGAGGTATATTAACGTGCAAACCTTTTCCTAAAGTTGTCATTATTTGCTCCTTTTTTTTATGTTATTTTTTTTAATTTTTTAATTTAGTTCTACCTAAAAGAACATGCTTTGGCCTTGGAATAACAGCTTTTATAGGCTTTGTTATACCATGTGACCAGTCTAAACCATCACGTAGGCCGACTGTTACAGGATTTTCAAGCCAAGAGACTTTTTTTAAATTTGATGTAGTATATTCCATCTCTTCATTAAAAACCTGAGCAAAGCTTTTATCGTTTTTCATAGGATCTAAAGAGTGCGTTTTGTTGTAACAATGGTCAATTATATCTTTTTCAGGATTAAGAACAACAATCTCAACCCTCCTTTTTTTACCATTTCTAATAAGGTATAAACCATCGGTATCTGAGATAGCATCGCAAAACGGATGTTGGACTATGGCAGGTTTGCCACCGTTGCCGAAACAAACATGGTCATGCGCATAAGATTTAGCTATGGCTTTTTTAGTTAATTTGTCTCTAAGGATAAATATCCAAAAAATTTCACCTGATGATGTGTGATACCTTGTATTAGCGTAAACGGTATCAACGGAGTATAGCATTTTTAAATATATTCTTGTTAAATCAACACCTCCAGTATCATCTACAGGATTCAAATGAGCTTCAAAATCATGGTCACAATTGAAATATGGATAATGACAATACGACCCACCAGTAAATGTAAGATACGCACCAGAGGTGCTTATGGTTGAAACTGTTGAAACACTGGTTTTTAATTCTGATTGACCTACGGAACTGTTTGCCATTTTGGCCTGGGTTACAGCATCGTTTGCTATTTTAGTCTCTGTTACCGCCCCAGTCCCTATTTTGTCGGCCGTTACCGCCCCAGTCCCTATTTTGCCGGCCGTTACCGCCCCAGTCCCTATCATTGCCTCAACAATATAATTATTTGCAAGCACTGGCGCGCCGGAGTCTTTTGCAAATGCCGCTGCAATATTGTCTCTCAGGTTTTGCATCTGGGTTGAGGTTAATTTCGTACCATACCCAAAAGCCGCGTTTAAGTTTACCCATGCCATATTTTATACCTCTTTGTATTTTTTTTTTACATTGAAGTAGTGACGGAAAAATTAAAAAGCCCTACACCTGTCCCGCCAGAAGACACATCGGCCTTTGCTTTCCCTACAAGCCCTGTGCCGGCCGTAGCTGTAATAAGCCACCCTGATGTAGTAACTGTCAAAGGATCACCAGCCGATACAGCATCACCGGCTGAAAAGCTTAATTCTCCGACAACTCCAATAACGGCTGTACCTGAGGTTGTTACAGAGTTATATAAAATGCCGCTTGCTTCAATTCCATCGTTAGCTAATTTACTATCAACGAAGGCGAAAGCTTTGTAAAGAGTTGTTGCAGCGCTTAGGTCTTCGGCTGTGGCCTGTGTCGTTTTAATAGGTCTTCCCATTTAAAAAACCTCCTATAACTGATTTAATATGTTGTTAATTTATTTCTATAAACTGCTTACCTGGTGAACAGGGTTAGAAAAGTCAAAAAACCCCATGCCTACAGCACCCGAAGAAACGGTCGTTTTTGACCTTCCAATTGACACACTTCCAGAAACGCAAGTAGTAAGCCATCCTGATGTAGTTACAGTTAATTTCGCTCCGACACTTATGGCTGCTCCGGCTGCATATCTCATTTCACCTAAAAAACCGAGTGTTGCGTGCTGTGTATCGTCAGGGTCATTATAAAGTATGCCTCCAGCTTCAAGCCCATTTGCTGCTAATTGCCCGTCATCAAGAGCGACTGCATGATACAAACAAGTTGATGCACTAAGGTCTTCACCCGCCGCTATCGTGGTTTTAACGTTTTTACTCATATCTTTCACTCCTTTTTATATTGAAAATTTATTGTTAATTTATTTTTTTTATTAAAAATATTAAGCGGCCATATACTTTTTGCTTAAATCTTTATTTTCCGACAAAACAGCATATACAGCCTTGTCATAATCAACTTTATTTTTCACGGAATATTCTTTCGCGAGGTAATCAACCTCATCGTATACTGATGTATATTTGGTTTCTTTTCTACTTCCATCATCTTCAAGGCCAAGCTCATCCTTGAAAAACTTTGTTTGTGATTCGAGTATCTTTTCCATGGGCTCAATAACTTTTACGATTGCTTTTCTGTCCGCACCATCATTTTCAGAATAATTCTTTTCATCAAAAAGAGAGACAAACTGATCTCTTGTAGCTGGAGCAAGTTTTTTTTCTTTGACGAGAGTTTCGCATTTTGAAAGAAATGAATTGACTTTTTTATCGTCTTCGAGTTTCGCCTGTTTTTTTACAAACTCAGAAAACGCCTTTTCTTTTTCTGCCTTTTCTTTTTTTTCTTTCTTAACTTCTACCTCAAGCTCTGCAATTTTTTTAATTAATTCTGCCTTTTCCATGTTTTTTTTATCCTCCTGATTATTTTTATTTTTGATAGTAGTTTTAAATACGTTTGGTGCTGAATATTGCTTGCAAATGTTTATATCTTTTAGCTCTACATCCTCCTCTATTTTTATTTTTTTATCAGCAAAATAAGTTTCAAGCTCTTTTAATCCTGTTACGGCTGGAAGGTCTGCACCGAGTAGCGCAACACCCACAAGAACTTTGTCAAAAACCTTGTCATTAACTTTAGCATTCCATCTTATTTCTGAGCTTACTGTTTTATACAATTTCTTTTTGATAGCTGATTTTACTACCTTAGGAACGTCTGTAAAGTTGGCCACTAATATTTCGCCATTTCTTTCAAGCCCGCTTATCCAGCCAAGAGCAGGGTGGCCGTCCGAAAGTATACTTTTCATTTGCTCTTTGTTATGCCCAAGCTTCAAAGGTGGTTTTATATCATTTTGAAGTGTGTTGAAATTTTTAACCATACTATCAATATCTTTAACAGAGTATGTGTCTCCCTTCCATGTTCCTGCTTTGAAAATTTCTACTTTCATATTGTCTCCTACATGAAGCCAACTTGAGGTCTAACCGAAGTTGGCAGGTTATTTTCTTTTCCGTTCCAATTATCCAGCACTGTAACTGGAATAAGCAAACTCCTGCAACCCATATGATTTACTGGAGCATAGCTTCCAAAGGCTTTTAATATTCTTCCATGCATAGCCTTGCAAATTTCAGTTGTAGACTCATCAAGAACTGATGAATACTGAAAAGCCTGAATATAATCTTTTAAATCTGGTTGTGTAAAAAAAGCTTGCCGGCCTTGATTATAAGCATCTGCTATTGCAGTTCTTGCCACGCTGTAAAGCCTAAAAGGTTTACTTGATCCGGTAGCGTCTGGGAGTATCGAGGATACTACAATATCAGCCTCCAAAGCCATCATAGTTTCGGCCAAAGATTTATTATACTTAATAGAATTAAGTAGTACATTATGGACGCCGGATTCTAAAGCGCCCGTAAGATTGCTATAATATAAAAGGCTTTTAACATTCAAGAAATTTTCAGCGCTACTAAAATCCAAAGTATCAGAAGGATATTTATCAGGAAAAGAAAATAAATTATCATCCTGCAGCGTTGCTTTTTTCTTTTTATTGATAACGGCTTTTGAAGGCATTTCTTTTTTTGCAGACCTTGATCCTTTTTTTAATGCTGAATTTAAAGATTTTGAAATAACATCTTTGACATTTGATTTAGGAACTTTTATTTTCATTATCTTTTCAGGAGGTATGTTTGATGTGTTTATACCTTTATTCCTAAAAAACATGGCCGTGATTTGCTCCTCAAGCGAAGTTTTTACCTCAGCCATAGCATTAGTAAGCCCCTTTATATATGGTCGCTCAAGGCCGTCTAACTCTTTCGCTATCTCAGAGTAGTTGATACTCTTATTAAGCATAAGTCTTTTTCCCGCAATAGAGAACATTCTGTTGTTATCTTTCTTGCTGTCACCGCCATCTGGTTGAGCCGTTTTTTGCTCAATGGGCTGATTTTCAATAATCATAGCATCTTTTTTCTTTTTTTCTACTTCCTCTTTTTTTCTTTTTTCTACTTCCTCCTCCGACAACTCCGTAAAATTTAATATCCTTCGTATATACTGCTCGTCCTCAACAATATTTTTCACTACTTTTTTTTGCGTAAGATCTGCCCATGTTTTTACATACTCAATCTTTTCCTGTTGGGTTAATGGCTCAAATTTAAACCTTGGGAAAATATCTGTGCCAAAATTCCATAATGCTAATTGCCTAAAAAGCTGTTCGTTTAATACCTCTTCTAATGCTTTGGATAACGAAAGAAGTGTCCAAAAAAAAGCTTTTAACTGTACCTCTGCTTGGGCGAAACTTCCGGTATTCGTCTGCTCAGCAACACCGATTAAGTTAGGAACGAGGAGTGACCTAACAATGGCCTTGTTGTATTGCGAGACGGCCTTTTCATAAGCCTCCGTCCTTAAAGGTTGGAACGCTTCTAATTTGACTGAATCCGGAAGTGCCGCGCCAGTAGCAGCTGATACATTGGTAATAAGATCTTTTAGTGCAGTGTCTTCGTCGCTTGATAAGGGGGCGGACACGCTTGCGTAAAGAAAACCGCCAGCCGAACGTTCAAGGTGAATTGACTGAAATTTGATAGTAATATCTTTGTGCCAGTACTCTCGATAGCAACTTTTTAAATCAGATTGCCCGTACAGTGGGGATATATTTGGATCATTAACAAAATGTATTACTTTATCTTTCTCAAGAACAGCTTCCTCGCCAGTATGAGTGAACTGTTTGAAATATTTTATATTGCCATGTTTATCAGAAATAATCCCATTATCAAATGTCTCGAACGGTCTTGTCTTGAAAGATTTGATCCCCCAATATGCCTTATTATCCCATTGTATATTCTCGTATATTTTTTCTGTGATACTATATCCATGTTCAAGAGCTGTTAATATACCAGAAAGAGCATCGATAAAACTACCTTTGATATTATCAAGAACAAAGGTAAAAAAGTCTGCCATTTTATCCATTTGCTCAACTTCTTCTTTGCCTGTATCAAAAAAGAAACTCCTGCTAAGTATAGCACCTTTTTTTAATCCAAGGCCGGACTTAACGGCATCGTCCAGCATCATTTTGTTATAAACATTATACCCTTTGTTGATCAAAAGCTCATCTGGATTATATGGTATAATCTCGCCATACACATTGTTATGGGTTAGATAATAAGCCCCGACAGAGGATATACCTTTTTCTTGTAGATCTGGTTTAATTTCTTTTTTGTTTTTCTTGGCCATATTTTCCTCTGCTATCTGTAACCTACGGTTATTTTCAATAAACTACTTGTCATGTCGTCTTCCATGGCATAGCGTAGGGCGTCAATAAAGTCGTTATTTTTGTCCTCAGGTTCAGAAGTGCTTGACCCGCTTTTGTCTTTTTTCCAACAATAAGCCTCAAAATTATCAACCGTCCCAGAACATGATTTGTCAATAATAATAGTCTGTTGTTGTAGCCACTGTATTCCAAATTTAATAGAGTCTTTACCTTTTTTAGCACCCTTTATTCTGATATTATATCCGTTTAATTCTTTTATTGATTTAGGTTCGGCACTATCCGCCACAACTGTATGTTGCCCAACAAGGTGCTGGATATCATTAGCAATTTCGCTGTTTGTTTTACCTAAACAACTATACTCATCAAAAATGTAAATAAGCCTCTTTGCCCTATAATAATAAAGTTTAACAATGGCGGTCGGATCATTACTAAACCCAAAATCAAGCCCAATTTTAATGTTATCAAAAGTGATGAAAATTGGATCATTTTTAATATCTGCTATTGTATAATTTTTGAAAACAGTATTGCCTAAAACGCCCCATTTGCCGTGCGTATAGACATCCTTCCAATATTTGTCAGTTTCGTTTTCAAGTAGGTCTATGTCGTCCTGGGCTAAAAACTTATTGTTTTTATAAGTTGACTTCAATATTAAAATGTTTTCATCTTGATATTTCTGATCGTTATCACCAAAGACTCCCTGGAAAAAGCGTTTATAAATCCAGTGCGTCTTTAAAATTGGGTTAAAAATGTATGTTGTTCTTTTTTTCGTGTTTGATTTGCCTCTTAGCCGTCTATCTAACTGTTTTATATCTTGCTCATCTATCTCTGTGGCTTCCTCCGCGACTATATCAGTGAAGACGCCTACTATAGGAACAATCGATTTGAGTTTCTCTACGTCATCCAGCCCAAACAAAGCTATCATTCTCTGTGTAGGCCGGTAGACTATTGTTAAGTCAGTTTTATTTATGTCAAAATATTTAATAATTTTCCAAGAAGACAAGACCTGGGTTATTTCTTGAAGACAGCTTTTTTTTAAAGTAGCCCGTGTTTTCCTTACTACTATAAAGTTTCTTTCATTTTTGATAATATCCACAACCATACGTTGTGCTATGAATCTTGATTTGCCTGAAGATGATCCGCCGAAAAATATCTCATTGCGCGCTGTGAAGTCTAAGTATGGGAGGTAATAATCGTTGAATGTATTTTTTTCAATTATTAACTCCACTTATTCAATCCTTATCCTAACGACATCTTCATTATCATTGCTATCATCTATGCCCCATAGCCGTCTCTCCTGGTCATGGAGGCTTTTTAAACTGACAACCGCTACTTGAGCAAACCTTATACGTTCATTTGCCTCACGGATTCTATCAACTTTATCTTTTCCATCAAGACCTGTAGACTCTTCAAGCGTTTGATTAGCTTCAACGATAATAGCTTTTAAACGCTCGATAGCTTTTTTTTGCTCTTCGATAATAAAGTCTTTATCTTTCTCGATTGAGAAAAAAGGTAAATCAATAGTGTCAATATGATTTCTTAATATTTTAGGTTTGATATTGTCCACTGTTTTTGATTTACCTCCTCCCAAGAGACTTACGGCATTTTATTGCATTCATTTATTTATATTATTTTGTTTACTATGCTACATTTTGGTTTAACCCTCCCCAATATGTTAGCGGCATCATGTTTTATAAATTTTAACTATATTGCCTACTATAACACATTTTTATCTATTTGTCAAGGGTTTTTTGAAAAAAAAGACAAAAAAAATACCCGCTATCAAAAAAAAGATAGGGGGCACTGTTAAAATATAATTGTTTTGGCTACTGCTTATCTTCCCATAAACTGCTCGGCTGATGGGATACAAGACTCTACTATTCCAGCTTTCAAGCAAGAAAAATGCATTTGTCCATCCTTACATCCAATACTCTCGGACATATATTCTTTAACCAACTGTAGGGCTGCAAGGTTTAACGGAAAACCATTGTATAAATTCCATGACCTAAAGATAATATTAAAACTCAAACTCCCTTCTGATATTTTGGTATCTATACCCCTCAGGCATGGTGAAGTCCCGCCCTGTTCATTGTAAGCATCAAAGCTCTTTGCATCTCCTATTGAGATATAACAGTGCTTGTTTTGGCCATGCTTTTTATAATACTTAATCATTTTTTCTATTTGTGGAACGATATATTGTCCGTAAGTATAATGCTCCCCATGTTTTTTATCAGTAGTTAAAAAATATCCAAGATAGTTCTCAAGGTATTCATTATCAAAAGGAGGCGTCATGCCTTGTGGGAAGGTTGGTATTAATGGTCTACATCCTGGGTGAATAATAGTACCAGACAGAACATCAAGCTCAAGCCTTTTAGCCTGTGTTGACGAACATTTAAGCTCGTACATTTTACCCCTCAATAAGCATTGTTGAAGGGTAAGAAAATATGCCTCATTTAAATCCCTTGCCTCAATATGGGCGCTATGATCCATAGTAAACTCCTCGTTTTTATTTAGCTAATTATTTTTTTTTATAAGCTTAAAGCAAAAATGCATAACCAATCATATTTGAAACAATTATGACCGACAATTTTTTCTTTTGTTAATCTTATCAACGTAATCCTTGCGCAATTGGTTATTACCCATAACTCCTCAGTATAATTGGGAGCGCATAGAGTTCTTATTTTGATAGGCTCTATATCGGATGCAAGATGCATGTAATAACGATAGTCAATTTTTTCGTCAACACCGAAGACACGGTCTAAAACAGTTAAATATCCTGTTTCCTCTTGTGGGTTTATCATTCTTTACCTCCGGCCTCTGAAATAAAATTACACGTCCAATCGTATTTATAACAATTATAACCGATTACTCTTTCTTTCATTATTCTTATCAAAAGAATTTTACCTCGTTGTTCTATTACCCATAGTTCCTCAAGATAATTGGGAGCGCATAGAGTTCTTATTTTGATAGGTTTTCTATCAGAATAAAGGATTTCATAATAAAGCGCATCAATTTTTTCGTCAACACCAAAAACACGGTCTAAAACAGTTAGGTGGTTTTTCCCTTCCTGTGGATTTATCATTCCAGCCTCCTCATTTTTATTTTATTTTTCTTTTCATTTTACCTGTATCAGTCAATAAATATCTTTCAGGCATAAAGGTATTTTTAAAAAACTTTGGGATTTCAATTTTTTGAACATAAATTCCATGCTGACTAAATAACCATTTTTGGTTTACAGCAAACTCTCTATGGTTATTATAAATTGAGTATCCACCTTTGATCTCGATATATGAAATTTTGTCATTTATAACTAATCTGTCCTTAATATCTTTCGGCCTCAAGCTTTCTGACAGATCAATTGTTAATTTATTTTTTCTATACCACTCAATTACGAAATCTGGAGTATAAATATGTTCTCTAAATAATTTTGTTTTCTTTGATAATTTGAAATGATCTTCATTATGGTAAACCCTTTTTATACAACCATGGTGTCTGGTTAAAGCATCATCCAAAAACCATTTGAAGTATATCTCTTCTTTGGAGTCAAATATATGACCATCATGAGAATATTTTCTATCCTCTTTTATTATCGGCAATACTTGCATTTATTTCTCCTCATCGTTATTGTAAAAAATAGCCATCGCGGATGCAATGGCTATAATGATTTTTACCAAAATTTGAGCCTACCAATATTTCTACCAATAAAACCGACAACTGCTTTGCCTGCTCTCTTGAAAAAACCCTCAGCGTTTGCAATAAGAAATGGAACAACAATCTCAATAACTTCATTTATAATAACACCCTTGATGTCTTCAAGATTTGCTTTGGCTTCAGATTTAAGCTCGTCTCCAGCCTTTGCAACTGCATCCTTAAAAACAACTTCGGTACTATCTTTAAGATCGCCAACTTTTTCCTCAACAACATCTTTAACTTTATCAATAATTTTGTCTTCCAAATAATCTTTAAGTTCGTCAAAATCTCCCATACTTGTTTCCTCCTTAATAGTTGTTTTTGATAATTAATTTAAATGTTTCATCCTTAACTCGTATAGCAAGCTCTGTGGCGGCCTTCATACTACCACAAACCTCCTTCCTTAAAGCATTGATCTGCATACCTAAAAGTATACAGCCACAAGTATCTTCAAGATAATTGCCTACATGGATTAAAATATTGCTTCGCCCGTATACTTTATTTAAACCAAAAGCCATCAATTTTGATGATTCTTTTTTGCGTTTGGCAGTGTATACTCCATCTGGAATACACGATACATTCACTCTGTTTGCTCTCCATGGCAATTCCATGGTAAAACAAAGTACTTCTTTGTCAATGGTTAATACACCAAAAGTTCCTTTGTCTGAAGTTTCCATCCTTGTGATCTCTACAATATGCATGTCGTCCGTCTCCTTGTTATAGTTATCTTGATGTAGCCACTCAAGCCCCCCGTAAAATACTTTATCGTATCTTGGAGGACTTGGCTTTATTAACCCGCTACGCATTTGGTTGATTCTTTTCTTTCATATAGTCTTTGGCAGCAAAGCACATACATTGTTTCCCGTCTAAAAGATAAAGGCACTTGTCTTGGAATGAAGCTGGAGCAAAACCTTTACATTTCTTTTGGTTTTCAAAAAATTTTTTCTCTTTGCATATTGTTATCCCATTTTTGTAAACGCTAAAATACTCGCCTTTTTCTGTATGAACGACCTCAGGCATTTTCTTTTTTTCAGGCTTGTCCTGGGCTTTATCTTTAACCTCATAAAGTTCATCATAAATATCATGATATCCGTACATAACATGTCCCCTATAAATTTAATAGTTAAAATTATTTTTTAGATAACCATAATTCAAAGGCTTTCACGAAATCACCTTTTCTTTTTGATGCGGATTCAAACAGTCTTTCTACATCGACTCCCTGTTTTTTTGCGGATTCACTTGCAAATTTTGCGACATCGGCTTTTTTTGACTCATCGAAAAAGGAAAATACCTCTTTAGCATATCGGTTTTCATCTTCAGCTGGAGGTTTTGCCTGATCTTGTGGAGGCGTTTCAGGTGAAATATTATTTTTTACTTGTGAATTAGATGTTGTAGTAGTAGGAGGATCTTTTTTATACATGGTCTTCGTTTTATGTGATTCAGTTGACTTAGTATCTATT
>Ga0209344_10001040_pt1 | contig 39907 bp, 38 predicted proteins | sample Cruoilmetagenom6_FD_187293 | JGI IMG/M metagenome (GOLD analysis project Ga0209344, IMG submission 187293) | Oil polluted marine microbial communities from Coal Oil Point, Santa Barbara, California, USA - Santa Barbara Oil Seep Sample 6 (SPAdes)... | ecosystem: Environmental > Aquatic > Marine... | reverse complement strand
TATGGACCATAAAGAATTGGATGTTTGGAAAAAAAGCATTGATTTAGTTGAATTAGTATATCCGGGGAAGAGCTGCCGTTTCTATTTCTTCATACATAGCAGAAGGAACTGCAAGGAAAGGAAATAAAGAATTATTGCAATTATTGAACATGGCTCTTGGTTCGCTAGCAGAATTGGAAACCCAATATATTATTGCCATCAGATTAAAATTTATGGAGAAAAATAATCAGATAGAAGAATTGCTTAACGATCAAAAAGGTTTGCTTCTAGGATTCAGAAATTATATAAGAAAAAAAATATAAAAGAAACAAACTCACTTTTCACCTCTCACTTTTCACGCTTCACATATTACAAAATGAACAATCCCAAATATCATTCATCCGACCTTTCAAATTACAATTTCCTAATAACCGGCGGTGCGGGCTTTATAGGCTCCAACCTTGTGGGGTATTTATTGGAAAACAATGCCAAAAAAGTCCGTGTAATGGATAATCTGGCTACGGGTTTTATGAAAAATATAGAACCCTTTCAAAATAATCCCCGTTTTGAATTTATGGATGGCGATATCCGCGATCTGGAAAGCTGTAAAAAGGCAATGGAAGATATAGACTTTGTTTCCCACCAAGCCGCTCTGGGTTCCGTGCCACGCTCCATTAATGATCCTATTACTTCCAACGAAGTGAATGTAACTGGTTTTTTGAATATGCTCGTAGCGCAAAAGAAAAGTAAAACCGTAAAGCGCATGGTGTATGCCGCCTCCAGCTCTACCTATGGCGATAGTAAATCACTTCCTAAAGTGGAAGATACTATAGGAAATCCGCTTTCTCCTTATGCGGTCACTAAATTGGTAAACGAACTATACGCCGATGTATTCTTCAAAACCTACGGCACACAGACAATTGGCCTGCGTTACTTCAACGTGTTTGGTCCCAACCAAAGCCCCACGGGCGCTTACGCAGCGGTAATTCCGCTTTTTATGCAGGCTTTGAAAGATGAAAAGGCACCAACAATGAATGGCGATGGTGAACAAACTCGCGATTTTACCTTTGTACAAAACGCCGTGCAGGCAAATGTGCGTTCGTTTTTTGCAGAAGAGGAGGCTATAAATGAGGTTTTTAACGTAGCCTATGGGGAGCGGATAAGTTTAAATACCCTTTGGAAAACCCTTCAAGCCATTTCTGGGAAAAATTTGAATGCCATCTATGGTCCAGATCGCAAAGGCGACGTACGCGATTCGCTGGCAAATATTGACAAAGCCCGAAGGTTACTTGGTTATGATCCGATGTTTTCTGTAAAGGATGGTTTGGAGATTACTTGGAGCAAATTTTAACCAACCGTCATTGCGAGTGAAGCGAAGCAATCTTATGAATTCATTTGTCATTTTGAATAAAAAGGAGACCCCACCAAAATGTTTCGGTCGTTCCTCCCTCGCATTGAAGATTCACCATTCACTTTCCAGGGCAAAAACTCCTTTTCGGAAGAATTTTCCCTCATTTTAGCATTTTTGAAATGTTAAAGTTTTAAATTCCTACAATTGAGATACTTACGCTACTACCATTTTTCCTACACATTTTAACTCCTTATCGACTATCAAAAACACCTTAACGGATATTTTACATATTTCTTAATAAAATACTGTAACCCTAACTATAGCTTATATTATTTGCTTTTTTTATAAGAGTTCAATATCATTGTTTCGCCCCTTATCATAACAATTTCGTTTTAATTAAAACATCTTTATTATGAAATTTATGTACACTCCCCAGGGGCGAGCTTATTTTATTAGCTGTCTTTTTTTTCTTTTATCTTTTAATGCCTTTGCTCAAGTTGGTATTGGAAATACAAATCCAAATGGCGAAGCACTTCTTGAAATTGGAGATGCCACTACAACTACAAAAGGTTTGTTACTACCGAGAGTAAATCTTGTAAATACATCCAATTTTGCACCTATGACCGCCCATGTACAAGGGATGGTTGTGTTTAATAAAAATACAGCTGGCGATGTTACTCCGGGCTATTATTATAATGATGGTACACAGTGGGTGAAGCTTGCTGCCGACATTCCTAGTAGCGATTGGTCGCGTATAGGGAATGCCGGATTAAACGCCAATAACAATTTTTTAGGTACTACAGATAATATTAATTTGCGATTTAGAACTTCAAATGCAAATGCATTTGAAATATCGAGTGGAAATTCAGCTAACAGAGGGAAATTAAGGGCAATGACAAATGGTACTGCCGCTTTGCCAGTTTATTCTTTTAGTAACAGTACATCAACTGGAATATTCAGACCAGCTAATAATCAATTAGGATTTAGTACTAATGGAACAGAACAGATAAGGGTGGATGCCAACGGGGCTTTGGGTATTGGATCAACAAATCCATCCACATCAACTTATACGGGAGTTGCAGTAAATAAACTGAATGTTTTGGGAAATGGAACTGCCAGTGGTTTAAATTTTACTCCAATGTCTATATTCGAGAATACAGGTGATGGCGCAGCTTTGGCTATTTTTAATACAGATGATGGAAATAATGATTTTCCTGTTTTGGAAGTAGGTACAAATAATGCAAATGGTACTGCTATTCGTGGAATAAACATTAATGGTGATAATTCCGGACTAGCAATTGGAGTTTATGGCTCAACAAATTCTTTTTCTTCAGGATGGGCAGGATTATTTAATGGAGATGTAGGCTCTACCTCTGGTTTTTATCTGGCATCAGACAAAAGATGGAAAACCAATATAGTATCTTTAAATAAAGGAGAAAGTATGCTTCAAAAAGTTATGCAGTTACAACCAAAATCATACAATTGGCGTACAGGAGAATTTTTAGGGATGGGCTTTAACCCTAACGAAAAGTCTTATGGTTTTATAGCTCAAGAATTAAATGAAATTTTCCCTGAGTTAGTGGTTTCGAAAAATATACCAAATCCTATTGAAAAAATTGAACCTTATAAAAAAATGGAATCAGTATATGGATATTATATGGTAAATTATACTGCTTTAATTCCAATATTAACAGAAGCTATGCAAGAGCAACAAAAAATCATTACTTCTCAAGGAGAAAGAATTGAAGAATTGGAAAGATTGGTCCAAGATTTAATTAATAAAAAATAATTCTCTTTGCCAAGCCCAATTTTATTTCCCAATGTTAGTTCGAACAATTTACTTAGCGATATGTATGTTAATTGTATTGAAAATCTATTGAGTGACTAAGCATTCATCTTGTCTTGATATAAATTTGAGTTCAATATATATCACCTTCAACTTACAACCTTCAGAAAATTGCCAACTACAGGCCACATGTCTTCTGTAAATTGATTGCTTCAGCTAGTATATAATTTTCTTAAACACCTAAAAATAAGGTGTATATATTGTTTTGTGTTGTTTTTTTCACTACTATTGATATGCTCCAATTCAGTTCTCTTTAGTTTTAATTAAAACTATTTATTATGAAACAGAATGGATCTTTCAAGCGGCTGGTTTTAGTAGGTCTTACCCTTATTTTTCTTTTATCTTTTAACGGTTTTGCTCAGGTTGGGATTGGGACCACAGATCCCAAGACCGCTCTTGACGTTAGTGGAGCTTTATCCCTTAGGGAAGGTTCGGTACTTTCTTTGGGCAATACCAACAATAATATTTCTTTGGGTGCTAGCCTTTTTTCTTTTTATCGCATTACGGGGCCAACAGCCGCCTTTACAATTAGTGGTCTAATTCCCGCAAATGGAGTGGACGGACAACTGCTCACGCTGGAGAATACCACATCGCAAGCCATGACCATTGTCCATAACGCAACTTCCACTGCCGCTAATAGAATTTATTGCCCCAATTCACAGGATTTAATTTTGGAGGGGCAATATGCTACGCTATCGCTTCAATATAATGTAAGTCAGTCAAGGTGGACCATAGTAAGCTATTCTAGTAGTAGACCTTCCATTGATAGTGTGACCCTTGCTGCGAACCAGACTGTTTCTGCTTCAAGTTATACCAATATTCCTGGAATGGTTTTATCCTTTAAAGCGCACAAATCTGAGGTTTTGGTGATGTTAAGTGCATCAGGTCATGGTTATACTAACTCAATGTCGTTTATAGATTTAAGAGTGAGAAACCAGACCTTGGGCACAACTGTCGGTGGAACCCGAAATAAGATTCAAAGTATTTATAATGATGGATTTAGTATATATAGCATTACAGTTTGGAGCTGTTCCTTTTCAAAATTGGTAACAGGGCTTACTGTGGGGACTACTTATACTTTACGTGTACAAGGAAGGGTGCAGGGTATCCTAGGTACTTATGATGGGGTAATTTATCCAGCCACAGAACCAGATGGGGAACATCTCACATTGTCTGTAATGCAATAATTCTTAAAAAGTAGCTTATGAAACTTCTCTTTATAATAGTATTGTTTTTTATTTACGTATCAGCTAATTCTCAGAATGCAGACAGTCTTAGCGCCAAACCTGTGGTAGCTCGAGTAGAACTAGCACCGCAAAATAGTGGTATGGAGAGTAGCTTAAAGAGTATCAATAATTTAGAAAACTCTAAATTGGAAGCTGAAAATAAAGATAGCTCCTTAAAACAGGAATTAAAATTATTAGACGGAACGCACTTGGGAAACATAACGAGAGAGGACAAATCTTCTCCCAAACCAGAGCTAAGAATGGTATCTGTGGATACAATTGCCCCTAAAAGCAAGGATTAAAAATAACTGCTGTTTTTTTAAAGCACTCATTTTTCGGCATGCAAATTCGTTTAATAAAATTATAAATATAAACATCCAGTTTCAAAATTGAAATCACAATCCGGCTTGCTTTCGGCTGACACGGACCGAGATTTCCTTTAGTCCTAGTTCTTGGATTCCCTTTTAGTCTAGATTCCAAATCCCAAATTCCAAACCCCAAATCTCACAGGTCAAGCCTGCCATCTACCCCCATAACCTGAAACAAGAAACAAGAAACCTGAAACCAAAAACCCCAAATCCCAAATTCCAAATCCCAAATCCCAAATCCACAACCGACAACCGACAACCGACAACAGATAACCGACAACAAATAACCGATAACCGATAACCAACGACAGTTTAACCAAAATCCCTATCTTAGTCCACAAGAAAAAAACCCTCCCCAAACCCAATGGAACTGGAAACCAAAGTCTATCAAAAAGAAAACAATTTCCGTATTGGCAAAATGTTGAAAGAAAGCCTGACCGACATCTCCAAATCCCGTTTTTTAGCCTTTCAATTAGCAAAAAGAGACATTCAAGCACAGTACCGCCAAAGTTATCTGGGCATTATTTGGGCTTTCGTAACACCACTTGCCACTGCCTTTGTTTGGATTTTTCTTAATAACTCCGGTACCGTACAGGTTACCGATACGGGCATTCCCTATCCGGTGTATGCATTTTCGGGAACCCTGCTTTGGTCCATTATTACCGAGGCTATCAATTCGCCTATGGGCAGTACCAATAGTGCAAAGTCTATTCTCTCAAAAATCAATTTTCCTAAGGAAGCCCTGGTTGTTTCCGGGATCTTAAAACTGCTGTTCAACAGTTCCATAAAAATAGTATTGCTTTTGTTTTTTATATTCTTTTTCGGGGTAGGGTTTCATTGGAGCTTACTCTTGTTTCCCATAGCTATTTTAGGCGGAATATTATTTGGCACAACCCTCGGGTTATTTCTTACCCCTTTGGGAATGTTATATAAGGACATAGGCAGGATGATAAGTTTTGTTCTTGGGTTATGGATGTACGTAACCCCGGTGGTCTACGCCATCCCAAAAACCGGAATCATGAAAAAGGTAATGGAACTAAACCCCTTTACCCCAATTATTTTAACCGCAAGAGATTTGGCAGTAGGAATGACCCCGATTTATGGCACCTATTTTTTGATAGTCATTGCTTGCTGTATCCCGCTGTTTTTTATTGCTTTGTTGTTCTATAGAATTTCTATTCCTATATTAGTTGAAAGGATGAGTGCGTAATCGGTTGTCGGTTGTGAGTTGTCAGTTCAATGACGATAGCCAATAAAGAAATTGAATTGATAATGTAAAGTCCCCTGTTCAGAAAAGTAGAAGATTGAAATTATAATGAAAACAGAATTGAATAAAACGTCATTGCGATGGAACGACAGGTAGGGAGTGACTGAAGCAATCTCATGAAGCAGAGTTCCAATGATGTAAGAACCCACTCTCATGAGATTGCTTCGCTTCGCTCGCCCTGACGAATGATGAATTAACTTATAAACGAATCCAAAGTAAAACAATGAACAATGAAGTCCTCGTTAAAGTCGAAAACCTCTCCAAAAAGTTCTGCAAAGACCTTAAGACCAGCTTATGGTATGGAGTGAAAGATTTGGCCTCGGGTTTAAGTGGGAATAAAAACGAGCGGGAACTTCGCCCCAAGGAGTTTTGGGCGATGAAGAATATTAGTTTTGAACTGCGCCGCGGCGAGTGTTTGGGGCTTATTGGCCATAACGGGGCCGGAAAATCTACACTGCTTAAAATACTAAACGGACTCATAAATCCCGATGCCGGAAAGGTGACCATTAAGGGCAGAGTAGGAGCGTTGATAGAACTGGGCGCTGGGTTTAACCCTATTTTGAGTGGCAGGGAAAACATTTATAACAACGGCGCCATTCTTGGGTTTACCCGCAAAGAGATAAACGAAAAATTAGAAGAAATAATAGACTTTGCCGAAATACGCGAGTTTATTGATATGCCCGTACAAAACTACAGCAGCGGGATGAAGGTACGCTTGGGTTTTGCCGTGGCAGCACAGATGGAACCCGATGTTTTGATTATTGATGAGGTGCTTGCGGTAGGGGATTTGGGCTTTGTATTAAAATGTTTTAAAACAATAGATACTATTTTGCCCCATACAGCCATTGTGTTTGTTTCGCACTCTATGCCAATGGTGTCGCGTATATGTACCCAGATTATTTTGATGGAAAAGGGAGAAGCTATTTTTCAAGGAGAGGATGTAGGCATAGCAATTGATAAATATTATACTCGCTTTGCGGATAATGATAGCAATGTGATATTTGATGATGGGAGTATTGCGTTTGAAAGGGTGGAAATATTAGATGCAAAAGCTTATGATAAAAATATTGCCCAGATAGAGTGGGGAAGTCATTTTAAACTGAAATTCAGGTTTATAAAGCATTCCCTAAAAGAAACTCCAGCATTTTATATATCTATTTACGATAAGGAACAACGCCCAGTGGCTATTTTGGAGCCGAATATTGAGGAATTAAGTTCAGCCAATGATGTAGATTTAATTGAATTTATTGTTGAGCATAATAATTTACAACTATCAAAAGGAATATATTCCCTAAATATTGTTGTTTCAAAAATGGTCAATAACGAACCACTTCTTAGGATGAATGGAATATTGTCATTTCAAATGCTCCACCAAATAGATACCTGGCCTCCATTTTTATTAAAATCTTCCTATCAATCTATTTAATTATATGTTGTTTAAAAATAAAAAACCAAAAGTATTTTGTATTGGCCTTAATAAAACGGGAACCACAACGCTTGAAAAAATCCTAAAAGACTTCAACTATAAATTGGGCGACCAAAGCAGCGGGGAACTATTGTTTAAAGATTGGTTCAGAAGAGATTTTAAATCGATTATTGCACTTTCCAAAACAGCAGATGCCTTTCAAGACGCGCCTTTTTCGTTTCCTTTTACTTTTATTGCCTTAGATCCAAATTTCCCCAATGCAAAGTTTATCCTTTCCGTGCGTGATTCTCCAGAGCAATGGTATAATTCCTTACTGAAATTTCATTCCAAGCTCTGGGCAGATGGAATAAATCCACCTACAACAGAAGATTTAAAAAACGCCAAGTATCGTTATAAAGGTTTTGCCTATGAGGTGCACAAAGTAATCTTTAAAACACCAGATGAGGACCCATACAATAAAGAAATATTGATAGATTACTACAACAATCACAATTACCACGTAATTGAATATTTCAGGAGCAGGCCAGAAAAATTGCTGGTTATTAATGTTTCTAATGATAATGATTATCTTCGGCTTTGTGATTTTTTAGTCCAGAAACCTATCCATAAAACTTTTCCATGGGAGAACAAGAGCGACCAAATGAAATGATTAACGTAACCAAAACCTTTCTCCCGCCACAAGAAGCATACAATACCATTCTAAAAAAAGCATGGGATTCCGGCTGGATAACCAATAGAGGGGCTTTGGTATTGGAACTGGAAGAAAAACTAAAGACTTTTCTGAATGTTCCAAATATTATAGCGATGACCAACGGTACCCTGCCCTTGCAAATAGCCATAAAAGCCTTGGAATTAACGGGAGAGATTATTACCACCCCCTTCAGCTATGTTGCTACCACCAGTAGCATTGTATGGGAAGGCTGTACTCCTGTATTTGTAGATATTCACCCAGAATATCTTACCATAGATGAAACAAAAATAGAAGCTGCCATCACCTCCAATACAACTGCTATTTTAGCAACCCATGTATTTGGAAACCCCTGTGCTGTTGAAGAAATAGAAGCTATTGCAAAAAAACACAACCTAAAAGTTATTTACGACGCTGCCCATTGTTTTGGTGTAACCTATAAAGGGAAAAGCATTTTTGAATATGGCGATGTAAGTACCTGTAGTTTTCACGCAACTAAAGTTTTTCATACAGGAGAAGGCGGGGCCTTATTTACAAACTCTGAGGCGCTAAATGATAAAATCTTTTATCACCATAATTTTGGGCATTTTGGCCCAGAGGTTTTTCAAGGAGTTGGTGTCAATGCCAAAATGAGTGAGCTACAGGCTGCTATGGGGCTAGCTATACTTCCTTATATGGAAACCATTCTTAGGTCAAGAAAAAGTGTTGTGGAGGTTTATCAAAGCAATTTGGAAAGTATTGGAGTTTTAAAACCGAGGGAAGAAACACAATGGAATTACTCGTATTATCCTGTATTATTTGAAAATGAATCACAATTGTTTTCAATTCAGCAGTTATTGAACAAAGAAGGAATCTTTCCTCGCAGATATTTTTATCCTAGCCTAAACCAGTTGCCGTATGTCGAAAAAAAATCGTGTCCTATTTCAGAAAATGTTGCTTCACGTATATTGTGCCTTCCTTTGTACCAAGACCTTTCTGAAGATGTGGTTTTAAGAATATGTAATATTATAAATGAGGGGATATGAGAATTGCGATTATGCAGCCCTACCTTTTTCCCTACTTAGGGTATTTTCAGCTTATAAATGCTGTTGATACCTTCGTTTTTTATGACGATGTAAACTTTATTAAAGGTGGCTGGATCAACCGAAATCAAATTCTCATAGACAATAAGCCGGCATTGTTTACAGTGCCTCTAAAAAAAGCTTCACAAAACAAATTGATTAATGAAATTGAAACTGCTATCGATGAAAAATGGTTGGTACAGTTTTTTAAAACCATTGAACAGAATTATAAAAACGCACCTTATTTTAATGAAACCATTAGAATATTAAAAAAAATATTTGGAAAAAAACACACCAAAATTTCTTCTCTTGCCATAGATAGCGCTTTGGAAATTTCAAAATATTTACAATTAAACACCAAATTTGAGGTTAGTAGTGTAGCTTACTCAAATACCATAGACCTTTCAAAAGACGATAGATTAATCGCCATTTGTAAAGAAAATAAATATGACCATTATATTAACCCTTCAGGAGGAAAAGAGTTATATAAAAAAGACATTTTTATTACTGAAAGCATTACTCTTTCATTTATTGACAACGAGTTGTTACCTTACACTCAATTTGGAAATGAATTTGTAAATGGCCTTTCCATTATTGATATTTTGATGTTCAATACCCTTGAGGAAACAAAGAAGTTAATGAGCCATTACAGTTTAGAATGAAGTCAAGAAAAAAAGATTATACCGCCATAGTTGAGCACTACGAAAGCTGTTTTGAAAAATATGGTGATACACCAAAAGGAATGGATTGGCCTAATGAAGAGGATGCGGTAAAACGCTATATTGTAATGTTGGATTTGATAAAAGAAAAAAATAGCACTGTTTCTTTGTTGGATTTTGGATGTGGAACTTCACACTTACTTGAGTTTATCAATAAAAACGAAGAAAAATATAGAAATCTCAACTATTCAGGAGCAGACATTTCATCCAAATTCATAACACTATCTAAAAATAAATTTCCACAAGTTAATTATTATTGCGTAGATATTTTAAAAGATGACCTTTCAAATATACCGAGTTTTGATTATGCTATTTTAAATGGTGTGTTTACGGAAAAGCATACGCTCTCATACAAACAAATGTGGCAATTTTTCCAAAAGATGATTTTAACTATATTTGAAAACGTGGATAAAGGCATTGCGTTTAATGTAATGTCTAAAGCAGTAGCTTGGGAACGCGATGATCTTTTTCATCTTTCAACCGATGTATTAATAGATTTTATGACTAAGAATCTTTCCCGGAATTTTATCATCAGAAATGATTACGGACTTTATGAATATACAGTATATCTTTATAAATAGAGTACATGGCTAAGATTATTATTTTTGGATTAATAGATCTTGCCGAGCTCGCGCACTATTATCTAACAGAAGATAGTGAACACGAGGTTGTTGCTTTCACTGTACATAAAAAGTATAGAAATATGGACAGTTTTAAAGGTCTGCCTATTGTAGATTTTGAAACAATTGAAGAAAGGTTTCCAACTACATCCAACCATTTATTCGCTCCGATGATTGGTACAAATATGAATAGGCTTCGCGAAGAAGTTTATAATGAAGGGAAGCAAAAGGGCTATAAGTTTATTAGTTACATCAGTAGTAAAGCGACTGTATTTGATAATAAAATTGGAGAGAACTGCTTTATTTTGGAAGACAATACCATTCAGCCATTTACCAATATAGGTAATAATGTTATTTTATGGAGTGGCAATCATATAGGGCATCATAGCGAAATAAAGGATCATGTTTTTTTTACGTCTCATGTGGTAATGTCCGGACATTGTATAATTGAACCAAACTGTTTTTTGGGTGTAAACTCCACCTTGCGCGATGGCTGTCATTTGGCAAAAGGCACGTTGCTCGCTATGGGCGCATCGCTTACAAAAAAAGAAACTGAGGAGTGGGGCATTTATATGGGAAATCCAGCAAAAATCGTAGAAGGAAAGAAAAGTTTTGAAGTTTTTTAAAGAATGGACAATAACTGGAAAAAACAAGGGCTTATTTTTAATGTGGATGGAGCTCTGGAATGGAACAAGACCCATTGTCAAGTACCTATTGTAGATTTAATTTCTGATGATACTTTACGGATTTATTATGCGACCCGTGATGGATTAGGAAAAAGCAGAACGAGTTTTATTGAAGTGGATTCCAAAAAACCAAAAAACATAAAATATATCCATAAGCATCCTATTTTAGAGCTTGGTGCTACCGGAACCTTTGATGATTCTGGAATAATGCCAACAAGTATTATAACGATAGATGAAAAAAAATATCTCTACTATATTGGGTGGACAACTAGAGAAACCGTTCCTTATAGTAATGCCATTGGGTTGGCGTTAAGCACTGATGGAGGAAAAACATTCAGCAAGGTTTCTGAAAGACCAATTATTGGAGTGGGTCCTACAGAGCCCTATTTTACAGGTACATGTAATGTGGTTAAAGTTGGTGAAGGATATTTGGCATATTATTTAAGCTGTATTGGATGGAAAAATATTGCAGGTAAAATGGAACCTTTCTATGATTTGAAAATTGCAGAATCACAAAACGCTATTGATTGGAAGCTATTGAATAGAACCGCTATTTCACTGGGGAATAATGAAGGAGGTATTGCGAGCGCTTCAGTATTAATTGAAAATAATAAATTTAAAATGTGGTTTTCGGTAAGGGGCAAAAGTGATTATAGGGAAAATCCAAATAATACATACAGAATTGGTTATGCAGAAAGTTTGGACGGATTAATATGGACGAGAAAAGAAGATAGTATTTTGCCGTTGAGTGAAACTGGTTGGGATTCTCAGATGATTGCATATCCTTTCGTAATAAAAAACAATAATTTGCTACAAATGTTTTATAACGGTAATGGCTTTGGGCAAACTGGATTTGGTTATGCAGAAAAAAATATAGATGAATGAATACTGTTCCTTTAGTTTCGGTTTGGATGGTTACCTTCAATCATCAAGAGTATATTGCTCAAGCAGTAGAATCAGTAATGATGCAAAAAACCGATTTCACTGTTCATTTATTTATAGGTGAAGATTTTTCATCCGATAATACAAAAGATACTTGTCAATCGTTAAAAAATAAATACCCAGATCAAATTTCATTGGTTTTAAATGATAAGAATTTAGGCCCTAATAAAAATGCCAAAAATATTTATGAAGCTTGTTTTAATAGTGGTGCTAAATACATCGCCATGCTTGAAGGCGATGACTACTGGACAGACCCATTAAAACTCCAAAAGCAGGTGGATTTTATGGAGGGGAATCCTGATTATGGTATTTGTTTTCACAATGTGAGGCAAGAGAATGACTTTAATAGTAAGAAACATCTTATTCCAGGGATAAAAAAAGATACAGATTTTACTCTTAATGATTATGTTTTAAATAACAAAACAGCTACCTGTTCCATTGTTTTTAAGAATGATGTTTTTGAAACAGATATACCTAAATGGTTTTCAAAACTGCCTTTTGGTGATTTGGGTTTAATATTAATGGTACTTAAAAAGTACCAGGGTAAGGGCAGGGTTTTAAAAGAAGAAATGGCAGTTTATAGAATACATGGAGAAGGAGTTCATGGAAGTTTTCATAAAAACAATAAAGGTTTAATAAAGGCATATAAACAGCATTTATTGTTTACCAAAATCATTGAAGAAAACTTATTATTCGAAACGGAATATAAAAACATCCTTTACAAGAAAAAAATAGATACGTATGAAAGGCTTTCTGTTTTAAATAAACAAGATAATAACCATTTTAAATTTTTACGTTACAAGTTATTAAGCATTTATACCAGAATTATTTCTAAATTAAATTTTTTCTAATGAAAATCTTGTTTATCACCCCTGATACTTCCCTTACTGGCGCGCCCAGGGTGTTGTTGCATTTCTTGCGGTGGATAAAGGAAAACAAAAGTAATGTTACTATAGATGTTTTAGCACTGCAAGGAGGAGAGATACAAGAAGAATTTATTAATACTTGCCATACTTTCTTTGATTATAAAAAACTTATAAAAAAAGATAAACTTACTTTTTATCAGCGTGTATTATTGCGGTTGAGTCTATACACAATTAAAGATAAAGAGGATCAATTATATAAAGACCTTGGGCAAAATCAATATGATATTGTATATGCAAATACAATTTTGTCTTTACCTATAGGGCGAAAAATAGCTCAAGCCGATGAACAGATTCGATTAGTTGCTCATGTTCACGAATTGGATGCAATCATTAAACAATTATTACCAAATATTACCGATTATCTGCCTTACATTCATAAGGTAATAGCACCTTCTAAATTGGTTTCGGATAATTTAAATAAAAATTGGGATTTTCCTTCAAAACTAGTCCATACGGTTTATGAGTGTGCTCTTAATTCAACAACAGCATTAGTCCCTGTAGATAAAAAAGCTTCTTTTATAGTGGGAGCTTCGGGTGTTGTGCATTGGCGTAAGGGCTATGATGTTTTTATTCAATTGGCTAGACACATCTTGAAAACCTATAAAACTGCTGATATTGATTTTATATGGGTTGGGAAGATGGACGATGCTACAGTACCCATTGTAGAAGAAGACATAAGAAAGCTTGGGCTCCAAGAAAAGGTTTATTTTATTGGAGAAGTAGATCACCCCGAAGCTATTTATAGCACCTTTGATGTATTTGTTATGATCTCCAGAGAAGATCCATTCCCATTAGTATGTATAGAGATAGGTCAGTTAGGAAAGCCCATTATTTCCTTTGATCAAGCTACGGGTACAAATGAGATTCTTGAAAAAGGGGGTGGTTTTAGTGTGCCCTATCTGGATGTGGAAGCAATGGCTGAGAAAGTGATAGCATATTATAATAATTCTCAATTAAAAGAAACTCACGGAGCCATCAATGAAAGGGAGTTTTCAAAATTTACCCCAGAACTTATTTGTCCGCAGATTTTTTTCCTTTTAGAAGACTAAGATTTTACAAAGTGTTGAAAATTTTATATTGGTAATAGTGTTTCCCTTAGTTGGCTTTAGCTCCCTCTCTTGAATTGTGGAGACTAAATTTTTTACTGTATTGTTTTTCCCTATTTTTGATTCCAAATCTATTTAAGTGTCCACACAAAACCCATTAGTTTCCATAGTTATACCAACATACAATGGGGCTCAATTTATTGATGAGGCAATGGCCTCCGCGATAGTGCAATCCTATCAAAATTTAGAAATAGTGATATCAGATGACGCTTCAACTGATGGGACCTTAGCGATAATTGAAAGTTATCGTGAGCGCACTTCTATCCCGATAAAAATCTACAATCATAATCCTTCGGGTATAGGGGCGAACTGGAACAATTCCATAAAGCACGCCAAAGGAGAATATATTAAGTTTTTGTTCCAGGACGATGTTTTGTTACCAAACTGTGTGGAGCGAATGGTTTCAATCGCAGAAAGTGCAAGTAATGTGGGCTTGGTCTATTGTAAAAGAGAAATTATTTATGAGGAGTCAAACCCTTTCGACCGCAGGTGGGTAAAGAACTTTAAAATATTGCATCAGTCGTGGAAATCTCTAATAGTGGAGGAAGGAGTGATGTCAGGCAGGTTGTACATAAAGGATCCAAATTTATTGATACATCCAGTAAACAAAATCGGTGAACCTCCGGCGGTATTGTTGCATAAATCTTGCTTTGAAAAAATTGGTTACTTTAACACTCAATTAAAACAAGCTTTGGATATTGAATATTGGTATCGTATTATGTCTCATTTTAATATTGGCTTTGCTGATGAAGCCTTGATTAAATTCCGCATTCACGGGAACCAAGCCTCCCAGATAAATGCCAAGTCTGGATTTAATGACAAACGCCTGATGCCCGTTTTACAGTTTAAATACTTATTTTGGTATTTACCTTTGTCTTCTAAAATGCAATTATTGAGAGAGATTTGGCACCTTACGGATGTAGGAACATTCTTTAGAAAAGTGGGAAGGAAATTAAAATCCTATAAATTTTTTATATGAAAAAATGGATTAAATCCAAATTAAATGAGCTTCCTCATATTAGAAGCCTATATCAAGAAAACATTCGATGGAAAAGTTATTCCAAGGTTCCTCCTGGCCATTTCTACTCGCCCATTGTCAATATTCCGGAAATTAAAGAAAAGGAAGATATCATATGGAATGACGAAGTTTCGAGTGTTGATGGAATTAACTTGGAAACTGAAGAGCAACTATTATTGTTGAAACAATTTTCAAGATATTATGATGAACTTCCTTTTAAAAAAAATAAAACAGAAGGGCTTAGATATTATTTTGAGAACACATTTTATTCCTATACGGACGCTATTATTCTGTATTCTTTTATTAGGCACTACAAACCCAAGAAAATAATTGAAATGGGTTCAGGTTTTACCTCAGCACTTATGCTAGATGTTAATGAACTATTTTTTGAAAATGAGATAGCATTAAAATTTATTGAGCCATACCCAAATAGGTTGCTTTCATTAATGAAGGATGGTGATAATGATGATGATAAGCTTATAGAAATAAATGCGCAAGACCTCGATTTGGAGATATTTAAAAGTTTAGAAAAGGGAGACATTTTATTTGTGGATAGTACGCACGTCGTAAAAACGGGAAGTGATGTAAATTATATTTTGTTTTCAATTTTGCCCATTTTAAAAAAGGGAGTACTGATACATTTTCATGATATTTTTTTTCCTTTTGAATATCCCAAGAAATGGGTTTATGGTGGGCATAATTGGAACGAAACCTACATTTTAAGGGCATTTTTAATGAATAACAACACTTTTAAAATTAAAATATTTTCGCATTTTATCCATACTTTTCATAAGACTGCCTTTAAAGATATGCCTTTATCCTATAATAATACCGGTGGAAATATTTGGATAGAAAAAGTTTGATAAATGGGAAAAAAAGCATCCTTTAACATTTGTAGATATAAAGATTAATGCCTAAAGTCAGTGTCATTGTTCCCAATTATAATCATGCTCCTTTCCTTCAGAAGCGAATAGAAAGCATTTTGAATCAAACCTTTCAGGATTTTGAGATCATACTGTTTGACGATGCTTCCACTGATGAAAGTTTAGAGATATTAAATGGTTACGAAACACATCCAAAATTTAGTCATATAATTGTAAACACTAAAAACTCTGGGTCACCTTTTGTTCAATGGTGTCGTGGAATAGAACTGGCCTTAGGCGATTATATATGGATTGCCGAAACGGATGACTTTGCTGAATTTACCTTTTTGGAACAAACGGTTTTAGCACTTCAGAACAACCCAAATTCCAATTTGGTATATGTAGATTCTAAAATAGTAGATGTCAATGATAATACTATAGATTTGTGGAGTATCAGGAAAAACAATCGTTTTAAAACCACCAAATGGTCCATGGATCATGAAGTTATAGGAAAGAATGAGGTCATAGATTTTTTGTTAAATAGTGTCACTATTAATAATGCCAGTGCCGTTCTTTTTAGAAAGAAGAGTTTAAATAGCACAAATTTTCTGAATGATCTTTCAACTTATAAAACAGTGGGTGATCTCTACACATATATCTTTGTAGCCTTACAAGGCAAAATATCCTATATAGCGCAACCTCTTAATAATTATAGAGAGCATGAATTAAATGTGACAAAAAAAAATACCCATAGTGGATTGATATATCTTGAAAGAATAAAATGTTTTCAAAAAAGTCTGAGTTACTTTAAGAATTTTGATTTGACCCAAAATGATTTTGCTAATTTAAAAGAAAGTTACGTGCAAATTCTAAGAAAGAATGGAGTTAAACTTATTGATTTAGATTTTGGCAAAGAATTGGATCATTTTATTAAAAAAATTATTCAAGCTAAAATATTCAATATATATAAGGGGTTTTTATACAGATGCTTATTTAAACTAAATGCGTTAAATTCCCCAACATTAAAAAAAGTTTCAAAAAGATTAATTAAGAAGGTTTTATAATGAATGAGAACAAAAAAATTAAGATTGTTCAACTGTTTGATAGTTATTCAGAATTTTATCAACCTTACATTCCACCTGTCATTGAATCTTTAAGAAAAGTGGAAGGTTTAAAGGTAACCGTAAATGCATTTAAGGGAAAAAGTGAATCAGACGCAGTTGTTTTTCCCTCTTATTATAAAAGAAAATATAAGGAGAAACTTTATCAATTAACCCATAGGTTATATTCCAAACTGAATTATGCTGAAATGATCATTCTCAAAAAAAAAATAGATATCGTCCATATACAGCATTCCTATTTGTTTCCAAAACTTCTAGGTTTACTCTCCTTACCTGCAAATAAACGTCCAAAAATAATTATTACCCTTAGGGGGGGCGATACATATGTAAAACCTTGGATTCAAAAGAAATGGGCTGACTTTTATCTAAATTATGGAAATAAAGTAGATGCTTTTATTACCATGAGTGAAAACCAAAAGAATTATTTGCATACCAAATGGGGCGTTAATATGGAAAGGATTCATGTTATTCCAATTTCATTTGGAGAGGAGATAGTATGGCAGTCCAAACATCCTAATAACGATGTAATGAAAATAATTTCAGCTTTTAGAATGTGTTGGGAAAAAAATATTGAGGGGAATTTAAGGGTTGTTAAGTTATTAAAAGAAAAAGGGTTTCCAGTTCAATATGCAATCTATGGTGATGGTCCTGATGTTGGTCAAGTGCACTACCTTATTGATAAATATAACTTATCCGATTGTGTATGCTATCACGGAAAAATTGAGAATATAGCCTTAAAAAAAATATTGCCCAAGTTTGATTTCTATCTTCAATTAAGTCATTCAGAATCGTTAGGTATTTCTGTTGTTGAAGCCCAGGCTTGGGGTATTCCTGTTATTGTATCAAATAGTGATGGTTTGCCAGAATCAATTATTGATGGTAAAACTGGTTATACTGTAGATCCATTTGATAATGAAGCTGCTGCTAAGCATATACTGGATTTATGGAAAAATCCAAATTTATATAATACTTTTTCTGAGCGAGCCCTAAATTTTGCTGGAACCAAGTTCACTATTTCGCAAGAAGTCAATAAATTATGTGATGTATACTTAAGTTTGATAAAACAATAATATTATGTGTGGTTATCTAGGCGAATTTCCCTTCGAGCATGATTTATCAAATTTAGAAAATTTCACGCACCTATTATCTTTATCCAAACACCGTGGGCCAGATTCCACGAAAATTGAAACAGGAGAAAAATATAGACTTGGGTTCAATCGTTTAGCGCTCTTAGATTTAACCACCGCAGGCGAACAACCTAAAAAAAGTCCATCGCAAAGATATCATTTGGTTTATAATGGCGAGGTCTATAATTATAAGGAACTCATTAAAAGCTATGACTTACAAAATCTTGCATCAACCTCCGACACCGAAGTAATTTTACATTTATTGGATGAAATTGGAGTGTTGAAAACAGTGCAGCAGCTTAACGGCATGTTTGCAATTGCTATAATAGATACTAACCAAAATGAGCTCTATCTTACCCGGGACTTTGCAGGCATAAAACCCCTTTTTTATGGCATAAATGATTTAGGGGTGGTGTTTGCATCCCAATTTGATCAGGTTTTTAAACACGGTTGGTTTGATGATAAACTGAGATTAAGACCTGAAATTATACGGGAATATTTTGCTTTTGGATATATGCAGGCCCCAAACACGGTTTATGAAAATATATTTCAGGTTAATCCGGGCGAACTTCTGAAGATTACCACGGACGGTAAAATAATTAAAAAAACCATTTTACATTTTCCGAAAGAATCTCTTTTAGGCAATCATTATAATTTAGCCAATTGCAAGAAAATGCTACAAAAGGCAGTAAAACTACAACTAAACAGCGATAGGCCGCTGGCTTCTTTTTTAAGTGGAGGCGTTGACAGTACTTTGGTAACCGGCTATGCCAAGGAAATAATAGATGATATTGAAGGTTTTACACTAAGCGTGAATTATGAATGGTTAAATGAAAGTGAGTTTGCAATTAGTTATGCACGACATTTAAAACTGAATCACACTTTAGTAGAAGTGGATGAAAACGAGCTGCTCTCCATTGTAGAAGAACATTTGGAGGCTTTTTCTGAGCCATTTGGAGATTATTCGAGTATCCCAACTTATATGGTAACCAAAAAAGCTGCGCATGGCCATACTGCGATGTTGTCTGGGGATGGGGGCGATGAATTGTTTTGGGGCTATACCAGAATGTATGATTTGTTAAATAAAGCGTGGTGGTTTAAACTACCCTTATTTCTAAGAAAGAACTTGGTTAAAATCACCAATAGATTGGGCATCACAAATACGTTTGCCCCTTTTTCAAAAAGCTTAGGGCAATTTTGCATGGACAAACACATTAAACTCCCGAGCGAAGTTTTAGATTCCGTTTTTAAAAAAGGGTATTCAGTAGAAATGAGCAACAACCTTTATCGTTTGGATAAAAAATACAATAAAAGACAGTTACAGCAATTTTTACGTTGGAATGAATTTTATGGACATATGCAACGGGTTCTCATAAAAGTAGACCGAACTAGTATGAAAAACAGTTTAGAGGTTCGGGTCCCTTTTTTAGATAAAGACGTAATAGAGGAATCATGGAGAACATATTTTACTATTAATCATATTAGTGATCTGAAAAAACCTTTAAAAAATTTGAAGCAACAGATTATTCCGGATAATCTTATAATGAAAAAAAAGAAAGGATTTTCAGTACCCATCGTACTATGGTTGAGAAATCAATTAAAACCAGATTTAATTAAAACGGTTCTAGATTCAGATCTTTATGGGAATGAACATTTTGACCAAACCATGATAAAGGAATATGTGCAATCTTTTTTGGAAGGAAAACACAACAATGGTTGGGGAGTTTGGCATATTTATGCTTGGCAGAAATGGGCTAGTAAATTTATTTTATAATAAATATATAGTGACGTTAAAACCTTTAAAAATTATAATCTTCGACGGTAGTTTTAAAACCACGCCCTTTATAAACCGTTTGGTAAAAGGTTTGGTGGCTAAACACCATGTCTATATTTTAGGATTTAATGAAAAGATAGCACAACCTATTCACGGAGTACGTTATGTTTCCCTCGGAAGCAATCAAAACAAAGTACGTTTGGCCGCTACTTCCATTACCCATGTTTTCCGTTCCAAAAAAATTCATTTACTATTCCCAACCCTTAAAATTTTGCTGCAAGGCAAACGCCAAGTGCTGCAACAGCAAAATTTAGAGCTATCCCTTGAAAATATAATACCGGATGTAATTCATCTGCAATGGCCTTCGGTGATTCCGTGGTTTGAAGAAATCTTATTAAAACAGAAATTTCCCGTAGTTTTAAGTCAAAGAGGATTCCACAGCAACGTACGCCCCTTTGTGGATAATGAAAATTTTGAATATCTAAAAAAATGGTTTCCCAGAATTGCGGGTTTCCATTCGGTTTCAAAAGCTATAGCTGCCAATGGCGATAAAATTTTCAGTTCCCCAGAAAAGATTGATCAAATAATCTTTACTGGATTACCCTTAAAAGAAATTCCATTTACTGAAGAATATATTCGTTTCACCCAATTAAAGATAATTTCCATTGGAAGGGCACATTGGATCAAAGGGTATGATTATGCCCTGCAATGCTGTAAGTTGTTGAAAGAAAGTAAGGTTCCCTTCTCTTATACAATCATTGGTGGAGCGGGAGATGAGGAGTTACAGTTTTTGATTGACAATCTCGGTTTAAAGGATTGTGTGGTCTTGGAAAAGCGAAAGCAGCAAAAGGAAATTTTCAAATTGATGCGTGAAGCGTCTGTATTATTGATGCCCAGTTTGGAAGAGGGAATCCCAAATGTGGTCGTGGAGGCTATGGCCATTGGCTTGCCTGTAATTAGTACTGATTGTGGCGGTATAACCGATTTAATTGATAACGGAAAAGAAGGATGGATTGTCCCTAAAAGAGATCCACAAGGAATGGCCAAAATGATTATTGATTTTTTAAATTTACCAAAAGCAGAAATGGAAAATGTACATTTAAGAGCAAGACAAAAAATAGAGGTCCAACATACTGTAGAGAAAATGGTGGAGGATATGGAGGAATTATATGAAACTGTACTTTTAAATTTTAACAATCAGATTAAATAAAAATCCATCTATAAAATAAGAGAATAGACATTGAATTATGGGAAAGCTATTAATGAAAATTAGGCATTGGTTTATAACATATCTTATTGACAGCTTATATAAATATGTGAAAAGCAATCCTGTTGTTCAAGAAGATATTATCCAAACATACAGTATTAATGAAAGCGGAGATCGCAATAACTCCCTTAGAACGAAGTTCACCCATTTAATGAAGTCCAATCCGGAGTTTGCGTATATTTTCTTTAACCGAATAAACAAGCCAGGCTATTATTGGAAGCATTTATTTACTTCGGAATATTTATGTGAAATATATAATATTGATGCAATAGGGGGAGGATTAATTTGTTATCATCCCTTTTCCGCAGTAATCAACGCAAAGTCAATTGGAAAAAACTTTCAATTTCGAAATAGCATAACCATAGGCAATAAGAGCAATGATAACAGCTTGCTTCCAAGTATAGGCGATAATGTTGTTGTAGGTGCCAATGCAGTGATTATTGGCAATATCACTGTGGGAGATAATGTAATTATAGGAGCGGGAGCCATTGTTGTAAAGGACGTTCCTTCAAATGTAGTAGTAGCCGGTAATCCTGCTAAAGTTATTAAGGCAAATAAATAATCGCAAAAAACCCTCTGTCCGCATAGGCGGACATCTCTACTTCGGCTGCGCTCAGCACAGGCTCTTTGGAAAGGGAGAAGCCTTTTTGATTTGCTAAAACCATGAGTATAACAATCATTTTTTATAAGTAACAACCAAAAAGGCTCCCCTCTTGAAAAGAAGAGGGGTGTCCGCCCTGGCGGACGGGGTTTCATGACCCCATTTCCCAATAAAAAAATTAACTACTTTTACGCATAATACTCAAAACCACCAATGCCAACAATAAAAACCCCCATAATCCCAACCCACCAACAGTTCGCCAATGTGGATGCCCCACACGAACTGGACAAAAGGGCAATCTGCATTTTTGCCGCCACCGGTTTTTTTTTGGATACGGATACGTATTGGAAGGATAAAAAAGTACTGCCCGCTGCTGCTGAAAATATTCTGGAAGATAATGGATTTTTAATTGAAAGCAAAACCTGGTTCCACTGGCATTATAGCCCTAGGGATATCAGCTTTGAAACTGCTTTGGAAGAATTTACTTCTCTATTTGAGCAGATCATTTCCAAACAAATAAAGGATTCAAATGTTATTCTTCCGCTCTCGGGAGGATTGGACAGCCGTACCCAAGCCGTGGCATTGGCGAAAATGAAAAGTCCCGTTACATCTTATAGTTATTCCTTTAAAGGAGGCTATTCGGAAAGTAGAATAGGAGCGGAAATAGCTAAAACCTGTGGCTTTGAATTTAATGAGTTTACAATAGAACCAGGTTACCTCTGGCCAAAACTGGAGGAACTGGCGACTGTTAACCAATGTTATTCCGAATTCACCCATCCCCGGCAAATGGCGGTGTTGGAGGAACTCAAAAAAATGAATGGCACTTTTTCCCTTGGGCATTGGGGCGATGTTCTGTTTGATCGTGGCGCGCCGGAAGGAACAACGCAGGAGCAACTGCTGGAGCTCGTTTTAAAAAAGATTGTAAAAATAGGAGGTATGGAGCTCGCCACGGCCCTTTGGCAGGAATGGGGGTTGGAAGACGATTTTGAAAGTTATTTACGGGAACGGATTGCTATATTGCTCGATACCATAAAAATTGAAAATACAAGCGCTAAATTGAGAGCCTTTAAGAGCCTATATTGGGCACCGCGATGGACTTCCGTGAATCTTTCGGTCTTTGGGGCTGCGCACCCAATAACCCTGCCGTATTATGACGATAGGATGTGTGAGTTTATCTGCACGATCCCCGAAGAATATTTGGTAGATAGAAAACTGCAAATTGCTTATATAAAAAAGGAAAATCCAGCCTTGGCGAAAATCATGTGGCAGGACCAAAGGCCTTTTAATCTTTTTACATTTGAAAATAATAAGTCGCCGAACAACCTGCCCTATCGCATAGCCAATAAATTAAAAAGGGAATTGAAGCATAAAATGGGGAAACCCTACATACAGCGTAACTGGGAGCTGCAGTTTTTGGGGATGGAAAATGACGAAAAGCTGCAGCATTGGCTTTTTTCGGAAAACCTGCATCCTTTTATTTCAAAACCCTTACTCGCGAAATTTTACAATAGCTTCAAAACAGGGGATGCTGTAAAATATTCGCATCCCTTGAGTATGTTGCTTACTTTGGCGGTGTGGCGTAAGAATATTTATGGTACATCTATAAATAATACATTAACCGGTGTATAATTGAATTTTAAGAGTATATATGTCAATAGAGACGAAAATAAAAAAAATAGCTATAATAGTCGCAAATCCTGAAATACTCTTTGGTAAAAAGAAGTATTTGTTTGTTGTGAGTCATATGCGAAGTCGGTCAAGTGTTTTGAGTCATATTTTAGGAAATAATTCTGAAGTGTGTGGTTATAAGGAATTACATATGTCATATAAAGGACAATCGTCATTAATTAATATGCATATAGAGTTGGTAAAAGACCTAAAATGTAAACTTAGAAATAGATATCTTTTTGATAAAATTCTTAATAATTTTACCATTTCAGATAAGATGCTAAATAAGGTACAACCTAAAATTCTTTTCTTGTTAAGAAAACCAGAAGATACTATAAAGAGTATAATAAATATGGGGTTTAAAACAAACATTAACTGGTATAAAGATCCAATAAAGGTTACAGATTATTATTGTAAAAGATTAGGCCAAATGGAGCATTTAGCCCATAGAGTAGGTAAAGGATATTTATTTATTGAATCTGATGACCTCATAGAAAATTCTGATGAAATTTTAAATAAAACTACAAATTGGTTAAATCTGAAAGAACCATTAAATAATACATATTCTACTTTTAAGGACACAGGGGTGATGGGGTTTGGAGACCCTTTAGAAAATATTAAGTCTGGTGTGCTACAGCCTACAGCCAGTTATCCAGATATTCACGTGCCAGAACATTTATTAAGTAAAGCCAATGAAGCTTATAACGCCTGTAAAGTCACACTTTTAAGGTTTGTAAAATAGAAATTGTATAATAATGGATGGAATAAGCCTAATACTTTGTTGCCATAACAGTGCTAAGCGTTTGCCAGAAACTTTGAAGCATATCGCGGCCCAACGGTTTACCACACCCCTATCATGGGAAGTTATTGTTATTAATAATAATTCAACAGACTCCACAAAACAGACCGCACTAGATATATGGAAAGCACTGGAAAGTCCGACACAGTTGAATGTTTTTGAGGAGACAAAACCAGGCCTATCCTTTGCCAGAGAAAAAGGGATAAAAGTTGCCAAATATGACATTTTACTTTGGTGCGATGATGATAATTGGTTAGGCAATACCTATGTGGAAACAGCTTATGATGTTATGAATGCTAATCAGAGCATTGGTGCTTTGGGAGGTTGGTGTGAAGCAGTATTTGAAGTAGAAAAACCGAAATGGTTCGATGCACAGGCCAAATATTTTGCGGTGTCTAAACAAGGTAGGCAGAGTGGTGATATTACAAAGAAAAAAGGCTGTGTTTATGGGGCGGGAATGGTGGTGCGAAAATCACCTGCCAAACAATTACAGGCTCTAGGCTTTAAGCAATTGTTGCAGGGAAGAACGGGCAAGAAATTAAGTTCTGGTGAAGATACTGAATATTGCTATGCCTTAAGACTTTTGGGGTATAATGTATGGTATGACGAGCGCTTGTATTTTCAGCATTTCATGGCACCTGAACGTTTAAATCTAAATTATGTATCGCAAATTCGGGAGGCTATGGTTAGATCTAATTTTACGTTATGGGCATATTTAGATTTATTAAGAGGTCGTCCCCGATCGCAAAGGGATTTTATGAAAGAAGCGTCACAAGATATGCCTAGGTTACTTTTACGAAAAACAGGAGCCTTGTTATTTGGTTCCTTTGAACAGAAACAACAGGCTAAACGCTATTTTAGGTTGTTGAAATTACGTTTGTTCCATTATTCTGAATACCGCCGTAATCTTGAAAGTATAAAAGGTTGGTTACCTTATGCTAAGTTATGACTAAAAAATCGATTGCTTTTGTTGTAAAATACTTCCCCACTGTGTCGGAAACCTTTATTGTTAATCAGATTAATGGGGTTATAGATGCAGGTTATCAGGTGAGTTTGTTTGCCTATAATCGTGTGGAAACAAAAGTTATTCATGATAGTTTAAAGCGTCATAACATACTAGGTAGAGTACAATATTTTAAAAAGCCACCCGTGTCCAAATTAAAACGTTTGTTATTTTTTTTAGGATGGACGCTTAAACATGTTTTCAAAATAGAATGGCGCACATTTTTTAAAAGTATCAATATTTTTAAATATGGAAAGGAAGCTTATACTTTAAAGCTGTTTTTTGAGGCGCAATGGTTTTTGTTGCCTTTTGATTTTGATTTAATTCATGCGCATTTTGGGATGAATGGGGAACGGATAGCCTATTTAAAAGCATACGGTATAATTCCAACTTCAGTTAAAATAATTACCACATTTCATGGATACGATTTGGAACCAAAAAACTTAGATAAATATAGAAGCACTTACGCTAATTTATTTATGTATGCCGATGCATTTACCGTGAACACCCCGTATTTGGAAGGACTTTTACAACAAGTAAATGATTGTAAAAAACCGCATTATATTTTACCCGTTGGACTGGACACCAACTTTTTTAAACGTATACATCCTAAGCTCGACTCGCAATTTTTCGACTTAGTATTTTGTGGTAAGCTTATACCCTTAAAAGGTGCTGACATAGCTATTGACGTGGTAAGGGAATTACATAATATTGGATATAAATCGGTGCGTTTGCATTTAATTGGGGATGGTAAATTGCGCGAGCAATTAAATCTAAAGGTTCATGAGGCTCAATTAGATAATTATGTTATATTTTATGGAGCGCTAACGCAAGAGGCCATCAAAGTTTGTTTTGAGCAAGCAGACGTTTTTATCTTGCCCGGCCGTTACGACTCAGAAGGGCGTGCCGAGACCCAGGGGTTGGTAATTCAGGAAGCTCAGGCTATGGAGTTGCCTGTAATTGTTTCAGATGTTGGGGGTATGAAGTATGGCCTATTGCCTGATGAGAGTGGCTATGCTGTTAAAGAGGAAAATTTGGCTGATTTTGTACAAGCGATTATGACACTTTTATTAAACTCCCATTTAAAGCTAAAAATGGGAAAACAAGGTAGAGCTTTTGTGGAGCACTATTATAAGAATGAAATTTTGATTACAAAATTATTAACTATCTATAAAACTGCTTTGGATAAATAGAGATTACCTACATTATCTTTCTCTTAATGCCCCCAGCTATTTTCCTTCCAAATTCATTTGAATATATTTTATTGAATAAGGATAACTTAGCAAGATGCAGATACATATATTCTTTATTATCTATTTGCTTTGATATTCGCCTCTCAATTATTTCGTATAATTGATTATCTGCTTTGTTATAATCGTTGATGGCAGCAATTGTTTTGTCATCAATTTTATCTACCATTGGTCTGTTAGTAGTTTTATTTTTAACCATATAATATGGTGTTGACCAATTGTAAATATGTTGAAGCAAAATTAAACATTCATTATACTTGTCAGTGACTCCAATAAAAGAAAAATGTTTTTCAATATTTTCTAAGGCCTTTTCAAGCATGAGTTCTTCTTTATCATCAATACCACTAATCCATCTTACTTGACAATTATTTACATCGACACTTTCCACTTGGGTTACAAATTCATAAAGAGATAAATTTTTAGAGGTGATAGTATTATAAAGTTTATTATTTGGTTTTCTTAAAACATAGTAGTAAAAAGAAGGAATTCGATCTTCTGGCTTACGAAGAAATGTAATATATTTAGTGTTATTGTCCATATGTTCATGTAACCCAAACTGTGTATGCCCTTTTACTAATTTTATTTTCTTCCGTTCAACTTCTGGTAAATTAATAAATTCTTCTTTATTTGTTTTCAAATTTGTTATAGATTGTATGGTAAAAGTATACTCAGGTGGATAAATACGATTCAAGATTGAGTGAAAAGTTGTACCTCCATTTTTTGGTAAGTGAAGAAAAATTAGGTTGTTGTTCATAATAAAATATCTCGTTAGATTCTAAAATAGTAATTATAAAAGCTAAATTAGAACTAAATATAAACTTAAAATTTTTTGCTGTTTATATTTAAGAAAACTGAAAATTTCACCTTTATAATTAAGATGGTGTATATCGGAATATTAGGAGGTCTAAACATCCTAAATTAACCAATATGTCATTTCTAAAGCAAAATTATCTCATTTAGAACTTTAGTTTTTTGGCCCCTTAAACTAACTACCCGATAATTTAATACGGTGTTGAAATAAATTAATGATAAGAATTAGCCAATTCCACAAACTAAAAAAAATATTTCCATCAACTAAAAAAGCGTTTTGTGGTTTGAGATTTTTTTTGGTAATAAAACAATACAAGAAAACCATAGATAAAAAGATATAAAAAATTATGAAATTAAATAATATATAATTATTAATTAATAATCAGAATAATAGCGACGCTAAAATAAAATATGAAAAGGAAGTATAGTTTTTAATTTTTTGCCAGAGATGAACTGCTAAAAATGCAAGTTTTAATGCAATTTAATAATCCTCAATGTTTTTATATTGGAAGATTTTATACTTCAGTTAATTTTGGAATGGCTAATCTATTTTTTAGAGTTGTTAAGTGGTTTAGTGTTATTTTAGCCAATACATAAATTAATTTAACCCGACCAATGTCAATCAGCATCATCACACCCCACTATAACGACCCTACTGGGTTGCAACAAGTGCATAAGTGTTTGTTAGCACAGACACAAGCCTTATGGGAGTGGGTAATTGTTGATGATTTCTCAGATGAAAATACTCGAAAGATAATTCTTGACTGGCACCAGGAAGTAAAGGACAATAGGGTAAAACTAATATGTAATGCCCAAAAAGGCAATGCTTCTGTCTGCCGAAATTTAGGAGCTGATATGGCTACTTATGAAAATCTGGTTTTCTTGGATTCCGATGATGCTATTTCAGCAAATTTCATTAAAACTCGCCACATCGAGTTTACCGATTTTGCGGTTTTTAAAAATACCGCGGTTATTGATCAACAGAGAGAAATTCAATTTACACCCCAAATAGCAGGCAACTATTTAGATTATTTTCTACAGGCCCGATTTATATGGCCTATAACAGCAATAGTTTGGAAAAAAACATTTTTTAATTCCCTAGGAAAATTTAATCCGCAACTGCCACGGCTTCAAGATGTGGAATTGGCAATACGTGCAATGCAAAATAGTGTGAATTACATTGTAATTGATAATGAAGTCGATTTTTATTATAGTGTTAAGCCTATACGTTCTCGTAAAAATTTTTTAAAACCAGTAAGCGATGCCACCTATATTTTTATTGATAAATTACTGCAAACACAAAACTTAACTATGTATCAATTATCCCTTTTGAGTGGTTATTATTTTATGAATACTAAGTATTTGGAACGTTCGAAAAGCAGAAAAGAAGTTGGTTTAGTACATCGAAATCTTATGTTGTTTTACAAAAAAGGCTATATTGGTTTTTTTCAAGTGCTAATTGGTGTTATCAGCTTAAAACTATATAAATGGCAAATATTTTCTGGATCACAATTTTTACGTGTGAACCGCTTTGTGTTTAAACCAAAACAGTGATTAACTAAGAAAGATAAAATGCCTTTAATAGCACGAAATTAAAGATGACCAAAAAAATACACATTCTCTATACAATTCCGAATTTTGATACTGCCGGGAGTGGAAAGGTGGTATTCGACTTAGCAAGAAAATTAGATCCCGAGAAGTTTCGGGTTTCCATAGCTTGCAACCATAATAAGGGAGCTTTTTTTAAAGAGGTGGAAAACTTGGGCGTCCCTATCCATTTAATCCCAATAAAAGTTCCCTTACGGCCCTACCACAATTTAATTTGCAGGGTTAAACCCTTTAAGGATTTTATCAAAATACACAAAGTCGATATTGTGCATTCATGGGATTGGAGCAGCGATTGGAGTGAGGTTTTGGCATGCAGATTGGCAGGGGTAAAATTTGTTTATACCAAAAAAGCTATGGGATGGGGCAACATCCATTGGAAAATACGGAGTTATTTAAGTGATTTTATTATAACGGTCAATACCGATATGCGATTATTTTTCCCATATAAAAAACAACAAAAACTAATTCCATTTGGGTTGGACACAGCCTACTATAGCCCCACCCTTTTTTCGACTGATAAGTCAAATGAATTTTTTAGGATAATAACCGTCGCCAATCTCGCACCCGTTAAAGGGATTGAAGTACTCATTAGCGCATTAAAACTAGTTAATCCTTCAATCTTACTGGATATTGTGGGCGACACACGAGATCCATATGCCGATACCTTAAAGCAAATGGTTGCGGACTTGCAACTGCAGCACAGGGTAACTTTTTTAGGGAAAAAACCTGATGTTCGCCAATTATTAAAAAATTCAGATTTATACGTCATCCCCAGTAAAAAAGAGGGAATGCCAATGGCATTAGTGGAAGCCATGTGTATGGAAGTTCCTGTTCTGGGGTCTGATATTTCAGGAGTTCGTTATGTTTTAAAGGAATTTGAAGACTTGTTATTTCCAGTTATGGATAGTGAGGTTTTGGCCAAGAAGATAGTTTGGGTACATAATCAAACCCCTCAAGAAAGTTATAGCATGGGGAAAGCGCTAAGAGAATATTGCTTGGCTAATTTTAATATGGATAAATTTATCAAAAGCCATGAGTTACTTTATCAGGATCTTAAAAATACGAAATAGACTGAATTTATGAACATAGGCATCGTTTTATCAAATTGCCCTGGCTATTCTGAAACTTTTTTTAATTCCAAGATTAAGGGATTAAGGGAAAGTGGGATGGGGGTAACATTATTCTGTCAAAAGAAGGACGAGGATTTTCAACTTTGTCCGGTTGTTGTAGCGCCAAAAGTATCAGCCAATCCTGTTTTAATGACTGGCTATTTTTTCAAGGAATTTATTCAACTGTTGCCGTATTCAAAAAGGGTCCTTAAGTTTATAGCATTAGAAAAGAAAGAAGGCTCTTCATTATTGCAAATATTTAAAAGGCTTTACCTCAATGCACATATATTAAAGTCAAGGTTAGATTGGTTGCATTTTGGTTTTTCTACTTTGGCTATTGGAAGCGAAAAAGTAGCAAAAAGTATAGGCGCTAAAATGGCCGTGAGTTTCCGGGGTTTTGATATCGCTGTATATCCAGTGAAGCATCCTGGTTGTTATACTACACTTTGGAAACAAGTTGATAAAGTACATACCATTTCTAACGATCTTTTAGTGCTGGCGAAAAAACATGGATTGCCCGTAAATGTTCCGGTAGAAAAGATAACACCGGCAATAGATGTTGATTTATTTCAAGCGCCAGCTACATATAGTCCTGAAAATGATGAAATAATTTTTATGACTACGGGCCGTCTCCACTGGAAAAAGGGATTTGTGTCTACAATTGAAGCGCTTGCAATCTTGAAGGAAAAAGGTTTAAACTTTTCCTATAAAATCATAGGTGAAGGTCCTGAATACGAACGGCTCGCTTTTGCGGCCTACCAATTAGGTATAAAGGATAATGTGAAATTTTTGGGGAAATTGCCGCATTCCCAAGTAAAAGAACATCTGGAAGCTGCCCACATCTATCTGCAATACAGTATTCAGGAAGGGTTCTGTAATGCAGTATTGGAAGCCCAGGCCATGGGTAAGCTCTGTATAGTTAGTAATGCCGAGGGTTTGTCAGAAAATGTCCTGCATAAAAAAACAGGGTGGGTAGTGCCAAAATATAATCCTCAGGCACTGTCCGAAACAATAAGCACTGTATTGGGCTTAAATAATGAAGAAATTAAAACCATAATCCAAAATGCGCAAAGACGAGTGAGGGAAGAATTCAACATAGAAAAACAACAGTCAGAATTTATTAGTTTTTACGAAATATAAAGTCCCCCTTTGAAGGGGGATTTAGGGGGATGTACTCCAAAACCCAAATTAACTAATTAACCAAGTTTGAAACTCTACTACCCAAAATCCCACTATAGCAAAGCCGATCGCGGATTGCTCTTCCCATTGTTGAAACCTTTTATCAAACCCCCGGACTACACGGATGCAGAGCGCATGGCTTCTTATAATGTTTCTGAAAAGGATTTTCAATTTACAAATCATTTGGAAGAGGCTCATGTGGTCATATTAACTATGGCTTGGAATTATTACGTAAAAACAAAGCAAGAAAAACTGGCCATTGCTTTCGTAAAGAAATGTGCTGCCTTAGGTAAAAAAGTAATAGCTTTCAATGCAGGCGACTTTGGCGTGCGGATACCCTATTTTGAAAACTTGATGATTCTTCGACCCAGTGGCTATAAATCAAAATTTACGGCAAATGAATATGCGCTTCCATCGTTTATTGCCGACCCCTTAAAAAAATATTATCAAACTGATGATGTATTTGTACGACCTTATCTTTCAAAACCTGTAATTGGTTTTTGCGGGCAAGCGAACCCTTCATCGCTTAATGCGATGAAAGAAAAAGGAAGTACGGTATTGCGGAACTTAAAAGCGTACCTGGGCATATCAAAAAATGAACCCCAACAACTGCTTTCCACTTCCAATTTGCGGGCTTCAATTTTGAATAGCTTACAGAAATCCAGTGCTCTTAAAACTAATTTCATCTTCCGGGAAAAATATCGTGCGGGTATTACCGGCAACAAGGACTTCCATAAAACAACCTTGGAATTTTATGATAACCTGCGTAATTCCGATTATGTGGTATGTGTACGGGGGGCAGGTAATTTCTCGGTCCGCTTTTATGAGACTTTGGCCATGGGCAGAATCCCCATCTTTATAAATACCGATTGTCCGCTACCATTGTGCGATCGTATTGATTGGAAAAAGCAGGTGGTTTGGATAGATTACAAAGAGCGCCATCAAGTGACGGAAAAAGTAAAGCAATTTCATAGCGCCTTATCTAAAGAGGATTTTATAGATTTACAACATTCAAATAGAATCCTTTGGCAAAAGAAGCTGACCATGGATGGATTTTTTAAAATATTTTTAAATGAAGCTTAAAAAATGGCTTTCGGGCATCTATTATTCCCTAAAAAAAGAGGACAATAAACTTAATGCTTCGTCATTGTGCGGTGTTCCCTTACGAACATATAATGAAACCATTCGTGCTACGCCAGATCAGGACGATGCTTGGTTTTTCTATTTGGCGAAGCATCACAAGATCATTTTTGATATAGGCGCTAATATTGGTTATACGGCGCTTCTCGCAATCATACAAGATGCAGATAGGGAATATGTGTTGGTAGATCCCAATCCTTTGGCACTACAAAAAGCACAAGGGAATCTTTTGCATAACAACTTGGGCTTCAGGGCCAGATATTTCACAGCTTTTGTTAGCAATAAATCGAATGAAGTTATAAAGTTTTACACACTTGGTGTGGGATCGGCAGGTAGCATGTTTGCTAGTCATGCCGAGTCGGCAGCGGCTGTTAATTCCTATCAAAATGTATCAACCGTAACCTTGGATTATTTGTATTCATATTATGGCTTACGCCCTGATCTTGTTAAAATTGATGTGGAAGGAGCAGAAACTTTGGTTATGGAAGGAGCAAACACATTGGCCAAAGAGACCAATTGTACATTTTTCATCGAAATGCATAACGTGAAGGACTTGGGAATGGAAAAAGCCACAGAGATGATGATTGCTTGGAGTAGAAAAATGGACTATAAAGTGTGGTATTTAAAAACCGGAGAGGAATTAACCTCTGGCGCTCCTGTAAAGACTAGAGGAAAATGCCATTTATTGCTTTTGCCCAATTGGAAACCTTATTTTTCATATTTAAAAGGCATTGAACAAAGCGCACCCTTGCCTAAAACAATTTTATAATGTTGTTTTCTTTCCTAAAATATTTACAACCCACCCATTATTTTCAATTATATAGAAAAGACGGCACTTCCATTTTTCCTGTAATGGAAAGGCTTCCAAAGGAGGTTATTGCTCAAATAGAGGTAGAACCCAATTTTAAGAGTAAAACGGCTAGGGAATACGACCTATCTTGGCAAGCGGTCAATAAAGGATATATTGGAAATGCAGAAGTTTATACCTCTTTTGAAAAAGTGCCATTGGTTGATGAATACCGTTTTTTGCGGAAATACTTCCATCCCGTTTGGGTTTTGTATGTCCTTATTTTGCGAATTTTTTCTTTTAAGAATCCATTCCTTGAAATCACGGCTTGGAAGAAAAGTAATGATACCTTCCGAAGTAACTATCTTCAAAATCCTATAATGCACCTTGATTGGAATAAACAGCCGTCTTCCCTTATTGAAAGTAAACCTTTAGTGAGCGTGGTAATTCCTACCTTGAACCGGTATGGATATTTAGGGGATATCCTCGCCGATTTTGAAAAACAGACCTACCAAAACTTTGAAATACTTATAATAGATCAATCCCAACCTTTTCAAAAGGATTTCTGTAAAAATTACAATTTAAAAATCCGTCATATCCATCAAAATGAACCCGCATTGTGGCTGGCCAGAAATATTGCTATTGAAAAATCTGTAGGAAGTATTATAGCACTTTCCGAGGATGATGTTCGCATAAATCCTGATTGGATTGAAAACCATTTGCGCTGTTTGGACTATTTTAAAGCAGATATTTCTGCGGGCGTTTTCTATCCTGAAGGCAGTTCCATTCCTCAAGAGCGTTCTTTTTTCTGTGTCGCTTCACAATTCGCCACAGGCAACGCTATGCTTTATAAAAATGTTTTTAAGGAAATAGGCTTATTCGACCGTCAGTTTGAAAGACAGCGTATGGGAGATGGAGAATTTGGACTCAGGGCCTATTTAAATGGACTCAAGTGTATTTCCAACCCTTATGCTTCCTGCATTGACGTAAAGGCAGGAACGGGAGGTTTGAGGCAGATGGGCAGTTGGGATGGTTTTAGACCAAAAAAATGGTATGGTCCTCGCCCTGTTCCCAGTGTTCTTTACCAGTTCAGAAAGTATTATGGTAATAAAAGGGCAACTCTAGCTCTATTTAAATTCTTACCTCCCTCCATAATTCCATATAAATTTAAAAGAAGTAAAATAGGGATGGTTCTGGGTTTTTTTCTTAGTGTTCTTATTTTCCCGCTTATTCTATTTCAGGTTTTTAAATCGTGGCAATTGGCTTCTGTAAAATTAAAAGAGGGAGCAATAATTAAAATGATCTAAGGATGAAGGTACTTCAAGTTATAGACAAATTAGAAGTGGGCGGTGCCGAACGTGTAGCTGTAGACTTATGTTCATTGTTATATGAAAATAAGATTGCTGTAGATTTTTTAAATCTCTTGCAGCCAGCTGTGTTGGATGAGGAACTTCTTCAGAAAAATATCATTGTTAAATACCTTTATAGAAAAAATAAGTTTAACCCCATTTATTTAATTAGGCTATTTATGCTCCTAAATAACTATACTATTGTGCATGTGCATTCACGTCATGTGCTTAGGTATGTGGGCTTAACGTTTTTAGTTCCAAAGTTTTTTAGAAAATACAGCATTATCTTCCATGACCATTATGGAAAAATTGAAGCTGATAAAACATCTTCATTTTTTTTAAGAAAATGTATAGCAAGTTGTAATGCGTATATTGGCGTAAGCGATTCATTGGTAGCTTGGGCGATGAAAAATGGACTTAACAAGAATATATACTTACTTGAAAATATTGCTAGAGAAAAACTTGGTTTTAGGAATATTGACACAAAAAGTAAAATTGTAGTAGTTGGAAATTTTAGAAAGCAAAAGAACTATGCATTTTTACTAGCTATTTTAAAAAATTTACCAGAAACTGTTGCTATTGATTTATACGGTTCGCTAGTAGATCAGAAATATTATTATGAAATTGTAGAAAGCGCAAAATCATTAGGGATATTGAATAGGATTAATATTATTACTAATGAAAAGTATATAGCGGAAATAGTAGCTAATTATGAGTTGGCAATACACTGTGCCGCCTCTGAAACAGGCCCATTAGTAGCACTTGAGTATATGTCAAAAGGGGTTCCGCTTATGATGTTTAATACTGGTTCCGTAGCAAAAGTGCTGAAAGAAAATGAATATGATTTAATAATGGATATATTTGATGAAATGGCTTGGTCTAATAGGATAATAGAAGTTTTAAATGCCCCTGATCAACAATCCTATCTTTCCCAAAAAGTGCGAATGATATATCAAAATTTTTTTTCTGAAAAAACCTATTTGAATAAATGTCTGAAAATATATCAAAATATTCTATCCTCTTAGTAATATCAGACTCTGGATTATACTATAAGAATGGTTTAAAATTTGCTTTTGGCCCTGTTCTTAAAGAATTAAGAGAATTGGATTGTTTTGAAAGGATTGTATGGATTGGGTTTAATAGGAAGGACCAAATAGGTAATAAATCTTATTCTCAAATTCACGATACTCGTATAAATACAAAAGGTCTTAAAATGACCGGAGGAAAAGGTCTACTTTCGAAGTCTGCTATCATACTTAATTACCCTCTATATACTCTTATAATATTTAAGGCAATATTTAAATCACAATATATACACGTTAGGGCTCCATCACATCCGGCTGTAATCGCTATGTTTTTATCTTATTTCTTTCCAAAAAAGAAATTTTGGTTTAAGTATGCCGGTGACTGGAAGGGTAAAGTATCTTTCTTTTATATGTTTCAACGGCTATTCTTAAAGAAATTAAATAAAAATTCAAAAGTGACAGTTAACGGAATATGGAAAAATCAACCTAAGAATATAATTGCTTTTGAAAATCCGTGTTTGGATAAAGACGATAGGGCACGAGGGAAGTCGATTATTGCCATTAAGAATCTTGAACGCACTATAAATTATTGCTTTGTGGGAGGGCTGAATGAAAATAAGGGGTGTTTAATGTTACTGCTAGCACTACAGAAAATAGTATTTCCCACAAATTTTGGAAGTTTGCATATAGTAGGGGATGGATATTTAAAAGCAGAGTTACAACAATTCGCCAAAATACTTAATATTTCGATTATTTTTCACGGTTCTTTGGCAAAAGACAAAGTCATAGAAGTATATGAATTATGCCACTTTATGATTCTTCCATCTAAAAGTGAAGGATTTCCTAAGGTAATAGGGGAGGCAATGAATTATGGATGTGTACCAATAGTATCAAATGTTTCTTGTATTGGTCAGTATGTAAAAGATTTAAAAAATGGAGTGTTGATTGAACCCCTTAGTGTAGAAGAAATCATAAATTCGATTAATAAGAGCTTTGGATTTTCGGAAAATGGTTTTAGGGAAATCATTCAGCATAATTATAACCTTGCTGGGCGTTTTACATATATGTATTATAAAGAACGCATAATTTCGGACATATTTAATTAATATAAACAATAAAATATTAAAGTAATTAAGCTGAAAATATTTCGAAATATAAAACCCCTCTATGCCATAATCTTTCATATTTTGATTGGTTTTTTGGCATACGTCTTCCGTTCTCTGGTGTTGTTTTATATGCTGGCGGTGATGGGGTATTTCATTTACCAAATAATTGCAAAAAAGAATAAAGTGCAATATGTACTTCTTGCCTCGGCTTATATTACTGGTGCGGAGGTCTTTCTGCGAATGACCAAGGCTTTTGTTTTTTATGAAACAGGCAAATATGCCGTAATGTTATTTATGTTATTGGGGATGCTTTTTATGGGTTTCAAAAAAAATGCGTTTCCGTATGTAATCTACCTTTTGTTGCTTTTACCGGCAGTTTTTATTTCCCTGGATGTGATTTCCTTTGATGCCAATTTCAGAAATACAGTACTTTTTAATCTAAGTGGCCCCTTGTGCTTAACTATTGCCGCCATATTTTGTTTTGGACGGACCGTACATTTACATGATATATTCAATATCCTTGATTATATAATTTACCCCATTATAAGTATGTCGGTTTATATGATCTTATATACACCAAATGTTCAGGATATAATAACTAACACCGCTTCAAATTCGGCACTGTCAGGAGGGTATGGGCCTAATCAAGTTGCCACTATTTTGGGACTGGGAATATTTCTATTGTTTTCAAGACTTTTGATTCCTTATAAAAATTTCTTTGTGCATTGGACCATGATTTTTTTAATGGTCGTTATGGCATACCGCGCCCTTTTAACGTTTTCTAGAGGGGGTGTTTTGGTTTCTGTGATCATGTGTTTGGTTTTTATTTTTATAATATACCTCAATACAGGTTTAAAAACAAAAGCCAAGGTTTCCGTAAAAGTACTGGCCATTGTTGGAGTTGCTTTGCTGATTTGGTCCTATACCCTTGTTCAGACCGGGGGACTAATAGGTAATCGTTATGCAAATGAAGATGCTTTGGGGAGGGAAAAAGAGGATATTACCACGGGAAGGGTAGAACTTTTGGAGGTAGAATTGGATGCCTTTAAAGAAAATCCCTTTTTTGGAATTGGGGTAGGGCAAGGTAAATTCCAATTCATGGAGGAAATGGGAATCACCTCGGCTTCCCATAATGAGATTTCCCGTATGCTCTCAGAACACGGCCTTTTTGGGATACTTGCATTATTGGTACTTCTATTAGCCCCGTTTATTACAAAAATGAACGGTAGGAAAAACATCTATTTTTATCCGTTTATAATTTTTTGGGGCCTTACAATTATCACTACCTCCATGCGAATAGCCGCCCCAGCATTTATATATGCCTTATGTTTGTTGAATATAGATTATGAACCCAAGAAAAAACCTGCTCTACATAGGAAATAAACTGGCTGTCCACGGCAAGAACCCTACGGCCATCGATGAACTTTCAATTAAACTGGAAGCAGAAGGATATGCAGTAATAACCACATCTTCAAAACAAAATAAGATCTTTCGGTTGCTGGATATGGTGTTTACTACTGTTCAAAATAGAAATCGAGTGGACCTTATTTTGATTGACACTTATAGCACCCAAAACTATTACTATGCAGTTATTATAGCAACTTTATGTCGCTTTTTCAAACTCCCCTACATCCCAATATTGCACGGTGGCAACCTTCCAAGCCGTTTAAAAAATAGCAAACGCCTTAGCAAAACCCTTTTTGGAAAAGCCTTCACCAATGTAGCCCCATCAAAGTTTATGATGCGACAATTTCAAACTGCCGGCTTTCAAAATATAACCTACATACCCAATTCGCTCGAAATTGAAAAGTATCCATTTCAACTTAGGGAATCCATTACCCCAAAGCTATTGTGGGTGCGTTCCTTTTCGGAAATATACAATCCCTTATTGGCTTTGGAAATAGTAGAAATTCTTAAAAAGAAAGGAATTGATGTTTCCCTATGTATGGTGGGCTCTGATAAAGACGGTTCCATGCAGCGTTGTAAAAATATAGCTACAGAACTAAATCTGCCCATAAGTTTCCCTGGAATGATGCAAAAAGAGGAATGGATTGCTCTTTCAAAAGATTTTGACATCTTTATCAGTACAACCAATTTCGACAATATGCCAGTAAGTGTCATGGAAGCCATGGCTCTGGGTCTGCCGGTAATCTCCACCAACGTAGGGGGAATGCCCTTTTTAATTGAGAATGGCATTGACGGAATCTTGGTTCCTCCAAATAATGCTGAAGCTTTTGTAAATGCTATTGAGAGCCTCTGTGAAAATCTAAGAAATGCCCAAGCAATGACCCTCAAAGCCCGAACAAAAATGGAATATTTGGACTGGGAAATTGTAAAACATAAATGGATTAAACTTCTAGGCGATTGAATTTTAAGTAAATTTGGGGATACAGTTGTCCTTTCTGAGTTATCAGTTATCAGTTTTGAGTAGTATAAAAAATAAAATATTACAACCGACAACCGACAACCGAAAACAGACAACCGAAAACAGACAACCGACAACCGACAACCGAAAACAGACAACAGACAACCACAACCGAAAACAGACAACAGACAACCACAACCGAAAACAGACAACAGACAACCGAAAACCGACAACCGAAAACCGACAACCGACAACCGAAACATCATGAAAAGCTACTTGGATTTAGAGATTTACAATTTGGCTTTTGATTATGCTATTGAAGTACATAATGCATCTTTAAAAATGCCAAAATTTGAACTCTATGAACAAGGGAGTCAAGTTAGAAGATCTTCCAAAAGTGTTAAGAATAATATTATAGAAGGCTATGGAAGAAGAAAATACAAACAAGATTTCATTAAATTTTTAATTTATTCGCACGCGTCTTTACTGGAATGTAAAGGACAATTGGAATTGATTCAAAAATTATATAATATTCCAGAAATATCCGAATTAATTATAAAATATGATAATTTGGGCGCAAAAATATTTGCCTTTATTTTGTATGTAGAAAAAAATTGGAAAACTTAACAGACAACAGACAACAGACAACAGACAACAGACAACAGACAACAGACAACAGACAACAGACAACAGACAACAGACAACAGACAACAGACAACAGACAACA
>Ga0209344_10001039_pt1 | contig 39926 bp, 28 predicted proteins | sample Cruoilmetagenom6_FD_187293 | JGI IMG/M metagenome (GOLD analysis project Ga0209344, IMG submission 187293) | Oil polluted marine microbial communities from Coal Oil Point, Santa Barbara, California, USA - Santa Barbara Oil Seep Sample 6 (SPAdes)... | ecosystem: Environmental > Aquatic > Marine... | reverse complement strand
TAAATACTTTTGGTATCATAAATACGAATTAAAACCTGTCTCATTACAGGTTTGTTAAACAATGGTCTTTCGTCTGTTATAGACGTGTTGTTGTGTTGTAGTTGTGTGTTGTTGACCAATGAAAAACTATGTGCAAGCTTTTTGTTTGTGCCCTAAGGTATGCCTATGGGACTTTACAATAGTATTGAAATCAATAATATTGATATTGTAAAAAAGGGGAAAGTAAAACTTTCCCCTTTTGGTAACTTATTTTCTAATTCCTAATTCTTTAATTATGGCACGATATCTAATGATATCCTTCTTAATCAAGTAATCTAAAAGAGATCTTCTCTTTCCTACCAGTTTTACCAATGAGCGTTCGGTGTTAAAATCCTTACGGTTCTTTTTCAAATGCTCGGTCAAGTGGTTGATTCTGTGGGTGAACAAGGCAATCTGCCCTTCAGCGGAACCTGTGTTTTTTTCTTCCCCGCCGTGTTTCTTAAAAATCTCGGCCTTTACTTCCTTAGTTAAATACATTCCAATATTATTTTAATGATTTTTATGTACATGATTGATTTTCAATCAGGGGGCAAAGATAGACTTTTTTTTAGAAACCTAGAGCCATCCCAATGTTTTTTGAAGTGTGGATTAAACTTTTTTTAAAATAGTTCGTCCTAATATAAAACGTTAAAGAAATGTTATTGCCCCATTGTAATGACAGATCTGAGCGCTGGCCGGCGATGGAATTGAAATTTTACTTATTGCAAACATTAAAATCAAAACAGATGAAAAAAAGTCTCAAAAAATTGAACGTAACAGGATGGCTGCTATTGGTCTTTTTGGTAATGGGTTCCTGTAACAATGAAGAGTCCAACAATCAGGAAGAGGATACGGCTTTTGAGGTGGCGGAACTTGTCGCTAGCGATGAGGCCGATTTAATTTCGGAGGAAATAGCCAGCATAGTTGAGGATGTGTATGCCACCGAGGAGATCAGGGCTACCTCAAAATCGTTCTTTCTTTCCAATTATTTGCCGGAATGCGTCACTATAACAACAGTGGTTACCAATGAGACCAAGGAAGCAGCCATAGATTTTGGAGAGGGTTGCGAACTGGCCAATGGCAATCTATTAAGTGGAATTATCCATTTAAGTTATGCCAAGGATCTGGATGTGGCAACCAAGACCATTGTTCTTTCTTTGGAGGATTTCACTTTTAACGGAGTGGCTGTGACAGGGGGAGCAACCTTGGTGAGGAAACGTTTCAATGGTAATGGTAACCCCCAGTCCGATGTAGTAGCCAGTTATAACGGGGTATGGCCGGATGGAAGTGTTGCCAGTTTTACAGGAAATAGAAGCCGGGAATGGGTAGCGGGTTATGGTTCCGGGATTTGGACCGATAATGTTTTTCTTATTTCCGGGAAGGGCAGCTATACCAATAAAACGGGCGTTGTATATTCCAGGGAAACCAAAAGCTTGCTTAGAAGGGAATTGTCCTGTAGGTTTATTGTTAGCGGGTTAATGGAAATTGCTAAAAACGATACTGCTATTAGCTTCGATTTTGGGGACGGCACTTGTGACGCTAAAGGAACGTTGACCTTTCCAAATGGAGAAACCAAGGAAATTCTTTTAAGAAGGTTCAATAAGTAGGGGATAGCACAATTAAAAAAGGCCCTGATCATAATCAGGGCCTTTTATTTTACTTTCTAACAGGGTTGTTTTCTATTAAATCTATATAAAGATTGATTTTCTTTTTAAGATCCCTGCGATGTACAATAAAATCTAAAAATCCATGTTCCTGAAGGAATTCCGCTGTCTGGAACCCTTCGGGCAGTTCTTTCCCAGTAGCCTCTTTAACCACCCTGGGACCGGCAAAACCGATCAAGGCCCCTGGTTCGGAAATATTTATATCGCCCAACATGGCATAGGAAGCTGTGGTACCTCCAGTGGTTGGATCCGTACACAATGAAATATAAGGGATGCCTGCATCGGCGAGTTGTGCCAATTTAGCCGATGTTTTGGCCAATTGCATAAGGGACAATGCGGCTTCCATCATACGTGCCCCCCCAGATTTGGAAATCATCACAAAGGGGATTTTCTTTTTGATGGAATAATCGATACCCCGTGCTATTTTCTCTCCTACCACACTGCCCATGGAACCACCGATAAAGCTGAAATCCATACAACAAATAACAACGTCCTTACCCAGTGATTTGCCCACTCCGGTCCTAACCGCATCTTTGAGGCCCGTTTTTGCTTCGGCCGCCTTTAAACGATCCGCATACTTCTTGGTGTCCTCAAATTTCAACGGATCCTTGGAAGTAAGTTTGGCGTCCAACTCGGTAAACTTGTTATTGTCGAAAAGTATTTCAAAATATTCCTTACTGCCTATTCGTACATGATAATCGTCTTCTGGGCTAACATAAAAATTCTTTGCCAACTCATCGGATTCAACAATTTTTCCGGTAGGTGATTTGTACCAAAGGCCCCTAGGGGTATCCTTTTTCTGATCCGTGGCAGTTTGTATTCCTTTTTCCTTTCTTTTAAACCAAGACGACATAAGCTTTCTTTTTGGGTTGGGGGATTATAGGGTATTCACATTGTTAAGGTCCTCAAAAGCCTTTTTTAGACGAGTAACAAACGTTTTCTCTCCTTCTCTTAGCCAAACACGTGGATCATAATGTTTTTTGTTTGGTTCATCGGCCCCGTTTGGATTACCGATCTGGGATTGTAAATAATCCTTTTTATCTTGAACGTAGTCCCTGATTCCTTCCAGGAAGGCATACTGTAAATCGGTATCGATGTTCATTTTAATAACACCATATCCAATGGCCTCACGTATTTCCTCTACGGTAGAGCCCGATCCACCGTGGAATACGAAATCTATATGGTTGTGTTCCACACCGTATTTCTCAGTAATAAATTCCTGTGAATTCCTAAGGATTTTTGGGGTTAGTTTTACATTTCCTGGTTTGTAAACACCGTGGACATTGCCAAATGCGGCGGCAATGGTAAACCTAGGGCTTACTTTGGATAGCTCTTCGTAGGCATAGGCAACCTCTTCTGGTTGTGTATATAGTTTTGAATCGTCCACGTCAGAGTTGTCCACACCGTCTTCTTCACCTCCTGTAATTCCCAACTCTATTTCCAAAGTCATACCCATCTTGCTCATTCTGGCAAGGTATTTTTTGCATATCTCAATATTCTCTTCCAACGGCTCTTCCGACAGGTCTATCATATGGGAACTGTATAGCGGTTTCCCAGTTTCCTTAAAATGTTTTTCACTTGCATCCAACAAACCATCTATCCATGGCAATAATTTTTTGGCACAGTGATCTGTGTGCAATATAACGGTTGCCCCATAAGCTTCTGCCAATTGATGAACGTGTTTTGCTCCTGCCACGGCTCCCAAAATAGCCGCTTTCTGACCGTCATTTGATAAAGCTTTTCCTGCATTGAACTGTGCGCCCCCGTTGGAGAACTGTATAATTACGGGAGCATTTAAACTGGCAGCAGTTTCCAAAACTCCGTTAATCGTGTTCGATCCTATAACATTAACAGCAGGTAGTGCAAATCCTTTTTCCTTAGCATAATTGAAAATTTTCTGAACCTCATCTCCGGTTGCAACTCCTGGTTTAATATTGTGTGCCATAATCTTGTTTTAGTGTATATAATTAAAAAGTTGGGACAAAAGTAATAAAATAATCAGCTCTAAAAAGGATAATTTATACCTATGTTGAATACAGCGTTGGACAGATTGTAGTCCCTAAACCATCTTTTGGAAGATTCTTCGGCAGGATTATAAGTTTTGAGACCCATATCCAACCTAAACACAAAATATGTAAAATCGTATCGTATTCCCAAGCCTGTTCCCAATGCAATATCTGCCAAGGATCCAAAATTTTCAAATTTGGCCTTCTCGTCGGTAACGTTGTCCATGACGTTCCATATGTTACCTGCATCGGCAAAAAGTGCCCCTTTTATATCACCTACTATTGGAAAGCGATATTCTAGATTGAAGGCTATTTTTAAATTTGCTTCGTTAAAGTCGTTCACATCCTCTGTACTGCCCGGTCCAAGTGAATATGGCAACCAAGCACGGTTGTCATTGGACCCGCCGGCAAAATAACTTCTTACAAAGGGTATGTTGTCCGAATTGCCATAGGGTACGGCAATTCCGAAGAAACTCCTAAAAGCGAGTACGTTGGTCCTTGAGGTGCTCCAATGTTTTATGTAGTCGAATTCCGTTTTTATATATTGGGAAAATGGCACGTTAAAAACCAGGAGTTTATTATCTTCATTGGTATAGAACGGAATTAAATTGGAAATACCAGACAGGAGATTGCCGGCACTTTCCAATTTGAACCTAAACTGATAAAAATCATTATCGGTAGTACCGTTTTTATTGTTCTTGTTAAAAGTGTAATTGCTAGCGAATATTAAATTGTTTTCGGTTAGCCTTATTCTTCTTTCTTCAATACTACTTATGTTGTCATAATCCGAGGTGCTCGAGGCCACCTCCCCGTTTAGGATAGCGTTGGTAAAACCTGTAGTGCCCTCCGGGATTATTAAATATGGATCTGTACTGCCGCTTCCTGTCTCATAAAATTCGGCCAATGCGGGTTCGGTCTGATAATTGTCGGCAATTTCATCCAAATTCTCATAGGTGTTCTGGTAGACCGTAAAAAATCTATTGGGGTTTACATTGCGGACAAACTGTACATTTAATAACTCTACTGTATTCTTTTTAAAATCCGATGGTGACCAATTATAACCAAAAACAGTATTAAAGGTTTGTTTGTCCAGGCCAATATTCTGTTGAAAACTTGTTCCTATGGATAATTTGGTTTTGGGAAGCATATAGTTGGGTATAATACGGGATGTATTTACAAAGGGGAACCAAATTCTGGGTAAATTAAGGTTGATGTCCGCCCCCGTTTCCAAAATATTGAAAAAACGGTTGTCCGCAATATCCGGGTCACTGGAGGCCCCTATGCTTATCCTTCCGGAAATACTAAGGTTTTCTGCACCTTTGAACAAATTTCTGGCTTGTAGGGATGGACTAAACCCTATGCCTAAAAATTGAATATTGGAGTGGGTTACATCAAAATCGGTACCCAAGGAATATTTAGGACGGGGTGAAAGATAGATATTGGCGGTCAGTTCTGAATCTGTACTATCGGCTACAAATTCAATATTGGGATATTTAAAGGTGTTAAGGTTGGTAATTTGTCTATAGGTTCTTATTCGGTTAATTTCCCTGTAGATACTATCTTTTTTTAAGAAAACGGCATCCGTAAGTGTTTTTGGCTTATACCGTAATTTTCCCTGGTAATAGATCGTGAAATCTTTATAGTCCACCTTATTTAAGCTATCCAGCCCATTATTGAAGGTGTAGTTGGTGTAAATATTGATTTTCTTAAAGGTGTGGACCTTGTATTCCGAGGTGGAAAGAGCGTTGTCTGTCCTAGTTTTTAAATCTTCAATATTTAAAAGAATATCCAATTTTTGATTGTTTCCCAGTTTGGTCGTGTCCCCGATTAAATCGTAGGAAATGGAGCTCTCCTGAAAGTTGTGGATACCTGTGTTTCTAAAAAGATTGGTCAATCGTTCCCGCTCGCTGTTAAAGTTGTCGAGGTCTATCCGTTGCCCTGATTTTATAAACGAATCACTCTTGTAGGCCTTGTTGATGGAGTCCAAGGCGGAAGAGGTTATTTTTGTGGAAATTGAGTCTATAAGATAAGGGGAGCCCAAATCTAACTTGTAGTTGATGGTGGCCCGTTGTTTTCTGGTACTGGTATCTATTTCATAAGTCGTAGCGTTGTTAAAATACCCCTTGCTTTTGTAATAGGCATTCAGTCTTTGCAAAGACCTTCTTGTTCTTGAAGTATCTAGGATGGCTGGAGGTTCCCCTATATTTTTTAACCATACGCTGGCCCCTTTGACCAAAAAGGATTCACCCAATCTTTCCACTTGTTTTTTGGAAAGGACATTGATGAGGCGCTGCTCCCTTTTTTCCTTTTTGTGCAACCATACCTGATAGGAAGAATCTGGGTTTTTCTTGGCCAAGTTGTAAAGATTTAGTCGAAGGGGGTAACCTAATAATGTGCTGTTGGGTTTTTGAAAAATAAGGCTGTGTATATCTTCATCCGTAACCTTTGTACTATCGGCATAAATAAGGTTTTTTGTCAATAGGAGTTCGTCATCGCCAACTCTTTTTGTTGCATTGCAAGAGGTAATTGCAATTACTAGCAATAATAATCCTATTTTCGTAATGTTTAAATACATACACTGCCGTGTCCTCATAGAAGTCAAAAATACATTATTTGTATGGTTGTAAAAAGCCAAATAAAATTTATAAAAAATTTACAGCAAAAAAAGTACCGTGCTCAAAACAAGTTGTTTGTTGTGGAGGGGGTAAAGACCGTCCGGGAATTACTCAATTCTTCCCTGAAGGTCTATAAAATATATGTTACGGACAACACATTGTTGGAGGGGGATGGCAATATTATAGAGGTGATAAGTGAGGGGGAATTGAAAAAAATGAGCGGATTGTCCACTCCAAACAAGGTCTTGGGCGTATTTCATATTCCGGTTCCGGGGCCATTGGATTTTTCGGATTGGGTCATTGCTTTGGACGATGTTCGGGATCCGGGAAATTTGGGTACTATTATCCGTCTTTGCGATTGGTTCGGGGTCAAGAGCCTAATTTGTTCGTCCAATTCCGTAGATTGTTATAATCCCAAGGTCCTACAGGCTACAATGGGCTCCATAAGTAGGATGAACATTGTGTATGGGAATCTACAGGGGATTATAAGTGATTCTGGGGTTCCGGTATATGGGGCTTTTATGGATGGTGCCGAGGTTTATAAGGAGAAATTTACCCAAAGGGGAATATTGGTTATGGGGAACGAGGCCAATGGGGTATCTGAAGCCATAGAAGCCTTAATAGATAAGAAAATCACAATTCCACAATTTGGCCCCAAAACTACAGAGAGTTTAAATGTGGCAACTGCCACTGCTATCCTATTAAACGAAATTAGGAGAGGTTAATTTTTACTCAAAGGTAAAGTTAATGAACAGCCCTCTAGTCATCATTGCTTCAATATTGCCTGTCCATGGGCTGTTGGGATTATTGTCACGGACCAATTCATCATTAATGGCAAAAACGCCACGGATAGAGGGTGTAAACTTGAAATATTCCAAATAGAAATCTATCCCAAAACCCATTTCATAATAATAGGTAGTCTTCTTCATTCGGAAAGTGCCACTGCTATTGTCGTCCAAACTTTGTTCATTGCTGCCCAAGTTTAAGGAGGTCGATGCCCCTCCAACAAGAAATGGTTTCCAATTCCCCAGTCTTTTGGTACTAACCTTTAGGAGTAAAGGAAAGTTTATATAGGTCGACTTTACCTCCCTAATGGCGTCCCTTTCGTTATCAAATCCCGGAAAACCTAAATTTCGCTGGTTGTAGTGCAATCCAGGTTCAAAACGAAGATCCAAAAATTTGTTAAGACGCAGTTCCCCAATGAGCCCTACATTAAAACCATAGGATTTGTCCACCAAAATGTCGGGCAGATCGTCTTTGTATTCAAATTTAAAGTCATATTGATTGAAGCCTAAAAAATATCCCCAATTTAGTAATGGCTCGTCCTCATTTTCAAGGTTCATTACGGGTTTTTCATTAAACTGGGCATTGGACGTGGTGCCCACTGCGCAAAAAACAATTAAAAGAACAAATATATTTTTCATATTTTACTTGGTAGCTACGTATATGGAAGCAACCCCAAATGTTTGGGGCTTATTGTCTATACCTATAAACCCGATTTTGGCCAAAATATTGTTGAACTGTTGCCCATGTGGAAAAGCAGCTGCGGATTCCGATAAATAGGCATAGGCACTGCGATCTTTGGAAAATAACTTACCAATGGCCGGGAGGATAAATCTAGTATATAATTTATATCCTTGTTTGTAGGGGGTTTTTGTGGGTATGGAGGTTTCCAGAACTACAAATGAACCTCCTGGTTTTAAGACCCTAAATATTTCCGCAAGGCCTTTTTCAAGGTTTTCAAAATTCCTAACCCCAAAGGCTACGGTGATGGCATCAAAGGAATTGGCGTCGAAGGGAAGGTTTTCACTGTCGCCAACAATCATCTTGATAGTGTCTCCCAAATTTTTGTCCGAGATTTTTCTTTTTCCAACCTCCAACATTCCGGGGGAGATATCCAAACCGATAATTTCCCCAGCACCTGTTTGAGCCATATTAATGGCCAGATCGCCCGTTCCGGTTGCAATGTCCAAAATCTTATCGGGATTGTTTTTGGAGACTATGGATACTACGCGCTTTCTCCATTTAATATCTATTCCAAAAGATATAACCCTATTAAGTCCATCGTAATTTCCGGAAATAGTATCGAACATTTTTGTTACCTGTTCCTTTTTACCTAGTGTTGAATCTTTATAAGGGGTTACCTTTTTATTCATGATCATTAAATTTTTGGTAAAGATACTATATAGGCATAAAGTTATACTTCTAATTTTTACAATATGCGCTGACCTGTATTTCTTTAACTGGGATATTTTCGAATACAACCCGATTTAATTATGTAATTTTGTCCCGCTTACATTCATATTTTAAATGGAATATGGTTTAATAGGCTTCTTTCCTGTTTTGGGAAAATTGGATTTAATCCTAATTCTATAGAAGGTGTGAATAGGAAAAGGATTTGGTTTATATTTAAACTAAGTTGACGTAAGGAGAAACATTCGTAAGGCGGTATTTACCATTAATTATTGTGCGCTTCGGTTGATGAAAAACAATTTATATAACAGATGAAAATTATTATTGCAGGGGCAGGTGAAGTAGGTTTTCATTTGGCGAAATTATTGTCCTATGAATCCCAAGATATTACTCTTATAGATACGAATAAGGATAGTTTATCTTATGCGGACAGTCATTTGGATATTAGGGTGCTTAGAGGGGATGCCACGTCCATTGCCATTTTAAAGGATGCACAAGTAGGGAAGTCCGACCTTGTTATTGGGGTAACTTCTTCGGAGACCACCAATATTACCTTGTGTATGTTGGCAAAACAATTGGGCTGTAAGCGAACAATAGCGCGTATTTCCAACGCAGAGTTTATTCATAACAAGGATGCCATCAGATTTCCGGACTTGGGTATTGATGAGCTTATTTCACCAGAGGCTTTGGCCGCAACTGAAATACAACTATTGTTGAACCAATCCGCTTTTAACAATACCTACGAATTTGAGGAGGGTCTTTTGATCATGGTGGGCGTATCTTTGCCAAGGACCGCACCTTTTGTGGGAAAGACCGTTAAGGAAGCTGCAAGGATATTTCCCGAGCTGCATTTTATGCCCATTGCCATCCAAAGAATGGGTACCCAATACACTATTGTGCCAAGGGGTGACACGGTTTTTAAGGAAAACGATCAGGTGTATTTCATTACTTCCAGGGAAGGGCTGGACGAATTGTACAAACTTACCGGTAAGGAGAAAAAGGAAATTAAAAACGTAATGATACTTGGCGGTAGTAAGGTGGGCTACAAAACCGCGAGGGATCTTTGTAGAAATAAGTTTAATGTAAAGCTTATTGAGAAGAATAAAGAAAAGGCCTTTGATCTGGCAGACGAACTGCCCAATGCATTGATCATTAATGGTGATGGTAGAAATGTAGAACTGTTGGAGGAGGAAAACCTGGAGGCTATGGATGCTTTTGTAGCAGTTACGGGAAATTCTGAAACGAATATTATGTCTTGTCTGGTGGCAAAATCCAAGAATGTTAAAAAGACGATTGCCCTAGTGGAGAACATGGATTATTTTCAATTATCGCACTCCATAGGAATAGACACTTTGCTCAATAAAAAGTTGTTGGCAGCAAATAATATTTTTAGGCATATAAGGAAAGGCGAAATTGTGGCGATGACCCGGTTGAACAATTTAAATGCAGAGATTTTGGAATTCATCGTTAAACCAACATCCCAAGTAAACGGACAGATAATTAGGGAGCTTGAGTTCCCCAGGGAAGCTACCATTGGAGGGGTTATAAGGGATAATGAAGGGATTATTGCCCTAGGAGGGTTTAGAATTACAGAAGGTGATAGGGTAGTGGTATGTTGTTTGCCAAGTGCCATTCCAAAAATTGAAAAGCTGTTCCTATAGTATGGGCTTAAATTCTAAAATTATTTTTCACCTCATGGGATTACTATTACTTTGTAATGGTTTTTTTATGATTTTGGCTGCAGTGGTAAGTGGAATTTATGACGACGGAGCTACTTTGGATATTACATTTGCCGCCCTGGTTACGATGCTTGTAGGTGTTTTGGCCATGTTCTATACGCGGAATCACAAAAAAGTGGTTAAGCGGAAGGAGGGGTACATCATTGTTACTTTTGGTTGGTTGGTCATGTCTGCTTCAGGGATGTTGCCCTATCTTTTTTCCGGTGCCATTCCGGATATTACCAACGCATTTTTTGAGACCATATCCGGTTATACTACTACAGGGGCTTCGGTTGTGGATGATATAGAGGCATTACCGGAAGGAATACTGTTGTGGAGGAGTTTAACCCATTGGATAGGGGGAATGGGGATCATAGTTCTTGCGATCGCTATTTTGCCGCTTTTGGGAATTGGAGGAATGCAATTATTTGCGGCAGAAGCTCCCGGGCCGAGTGGGGATAAATTACATCCTAGAATTACGGATACCGCCAAGCGACTTTGGTTAATTTACTTTAGTTATACTGTGGCAGAGACCCTGCTGTTAAAATTGGCCGGAATGTCTTTTTTTGATGCCATGAATCACTCTTTGGCAACCCTTTCCACTGGCGGTTTTTCTACCAAAAATGCCAGTATGGCCTATTGGAACGATCAACCCTTGATTCAGTACATTGTTATTTTATTCATGTTTTTGGCCGGAAGTAATTTTGTTCTAAGCTATTATGCCTTTAAGGGAAAGGTGCAAAAAGTAATTATGGATGAGGAATTTAAGTTCTATTCCATATTTATTTTGTGTTTTACCATAGTGGCCAGTTTGGTGGTGTATTTTCAGGCCAATGTACCGGTGTCGGATTTTCATCCCATGATATTGGGAGAGTGGGAAAGCGCATTTAGGCATACCTTGTTTCAAGTGGTCTCGGTAATTACCACTACAGGTTTTGTTACGGCCGATTTTACTTCATGGACGCCCTTTTTGACCATATTCTTTTTTGGACTGTTTTTCCTTGGAGGTTCTGCCGGTTCAACGGCAGGAGGTATCAAGGTAATGAGACACTTGCTTATTATTAAGAACGGGCTATTGGAATTTAAGCGCACCCTGCATACCAATGCCATTATTCCTGTTAGGTATAATAATAAGACAGTGCCCGAAAATATCGTATACAATATAATTGCATTCTTTGTGCTCTATATGTTGTTGTTTATAATTGGATCCTTGGTACTTGGTGCACTGGGGTTGGACTTTGAAAGTGCAGTGGGAGGGGCCGCATCCTCTTTGGGGAATGTTGGTCCGGCATTGGGTACTTTGAATCCGTTGGTCAATTTTAATAGCCTTCCTGCCCTGGGGAAGTGGTGGTGCGGATTTCTAATGCTTTTGGGTAGGTTGGAGTTATTTACAGTATTGATACTGCTTTCACCATATTTTTGGAAACGTACTTAGTGTATATAAAAAAAGAAATAAAAAAAAATGGGCATCGATGAAGATGCCCATTTTTTTAGGTATAAAGTCCGTATTATAAAACTGCCTTTATTCTCGCCATGGCTTCCCTTAGTTCCTTCTCTGAAGCAGCATACGAAATACGTATGCAATTATCATTTCCGAAGGCCTCCCCGGTTACAGTGGCCACATTGGCTTTTTCCAATAGGTACAGGGCAAAATCCGAAGCATTATTGATCAATGTTCCATTAATCGTTTTTCCAAAAAAGCTGGAAATATCTGGAAATACATAAAATGCGCCCTCGGGGACATTAAGATTGAAACCTTTTATCTCTCCCAATAGTTCCAGAACAAGATCGCGTCTCTTGTGGAATTCGTCTATCATAAATTGGATGGAGGATATTGGGGCGTTAAGCGCAGCTATGGTTGCCCGTTGGGCAATGGCATTGGCGCCACTGGTGATCTGGCCCTGAAATTTGTTACAGGCCCTGGCAATCCATTCCGGCCCTCCTATGTAACCAATTCGCCATCCGGTCATGGCAAAAGCCTTGGAGACGCCGTTTACCGTAATGGTACGTTCGTACATACCTTCAATATTGGCGATACTTACATGGCCACCCCTAAAATTGATATGCTCATAAATTTCATCGGATACTATAAAAATGTTGGGATGCTTTTTCAATACTTCGGCCAAACCTTCCAATTCTTCCTTACTGTATACCGACCCACTTGGATTACAAGGGGAGCTGAACCACATCATTTTGGTTTTCGGTGTAATGGCTTTCTCCAGCTGTTCCGGTGTCATCTTAAAATCGGTATCGATGCTCGTAGGGACCTCTACTGGCACACCTTGGGCCAATTTAACAATATCACTATAGCTTACCCAATAAGGAGCTGGGAGAATAACCTCATCGCCATCGTTGAGCATTACCATGGCAATATTGGCCAAGGATTGTTTTGCTCCTGTTGAGACTACAATTTGGTTAAGACCATAAGTAAGTCCATTGTCCCTTTTAAATTTATTGGCAATGGCCTGTTTTAAATCGGCATAGCCATCCACAGGGGAATAGCTACTGTAATTCTGGTCTATAGCCTCTTTGGCCGCTTCCTTGATAAAATCAGGGATGTTGAAGTCGGGTTCCCCAAGACTTAAGCCAATGATATCTTTACCTTCATTTTTTAATTCCCTGGCTTTGGCAGCCATAGCCAATGTGGCCGAGGTGGACATGGAATTGATCCTATCGGATAAATGGTTCTTCATTTTCTGTTATAATTTACTGATATTGTAATTCGGGTTTTTTGCCCAGTTCCTTTAGATGTTTGAAGTGCGAAATTATGGCTTTTCTTGTAGTTTTATATTCGTTGTAGGGTAAATTAAACTCATTTGCAGTCTCTTTAACAATTTTGGCAATTTTTGTGTAATGTATATGACTGATGTTCGGGAAGATATGGTGTTCCACCTGATGGTTTAAGCCGCCCGTAAACCAGTTTACTATGCGGTTTTTGGTGCCAAAGTTCACTGTGGTGAACAACTGGTGAATGGCCCAAGTATTTTTCATGGTACCGTCCTTTTCCGGCAGTGGGGTTTCCGCTTCATCCACAACATGTGCCAATTGAAAAACTACGCTTAGTATTACTCCGGCAACATAATGCATGATAAAAAAGCCGATCAGGATTTTCCACCACGCAATGTCCAGAAATACCATAGGTACTATAATCCAAATGGTTATGTATATTAGCTTGGTTACTACCAGCATACTCCAGTTTATAAAAGGATTAGGGAACTTGCCATAGGCCAGTTTCCTTTTGGTATAGCGGTACATTTGTTGAAAATCCGTGGTTATGGCCCAGTTAAATGTAAGAAGGCCATAAAGGAAAATGGAGTAAAAATGCTGAAATTTATGGAATTTGTGCCATTTGGCATGCTTTGAAAACCTAAGTATCCTTCCAGCTTCCAAATCTTCATCGTGTTCATGGATATTGGTATAGGTATGGTGAAGTACATTGTGTTGTACCTGCCAGTTATATACATTTCCGGCCAGGATATAGATACTGCCTCCCATTAGTTTGTTTACCCATTTTTTATTGGAATAGGAGCCGTGGTTTCCGTCGTGCATTACGTTCATTCCAACGCCTGCCATACCAATGCCCATGGTTATGGTGAGTAATAAATTGGCCCAATTTGGGAGCCCTAGGGTTAGAATTAGAAAATAGGGTGCCAAAAATAAGGCAAACATTACGGCAGTCTTTAAGTGCAATTTCCAGTTCCCTGTCTTTTTAAGATCGTTTTCCTTGAAATAATCGTTAACGCGCTTGTTAAGGGTTTTGAAAAATTGCGCAGAGTCTTTTCTTGAAAATCTTATGGGTCTGTTATCCATGATTTAATTTTTTGTAAATATACGGCAAAACGAGCCCAAATTAATTATAACTGCTTTGTTAAAACTTAGGCCATGCCTATTAATGTACTATTTTTGCAATAATTTAACTAAACATAATGGACTGTACAATCATTTATAAATATTTTCCAGATTTAACCGATTTGCAAAAACAGCAAATTGAGAAATTGCAACATTTGTACCAGGACTGGAACTTAAAGATAAATGTGGTTTCCAGAAAGGATATAGATGAGTTGTATCTTAGACATGTGCTACATTCTTTGGCCATAGCAAAATTTCAAAAATTTAATACCGGGGCAAAAATATTGGATGTGGGAACCGGTGGCGGATTTCCTGGGATACCCTTGGCTATTTTATATCCCGAGGCCCATTTTACGTTGGTCGATGCCATTGGTAAAAAAATCAAAGTGGTGCAGGAAGTGGTGGCTGGACTGGAAATTGAAAATGTCACTGCGGTTAATTCAAGAGTGGAGGAAATTACGGAACAGTTCGATTTTATTGTAAGTAGGGCAGTGGCAGCCATGCCAACTTTTACACATTGGGTGAAAGGTAGGATAAAAAAGAAATCTGTACACGAACGCAAAAACGGGATCCTTTATTTAAAAGGAGGGGATCTGGCCGAAGAATTGAAGGAATACCGTACGGTGGAAATCTATAATCTTTCCGGAATTTTTGAAGAGGAATTCTTCGAAACCAAAAAGTTGGTTTACTTACCGGTAAAATTTAAGGGCTAATTCTATAAGCTTAACATGTGGTAATAGGACTCCCTACAAGTTTTGGCGTAAGCCTTTATGTAATTGGGTATATTTCTTAATGAAAAGCTTTTCAACTTTTCCTGTGTTTTGTTTTGAATATTATTTTTCATGATCTTGGGCTTTTAAACTGACTATAAATTTACAATAACTTAACGTTAAATTTACATTATAATTGTCTGAAGAATGGTTTAAATTATGTTAAATCTGTCTTTTAGCCTTGGTTTTTAGGGGTTTTAGGCGGCCCATTTTATGACTTTTACAGAGCAAACCTTGGATGGTATATATTAACCAATAGGGTAGCCATAAGAACCCTATAACAGTAAGGCCCGTATCTGCAAAGAGCAAATACGGGCCTTGGAAATTTGGTTTTATACCTTTATCCCAAGAAAGGGTATCTGTAATCTACAGGGGTTACAAAGGTTTCCTTTATCAACCTTGGGGATACCCAACGCAAAAGGTTTTGGGCAGAACCGGCCTTGTCGTTCGTACCAGATGCCCGTGCTCCACCAAATGGTTGTTGACCTACAACGGCACCGGTGGGTTTGTCGTTGATGTAAAAGTTGCCGGCACAGTTTTGCAATGCTTTGGTGGCTTCGGCAATTGAATAACGATCTCCTGAGAGTACGGCACCGGTAAGTGCATATTCAGAGGTGCTGTCAATCAATTTTAGCGTTGTGGACCAATCCTTGTCCTCATAGATGTAAATCGTGACCACAGGACCGAAAAGTTCGGTTTCCATGGTGGTGTATTTTGGATCTGTGGTTACAATTACGGTAGGTTCTATAAAGTAACCTTTCGATTTGTCATAATTTCCTCCTACATAAATTTCGGCATTCTTGTCCTTTTTGGCTTGGTCAATATACTTGGCCAATTTATTAAATGAACCTTCGTGGATTACGGCCGTTATAAAGTTGCCCATATCCTCTGGAGAACCTGGTTTGTTGAACGATTCCACATCTGTTTTTACATAATCCAATATTTCCTTGGATATGGATTTCGGAAGGTAAACCCTAGAGGCTGCACTACATTTCTGGCCTTGGAATTCAAAAGCCCCCCTTACAATTGCAGTTGCAACTTGTTTTGGGTTGGCGGTAGGGTGTGCAAGAATAAAATCCTTACCTCCGGTTTCGCCAACAATCCTAGGGTAGGTTTTGTATTTGTGGATATTGTTCCCGATCTGTTTCCACAATTCCTTAAATACATGGGTGGATCCAGTGTAATGGATTCCAGCAAAATCCGGACTGTCCAATGCTACTTTTGTAATCATTACCGGATCACCGTAAACCACATTGATAACGCCGTCGGGTAATCCTGCTTCCTTAAGGATATCCACGATTACCTTGGCAGAAAACACCTGACTGTCACTAGGTTTCCATAAAACCACATTGCCCATCATTGCGGCACTTGCGGGAAGGTTCCCTGCAATTGCAGTGAAATTAAAGGGGGTTATGGCGTAGATGAAACCTTCCAATGGACGGTATTCCACCCTGTTCCATATACCTTCCGCAGAATCTGGTTGTTCCTCGTAGATCTGGGACATGTATTCTACGTTGAAACGGAGGAAATCTATAAGTTCACAGGCGGCATCGATCTCGGCCTGATGTATATTTTTGGATTGCGCAATCATAGTTGCGGCATTGATTTTTGCCCTATAGGGACCTGATATCAATTCAGCGGCTTTTAGAAATATAGCAGCACGTTGTTCCCATTCCAGGTCTGCCCATTGATTCCTTGCTTCCAAAGCGTTGGATATGGCGTTGGACACGTCTTCCTTGTTGGCAGTATGGTACTGGCCAACGATATGCTGATGATCGTGCGGGGGGGAAATGGTTAATGTGTTTTCAGTTCTTACCTCTTTTCCGCCTATGTACATTGGAATGTCTGTATTGCCATTGAAATAGATACGGTATTGTTTTAGTACTTCTTCCCGCTCTGGAGTTCCGGGGGCATAACTTTTAATTGGTTCGTTATATGCCGTGGGGACTTGAAAAAACCCTTTGCCCATGATATTATTTTTTTTAAGTTCAAATTAATGGCAAAGGTACTAAATGCACCAGCGAAAATAAAGCTAAGTGCTAAGTGAATTTTGGGATATGGCGAAAACATTCCATTTATAGGTTATGGGGATCAGTAAGATTGGCACTTTTCCAATCCCAATCACTTCCCATAAATCAAAATCATGGAAATATTAAGTAAAAAGTAGGGTTGTGATTTTAATTTAGGGCAAATGGAGCACTAAATTTAAAGGTGGGGATGTATACCCTGAATTTCTCGGAATTGGTTATGCCTACCATATTGTAATGGCCTTTCATAGCCCCAATGGTGGAAGCCAATAGACAACCGGAACTGTATGTGTGGGACTCCCCAGGTTTAATGACCGGCTTCTTTCCAATTACCCCTTCCCCGTCCAATACCTCCAATTCATTTAAGGAATCATAAATTTGCCAATGACGTGATGTCAATTGAACCGAGTCCTTGCTTTGGTTCTCTATGGTTATGGTATAGCCGAAAGCAAAATGCATTTTGTAGTTTTTGAAGAAGGTTCCTTCAAAACTGGTGTTTACCGAAATTTTAATGCCCTTTGTTACCTGTGTTATCATAAGATCGGATTCTATTATGTAAACAAACTTCCCGTTGTATGCATACAATTATAATGCCATTATAAATAAAATACTGTATTTAAAAAATACGTATTTAACTACGGTAATCAATCTACCTTCCTCAAAGGAATTACACATTGTTTTACAAAGATAAAGCGCAAATACTACAATTTATCTTAAAATTATCATTCTTTTAATAATGAATGTGTGCCCTCCAATACGCAATTATTCAGCAAGATAAATAACAACTACTAATTCTAAAAGTTAATGTTTATATAATCGTTGTAATCATATTTATTTCTGATGTAAATCATTACGGTTGGTCTCTGCACCAAAACAGGTACCATAGTTGCGAAATAGTGCGGGTATCCTGTTTATTCTATCTTTTTCTGTAATTAAAATACTAATGAATTTGTAACTACTGGGTGTATTGAATGTAACTTTAGGTAAACCCGCTAAAATTTATTAAGATGAAAATGGCAGCAGTTAATGAATATTGAATTATTTTTATTAGTGAAACTCAATTTTGAGAAGTCAGTATGACGCATTTAAAATTGCAAGTTGAACTAATCCCGCCTTTTTCGGCGGGATCTAGGTTCAATACCTCGACCCAAGGGTCGATTCCTATTATTGGGTTTGGGGCCTGCCTTTGTCGGCAGACAGGCCTGCCTTTGTCGGCAGACAGGCTTGCGCTGAGGTTTAGTACCTCTTATTTTGCAATGGAATTTTAATTGTGGAAACTTGTAGAAGCATAATATGGTATATGAAGGTGTAATGAAATTTTTAGGGCAAACCTGGGCCGGTTTTCTTAGGTTAATGTCCTATGTTCGGCAACATCCTTTTAAATCATTTTTATATGTGGTTATTACAGGGTTTTGTACACTGTGTTTACTTTTTGTGCTTATTTACCTAGGGGCTTTTGGAAAATTACCCACCAAAACTTATTTAAAGAGCTTAAAAAATCCGGTCACTTCAACCATCTATGCTTCCAATAAGGAGCCCATCGGGTATTATTACCTTCAGAACAGATCAAATGCCGATAGTTCACAAATAAAACCTGCCCTAATACAGGCACTGGTAGCCACCGAAGATTCACGCTTCTATGAGCATCGGGGGATAGACTACAGGAGTTATGCACGGGTATTGATAAAATCCATCATTTTGCAGCAAAATGCCGGTGGTGGGAGTACCATTACCCAGCAGGTGGCCAAAAATTTGTTTGGTAGGGAGAAACAGTTTTTTCTTTCTACGCCGATCAATAAAATTAGGGAGATATTTATTGCCCGAAGATTGGAAAGTATTTATGACAAGGAGGATATTATATTGCTGTATTTTAATACAGTTTCCTTTGGGGAAAATATCTATGGCATAGAAAAGGCGGCATTTCGTTTCTTTAATAAGGCACCAGAGAAATTGACTTTGCCGGAAAGTGCCACTTTGGTGGGCCTCCTAAAGGCTCCGTCCTACTATAATCCGAGAAATTTTCCGGAAAGGGCCGAACAGAGACGTAATGTGGTTCTTTCCCAAATGCTAAAACACAAATATATTTCGGAGGAAACCTTTCAGGAGGCCCGAACGCCAATGAAGGTAGACTATCAGACCCCTAAAAAAGTATCTTCTTTCTCTGCTTACTTCAAAGATTATGTGGCAACGGAATTTGCTGGGTGGGCTGAAGATAATCCTTCTCCCGATGGACATACTTACGATCTTGAGGCAGATGGCTTAAATATTTATACCACTTTAAATTTCAACATTCAGCAATATGCGGAAACTGCCTTGCATAGACAGGCGGACAATCTCCAGAAACTCATGGACAGGTATTGGGCGGCAGCGACCACGGAGGGTGGTAGGGAGGTGTTGCTACGACAATTAGTCGATCAAAATAGGGAGGTAAGGCAGATGCGACAAAGGGGTAGGACCGAGGAGGAAATTGCGGCCTTTGTCGGTGAAAAACATAAAAGAAAATATTGGGTGATCGGTAAGGGGTATGAAGAGCAAATGCAGTCGTTGGAAGATTCAATCGCCAAAAGTATCAATAGGTTACATGCCGGCGTTATAGCGGTTAGTAGCAATTCTGGTAGGATAATGGGCTATGTAGGGGGTATCGATTATGGATTTAGCCAAACAGATAATATTGTTACACCAAGGCAGGTAGGATCTACTTTTAAGCCTATTACCTATTTGGCAGCTTTGGAGGCAGGGGAGGATCCTTGTAATTATTACGATAATACCCTAATTACATATTCCCAATACGGGGATTGGAGACCGCGAAATTCGAATAATAAGTATGGCGGTAGTTATTCGATGCACGGCGCTTTGGCAAATTCCATTAATACGGTTTCGGTGACCCTACAACTTAAGATCGGAACGGAGAAGGTTTTGGGGCAGGCAAAGAAAATGGGTATTGCATCAAAACTTCCCAATGTACCGTCCATAGTATTGGGCACGGCCGATATCAGTTTATTGGAAATGGTAGCCGCATATGCCAGTATTTCCAATGGTGGTAACAAAATAAGCCCCTATGCCATTGATCGCATAGAAGATGAACAGGGCAATGTTTTGTTCCAAGCAAAACCACAATACAAAGGAAGGGTGGCGAGCACAGAAAATATTAAGGCCTTGCAAAAAATGATGGAAGGTGTTGTTAGGGATGGCACTGGCTCCCGTTTAATGGGCTATGAAATTCCTTTTAATATTATTGGAAAGACCGGAACTACCCAAAATAATGGGGATGGTTGGTTTATTGGTTGCTCCCCGGAACTGGTTGTGGGTTCTTGGGTAGGCACCTTTGACAAACAAGTACAGTTTGCATCTACTAGTATGGGATCTGGTGCCAATACAGCCCTGCCAATCGTAGCTTCCATTTTTAAAAATTTGAGTTATTGGAAAAGACCTTTGCTTAGCAATTTTGAGTACGATTTTGACTATTTTCCTTGTAGGCCTTTCGTAGCATCCGATGCCAAGGAGGCTTATGAACTGGCCCAAACAGATTCTACTTATTTACAGGAATTGCGAATTAAGGACACCCTTGCCATCTTACAGGATAAGCCTATAGAAATAGATAGTATTCAAGGAATTGTACCCGGCGGGATGCCCTTGGATTCTATAGTAAAGGATAGTATCACAACCAACATCGATATATCCAATACAGAGGTTGAGTAGGGAAACAGGAACTATTCTCGCTGTGCTTTTGGGAAAGGTTAGGGTTTATAAGAAACCATTGGATTTATAAAAGCTAAACTAATGGATAACTCTAATTGTCAGTTTACGTAATTGTATTAAGGTTCATAAGAGTGGATTTTTTTTAAAAACTTACTATCCTTTGGGTGATTATGTTTATATTGCTATAGAAGGAGCTCTATGCCCTAAGAAATATCGGGGTAGGCCTAGTGGTGTAAACTTTCATGGAAATATAACTTTAGCCATTGAAATGTAAGTGGTTGGAAAAAAAATACATGGTTTTGGTTTATAATTTTTTCTTACATTTGCTGAAACCTAAGTATAGGAAAAATAGTACTTTATAAAAATATAGACTTACCCAACCAAGAAGCGAGAAATCCTCGTCATCATTTCTGTGATTGTTGTATATTGATAAAACACACTTTAAGCTTTCGGAGAGAACGATGCCCAGCGATTTGAATATGCTATTATACACTTTTTAAGGTTATGATGATAGAGACAGTTTGCATTATTGATGACGATCCCATTTTTGTTTATGGGACCAAAGTTCTATTAAATTACAACAGTAGTTTTTGTTCTTCGGTTATTGTACATGAAGATGGAATGGAGGCTTTGGTAAACCTTACCGCAATGGTCAAAGGTGGGGAGCAATTGCCCGATTTGATTTTTTTGGATTTGAATATGCCCATTATGGACGGTTGGGAATTCTTGGATGAATTTGTAAAATTGCCCATTAAGAGAAAACCTAGGGTGTATATAGTGAGCTCTTCAATTGATAAACAAGATATTGAAAAGGCCAATACGTATGATATTGTAAAAGATTTTATAGTGAAGCCACTGTCAGAATCCATTCTCTCAGATCTGTTCAAGACCATAGAAACAGAGGGTGCTGCTTAAAACCTTGTTGTGAAAATATTGGCTTTGTTTGTTTTGTAGTTTTTTGTGGTGATCTGTCTTTCCCTGCTGGTGGATGAAGTCCACACAATTTGAATTGTGGTAATATGCATCAACATGTTACAATATGGTTGAGAGCCCTCGAATATTATATTGGTTTTTACCGTTGTTTACAATATAATTGGAACAATGTAGACTGGTATGATAAATATGATTTTCACATATTTCTGATTAATATTTTAAGTAACAAAAATGGATGGTCCTAATAATAAAGACCATCCATTTTTGTTATACCCATGCATTATGCACGGTAGATTGAACGTACAACGAACAAATTTTTTCTTAATATCCGGTTATGGTTCAATTAAACGCAAGACTTTTAAACGCCATTCTGCAAGTTGGAAGAGGCCGTCACCATTATTCTCCGTAATAAGCAATTTGTAAAAAGTATAGGCCGTTTCGTTTCCAAAGGAGAATTCAACAGTTTGTCCTCTAGAGGCAAAGGATTGATTGGTCCGGCTATCCAGAACGGTCCAGTCGCTACCGTTATTTGATCCTAATAATTGCCATGTTTTAGGGTCTCTTGAAGGGGCATCGTTTGCAGAGGTCAGTGTGTATCTATTGACTATCTGGGCTTCTCCACCAAAAATTTGCTGTAAGAACAAATCGGCCGCATAATTAAATGTTAGGTATTTGGAAGAAGTATCCATGTCTATTAGTTTCTTTGAGCCTTCACCAGCGTCCGGACCTCCCGGGTTTTCATAGTTTACGGTAATTAAGGCTGCGCCCTCCTCGGTAATGTCGACAATTTCAGTTACGGGGTCAAATTCATACGGCATGTCCGGATAGTCCATTTTCGCCTGGATAAGTTCCGTGGCCCATTCTTCTGTCCATCCAAAAGCACTTTCAGCTAAGGGTTGCAGATCAGAACCTACCGAGCCACTATAAAAATGTACAAATTCGCCCATGTTCATTTGGGTGGTATAGGAGCCGTCCAGCTTTGGAAATCGCTCACTGCTAGTTTTAAAAAAACGGCTTAATGCGGCGCTACCACCATGATCCTTGTATACTGGAAGGAACCAATCCTTAAACCAGTTGGAGCCGGGACTGGGGTAGTCCACTATGGTGGAAATGTTTTTTTCGTACACTCTTAGGCTGTCCTCGGTCATTCCTAGATTGGAGTATACATCATATAAATATGATTGGCTCCATTGGTCGCCCCAAAGGTTGGATGCCGGAGAGCCGTAAGTATTATTGGTGGCCGATTCCACAATTTGACTGGCTTCCAAAATGATGGTGTCCGTGTTGTCTGAGGTCATTTCACTGCCATTTAATGGAATGTCTATAATATTTCTACCGCCATGCTCCTCGTTAAAATAGGTAGTGTTGAAAGGTGTTCCCTCTGTATGGAACACTCCATATAAACGTTGGTTTCCTAGTTTTCCGTAGGTGTCATTGGTAAATTCCCAAAGGTTGTTCAGAAAACTGTAAGGCCATTCCAAGGGCCGCTCTACCTTATCGTCATAATATACGGCAACGTAATCGTCATAGTATTGTCTATATAGGGTATCATTACGATTATTCCAGGTCTGTGCCAAAATCCGATCTGGGGCACCGTCTGGGTCATCGTTTATAACGGACACAGGGAGTCCTTCAATATCGGAGAGTACGTCGTCTGTATTGCATGAATAAAGGCAAGCCACAAGGCTGGCCAGATATATGGTTAATAATTTATTTTTCATCTTAATTTCGTTTTAATAATTAATATTATAAAAAGTGGATTTTGCTTCTTTTAATTGGGTGTTCCATTCCTCCGGCCACCCAAAGGCATTTTCGGCCAGGGGTTGTAAATCCGCGGCGGCTGCACCGCTCCAGAAATGAACGAATTCTCCCATGTTCATTCGCCTTGTATAGCGATTTCCTTCGGCATTTTTGGGGAAGTGAAGAGCCAGAAGTTCGTAAAAGCGGTTTAACACCTTATTTCCTCCATATTCAGTGTATATTGGGTAAAACCAATCCTTGAACCATTGAGTACCAGGCCTTGGATAATCATCTACCTGTTCCATTAGATTATTGAAGGTATATTCGGCATATTCTTCCTGTCCTGTGTTCCTATAGACATCATAGATAAAGATTTCCGCCCACTTGCTATCTTTCCAAATGTCCCAAGCCGGATTTTCCTTAATACCGTTTGCCGCCCCTTCTACAATATGTCCAATTTCATGGATCATCATGCTAAGTCCCTCTTCCGGACTGGGTTCCAACCAGGTATAGGGGCCGCAATCCACCACATTTCTGAAATCATGGCTTGCATCCATATAGGGGGAAGGATGTCCTCCAGAATATTTTCCAGTATGTAATATGGCATAGAGCTTAGGGTCTTCCCCAAATTCCCCATATACACTTTTTATGTACTTCCAGACTTTTCCCAAATAGGCCTTGGGCCATTGGATTGACTGGTCAACATCCTTGTCAAAATAAAGTGCCAAATGTTCATCCGAATATACTAGATGGACCAACTGTTTGTGTTCAAACCAGTGTTCCTGCCATTTTTCCGGTGCGGCAAAGGGGTCCCCTTCGCTAGTATCCTCCTCTTCCTGATGGAATGCCTCTTTATCTTTTTTTGATTCACTGGAAGAACATCCTGATATAGGGAGTACAAAAATTGCCAATAAAACAATAAAAAGTATGTGCTGTTTTTTTACTATCATGATATCATTTTGTTATTTAAGACATGGAAGGGTTCACTTCGTACAATTTCCAAAGTTGATCCAGGGTTTTACCGGTATATTTTTTCCATAAACCTGGTGTATATGTCTTTTCCCGGAGGTGATAGTCTAATTTTTTAACAAGTTCTTTGTCAAAATTAGCCGTAGTCCATACCAAAAAGTTTGCGGTAATCCTGTAACTATTGGTATAGTGCTGCCCATCCTTGTATTGGGTTAGATACCAATTGGCACGCTGATTGTCAACGCCATACACATGGCGCACGTAATCTGCTATACCTTCTGTAAGCCATCCAGGTCCGGAACCATTGGGATATGCCTGGATAATGTGCATCCCTTCATGGGTTATCAAATCTATGTCCGTAGGATGTTGATGTATCCATTTGGAACTTATGGTTATAGCACCATTTTGTGCATAGGCCACTCCATTGTAAGAGGTGTCGATCTTTACTTTTAGATCAGTGCGCGCATTTTTATTAAAACGCTTCATCAACTTGGGATAGGTTTTAAAAATAGTCGAGACAAATTTTTTCACAATTGCCTTGTCAATGCTAGGGTCTTCATTGTGGAATTGAATTTCTACTCCATGTCTCTTAAAATTTTGAATCTCTTGTGCAGATACCCCTGTTACGAACATGGCCAAAATATAAAGCTGTATGGCAATGGTATTTATTTTCATTTTTTTTATTATTGGTGAAACTAATTTTGCAATGTTTTTGGTAAATCGGATTTCCTGAACAAACAGGAAACCCGATCAACTTAATAAAAGCAAAAACTAACTAACTACCATCCGGTATTTTGGATCAAATCGGTATTGGTATTGATCTCATCCTGTGGTATGGGCCACAGATAGTGTTTATTGGTAAAGACACGTGTTTCAAAAGGAACCACATTGTAAAACTCCGATTCATCGGTAGTATTAATGTCCAAACCATGAATTTCCCCATTGAGGATATCTTGGGCCACTTTCCATCTTCTGATATCAAAATACCTAACATTTTCAAAGGCAAGCTCAACCTTTCTTTCCTTGTGGATGGCCTCGCGCATGGATGCCTGATCAGCAGGGACATCTAAGCCCATAGTGCCGTATCCGGGGATTCCGGCCCTAGTTCTAATGGCATTCAGATAAATTAAAATGTCGGCATTTCCAGGGTCGTATTCGTTAAGGGCCTCAACGTAGTCTAGGTATATCTCGGCCAATCTGATCATGCTAAAACTTCTGTTGGAATTGGACCAGGTGTCAACCACCATATCCTTTCTCACTATATAGCCTGTGGTAGAATAATCGTTGCCACCAACTTCCTTGCCGGAGTTGCCCCCGTACCAGGTTTCTGTAATGGCATCCCCGTAATTACGTACCATCCATAAGCTATTGTTGTAAGTGATACCAGTATAAAATCGAGGTTCCCGATTGACCCATTGATTAAAGGTTTCCCGTTCTTGAAAGTCATATGGAGCTTTATAATTGGAAAAACCTGTATCCTGATAACCGGAAGTAGGATCTTCAATAGATCTTCCATTGGCCATGAAATAGGAGTCTACCATTTCTTGGGTTGCACCCAAGGCACCACCTCCTTTTATTTCACTGGCATAACCGTTGTGGTAAGGGGTCATTTCATACTGTCTATAATTGCTCGCTCGGGTTCTAGCGTAAATTATTTCGCTGTTCCAATCTTTCAACATTACATTACGTGTGGATAGATAAGGATCAAAAACCCCATTTTCATTATTTTCGGTATAGAGACTAAATTCGGTTGGCACAAACTCCTCAATAAATGCTTTGGCTGCATCGGCAGCTAGCTTCCATTTATCATTATCTGTAGTTTGATTAATGAGATGAGTGCCTTCGGAGTTCATTAAATCGGCATAATCGGTGTTGCCATTAAACAAAGGGCTGGCCGCTAAAAGCAGCACCTTTTCCTTGATAGCAAGGGCAAACGGACGAGACATCCTTCCGGCATTGGCCCCTCTAAATTCCAGCCCGGACAATGTACTGGCAGCTTTATCAAGTTCGGCAACGATATAGGCAACACTTTCGTCCATGGTGGCTCTTTGAAGTCCGCTTAGATCCGCGTCAGGATCTATTGGTTCTTCGCCCATTAAAATAACGGGTCCCCATGTCCTTATCAGATTATAATAGAAGTAGGCGCGCAAAGTCCTTGCCTCTGCAGTGTATTGGAGAATACGTTGGTCAGAACAGTCTTCGCATTGATCTATACTTTGTATAAAGGTAGAAGCTGCACGGATACCGCGGTAAAAGTTAGACCATAACGAACTTACCTCGGAGGTTGTGGCGTCCCATGTTCCTATATTCATATTGTTGCTCCAAACAAAGGACCAGGTGTATTCGGCCTCGTCAGAGGCAGCAGTCCAGGGTCCGGAATTACCATTTGTAACGAAACGCTGATTGGTTTCCTGTGGGATCCTGTTGTAAATATTGGCCAGATATTCCTCTACCGTATTTTCTTTGGAAAAGGTCTCATCAAATGTTAATCGGTCGTCGGGGACCTGGTCCAAAAAGTCATCGTTACATCCACCTAAAACAATTAGCACGCTAATTAAAAGAAAAAGGTTTGTTAACGGAATTCTATCTAAAATTCTTATGTTGTTTATATGCATGGCTATGTTGTTTAAAATTGAACGGACATTCCTAAAGAACCTACAGAAATATTGGGGTAGGCGCCACCATTGCTCGTTAATAGCTCTGGATCCCACAGGTCAAATTTGCTGATCGTAAAAAGATTGGTCCCCCTTAGGTAAAGGCGAATATTTTTCACCTTTACCTTATCGCTGATGGTTCCTGGCAAGGTATATCCAAGTTCAGCTGTTTTTAACCGTAGAAAATCTATATCACGAATCCACCATGAACTGGGTTGGGTATTGTTGTTTTGACCCACTCCCGAAGATCCATAGGATAGACGTGGATACATGGCATTGGTGTCATTATTTTCCACTGTCCATCTATCGGTAGCAACACTAAAAAGGTTTCCACGGCCCCCATCGCCATTAAACGGCATGATACCGGTTCCGGACAACATAATGTCGGCCTGACTCTGTCCTTGGAAGAACAAGCTTAAGTCGAAACCCTTATACTTACTGCTTATGCCAAAACCATAGGTAAAGAATGGTACATCGCCATCACCAATCCGTCTTTGGTCATAAGCGTCTATTTTACCATCGTTGTTGAGGTCCTTATAGCGGATATCCCCAGGCATGATCTGCCCGAATTGGGTTGGGTAATCCCCATCTTCCGGTGTAATGAACCCATCTTCATTGGTGTCATCTGTGAGTGAATATAGCCCTTCTGCCACATATCCCCATCGGGATAGGAGGCCGCTGGACCTACGATCCAACCAAGAATATGGTTGTTCTGGCTGGCCATTCTCTATAATTTTATTTTTGTTGTAAGAGAAGGTGCCCCTGAACCCTAGGTAGAGATCATTAAAAGTTTTATTGTATTCCAAAGTTCCATCAAAACCCTTATTGTCCACTATCCCTAGGTTTCCAGAAGGATCGGAAACCAAACCTATGTAATTGGGGACATCACTTCTAGATAGGAAGGCCCCTTCGGTATGTTCTTTAAATACATCAAAGATTAGTCGTAGGCTGTTGTCAAGAGCAGTGACTTCCAGACCTAGATCCTGTTTTCTGGATTCTGCCCAAGTAACATCCACTCCTTGATAGGTTTCAGCTATACCGCCTACATATCTAATACTTTCGCCAAAGTTATAGCCATCTTGGCCGTTTTCTACCCGGCTCAAATAAGCAAAGCGGCCAGCCCCTGAGTCCGAGCCTACCAAACCATCTGAATACCTTAATTTTAAATAATCGATAGTGTTGCTAAGAGGTTCAAAAAAGTCTTCATTGGAAATGACCCAACCAGCAGCTATTGAAGGGAAAAAACCATATCGATTATTGGGGGAAAAGTTTTCCGACCCATTGTAACCAGCATTGAACTCGGCAAAATACCTATTGTCATAGGAGTAGGTTGCCCTTCCTGCAAAGCCTTGGTTACGATATGGTATGGAGGAGGTAAAGTCGGTCGCAAAACCATCAGTATAATCCGTTCTGTTGAACAACAATAAACCGGTAACGGCATGTTCGTCAAAACTGCGGTTGTAATTCAATGCGGCTTCCAAATAAAACCTCCGTGTATTTCCATTGGTAGGCCTGTTGTCAATTATGGGTCTTTCAAAACCTAAATAATTGCCCGATCCGGTGTAGGTCTCAGTTAGTAAGAGTTCCCCATCCTGTGTATAGGGAAAGTTAGGGTCTACATAATAGGTATTCTCTCTTTTGGATCTTTTAATATTGTTTCTGTTATAGGCGTCAAAGGAAAACATACCGGTTATGGACAATCCTTCCGTTAATACGTCCAAATTTTGAGTTAGCCTTAAATTGGAATACAGCTGGTTACGAGTATCGGTCCTAAGTCCCCTTAAAGCGACATCGGCATAGGGATTCCGTAGGTCGCCATTGGAACTACGCCCAGGAACAAAACCACCAGGGTAAAGTACAGGGTATTCCACAGGAGGCACTAACATTGCCTGGGTGAAGATGCTTGAAGCATCCTCGGCGGGATAATTTCCCTCGGAGAGATATCCTTGTAGGCCTAGGAGCATTTTGGTGGAAGGGGTAATGTCTACCGTAAGGTTTGAAGTGAAATTATATCGTTTATATCGGGTATCCGAATCGTAACTTTCCAAACCATCCGTAACAAATAGGCCAGTTTCATCATAATAGCCTATGGATACATAGTATTGGGAATTTTCTACCCCGCCACTAACATTGGAAGAGATTCTACGGTTTTTTCCGAAGTCGTTAAAAACAGTATCGAACCAATCAACATCGGGGTACAATAATGGATTGATGTTGGAGGCGGTCCGTTGTATTGTTTCATCTGAAAATCGGGCCACATTGCCCCTGGTTACCAAGGCTTCGTTGGCCAACTGCATATAGGTGACCCCATCTGCCAAGTTGGGCATTTTGGTAAATTGGGTTACACCTTCGTAGTAGTCTACCGAGACGGAAGGTTTGCCCTGTATGCCTTTTTTTGTTTCGATAAGGATAACCCCATTGGCACCTCTTACCCCATAGATGGCCGTAGCAGAGGCGTCTTTTAATACAGTAAAGGAATCTATGTCCCGTGGGTCGATATTGTCAAGACTCCTTTGTACCCCATCTACCAGTATAAGAGGGGAGGCATTGCCAAAAGTTGAGATTCCACGAATCCAAATATCGGCCCCATCGTATCCTGGCAATCCCGAGCGTTGAACCCCTGTTAAACCAGCTACTCTACCCGCCAGAGACGTACTTAGGTTGGCAACAGGTTGTTCAATTTCTTTGGGCTTAACAGTTGATTGGGCCCCTACCAAACTAATTTTTTTTTGTGTCCCGTACCCAACAACCACAACTCCGTCCAAACTACTGGCGGCTTCCGTTAGCTTCACATTGAGGGTTGTTTTTCCCTCTACAGGTATTTCTAAGGTCGAGTACCCTAGATAACTGAAGACCAAAACCGCATCGTTTGAAACTTCTATACTATAATTACCGTCAAAATCCGTAGCTACACCATTTAGAGTGCCTTTTTCCAGAATATTGACCCCTGGAATTGGGATACCTGTTTCGGCATCGGTTACAGATCCCGTTACTGTTGGGTTTTGTAGATAGGAAGAAGGGCTCAGTTGATTGGTCCTCGGACCTTTTTTTAAAATAATCTGATTTTTTAAAATGGTATATGCAATATCTGTATGATCAAATAAGAGCGATAACACTTCATGGATATTCTTGTCCTTAATATTTACGGTTATTCTCGGAAAGTTTTCTATAAGGTCATAATCGCCAAGAAACTTATATTCACTCATAGTTTCGATCTTTCCAAGTACCGTCATTATTTCGGCATCTTGGACCGTTAATGTAAAATTGGTTTCCGCACTGGGGTTTGCAGCTGGTATCTGCCAAACGTTGGTGAGTACCAAAAACAAAAATTTGATCATAAGAGGGATGTTTTTGGGTAAAAAGGAATCTGTACGATTCCAATTAATTAGGATTTTCATACTTTAGCTTAATAATTAGTTAATGATTTGAGCGATCATTACTTTCATAATCGGGGAATGTTTGCAGCATTTCCCGATTTTATTTTTGTAGTAATGAGTTGTTTAGTTGTTTAAAGGTTTTTTTCTATTACATTTTTATTTGGTTTTTAGAGGTTCATAAATGGTAATTTCCCTACCCTCCACCTTGTATTCAAACGCTTGACTTTCTTGAAAGGATCGGAATATTTCTTCAATGGTCTCGTTATCAAATTTGGCGAAGAATCGTTTGTCATTCAGTTGTTTATATTCATTGTTGATTTTTACATCGAAATGCCTTTCCAGCACCTTAAGTATATTTTCGAACGGCCTTACCTTGAAGACAAGTCTGTTGTCTATCCAGGCAACAAATTCCTCTACATCTACCTTTTGTACATCGATTTCCGAAGACTTATTGTTAAAAAGCCCCATTTCACCTGGTTTTATGATACGCATTTTCGTGTTTGAAGTTGAAGTTTTATCATTGGAAAGTCCTACGGAACCCTCAATGAGAACTGTATTCACCGTGCTATTTTCTGCATATCCGTTTACATTGAAACGGGTACCCAGCACCTCGACCTTCAAGCCTCTTTGATAAACCTGAAATGGTCTTTCGGAATCTTTTGTCACCTCAAAAAAGGCCTCTCCATCTAGAAAAACCTCTCTTGGGGCGTTAACGGCAAAGGCTATGGGGTAACGAATCTTACTTCCAGAGTTTATAGTTACAAAGGTCCCGTCTTCAAGAATGAGTTTAAACTTTTTCCCCAAGGGCACGGAAATCTCGTTATATATAACAGATTGTTCGTTGAGGTCGACAATCTTATCATTAAATTTTCTATAGTTAATAACTCCATGGTCCTTTTTGGCAATTACTTGTCCTTTGTCATTGGTGATTACTTCGGATTCGGTTTCAGAAAGTATTTTTACAGTGCCATCTTCCAATTGAATAGTAATGGCATTTTCTGGAATTACCAAGTTAGTGGAGGAGTTGCCATTGTAGAACACTTTTAATACACTGGATAAACCAATTAGCAGCAAAATGGCGGCAGCTGCTTTTAAGAATACATGGTATTTACTATTTTTGGGTTTGGCCAGTTTTTCCTGAATGTTGGCAAAACCACCTTCCACATCAAAGGAGGGTAGCTCACGGTTTAGCAGATATTGGTCTTTGGCAAATTCTTCAAATTCCTTCCTGTTGGCATCATTTTTTATTAGCGATTCCAATTCCCTAAGCTCACTTTTAGTAATGCTCCCAGAAAAATATTTCCCAATGAGTTCCCTTAATTTTTCCATTTCTTAACCTTTCTTATTCATAAAACAACATAAATTTAAAAAACCCTTAACCATATAGTATATTTTTTTGCTAAATCGATTAACTTGTTCGCGATTTTATAGGTCAGCGATTATTCAAATATTTAATTAACAATCGATTATAATGATATTTGCCATTATTGTTTTTTTTGATATAATCCCATTTATTCATGGCTAAGGTGGAATTGGTGGATAAATTACGGGATGGAGACCATGATGCCTTTAAACAGGTTTTTCAAGAGCATTATGAGGCCCTTTGTTCCTTTTTGCTGACTATGGGACTTTTTGATAGGGCCATTGTGGAGGATATTGCCCAAGGTTGCTTTATTACACTTTGGGAAAAGCGCTCTTCATTACGTGGAGGTTCCAGTCTTAGGGCATTTTTATTTACCATGGGTTATCGCAGATTTCTAAATCGGATAAAAAAGGAAAAACGTCATGTTTCGGCCTTGGAGGAACTGAAGTATGTAAGTATGATTAAAAATATTGCTGAAGATGACGAGTTTCGGTCCAAAAGACATTTCCAACTTTGGAAGTTGATAGATGAACTTCCAGAAAGATGTAAACAAGTTTTATTGCTTCATAAGGTTCAGGGATTATCTTACGTGGAAATTGCAAATGAACTGGGTATTTCAATAAAGACAGTAGAATCCCAGATGCGCATCGCCTATATAAAGATTCGGGCGGGTTTTCAGGGAGATGGTATGGAATCCAAAGAATAGGAAATAACTAGTAACCATTATCCAGTATCACCTAAAAGTGGGCCAAGAATCAACAATATGAAGAAAAAACGTTATTCCATAAAAGATATCGCACAAGAATTAAAGGTATCCAGAACAACCATATCTTTTATTCTTAATGGAAAAGCCAAGGAAAAACGGATTAGTGAGGCACTAACCAAAAGGGTATTGGAATATGTGGAAAAGGTAGGGTACCAACCACATTCCATCGCAAGAAGTTTAAGGACGGGAAAAAGTAGGGTATTGGTTGTCATGGTCGAGGATATCTATTCCAAGCTGGCAAGGATAATTGAAGATGTTGCCTATAAAAAGGGGTATAGGGTGTTGTTCTGTAGTAATGACAACGATGACAAAAAATCCAGAGCTCTTTTAAAGCTATTCAGGGACAGGCAGGTGGATGGATATATTATTGTTCCGTCTCCGGGTGTTGAAAAGGAGATCAGGGCAATGGACCAAGAAGGGGTACCAGTTGTTTTGTTTGATCGATATTTTCCTGCCCTTAAGGTAAGTGCTGTTCTTGCGGCAAATAAACAGGCAACCTATGCGGCAACAAAACATCTAATTACAAATGGGTTTACCAAAATTATCTTCTTAACCATAGATTCTTTGCAGACACAAATGATGGCCCGCAAGAAAGGCTATTGCCTGGCATTGGAGGAACATGGGTTGGAACCGATAATCGTGGAAATTCCGACCAATGTGAAAAATAGTCTTGCGCAAAAGGACATATTAATGCAACTAATGAAAAAAACCAATGATTTTGATGCTATGTTTTTTGGCACCAACTATTTGGCCGTAAGTGCTTTGGAACTTATGAAGGAAGAATTTCCGTCCTATTTAAATTCCAAAGGCTTTTTTACTTTTGATGACAGTATTCTTTTTAAATTGTTTTCTCCTTCAATTTCTGCCATTTCACAACCTTTAAAGAAATTTGGGGAGCTTTTGATGGAGATGATCGTAGATAAAATTGAGTCGCCACAAGTGGATGCTGAAACGGATTTTAAGATACATACCTTGGATTGTGATATAGAATACAGGGAAAGTTCAATGCCTTTAAAGGACCGTAGCGGAATTTAGGAAGGTGTAATGGTGAATTCCCACCCGGTTGCCATTAGTTCGGCTTGGATCTGGTAATCGTCCTTCACAACGCTGTAATAAACGGCTTCGGCTATTTCACTGTGAAGTGGGAACCGTGAACGGTATCCGCTTTCAGAGTCGGCAGCGGTCCCAGGATTTAATTTTAGGGGTCCAGTTGTGGGCATGATCAAGAAATTACCAGGTCCGAATGCCCAGTTCCGCTAAAATGGATATTACTAAAACCAACAATTGTCCTGTCCCCGTATTGACAACCGGCACAGTATTTATATACATCCGGACTTTATTGTACACTGCCATAAGGCACGGTGGCCCAGGGTAGGTATGGCCCATTTTGGCCATACCTATCATAGGGTCTACATATTGTACGTAATTGGTTTCAAAAGGAACTGTAACGGTCGTGTTCTTTTAGGAAAATGAACTTAATGTAACTGCGCATATCCCTAAAATTGCATAAGGCCTATTTTTATGGACTTGATCATTTGACTACAGTTTGTAGAAATTTTATTCGTTCGATAAGGAGTAGGGGTAGGCATCTTTGGTAGTTCCGCGCTGTTTATTGGGGGTACTGTCCATCTCGATATCCAAAATGGCACCTTCCATAACCATGGAATGAAGGAGGTAATTTTTGTTGTATTCCTTGTTATTGAGCTTTATATGTTGGATGTATTTATTGTCCTTACTGTTTTTTGGTGCGTGAATAATAAATTCCTTTCCATTCTGAAGGTAAATGGTGGTCTTTTTAAACAGTGGAGCACCCAATACATATTGGTCGGTGGCAGGTGTTACCGGGTAAAAACCCAATGCCGAGAAAACATACCAGGCCGAGGTTTGTCCGTTATCTTCATCACCGCAATAACCATCCGGGGATGGAAGGTACATCTTGTCCATAGTCTCCCTAACCCATTTTTGCGCTTTCCAGGGTTGGCCGGCATAGTTATAAAGGTATATCATATGTTGAATGGGCTGGTTCCCGTGGGCATATTGGCCCATGTTGGCTATTTGCATTTCGCGAATCTCGTGGATTACTCCACCGTAATAGCTATCATCGAATATTGGGGGAAGGGAGAAAACTTTATCCAGTTGGCCAATAAAGTCGCTTTCGCCGCCCATAAGGTTTATTAAGCCTTGGATGTCATGGAACACGGACCAACTATAATGCCAACTGTTTCCTTCGGTAAAGGCATCGCCCCATTTGAATGGATTAAAGGGTTTCATAAATTCTCCATCTTGGTTCTTCCCCCTCATCAATTTGGTTTCGGGGTCAAATAATTTTTTATAGTTTAAACTACGCTCTTTATAGGTTTTAATTTCCTTTTTAGGTTTTTTTAGGGCTTTAGCCAATTGATATATGGCAAAATCGTCGTAGGCATACTCTAGTGTACGTGCCGCGTTTTCGTTAATTCCCACGTCATAGGGTACGTACCCCAGTTTTTTGTAGTATGGTGCTCCTGCACGGCCAACTGCCGTCATTGGGCCTTCGTTATTGGCACCATTAATCAAGGCGTCATAAAGGTTTTGGATATTGTAATCGAATTTTCCATCAGATTTAAGGTAGGCATCGGCAACCACGGAAGCTGAATTGTTTCCTACCATAATATTCCTTAATCCTGGACTGGCCCATTCCGGTAACCAACCACTTTCATCATATGCATTGGAAAGACCGGCCTGTATTTTGGCGTTCAGTTCGGGATACATTAGGTTCAAGAAAGGAAATAATGCTCTAAAAGTATCCCAGAAGCCTGTATCGGTAAACATATATCCGCTTCTTACCTCTCCATTATATGGGCTATAATGTACAACGTTGCCATGCTTGTCGTATTCATAAAATTTTCGCGGAAACAATAAGGATCTATAGAGACAGGAATAAAAGGTTTTGAATTGTGCGGGTGTACCTCCCTCAACCTTTATTCGGCCAAGTTCGTCATTCCAGACCTTCTTGCCTTTTTCCTTCAGTGAGTCAAAATTATGATCGCCAATTTCGTTCAGGTTAAGTGCTGCTTGCTCAAAGCTGATGAAGGAAGAGGCTACCTTTGCATTGATCTGTTCTCCCTTTTGTGTTTTAAAACCAATAATTGCTCCGGTATGATTGGATTTTACTTCCAATGTATTGCTAAGTGTGCCATCGCTGAAAGTTTTTTTCAGTTCAAAAGGTTTGTCGAATTGAATAATAAAGTAATTTTTAAAATTATCAGGAACCCCTCCGCTATTACGGGTGGTGTAGCCAATAACCTTATTTTCTTCCGGAATAATTTTTACAAAAGACCCACGGTCTAGGGCATCGATTACTATTGAAGCCTGATCAGTTTCAGGAAAGGTAAAACGGAACCGGGCCGCCCTTTCGGTTGGGGTTATTTCGGTTGTTACGTCGTGGTCTGCCAGATAAACACTATAATAGTATGGCTTGGCAGTTTCCGTCTTGTGTGAAAACCAACTTTGACGCTCCTCTTCCGGGAACCTAATTTTGCCGGTAACCGGCATTATTGAAAACTGTCCATAATCGTTCATCCACGGTGAGGGTTGGTGGGTTTGTTTAAAGCCACGGATCTGGGTAGCATCATAGGTGTAGGCCCAACCGTTGCCCATTTCACCGGTCTGAGGGGTCCAGAAGTTCATGCCCCATGGCATTGCGATTGCAGGATAGACATTTCCATTGGATAAACGGTAATCGGAATCTGTTCCAATTAAGGGATCTGCCCACTCAGCTGGCTCGTCTATATGGTCGATCACCACTTCCTGAGCAATGGATGTGGTAAGGAGTACCGGGATAAGTAATAGGAGAGAGATTGGTTTTTTCATACTTTTTGTAGGGTAATTTGAGTTTAACTTAGTTTATAGGCAGGATGAAATCACCCACCTGGTAGTTGTATGGGTTCAACAATACTATTGCCGACCGATGTGAAAATTCTTTTGCAACATTATATGTTTCTGAACGTCTGTAAGCAAAGCTTTTATGAGCACCGTTTTAATTCTGTAGGTGCTATTTAGGTCGTTTTGGGAATACAATAATACAAAATACTAAATCGATTTAGCAAATTTTTTTGAAACAATTGTTTCAATTGGTTGGTGTTGCACCTTACAGTAGGTTGTGGGAAAAGCGCATGAAAAAAAATGGTTATAGGCCAATATTGAAATTGAAAACGGCTTCAATCTGTTTCGGATCTTGGATTGATTCCATTGATACTTTTACCTTGAATGAATAAATTTACAGCGAAATTCCGATGATAAAATTTATGTGGAGTTGTTGAGGACCTTAGGTTGGATCGATCCCGAAAGTTGTTTACCTAATATAAAAAGTTAGAGTTTATTATTTCAAGTGCGTGTACCGTTTATTTTGTGCATCGCCCAAATGCATAGCATTCATGAATATTGGAATAATTAATTAAAATATATATCGCAACCTCTCCAACAAGAAGGACAATACTGGGGCATCAAAACGTTACAGTAACCTTGGAGTCTGAATAATTTCCATTTTCATCAAATGTAACAATATTCAAATAATAGGTTGCACCCGTTTCTACACTGGCATTGAAAGATTGTTCAATGGTATTGTCCAGGAACAGGGCAGGAGGGTTTTCTTGGGAAAAATATACTTGATAATAGTCGATATCATTATCTAGATCAACTCCTTCCCATGAAACATTTACAGTATTATTTTCATTTTCTGGTAACCTAATATCTGCAGGAAAAGGCACATGGTTTGAATCTGCCAGACCTTCCGTGTAAAAACTGAAATCTTCACTTTTTTCGGAATGTCCAAAATCATCCGTAACGGTTACGTTCCATGTATAAAGGGTACCCGGTTCCAATTCAATGGAAATAAAGGAATCAGTAGTGGTAAGTAAATTAGATTCCCCAGTTACTCCATCCGTATAGTTAATGTTGTAGCTTGTAATCTGGTCAACATCATTCCAATCAAATTCTACGGCAATCTTATTGGATTCCAACTTTGTTCCAAAACATTGTTTATTGTTTTCGGGGAGCAGTAAGCTAACCTTGCCTATACTGTTACTTGGTTCAAACTTGCCCTCACAAGCAAGAAATACCGATGTAAGGGCCATAAGATAAAATATATTCGACTTCTTCATAGCGCTACTCTTTGATAATTTTAAACTCTATAATTTCTATTCCCGAAACAACTTTAAAAAGATAGATTCCTTTGGGTAAATCTGGCAGCTGTACCGTAATATCTCCGTTTTCGATTTCTTCATGTATTGTCTTGACCAAACTACCTGATAGGGTGAAAATATTTATTTGGGCCTTGCCATCCCTTTCAAAACCACTAAAATTAAGAATGTCCTTTACAGGATTGGGAAATATCGATACGTTTCCAATAATAATAACGTCTTCAAAAATACCCTGACAATCAGATCCACCTGTAATGGAAACTAGGTTTTGACCTTTATTAATGGGTATTTCCAGAATTTTATTTGAAGTATTTTCAAATTGAAAACGATAAATATTGTCATTTACCAGGGCTTCATAATTCTTGCTTCCCTGAACAATAAAGCTTGCTTTTAAATTGGTGGCATCTATGGCATTCGCATCTACGCTAAGTCTTTCATAAGTGGAGACTACAATACCAAAACATTGCTCATAATCTGGAAGTTCAGGAACAGTCAGGCAAACTTGATAACTTCCCCTCGCTAGATTATTTTGCTCAAAGGCATTATCATAATTAGCGGATCCAACAACATTTCCATTCAAGCTCACTGTAAATGTGTAATCCTCATTATCAATAGTGACTACAAAACTCCCGTTTTCTTCACCCTCACAAGTTTCACTTTGGACAATTACTTGAAGGGCTTCCTGATCAAAGGAAGTAATTTCATAAAGGCAGCCATTTTCTGCTGGGGTTCCCGATACGTACGGGCAGTCATCATCAATATCCGGAACCCCATCATTATCATCGTCACTATCTGCATTGTCGCCAATTCCGTCATTATCATTATCTGAAGATTCACTGCTATCCCTAGGGAATACATCTTGGTCGTTATCAATGCCATCGCCGTCTATGTCAGGGTCGCACACATCCCCGAGACTATCATTATCCAAATTTGCCTGATCCGAATTGGAAGTGTTGGGGCAGTTGTCCACATCATTGGGAATACCATCGTTGTCGTAATCGTTGTTCCCTTCACAGGCATCTCCAATTCCGTTGGCATCAGCATCTTCCTGATTTGGGTTTGCTACAGTAACACAATTATCCGAGTTGTCACCTACACCATCTTGATCCGTGTCTGACCATTCCGAGGCATCCATAGGGAATGCATCATTTGTATTCGGGTAGCCATCACCATCAATATCCTCATCGCAAACATCGCCAAAAGCATCTCCATCCAAATTTGCCTGATCCGAATTGGAAGTGTTGGGGCAGTTGTCCACATCATTGGGAATACCATCGTTGTCGTAATCGTTGTTCCCTTCACAGACATCGCCAATTCCGTTGGCGTCAGCATCCTCTTGATTTGGGTTTGCCACAGTAACACAGTTGTCCGAGTTGTCACCTACACCATCTTGGTCCGTGTCTGACCATTCTGCGGGATCCATTGGGAATGCATCATTTGTATTCAGGTATCCATCACCATCAATATCCTCATCGCAAACATCGCCGAAAGCATCTCCATCTAAATTTGCCTGGTCCGTATTGGAAGTGTTGGGACAATTGTCTATAGAATCTATTACGCCATCGTTGTCGATATCCGTTCCATCATCATCTATTATATTAACTCTAATGCGGACAACACCATTGATATCTGAATCTTTTAGGAAAACACCAGTTTCATTTTCCGAAATATCCACGTAATAATACTCTGCGTCTTCAATGGTATTGTCATTATTTATTCCAAGGGTAAGTAAAGGAAAACCACTAAAATCATAGGTAAGGTTTACAACCTCATTTACTGCGTAATAATCAGATCCATCAGTAGGTGGGTCGCCCCCAATTGCAGTGCCGTTTCCTGAAACAATTTGAAAGTCGTATCCTTCAAAATTTTGGTCCGTAGCACTTGGATCGCTAATATCAAAGAGAACCGTTAATTCTTGCGAACTGTTCTCTTGAAAATTGTATTCGGTAGGGGTAATCATTTGGCCCCCTTCCAAAAGAGGTGTTATTTCAAAGGGAGGGGGTGGTTGGTTGTCATCATTGTCATTTATAAAACCTGTGGCTTGATCATTGTCTATTACTAATCCCAATCCCTGATTGGTAGTAGTGATCGCGGTGATAAAGTTTTCTTGATTTTCAGGATCGGTATCATTTATCACTTCAACCTCAAAGGTTATGGATTCCTGGGCTGGTTGGATATAAAGGGTTTTGTCGACATTATTTTTGATGCCGTCAATAAAATCAGTCCCAAGCACGGCTGCATCTGTACCTATACCAGGCAAAAAATCTACTTCAAATTCAATATCGAAAGGCGTATCGTTCACAGCAGGATTCCCATTCCCGTCACTTAATAAAATGGAAAAACCGATATCCGCGCCTCCCTCCAATCCAATTTGGGTAGAGGATA
>Ga0209344_10001037_pt1 | contig 39994 bp, 39 predicted proteins | sample Cruoilmetagenom6_FD_187293 | JGI IMG/M metagenome (GOLD analysis project Ga0209344, IMG submission 187293) | Oil polluted marine microbial communities from Coal Oil Point, Santa Barbara, California, USA - Santa Barbara Oil Seep Sample 6 (SPAdes)... | ecosystem: Environmental > Aquatic > Marine... | reverse complement strand
TTTTTTCTGCCCTAAGAAATATTCTTTAAACGGAACCATGCCTGCATTTGTAAACATTAAGGTAGGGTCACTTTTCAGAACCATTGGTGAAGATGGTATAATTTTATGCTGTTTTGCTTTAAAAAAATCTAAAAACCGTTGTCGTATTTCTTGTGATGTCATGAATTGTTAATTAAAAGCTAAATGAATAGCTAACTTTTATAGTTGCAAAACATTTTGTAAATTTGTTCGTTATGCAAAAAAAATAGGCATTAAAAAAATGCTATATTTAATTGCAAAAATAGTACAATTTAACATTATGGCGAAGGTAAAATATTATTACGATTCTGATACCCTATCATATCGAAAAATCGAGCTTAGAAAAAGAGATAAGTTTAAACAAACATTGATCTTTATTGCAAGTTCAGCACTTTTTGCTTTATTTATAGTTCTAGTGTCTTTTCAATTTATAGACTCTCCGAAAGAGAAAGCGCAAAAAAGGGAATTAGATAATATGAAGCTACGCTATGAATTGCTAACTAAAAAAATGACCCAATCGCAAGAGGTATTAGCAGGAATACAACAAAGAGATAATGACATTTACAGATTATATTTTGAAGCGAATCCAATACCCGAAGAACAACGAAAGGCCGGTTTTGGTGGAATTAATAGATATAAATCATTAGAGGGATTTGAAAATTCTGAAATGATAGTTGATGTAACAAAAAATATGGATATTTTATCCAAACAACTTTATGTTCAGTCAAAATCACTCGATGAGATTATTAATTTGGCTGAGGATAAAGAAAAATTATTGGCGTCAATTCCGGCAATTCAACCTATAAAAAAAGAAGATTTAAGTAGGATGGCATCAGGTTTTGGATGGCGTTCAGACCCATTCACAAAAGCTAGAAAGATGCATAAGGGTATGGATTTTACTTCGGCTAGAGGAGTTCCTATATATGCTACTGGAAATGGAATAGTTAAACGAGCTGATGGTGGTGCCTCTGGTTTCGGTAAACATGTTAGAATTGATCATGGGTTTGGTTACTTAACCTTGTATGCACATTTATCTAAATACAATGTAAGAAAAGGGCAGCGTGTAAAACGAGGTGACTTAATTGGCTTTGTTGGTAGTACTGGTAGATCTCAAGCGCCACACTTACATTACGAAGTTCACAAAAACGGAGTAGCGATTAACCCAATAAATTTCTACTACGGAAACCTAACCCCTGAAGAGTTCAAAGAAATGCTTAAAGCTGCTTCTCAAGAAGGACAATCTTACGATTAATGCATATAAATTTACCTGACAAGAGATATTTTAAAATAGGCGAAGTAGCAAAAGCATTTAATGTTAATGCATCATTAATTCGGTTTTGGGATAAAGAATTTGATGTACTTAAGCCTAAAAAAAATAATAAGGGAAACAGGCTTTTTACACAAGAGGATATTAAAAACTTACAACTTATTTACCATCTTGTAAAAGAAAAAGGATTTACATTAGAAGGAGCTAAGAATAAGCTCAAAGAGAGTCCTGAAAAAACAATAAACAATCATTCAATTATAGCACGTTTGCAAACTATAAAAGAAGAACTGACTCAAATTAAAAATCATTTATAACCAATAACTTTATTTATTATGAAAAAATGGCTTATACCTTTAATTGTTATTGCAGTAATTGGTTATGGATTATATAGCTGGGCTGTAGGATTTAATAATACTGCGGTTGAATATGAGGCGAATGCTAAGACAGCTTGGGCAAATGTAGAAAGTACTTACCAGCGAAGAAATGACCTTTATAGTACTGTAGTTAAGACTGTTCAAGGGTCGGCTGATTTTGAAAAAGAAACATTAGAGGGAGTGATTAATGCACGTGCTAAGGCAACTTCAATAACAATAGATCCAACAAATCTAACTGCTGAGAATATGGCACAGTTTCAACAAGCACAACAAGGCTTGAAAGGTGCGTTTGATAAATTGATGGTTGTAGTAGAGCGTTATCCCGAATTGAAATCTACAGATGCTTTTAGGGATTTTATAGCTCAACAAGAAGGTACTGAAAGCAGAATTAATGTCGCTCGGAATAGATTTAATGAAGCCGTAAATATATATGATGTACATACAACCAAATTTCCAGGAAAGTTATTAGCCGGAATGTTTGGTTTTAAAGAAATGACCCGTTATAAAGCTGATCCAGGTTCAGAAAATGTACCTGATACGAGTTTTGAATTCGGAAAGAAAAAAGAATAGATGTCTAACGTAGAAGATTTTTTAACACAAACTCAAGAGCAACAAATTATTGATGCAATTCGTGTTGCTGAAAAAAATACTTCTGGAGAAATACGAGTTCATTTGGAAAGAAATTCTGAAAAAGACCCTTTAGAAAGAGCTAAAGAGGTCTTTTATTTTTTAAAAATGGACAAGACTAAAAATAAGAATGGAGTTCTTTTTTATGTAGCTGTTGATGACAAAAAATTTTCTGTTTTAGGTGATGAAGGTATTAATAATCTTGTTTCAGAAGATTTTTGGTATAGTATTAAAGATGCTGTAATTCAACATTTTTCTACAGGAAGCTATGCTGATGGTTTAAAAGAAGGAATTTTAGCAACTGGTGAAAAACTAAAAGAATTTTTTCCGTTCCAAACAAATGACAATGATGAATTAAGTAACGAAATATCTTCAGGATAATTTTGATAATTGCATCAAATTTTCAGCTCTCTTTTTCGTACATTTAGCGCATAATTTTCCTCCTTCAAATGTCAAGATTTTATATACTATCAATCAAAAAAATTACCAAAGAAACGCATAATTCAGTTTCGATAACATTCAATATTCCCGCAAGTTTAAAAGATATATTTTCGTTCATTCCAGGTCAATATATTACTGTTCAAAAAGAATTGAATGGTGAAAAAATTAGACGAGATTATTCAATTTGTTCCTCGCAAAATAGTGGTGAAATTAAAATAAGTGTGAAGGCTGTAGAAAATGGAATATTTTCGCAATACGCCACATCTAGTTTAAAGGAAGGTGATGAACTTGAAGTTTCTGCGCCTCTGGGTAGATTTAATTTGCAGCCAGTAGCGTTGAGTACAAAAAATTATATTGCCTTTGCCGCTGGTAGCGGAATAACACCGGTATTATCTATTATTAAGTCTTCATTGGAAGATGAGGAGAATAGTAAATTTGTGTTGATGTATGGTAATAAAACAATTGAGGACGTGATGTTTAAAATAGATATCGATGCTTTGGCGGAAAAATATCAAGAACGTTTTTTTGTGTATTATTTATTTAGTAAAGCTTCGTATGATGAATATTTATTTGGGCGTATCGATGCCTCAGTTGTTAAGCTTGTTTTAAATGATAAACATAAAGGATTAAATTTCTCTGATTATTTTTTATGTGGACCGGAGGCAATGATTAAACTTGTAAAAGAGACTATCAAAGAAAGTGGTGTTGACGAAGATCAAATTCACTTTGAACTTTTTACAACTAGTTCTGAAGATCACACTTCTGGCATGGAACTTGAAAGTTTTGATGGAGAAACAGAAATTACGATCTTATTGGATGACGAAGAAGAAACTTTTACGATGGATCGAAAAAAGACTATTCTTGAAAGTGTTTTATTAAAGGGTCTGGATGCTCCATACTCTTGTCAAGGAGGTATATGTAGTAGTTGTTTGGCAAAAGTTACGGAAGGAAAAGCGATTATGGATAAAAATTCTATTTTATCGGATGAAGAAGTTAGCGATGGCTTTGTATTAACCTGTCAGGCGCACCCAACAACATCAAAAATTATTGTTGATTATGATGATGTTTAAATGCAATTAAATTAAGTATGCAAGATATTTTAAACGCTATACCTCTAGGAATTGCCTTGGCTTTTATGATAGGTCCTGTATTTTTTGTATTACTAGAAACAAGTGTTACAAAAGGTTTCCGTGCGGCTGTTGTATTTGACCTTGGAGTTATACTAGCAGATGTAGTTTTTGTATTTTTTGCATATTATGGAAGTAGAACTTTATTAGAAAAAATAAAAGACGACCCTCGATTATTTGTTCTTGGTGGTGGTATTTTATTTGTATATGGTTTGTTTACTTTTTATAAAAGAAGAAAACCAATAATTACAGATGAAGATCTTGTGGTGGTGGAAAGAAACAATTATTTAAGTCTAATTATGAAAGGTTTCTTTTTAAATTTTATAAATATTGGTGTTTTAGCTTTTTGGTTAGGAATGGTAGTTGTTATAAGCCCAAACTTAGAGATGAATGATTCTAGAATTTTTAACTATTTTACAACGATAATTGTTGCTTATTTTTTAACTGACCTCTTAAAAATTTTATTGGCGAAACAACTTAAGAATAAGCTAACTCCTCATGTTATTAGAAAAATTAAAAGAGGTATGGGTATTGCACTAATGATTTTTGGACTAGTACTTGCGTTTCAAGGGTTCTTGCCAAAAGAAACGATTGACAAAATAGATACTGCTATAGAAAATGTAAAAAGACCTTAAATACCTGTGCTCCCAAATCCACCGGAGCCACGCTGGGTCTCGTCTAAAATAGTTACTTCATTCCATTTTGCTTGTGTATATTGTGCAATCACTAATTGCGCAATTCTTTCTCCGTCATTAATAGTAAAATCTTCATTAGATAAGTTTATTAAAATCACACCAATTTCCCCTCTATAGTCTGCATCTATTGTGCCTGGGGCATTAAGAACTGTAATGCCTTGTTTGGCTGCAAGTCCGCTACGAGGTCTTACTTGAGCTTCGAAGCCTATTGGTAAGGCCATAAATAAACCTGTTTTAACAATTGTTCTTTCTAATGGTTTCAGAACAATAGATTTTTCAAGATTTGCTCTTAAATCCATTCCGGCGGAAGCCAAAGTTTCATAATGTGGTAATTGATGTTTCGATTTATTTATTATTTCAATGGTCATTTTTTGAGCAGATTTTTGAGTTCATTTCTTTCATTCCAAAAGGTCATTAGTCCAAACAAAATCAATAAACTAATTGAGACAAAATAATTTTCTCTAAAATAAGTAAATGAAATATATGATATTGCTATGGCCGCCAATAAATAGCTTCCAGATTTTTTTAAGTTGTAAGGAACAGGATAATGTTTTTTTCCAACAAAATAGGAGATAAGCATCATGGATCCATAAGCCAATAGCGTTGCCCATGCAGATGCGACAAATCCAATGATTGGAATTAAAACTAAATTCACAACAATAGTAATTACAGCTCCAAAAATAGAAAAATACATACCATAACGGGTTTTATCAGTTAATTTATACCAAATTGCAAGGTTATGATAAACACCTAAAAATAAATTTGATAATAATACTATAGGTACAATAATAATGGCATCCCAATATTCACTGTTAATAAAAGGTTTCTTTATAAGATCAATAAAAACAACTATTCCTACAAAAACTAGAGATCCTACAATGATAAAATAATTTAGAATTGTGGCATATGTCACTTTAGCATTTTTCTTATCAGAATGATTAAAAAAGAAGGGTTCAGCTCCTAGTCTAAAAGCCATAATATATAAATTCATAAAAATAGCAAGTTTATAACATGCCGAATAAATACCCATTGCATTCTTATCAATCATTTTGCCAATTAGTATCTTATCTAAATTCTCGTTAATAACATAAGCAATACCGGCCACTGCTATTGGCCACGAATAAGAAATCATTTTTTTAAATAAAACAGTATTAAAACGCCATTTAAATTTAAGTAAATACGGAAGTAGTAAAAGAAGTGAAACGGCACTTCCAACAATGTTGGCAATAAAAATAAAATTGATCATCAATGTACTATTAGAGATTGTATCTAACAAAGAAGGGATGTACCTTCCACTTTCCTTAAACTCTGGAATGAACTTTAAAAAAACTAAGTTTATGATTACTATAATTCCAACATTAATTAGTTTGATAAAAGTGTATTTAACGGGACGATTTGAAGCACGTAAATAAGCAAACGGAATTACCATTAAGGTATCTAAAGCGATGATGCCTATCAGTAATTTTAATTGTATTGGATTATTTGCAAAGTCAAAAATATTTGTAAAAAAGCCAGAAAATAAAAAAGCTACGATAACAAAAATAAATGTAGCAACAGCTATACTTATAAATGCTGTTGAAATTAGTGAGTCCTTTTTTTCTTCGCTTTTATAGAATCTAAAAAAAGTAGTTTCCATACCAAAGGTTAATACCACAGCTAATAATGCGATCCAAATATAAAAATTAGTGTTTTCTGCATAATTATCAGTAGGTAAGGCATCAGTATGAACTTTTACTAATAAGAAGTTAATTACCCGCGGTAATACCGCAGCAATTCCATAAATAATAGTGTCTTTAAAAAAACGTTGTAACGAACCCAAGGTTAATTGTTATACTACAAATATAAAAGAAAAACCCTCACCAAAAGGCAAGGGTTTCTAAATCTATTTTGATAAGTTACTAAGCTTCTATTGGAACTATAGAAACATAAGATCTATTATCTTTTTTCTTAGTAAATTTTACAATACCATCAACTTTTGCATGTAATGTATGATCTTTACCCATATAAACATTTTCACCAGGGTGGTGAGCTGTTCCTCTTTGACGGATAATAATGTTACCTGCAATGGCACCTTGACCACCAAATATCTTAACACCTAAACGTTTCGATTCTGATTCTCTACCGTTTTTAGAACTACCTACTCCTTTTTTATGAGCCATAATATATAGTTTTAAATGATTATTATTTACTTAAAGCGGCTATTAAATCAGCTTTTTTCATTGAGGAAATACCTCCAATTCCTTTTGCTTTAGCCATTTCTTTTAATTCTGCAACTGTATTCTTACTTAAATCTACAGTTTTAGCTTCCTTTTTTGGAGCAGGAGCAGCTTTTTTAACTTTTACAGCCTCTTTTTTAGGAGCTGCTGCTTTTACAGGAGTTGCTGCCTTTTTTGCTGGAGTTGCAACTTTTTTAGCAGGAGCCTTTTTTGCACCACTAGCAGCTATACTTTCGATTTGAATTTCTGATAAATACTGGCGGTGACCATTCTTTACCTTGTATCCTTTTCTTCGTTTTTTCTTAAAAACGATTACTTTATCACCTTTAAGGTGTTTTAAGATTTTTGCAGTCACTGCTGCACCTTTTATAGCTGGGGCGCCTAAGGTTATCTTGCCATCATCCAATAAAAGAACATTATCAAAAGTTACTTTTGAACCCTCTTTGTCTTGTAAACGATGTACGTAAACCTTTTGGTCTTTTGCAACTTTAAATTGCTGCCCTGCTATCTCTACAATTGCGTACATAAGTTAATAATTTTTATAAAATCCCTCAGTGAGGGTTTCGCTTAATTAAAAATGAGTGCAAATATACGTGTATTTTATAAATTGACAATGATTTTTAAATAAAAAATAGTCCACTGATTTATTTCTTATTGGAGAGGTATACACCAATCAAAATAATGAATCCAGCAGTTAGTTGTATAAAGCTTAATTTTTCTTTATCGAGTAAACCCCAAAAAACCGCAACAATGGGAATCAAGTAAGTTACAGAAGTAGAAAATATAGGCGACGAAATTTGTACCAGACGATTGAATAATGTTTTGGCAAAAGCTGTACCAAGAATCGCTAAAATAGTAATATAAAATAATGAAGAACTCATTGTTTCATTATATTCAAAGGTTTGAAAGAAATCAGAATACCAAAGAACAATTATAGTTGGAACAATTAAAATAATAAAATTACCTACAGTAACTGCTAAGGCACTTATATCAAACAAGTATTTTTTTAGGATATTCACGTTGAAAGCATAACCAATTGACGAAAGTATTGGTAATAACGCATAAACATAATTTTGTTCCGGATTTAATTGGGCACCTTTAAAAATTAAAATTGTGGTTCCAATAAAACCAATTAAAACACCAAATACTTGATGACGTTTGAATGTAAATCCAAAAATCAGGGCACCAATTATTAAAGTATTAAGTGGAGTTAATGAATTTAAAATTGAAGCAACAGAACTGTCAATACCTTGAATAGCATATGCAAATAAAAAAGCCGGAAAAAAAGTACCAAGTATAGCGGTTAAAAAAATATACCACCAGTGTCTCTTTTTGATAGTAAATATGCTTTTATATCCGACTAAAAGTAGAGTTATGGCAGTTATCATTATGCGTAAAGCACCAACTTGAATAGGAGTTAAACCAATTAAGGCTTTTTTCATAAGTATGAATGAACTTCCCCATACTAAGGCAAGTACAATCAGATAAAACCAACGACGGCTATTCTTCATTAAATTCATTTGGATATCATCGTAAAGGTCGCAATATTAACAGATTTATATTAATTTTTAGAATAAAAGTTAAAGTTTAGTTACAACTTTCTTAACAAGTGTTTTTGAATATGATTTATTCTTATGTTTGTACTAGTTATAGAAAAAAGGATAAATATGTTTAGAAAATTACTATTTATGGCTTTCGCCGGAATGTTATTAGTATCATGCGGAAAAGCCACTACAAAAAGTGAAAAAGTTACTTCTAGCCTTGAAAAATCAAAAAAATTAGCTATAAATTTGGAAAAAGTGGCTATAAATATTGAAGGAATGACTTGTGAAATTGGATGTGCAAGAACAATTCAATCGAAACTATCAAAAACCGAAGGTGTAATCGCAGCAAGTGTAAGTTTTGATGAAAAACAAGGTATTGTTGAGTATATGCTAATAAAACCAATGCAAAAAAAATTGCAGCAATAGTTCAAGAAATTGCAGGAGGTGATTTATATAAAGTTACTGGTACTAAATCACTTGAAATTACTTCCGAATAAATAATCGTAAAAAAAAACCTTGTTTAAGTAAAATATAATTGGTTATTTTGCGTTTCGTTAACGTATAAAAACTAAAATTATCAAACAAATGAGATTATTAAAAGGATTTTTAGCAATTGCACTAGTAAGTTTAATTGCTGTTTCATGTAAAGAAGTAAAAGAAAAAGCTGGTGATGCTACTGATGCAGTAGAAGAAGCAGCTGGAGAAGCTAAAGACGCTGCTGGTGAGGCAGTAGAAGAAGTAAAAGATGCTGCAGATGAGGTTGTAGATTCAGTAAAAGCTGCTGCTGGTGAAGCTGTAGAAGGTGCTGTTGACGCTACAAAAGCAGCTGCAACTGACGCTGTTGAGGCTGTAAAGGAAGAAGTGAAAAACTAACTCCTTACAAACAACTTAAATTAAGGCTTCCAATTTGGAGGCCTTTTTTTTGATTTATACTTTTCTTAGTGAATAGTATGAAAATAGCAGGCTTATAAAGAATAACAAGCCTACTAACTGATGTAAGACTCCATATAATAAAGGAATTCCTGCCTCTACATTTAAAATAGTAAGTATTCCTAACACTAATTGAATACTAATTAATACAAAAGAAGTTTGTAGCCAAAATTTTGCACGTTTATAGACCTGGATTCGATATTTAAAAAAAACATAACCAGTCAACAAAAGTATTATATAGGCAAGTAGCCTATGTACGAACTGAACTAAAGCGGGAGCAAAAATAGAAGAATCATAAGTTTGTAAATTCGTCCAAGTCCAATTAGTAGAGTTTAATAGGACTTCCGGAATAAAATGACCATTCATATCTGGCCATGATGGAAAATATAAACCAGCTTTCATACCAGACATTAATCCTGCGAAGATCATTTGAATAAAAGTAATGGAAATCAATATGAATAAAACCTTAGTAGCTTTTTGTACATGTTTATATTTATAATTATAGACATCTGCAGCTGTCTTGACCATAAATAAAATGCTAATGATCGCTAATATAAAGTGAAGGGTCAATTTATAGGCATTTACCCATGGTCTGTCAATAAGACCGCTTTTTACCATTATCCAACCGGCAGAGGCCGTTAAAGCTGCAAAAAATACGACCCAGAATAATCTTTTGATCAAATAAAAGTTAATTTGTTTTCGAAATATAAATATGATAAAAGGAATCAGAAAAATAAAACCAAGAATTCTAACCCATAAACGATGTGCATATTCCCAGAAATAAATGAATTTAAAATCACCTAGTGTAAAATCTGAATTTATTTTAAGATACTGAGGTGTTAGTTTATATAAATTAAATGCTTCGTTCCATTGTTCTTTGTTTAAAGGGGGAATTGTTCCGCTAACAATATCCCAACGAGTTATTGATAGTCCTGAACCAGTTAACCTTGTAATACCTCCTAGGATTACTTGACCGATTAGCATTATCAATCCAATTATTAACCATATCCTGATTGTTCTTGAGAATTTATAATTTCTGTTAATCATTAGGGTCAATTATTTTTCCACTCTAAGGTTTCCATCAAATGCCTAATATCTTTTTCAATATATTTTACTGCCGGTAAAATAGAATCGTAATTAGGTTGTACTTTAAAATATAGAGCACCTGTAATAAAATTTTGAACACTATCAGTTAAATGAAATTGTAAGGGTGATGCTGCATTTCCAGTTACTTCAGATAGCGAACCATAAACAATTTTCTTAGCATCTTCGAAAGGTAAAGCGCTAATACCGTCGGCTTTGATGGCATGATTATAGGTTAGTTTTTCCGCTTCTTGTAATAGTTCTATTAAATTATTTTCAATAGGTCTATAGGTAACATTGAGGGAAGCTTTTAATTTAGGGTATGTTATATTTAACCAGCACTTTGAACTAGGCGTTACAATTGCGTCGCTAGAGAATTCAAAAGTATAAGGGCAGTTGGTATTGATTTTTTGATATTGAACATCGTCATAAGCCAATCGTAAGAAGGCTTTTGGTTTAGGTAGTGATTCTTCAGCACAAGAAGTCATTAAAGAGAAAAATACTATTACTAAAACAATGGATTCCTGTCTGCGCAGGATTGACAACATAAAATCAGTTAATGCTTTATTATTTTTATTCATTTGGTAAAGTTACTTTAACCTGCTTAATTCTTTTTTTATCTAAGGCCTCAATTTTAAATTGATAGTTACTAAAAATTAATATTTCATTTTTTTTGGGAAATCTTCCTGAAAACTCTAGAATAAAACCGGCCAGAGTTTCTGCCTCTCCCTTTTGCTCTTCAAAAATAGTTTCATCTATTTCAAGTATTTTATAAAAATCTTTCAGTACAATTTTTCCATCGAATACGTAATTAGAATCATCAATTTTTGAATAAGATAGATCATCGTCATCGAATTCGTCGCTAATATCACCAACAATCTCCTCAATCACATCCTCTAATGTAACAATTCCGGAGGTGCCTCCATACTCATCAACTACAATTGCTAAATGATTTTTCTTTTCCTGAAATTCCTTTAGCAGATCATCAAGTTTTTTATTCTCTGGCACAAAAAAGGGCTCTCGAAGTAATTTTTTCCATTGAAAAGTCTTTTTTTGTAAATGGGGTAAAATATCTTTAGTATATAATATACCAATAATATCATCCATACTTTCATGGTAAACGGGGATTCTTGAATGCCCATTTTTAATAATTTGAGAAACGACATCTGCGTACGATTCTTCATCAGATAAGGCAAATACATCTATTCTTGGACACATTACTTGAGCAGTATCAGTATTACCAAAAGTAACAATTCCCTCTAGAATTTTTTGTTCATCTTCTGATGTGGCTTCTTCTGAGGTTAGTTCTAAAGCTTGAGATAATTGTTCAACTGAAAAATCTGATTGTTTTTTTTCAAATCGCTTTTCAACTAAATTGGTTAAACTCATTAAAGGTATACTTACAAAAGAAAGAGTAGAATTTAATATTTTAATAGGAATTGCCATAAATACAGCAAATTTCATAGCATTTCTATTAGCATATATTTTAGGAAGTACTTCACCAAATAATAATATTAAAAAAGTAATTAAAACTACTTCGAGGGTAAAACGAAGTATAGTTGAATGAATTCCGTTAAAAAAATATTCTCCTATATAGGCAAAAAGTAGGACGATTAAAATGTTTATAAAATTGTTTGCAATAAGAATAGTTGCCAGTAATTTTTTTGGCCTTTCAAGCTGCTCAGCTACAATTTTCTTTTTATCAGATTTATCATTAGTAGCGTCATCCAAGTCAGTTTTGCTCAATGAAAAAAATGCAACTTCTGTTCCTGATATTAGCGCAGAAAATATCAATAGAACCACTATTACAATAATACTGGTAGTGATTGTCCAGTTAATTGAGGTGAACAAATATAAGCTCGGAGGTTCGGAGTCCAATAATTTTTAATTTAGTTAAACTTTAAAATGGCAGATCATCATCATCTTTAGATGATTCGCTGCCCATTTTCGGAGTCGACTTTTCTTCGGTTTTTGGCGGTGAAGATGCTAGCTGATTAGATTGCAACTCTTTTTTTGTTGTTAAAAAAGTCATATCATTCACATGAATTTCAGTTGAGTAGCGTTTAGTGCCATCTTGACCTTCCCACTGTCGTGTTTTGATACGGCCTTCAACAAAAACTTTATCTCCTTTTGATAAATATTTTTCGCAAATTTCAGCTAATTTATTTCTAACAACAATATTATGCCATTCTGTAGTGGTTACTTTTTCTCCAGTTTGTCTATTTGTATAACTTTCATTTGTTGCAATAGGAAATCTTCCAATTGAATTTCCTCCTTCAAAATAGTGCATTTTTACCTCATCTCCAAGATGACCAATCAACATTGCCTTGTTAAGCGTTCCTGCCATTATCAATTATAATTTATCTATCAAAGATACTAAAATTTAGTATTCATCACTTTTAAATTCTGACACAAAATTATCGATTAGAACTGGCACCGGATATTTTTCAAAATCACCCCAAGAAATACTATTATCAAATGATTTGGAAGATTCAACTATCCAAAATTTTGTATATAAATGTTGGTGTGAAAGTTTGTGAATTATGGGTTTTTGGTTATGTAATTTAACACTTGTTTTGGCTCCTTTAAAGATTAATTTAAACTGCTCAGAAGTAATTAGTTCTTTAACTGTTAAATTATCCTTACTCTCAATTAAAGGAAATTCGTATAAATTTTGCCAAATACCTTTGGTTTTTCGTTGCTGGAGTAATGTTTCATCATTATTTATTACAATATAATTGAAATACCGATGTTTGATTTTGAGTTTGTTTTCTTTAATAGGAAGTATGTTTATACGCTGTTGTTGAAGAGCTAAACAACTATTATTTAGAGGACATTTAGTACAATTAGGATTTTGAGGCTTGCATTGTTTTGCCCCAAACTCCATAATGGCCTGATTGTAATTTCCTGGGTCATTTACATCAATTAAACTTTGTGCTAATTTTTTGAAGTCTTTAATTCCTTTGGAAGAATTGATGGGAATGTCGATTCCAAAATATCGGGCTAGAACACGATATACATTTCCATCAACAACGGCTGTAGGCTCATTATAGCAAATTGAAGCTATTGCTGACGCCGTATAATCGCCCACTCCTTTAAGTTTTAGTAGTTCAGCATATGTTTTAGGAAATTTACCGTTTAACTCATTAACAATATGCTTAGCAGAAAAATGTAAGTTTCTTGCTCTTGAGTAATAACCTAAACCCTGCCATAATTTCAAAACTGTTTCTTCTTGCTCATTTGCAAGATCATAAATAGTTGGAAAATGCTCGCTAAATCTTAAATAATAATCTAAACCTTGATCGATGCGTGTCTGTTGAAGTATGATTTCTGATAGCCAAATTAAATATGGATTCTTCGTTTTGCGCCACGGTAAATCACGCTTATTTTGTAAATACCAGTAAATTAAAGTGTTAGAGAAATGCATTATTTTAATTGATTCTGTTAGAGTACAGTTTTTATCTTATTAAATTTTAGCGAATTAGCTTTTTGAAATTGATTTATTGTTTTATATTTGCGACCCCTAAAATTAATAAATTAACAATATAAAATAGTATTAAAAATGACAAAAGCAGAGATCGTTGCTAATATTTCAGAAAAGTCTGGAATTGAAAAAGCAGATGTATTAAGAGTAGTAGAAGATTTAATGAAAGAAGTAAAGAATTCTCTTGAAAACGGTGATAACGTTTACTTAAGGGGTTTTGGAAGTTTTACTGTAAAGACTAGAGCTGAAAAAACGGGAAGAAATATTTCTAAAAACACAACAATAAAAATACCTGCGCACAATATTCCAGCGTTTAAACCAGCAAAGATATTTGTTGAAGGCGTAAAGAAAAATGTTCCTGTATAATAAGTAGCAATATTAACAACACAAAAACATTTGAACTATGCCAAGTGGAAAAAAAAGGAAACGTAGTAAGATTTCTACACACAAGCGCAAAAAGAGAAGTAGACAAAATAGACATAAAAAGAAAAAATAGTTTTTTTAAACTATTTTTTCTTTAAATCTTAAATCGTTCTTTGAAAAAGAGATTTACTTAAAAACAAATCTCACCGGGTTATTACAACCTGTGAATCAATTTATAAACCCATCTACACAAACATTAATACTGTAATTATTGTAGATGTTTAGTGTAGGTACAAAAACTTACAGAGTGAAAACAGAATTAATTATTAGATCAAGTTCCTCTGATATAGATTTTGCCTTATTAAGAGATGGTAAGCTTATTGAATTACATAAAGAAAAAGATGATAACAATTTTGCCGTTGGCGATATATTTTTAGCCAAAGTAAAAAAAACCTTATCAGGTCTTAACGCAGCATTTGTTAATGTTGGAAGTGAAAAAGATGCTTTTTTGCATTATCATGATTTAGGCCCGCAATTATTATCTTTAAGTAGTTATATTAAGCGTATAAGCACAGGTAAACAAAAAGAATTCACTTTAAAAAATTTCCATTTAGAAAAAGATATTGACAAAAATGGAAAAATTGACCAAGTTATTAAAGGTGGTCAAAATTTATTAGTACAAGTTGTTAAAGAACCAATTTCTACAAAAGGCCCTCGAATAAGTTCAGAGCTTTCAATTGCCGGTAGATATTTGGTATTAGTTCCTTTTTCTGATAGAGTTTCGGTATCTCAAAAGATAGCGAGCAATAAGGAAAAAGACAGATTAAAACGACTTGCCAAAAGTATTAAGCCAAAAGGTTTTGGCGTTATTCTGCGAACTGTTGCCGAAGGCATCAAAGTGGCAGAATTAGATAGAGATCTGCAAAATTCTTTGCAGAGATGGGTAGATATGTGTAAGCAGATACCTAGAGCTCAAGCTCCCACAAAAGTATTGTCTGAGCTCAATAGAGCATCGTCAATATTAAGAGATATTTTTGATGATTCATTTACAAGCATTGTAACCAATGATAAAACGTTACATGATGAATTGAAAGAATATTTGCAACGGATCGCTCCAGAAAAAGTATCTATCGTTAAAATGCATAGAGCTAAGATGCCAATCTTTGAAAAATTCAATATAGAAAGGCAAATTAAAACAGCATTTGGGCGAACAGTTTCGATGCAAAAAGGAGCATATTTAGTTATTGAACATACCGAAGCATTACATGTAATTGATGTAAATAGTGGTAATCGTTCAAATAAGGCAAATTCTCAAGCTGATACAGCGTTAGAAGTTAATTTAATTGCTGCTTCGGAAATTGCACGTCAATTGCAATTGAGAGATATGGGTGGTATTATAGTTGTAGATTTTATTGATATGCATTCAGCTGAACATAGACAAAAGTTGTTTGAACATTTAAGAAAAGAAATGCAACTTTCTAGAACCAAACATAAAGTATTACCGCCTAGTAAATTTGGTTTAGTACAAATTACTAGACAACGAGTTAGACCTGAAAGGGTCATTAAAACCGACGAAGAAAATCCTAATAAAAATGGAGAGGTCGAGGCTCCAATTATTTTGATTGATAAAATTGAAAACCAATTACAAAAGATGATTAACAATAATAAGAATGTAAAAGGTGTAACATTACACGCACATCCTTTTGTTGCATCTTATATAAAAAGTGGTTTTCCATCAATTCAAAACAAATGGTTTTTGAGTTACAAAAAGTGGATTAAAGTTTTACCAAGAGATGCTTACCAATATTTAGAGTATCGTTTCTATACAGCAAACGATAAAGTCATTAAATAAGGTATCTTATTATATCAAATAAAAATCCCGTAGCAATTAAGTTACGGGATTTTTTGTTTCTAATTAAACCTTTTTAATTATTATTAGTTATATAAACAAAGGTTTTTGAAATTGGTTTAGGTTTGAATGAGAAAAATCGTGCTATAGAGTACGATTTTTCTTTTTTAGTAAACTATAAATTTCTTGTTAATAGTTATTCCATTCTCTAAAGTCGCGTTAATGATTAAAGTTGTGCCTTTAGGTAATTTTAATGTATCAAATTGTAAGTTATTGGTATTTGGTTTTAAATTTGCAATAGCTTTACCTAAAACATTATATATTTTTAAATGAGAAATGTTAGTACCATTACTAGTTTTGATTTGAATTTTATTTTCTTTATTAATAAGAATCAGGTTTTCATTTACTTTCTCATTTTCATCTATACTAAGGGTAGCAGACTTTGTAAAGGTCAATTCAAACCTTTCATTAAAGACTCCCTTCTCTTCAGGAATAAAAGTATAATTTTCAATTCCTAAGTCGTGAACAGTACCCAATAATTTATCAGTTAAGTATATATTATACTCACTAAGAACCCCTTCAGTTTTATCAATACTGATTCTTAAATCGTCATTTTGCTCAATATATGAAGAAAGACCAATTTTAATTTTTTCTACTTCCTTGATTGGGCTTCTTCCTTGAATCACTAAGTTTTTCTCCTCGATTATTGAATAAAACGATATATAGCCACCTTCAAATTTTACACCGTCAAATGATCTATCAATTCCATCTGTTGCCCCATCTATAAAGCCAATTAATATTTGACTAAAAGCTCCCTTATCATTTGATAGATTCAACCAAATACGATCTTTATCTGTTTCTGGAATGGCAGATTTAAAAAACTGATCATTGTTACTTGTAGATCTCATAGAGTTGTTAAATGTAACATTTCCGGTTGATGCCGCTTGAATAAAAAACCCTTGACCAGAAGCTATAAAACCATTCGGTTCTGATCCTCCAGATACTGCTGCCACTCCACCAGTACCTGGAGTAAAACTTGCATAATCATTACTTGAATAGTTATATTTTTCAGGTCCTGGATTGTCAATTGATAATTCTGTATTATGTGTCCATAAATATATAGTTCCATTAACAACAGAAGTATTTAAAGGGTCGTCTAAAAATAAAGTTGTATTTATAGCAGAAGGATATGGATTACCGATTAAATTCCAATCTAAATCTGTTGCTAACGGATCAGGATTTTTGGCAATAGGTGTTTCAATTATACCTGTATTTGGTATTCCATCAAAAATAACTGACTGTGTTTGGGGGAAAGTTCCAGAAGTTGGACCCATAGCAATGTATCCTATTCCCGGATCCATTATGGTTGAAGGACCAGCTGCAAACCATCCATTAATATTGTTCCAATAATATATCCTGTTAGCCTCTGAACTAGCCAATGCACTACCTATTGTCTCATTTTCTGTTGGTGATGACCAATATGTATAATCAAATTGATTAAGAGGTGCGGTTGTTTTATTTATGTTTATGGTGCCTGTTGTAATAATTATACCATCATCTTCAATCATTACCAGAGAACCTTCATGTTGAACTTCCAGGTTGCCACCTACAGTTAGATTATTTTCTATTTGAATATAATTTCCAGCCTGAACATTAACTGTTGATCCAGAATTTATGGTACAGTCACATGATTCGAAATTGCTTTCCGCAGAGGTGTCATAATCTCCATTAATTACAACTGAAGCATATGTGTTCGGTGGGCCATTATTCCAATTTGAACCATTCCAAATTGTTATAAAAGCACATGTAGGTAAGGCATCTCTATAATCGACATCACCACCCAAATTTACATCATTATCTGTATCTGGCAAGATAACAGCTCCAGTTAATGGATTGTCTATTGTTCCTCCAGGGTCACTATAATCTATTGAAGCATCAACATTGTTGTCTAATCCGTCATTATCACTATCAATCCCTGACAAAGCAAGTCCAGCCTCTTCAGTATCATTTTCGTCATTGTTATCACTATCAGTGTCTAAATAATCAGGAGTATCTGTTTGATCTGTATTGACAGGTGTAAGGCCATTACCTGGTGTAGTTTCATAAGCATCATCCAACCCATTTGAGTTATTATCATTTCCGCTTGGAGCGATATAACCTATTGTAGTTTGAGCTTCAATATTATCTGGAATACCATCATCATCTGAATCTAAATCCAAATAATTGGGTATACCATCATTATCATTGTCTGTAGATAATGCACATGTTATTATAAAACTATCTATAAAATTTCCAACACTTCCACCTCCTAATGAATCGAATTGAAATCTTGTTGTCGTTTGCCCAGCAGGAACTACGTAAGTTCCGGAATATACTACCCATGCAGTATTATTTGTAGTCATTATTTGCATAACAGAAACGCTTCCAATTGGACCAATGCTTACTGATGCCATATCAGTACCACTTCTACCTCTATGAGCAACAGACCAGATTAATATTGTACCTGGTTCAGTGGTAAGATCTTGGTAAGTAGAAGCAACTAGGTTTGCGTTTAATTCAATAAATTGATTGCCGCTATGAGCATTTGCATGTGGGCTAGTTATCGTATTTGAACTATTCCAAACTTCTATAGCATTATCTGTTGCGGTAGTTTCCCAGAAAGGCATATTAGATGCATCATAAATTTTAATATTACCATTATCAAAAGATTGTATAAATGGTGTGCTACCTGAAATTAATGGAGATTCAATACTAGAATTATTAATAATTGGCGCACAATCTCCTTCTTCAGAATCTATAATACCATCATTATCATCATCTATATCTGAAGGGTTAAAAATTCCATCTCCATCTGTATCGTTACTAATAAAACCAGAAAGTCTTACATTATCGAAACCACCTCTGTCATTATTTTGATTATTTCTTGCACTAAGAATGACATTAACATTGGTTACAGAAGTTGGAATATTCACAGTTTCAGTAAGCCAACCATTTGTATTATCACTATTACCACCAATACCGTCAACCACAATAACTTCTCCTTGACTAATATTATCGAAAAACAGTTCATATTTTAAATCATCATTATTATCAAAACTAATCGCGTTATAGTCAAAAGAAAAATTCACATTGGTAAATGATGAAACATCTACATCGGGGAAAATGATAGTTTCAAAACCGTTACCACCACAACTTCCGTTAAGGTCTCTAATACCCCAAAACTGATTACCATCATTAGAAGAAATTCCAGGTAGACCAGTTGAATAATCCCAGATATCATTGCCAACGGTACAAGGTGGAGTAGAAAAAGTCAAAGGAGTCCAAGTGTCTCCAGAAGTTTCAAAACTCTGTATAGCTATGTTATTCTGAGAATAAAGTTGAATTATTCCCAAAAGAAAAAAAAAGTAAAAAGTATTCTTTTTCATTTTAACGTTATTGTCTCCCCAGTCAATAATAATGCAAATATATCATTAATATTGTGTCTTTTAACTAATAATATAACATTCTACCATAGATTTTTCCTAAGCTGATTTAGTGAATTTTTTAAAAGGTACTATTTTATTATGTTATTTTACATTTTCAAACCGCACATTAAATGATTCGAAATACTTCGTATACTGTTAAAGAAGCCAAAAAAAGACTTGAGGGTTATTGTTCTTATCAGGAGCGATGTCATAAAGAAGTAGAGCAAAAATTAGCCGAAATGAATATGATAGAACAGGCTAAAGATGATATAATTATGCATTTAATGAATCAGAATTTTTTAAATGAAGAGCGTTTTGCAAAAAGTTTCGCCAGAGGCAAGTTCAGTATAAAAAACTGGGGCAAGCAACGTATAATCAGAGAATTGAAATTTAGGAATATTTCTGAGTATAATATAAAAACGGCATTAAAGGAATTTACTACTGAAGAGTATCTAAACTTATTTAATAAGTTGGCTAACAAAAAAGTGCAAAATATTAAGGAAGTTCATATTTACAAAAAAAGAAAAAAGTTGGCAGACTACTTATTATATAGAGGTTGGGAATCAGATTTGGTTTATGCTAAAGTTAAAGAATTAATACCTTAGTATTTTAATTATTCTTAAAATCAAGAAGCTGTTGTTCTAAATATTGTTGATTTGTTAAATTATTTATTTTACTATTAATTGCAGAAAAAGCATTTAATATGTTGGTAATTTCTGTTTTTACTTCTTGAATTTCGATACTTGATATATTTTCCATGTCCATAAGCCTTAAGGTATGGTTGTATAATACGTTTAATCTTATTTTAATATCGGGTCTGTCAAAAGCGGGTATACGAATTGAGTCTTTCAACTCTTGGGACCTATCAGAAAGAGATTTGGCTTTTAACAAAGCATCATCAGTAGTAATACTATAAAAGTCATTTAATATTTCGTCTATAGTTAGATATTCATTCCAATCTTGCACTAGTTTTTTTGCTTCAGGAGTTAAAGTTTCACCAATACTATTTGTACTTTTTTTATTATCTGATTTGACAATTTTCTGACTTTGCGTTTCTGGCTCTTGTTGCTTTTTATTGCTACAACTACTTAAGTATATAGAAAAAAGAGAAAGAAGAATTATTTTTTTAAGCATACTAAAAATATTTCAATTGTAAAATTAAACATTATTACTTAAAAAAATCATTAATTCATAAATGTTAAGTTTAATAATTTATATTTTCGTTGTCTAAATAATTATTAATGAATTCTAATTTATTAGTTATCGGAGCTTGTGGTCAAATTGGTTCAGAGCTCACATTAAAACTAAGGCAAGTAAGAGGTAATGAGAGTGTTGTAGCTTCTGATATAAAAAAAGGATTGCCAGAGTTAATGAATTCAGGACCATTTGAATTGATAGACGCAACTGATAAAGGGCAAATAATAACAATAATAAAAAAGTATAATATAGATGAAGTCTATTTAATGGCTGCTATGCTTTCAGGAACTGCCGAAAAATATCCTGAAAAAGCATGGAATTTGAATATAAACTCATTATTACATATCTTAAATTTAGCTAAAGAAGGTCTTATAAAGAAGGTGTTTTGGCCAAGTTCCATAGCAGTTTTTGGCAAATCTACTCCAAAAAACAATACTCCACAGCAAACTATTACTGAACCTTCAACTGTTTATGGGATTAGTAAGTTAGCTGGTGAACGATGGTGTGAATATTATAAAACAAACTTTAATATAGATGTAAGAAGTTTAAGATATCCGGGGATTATTAGCTGGAAAACTATACCAGGCGGTGGAACTACTGATTATGCTGTTGAAATTTATCATCAAGCTATTTTGGATAGGAAATATAATTGTTTTTTGACCGAAAATACTCGTTTGCCAATGATGTATATGGATGATGCGGTGAAAGCTACTATTGATCTAATGTCAGTTGAAAATGTAGAAAACTATATAGCTTATAATATTGCCGCAATGGATTTTAATCCTCTGGAAATTGCGCAGGAAATAAAGAAGCATTTAACAGATTTTGAAATTACTTATAAGCCAGATTTTAGACAAAAGATAGCTGATAGTTGGCCTCAGAGTATTGACGATAATCAGGCAAGAAAAGATTGGAACTGGCAACACTCTTATGACCTAAAAGAGATGACTTCAGAAATGCTTTCTAAACTTCGAGATAAATATTCTTGAATATATTCATTGTAAGGTTTTTAAATTTCTAAGTCTAAGTATTTGGTTTAATTTATACTCATGGAAAATATTATTGAAAGTAGTTTAGAGAACAGTTTGTCGTATACAGAATATAGGACCTTGGTAAGTGATTTATTGCTCCAAGGAAAATCTACTGGTGATAATCAAACAGAAAGTTACTTAAATTATAGCAAGTTGGGGAATGCCCGAATGAAACGTTTAGATAAAACATTTAAACTTTCAGAAGAAGTTAAGAAAATGATTCAAGAATCTCAGAAAAAATATACTTGGATAGTTTTGACTGAAGGTTGGTGCGGTGACGCGGCACATGCGTTACCAATAATTGACAAAATTGCAACGATTTCTGAAAATGTTGATTTAAAAATTGTATTGCGAGACGAAAATGATGTATTAATGAATCAATTTTTAACCAATGGGAGTAAGTCAATCCCTAAATTAGTTGCGATTGATTCTGAAACGAAAGAAGTTATTAATACTTGGGGGCCTCGTCCTTCTATAGCTACTAAAATGGTTAATGATTATAAGGACGTTAATGGAAGTTTAGACCCACAATTTAAAGAAGAATTGCAAGTTTGGTATAACAAAAATAAGGGTAAAAATATTGAGAATGATATATTGAGCTTACTTTAAGTTTTTCAAACCAGCGATAAAATTATCAATATTCTGAGCACTTTTTACGTTAAAATTACCAATTTTTGTTCGTCTTAAAACGGAAAGGTGTGCACCTGAGCCTAAAGCTAATCCAAAATCGTAAGCTAAAGATCTAATATAAGTGCCTTTACTACAAACTACTCTAAACTCAATATTTGGCATGTCAATATTAGTGATTTCAAATTGAAAAATTGTCACTTTTCTAGACTTGATTTCTATGGTTTCACCAGCTCTGGCGAGTTCATACAATCTTTTTCCTTCTTTTTTTATAGCTGAAAAGATAGGAGGCTTTTGTTCAATATCTCCAATAAATTGTTGTGTTGTTTTTTGAATTAAATCAACATTTATATGATCTATTGGATATGTTTTATCTACATCGGTTTCTAGATCATATGAAGGTGTTGAAGCACCGATTGTAAAAGTGCCGGTATATTCTTTTTCTTGTGCTTGAAATTTATCAATTTTTTTTGTGAACTTTCCTGTACAAAGAATCAGTAATCCTGTTGCTAAAGGATCTAATGTTCCGGCATGCCCGACTTTAATTTTTTTTAAACTGAATTTCTGCTTTATTTCCCATCGAATCTTATTAACGACCTGAAATGAAGTCCACTCTAAAGGTTTGTCAATTAAAAGAACTTTACCATTTTTAAAATCTTCTTCCGTCATTTTTAGTTAATCAAAGTATATCCAATGGCAATTAAACCAACAATCGCACAATAAACGGCAAAGTAAGATAATTTACTTTTTTTAACTAAAGCGATCATCCAATTACAAGCAAATAATCCGGCAATAAAAGCAGCTAGAAAGCCAACACTCATTGCGCCTATTTGAGAACTTTCAAAATTGATTTCTCCACCAAGAATATCTTTAGCAACTTTTCCAAAAATTAGAGGAACTACCATTAAAAAAGAAAATCTTGCAGCTCTGGTTCTATCTACTCCCAAAAGAACAGAAGTTGAAATTGTAGCTCCTGATCTTGAGATACCTGGTAACATAGCTATTGCTTGCGAAATTCCGATAAGAAAAGCATTTGTATGCGATACATTTTTAGTCGTGTTTTTCGCTTTGTCAGCCAGTAATAATAAAAGGGCAGTAATCAATAACATAAAACCGACAAATAATAAATTACCTCCAAAAAAAGATTCTAGTTTTTCTTCGAAAAACAATCCAATTAAAACTGCAGGTAACATTGAAATAATAATTTTTAATGAAAATTGGGATTGATCATTCCATTTAAATTGAAAGAGACCTGTTAGGATCTCAAGAATTTCTTTTCTAAAAATTATCATCGTACTCAAGGCAGTCGCAAAATGGAGAATTACTGTAAACGTTAAACTTTCCTCAGGTAAAGAATTATCTCCAAATAGGACTTTAGCAATTTCTAGATGACCGCTGGATGAAACTGGTAAAAATTCTGTTAAGCCTTGAATTATTCCTAAGAGAATAGCTTCTAAATAAGTCATTAATTATTTTTTCGGGTTGGCAAGAATGGCATATACTTCAATTGCAAGACCTATAAGAACTAAAGTTGGTGCTAATCGAATACGCCTTATGCTATAAATTTCTTCATTGAACACATTTGGATCATCAGAACCACCTCCAGCCATCAGTATAAAGCCTAAAGCAATAATTAATAAACCAACAAGCATGATAATATAATTGCGTTTACCGAATAAAAATTCTCCCTTAGATTTTTCTTGTTTTGCCATTTTAATAATATAATTCGTCTGTTCTTAGGTTTAGAAAGCGCTGTGTTGCAAAAAATGCGCTTAACCATGTGATAATTATTCCTATAAGAAATATTACACCAAATAAAGATCCTAATAATATTTTATCATTGTTCTTATCCAATAATCCAAGTTCTGGAAAATAATTATTTAAATAATAAATTGTAACTGCAAGACCTATTAATGCAACTATAGCACCAAAAAAACCTAGTTTAATACTGCTCATAATAAAAGGCTTCCTTATAAAGCGTTTTGTAGCACCAACCATTTGCATAGTTTTAATAGTAAATCGTTTAGCATACACCGATAATCTGATGGAATTGTTTATTAGTAGCATAGCAATAATAGCAAATAACCCGCTAAAAAATAATACCCACAGGCTGATACGCTTTACATTTTGAGTTAAGAGATTTATAAGGGATTTGTTGTAAGAAGCGTCAAAAACAAAACTATTTTTTGAAAGTGTATTTTGAATTTCTTCCATACTTTCTGGTGTAACAAATTCTGCGCTTAGAAATAGTTCAATAGAATTTTTTAAAGGATTGTATCCAAGAAATTCCATAAAATCTTCACCATTTTCCTTTTTAACTATTTCGGCAGCTTCTTCTTTAGAAATATAAGTTAGAGATTTAGTATAATTCTTCTCTTTTAAACTGTTTTGAAATGTAGTGATTTGAGTTTTATCTACATCGTCATTTAAAAAGATGGTAATTGATGCTTGTTCTTTAAAATAATCAGAAATATTTTTTGTATTCAATACCAATAGTCCAAGTAAACCTATTAAAAACAAAACAAAAGCAATGCTCATAATTACTGAAAAGTATGAAGATTGTAATCGTCTTTTTTGATATTTTTCGAAAGAAGTACTCATCTAAGATTTATGAATTATAATTGTTGATTTGCAATTGATATTACGACGCCGCAATATACAAACTTCGATTGAATTTTTTACTCTTTTATGTTTTCTCTATTGCTTTTTTCTTTAGGAATTTCTTGACACAATTCTATCAAAACACCATTGGTAGTTTTTGGATGTAAAAAGGCTACTAGTTTATTATCAGCACCTTTTTTAGGCGTATTATTTAATACCGTAAACCCCTCAGAGCTTAATCGTTTTATTTCAGATTTTATATCTGTTACGGCAAAAGCAATATGATGTATACCTTCTCCTTTTTTTTCAATAAATTTAGCAATTGGACTGTCTTTATTTGTGGCTTCTAATAATTCAATTTTATTTGGACCTGACTTAAAAAAAGAGGTTTTTACACTTTCGCTTAAAACTTCTTCAATTTTATAATGAGGTTTCCCTAAAAGTTTGGCGAATAGTGAGTTTGATTCTTCCAGATTTTTTACAGCAATACCAATATGTTCAATTTTCTTCATTTGTATTAATCTTCCGCGTAAGCGATATCCAAAAATATAGAATTTAAACGAGTTATTTCAAGCTATTGATGGTATTTAAATGAATTATATCTTATTTTTACAGCATGGAAACTAATAGACAAAAAAAGATTGCCGGTGTTTTACAAAAGGACTTAGTTGATGTGCTGCAAAGTGCAGCAAGAGGAGGTGTGAAAGGAGTATTAATTTCTGTTACAAAGGTTCAGGTTACAAGTGACTTATCACAAGCAAAAATATTTTTGAGTATTTTTCCTAACGATAAAAGAGATGAGTTATTAGAAGGGATAAAATCAAATGCTCCATTAATACGACATGAAATATCGCAAAGAACTAAAAATCAATTACGTAGAGTTCCAGGATTAGTTTTTTTTATTGATGATTCATTAGATTATATTGAAAATATAGATGCTTCATTAAAAGGTAAGGATATAGATCCTATAAAAAATCCTGATATATTACCAAAAAGACGTAAACATTAATTTGAACTTTCCGCTATACATAGCAAAACGATATCTATTTTCAAAAAGTAGTAAAAATGCTATTAATATAATTAGTTTAATAACAGGTTTTGCTATTATCGTTGGTACACTGGCATTATTTCTAGTATTATCTGTTTTTTCTGGATTGAAGGAGTTTAGTACCGATTTTATTAGAGTTTCTGATCCTGACCTTAAAATATCATCAGAAAAAGGTAAGTCTTTTTTTTTTACCGACTCTCTTATTAGTATTTTTAAGGATGATAGAATCGCTCATTTTACCAAGGTAGTTGAGGAGAAAGCACTATTTAGTTATAAGGAAAAGCAACTCATAGCAATGATAAAAGGGGTTGATTCTAATTATTTATTAGTTAACAACATGGATACTGCAATCTATATTGGTGAATGGGTAGATAAAGAATTTAATAATTCTGCAGTAATTGGTAATAGTATTTCTTCAACACTTTCACTTGGCACTTATGATTTAGTCGAGCCGTTAAAGGCATCTGTCTTGAAACCAGGAAAAGGATATATAAACGATCCAAAAACTGCTTTTGATCAAGTTAGTTTACAGCCTTTAGGTATTTTTAAACTAACCGAAGAACTTGATTCTAAATATGTATTCTCTAATTTGAAATTGGCTCAGGAACTCCTTAGATATGAGTCAAATAGAATTACTGCAATTGAGTTAAAACTTAAGGACGATAATGATAAGCAGGAAGTAATCACCTATTTCAATGATAAATTAAATTCAAAATTTAAAGTTGAAACAAGAGAGCAATTAAATGCTGTTTTTTATAGAATGATCAATACTGAAAATATAATATCTTATTTAGTAATTACACTCATTGTTATTATCGCTTTGTTTAATGTGGCAGGAACTATTTTAATGGTTATTCTTGATAAAAGAGAGAATTTAAAAACTTTATTTAGTCTAGGTTTATCCATAAAAGAAATTCGTAAAATATTTGTTTTACAAGGATCTTTATTAACTTTATTAGGACTGATAATAGGATTAAGCATTGCAATTTCTTTTGTACTGCTTCAAAAAAAGTTTAGCTTAATAATGATAACGCCAACACTTGCATATCCTGTTGAATTTAAATTGCTAAATGTACTTATTGTTGTATTAACAATTATAGTACTTGGATATATATCTGCCAAAATTGCAAGTGGTCGAATTTCACAAAAAATTATTCAATAATTTTAACAACTCTTTATAGCTTTATTTGTTAACAAAAGTTAAGTTTTGCGACTTATAAACAATAATTAGTATTTTAGTAGGTCAAAATCATAGTATTATGGTAGTAAATCATCGAATTAAACTTGAAAATCAAGAACTTCCTTTGCGGTTGCAAATAAGTTTCGAGAAAGTATATACTTTTTTCAAAAAGTACGTAAATGATAAAAATCATTCTTATTATGCTTCAGCAAAAGTAATGGATAAAGAGTTTAAAAAATATCCTGAATTAATAGATGGATTTAGTGATTATTCTTTGCTGGATACATATAAGGAACAAATTGACTTATTGCTTGATCCACTTTTCCCTGAGATACTTCAGTTAAACGAGATTAAGGCAGCAAGTGTTCCATTTTCATTTGTTTCATTTAAAATTACCGAGAGATTTTCAAACATCTTAAATAATGCAGGTGAAGATTATGAGTTTGACATTCGCAATATGGAAGAAAATGAAATGTATTTGAATGCCTGTGTAATGATTTTGAATTTTTGTTATGGTTATAGTGTAGATTATAAGAGACCATATTTTTTTGATATACCAGACAAAAAACTAGGAATTACAAAACATTATAAAGTGGCCTTTAATGGTGATTTTGCGGATATTATTCCAACGGAAAATGCGCCTAAAATTACCGAAGAAGATTACAAGTTATTATTAGACAATTTTGACAATATAGAGGTATGGAGAGAAAAATTTCCTCCTAATAGTTATATTTTTAAAGGTTTCGGTTTGATGAATCTTTTTGATGTCACTGCAGATGAAACATTATCTTCAATTCGAGAAAATCTTTTGCGGCAGGATGATAATTTACTCAAAGACATGCAGGAAAATTTGAGAGAGTTTTATAATATTAAAGACCTAAAATTAGGGTATTCAATTTTCGATAGTGTCAATGCTAAGATTTGTGAGACTAGTGCAAAAAAATCAGATAGTTTAATACTAAATGATGAAGATGAGATTGCATGTAACGAAAGTTATTTTTGTAAAGGTATTGTAGATCAGGTTTTTATTAAGCATGAAATCATAACAATTTCTGATGTTGAGAAATATGGTGTTGCTACAAATAAAAATCCTTTTTATAAAAATTTACATAGGCAGGGTATACAAAGTATTATTCTTATTCCAATAAAAGCAACTGAGAATAAAGATTTAGCTTTATTAGAAATCGCATCACCTAGACCGTATGAATTAAATTCGGTTAGTCAGAATAAATTAAAAAATATAATTCCTGTTTTTGAAGCTGCGGTTAAACGTACTTCAGAAGAGCGTCAGAATATACTTGATGCTACAATTCAAGAACATTATACAACTATTCATCCAACTGTAAAATGGCGTTTTTATCAAGCCGCCGAAAAGTACCATAATGATATTTTTAACAAAGTAGAAGCTCCTAAATTAGATATTATAGTTTTTAAGGATGTACATCCATTATTTGGACAAGCAGATATAAAAGGGTCTTCTCTTGCGCGGAATATTGCTATCAAACACGATTTAATTACACAGCTAAGTTTAGCGGTAAATGTATTAGATAAGGCATGTAAAAAAGAAAAGATGCCTATTTATGATGAGTTAATGTTTAGAGTTGAAGAATATTTAATAGCTGTAAAAAAAGGATTGAAAGCAGGTGATGAAATTAGTATTCTGGACTTTTTAAAACGAGAAATATATCCCGTTTTCAACCATATCAAAAAAATAGACGATGAACTTGAACAAATAGTTGCGGTTTATATGAATAGACTTGATGATAACCTTCATGTAGTTTATGAAGAAAGAAAAGCCTATGAAGAAAGTGTAACTATGTTAAATGAAAAATTAGCTAATTATTTAGATAAAAAACAGGAAGATGCTCAAGCTATGTTTCCGCATTATTTTGAGCGATACAAAACAGACGGTGTAGAATATAATATGTATATCGGTCAGTCTTTAGTAAAAAATAAAGAATATGATAGCTTGTATTTATATAACCTTCGTCTATGGCAGTTACAGTTGATGTGCGAAATGGAAAATGTGGCTAACAAGTTGAAAAGCACTTTAGACCATAAACTAGAAGTAGCATCTTTAATTTTAGTCCACAGCAATTCCTTAGCTATTAAGTTTAGAATGGATGAAAAACAATTCGATGTAGATGGTGCTTATAATATTCGTTACGAAATAATTAAAAAACGTATAGATAAAGCTCATATTAAAGGAACAACTGAACGGTTAACTGTACCTGGTAAAATAGCAATTGTATATTCTCAGGATAAAGATGCTAGAGAATATAGAAAGTATATTAAATATCTACAATCAAAAAATTTCTTAGGTAAAGTAGAAAAGTTGGAATTAGAAGACCTTCAAGGAGTGTCAGGATTAAAAGCATTGCGTGTTGAAGTAATTTACAAAGCAGACTTTAATGAAAAAACGACCATAACCATTGATGAACTTATAGAAGATATTAATGTTTAAGCCACACCCATTTCTTGTAATTTAAAAGCGACTATAAAAGAGATTACACTCACAATAATACCTATCATAAATACGGTATAGGTCAGTCGTAATATATTATATTTTCTATTGAGTACAAGACCTAGGAAATATAAGTCTTTTGTTAGAGAACCATATAAATAATCCCGGTCTTTCATCATTTCTTCCATGGCCCACTCAAAATCATCAAGTTTCATTTGATGAAAATTTCCAAAAAATAAGAGGTTCACCTTTTTATCGGCAACATCTTGTTTGGTAAATTCACCTTTAGTAATATTAGGTCGTGTGGCCAAAACCGATAAAACTATTGAAGCTACAGTAAATAGAATAAAAATAATTGTTGGATAAATTAAATACTGATTTGAAGGGTTATCTAGTTTAGGTAATAAATTAGATAGTGCTAATGAAATAATAATTGCATTTACTGATAGTAAAATATTCGCTTTTGTATCTGCAATATCACTTAAGGTAATATGGTTACGCAATGCTACACGAAACATAGTTTCAATACCCCTTTCAGGTAATTCTACTTTATTTTTTTTAAAATCAAGTGCTTCTTTTTTTTGTTTTAGTTTGGTACTCTCTAGTTTTAGTTTCTTTTTAGCTTTTAATAGTTGTGCTAAATTTTTTCCTTTCTGTTTTTCCCAATTAGTTAAGGCAAAACTAGTATGAAACTGCTGTTTATTAGTCAAAAAGTCAATATTCTCATTAAGCCATTCAGCTTCTGTCAGGGTCCTTTCTTTTGCGAGTTCCCATTCTTTTCGAAGTAGTTCTGTGAGATCATTAAAATTTTTACTACCAATGTGTGAGCAATCGGCATCTTTAATTATTTTTTCAGGTTCTGTTTTTGGTTCATGAGTCATTTTAGTCGCCAAGATCAAATCAGATACATTTTTAATGGTATTCTCAGAAGCCTTGTGATTCTTTAAAAACTCCTGAGCAATTCTAACACCTTCATCTTCATGATTGTCAATTACTTTTGTATAACCGGTATCATGAAACCAAGCACTTAGTATTAATTCCTGTGCATCACTTTCTCCTATTTGCTGACCTTCAATTAATTCTTGAGTCTTTTCAACCACACGTTGCGTATGTGCAACATTATGATATACAAATGATTTATTAAGATTATTATTTAAAAAATGTATAACATATTTTTCTGCTTCAGCAATAAGATTGTCCATGAAATGAATTTTAATTTGTAGGTAAAAGTAATTAAAGTTTTATTAGTTTTACAAGAGTACTTAATCTGCACCCCTCTATGATCAAGTTTATTAGATATATTTTTTTCATAATTGCTCTTTTAGTTTTAAATGCATGTGCAACTTAAAGCACTCAGTATAAAGACGTAAATAATCACTCAAACTTTCCTAATAAAAAAATTTCGCACTCATTAATATTTAATTGGTGATGCAGGGATTCCCCGTTAGGACAACCATCAGAGGCAATACCCGCATTTAAAACAGAACTATCAAAACCACCTAGTAACTAAATATTAACTTTAATTCTGAATAAAAGATTCAGATACAATATCATCAAAAAGAGATAGAAGCCAATTTATCACGTTTTTTGGGGAAAAGAGACAATTTTTAGGGACAAATTTATAATGTTTATCGCTACTTGTTTGTTTAATTTTGTGCATGGAAACAATGATAGAAAAAGTTTAGAGACTAGGGTATTAATTTTGAATTGATTTAGCGTACGCCCTTAATACAATGACTCTAATGTTTATCAAATGTCGCCCAAAGTAACTTTTGATAATTCATTTATTATACGGCGTATTAAAAATAGTTATTTTTATGAATATTAACCAATTTGTTATTAAATGTTTAACTTTAACTACAAACAAAACTAAAACTAACGAAATGAAAAATATGGTCAAACTTAGCTTTGGTATTCTTCTCATATTTTTATTGAGTGCCTGCGCTACTTACCAAACTCAAATTGAAAACCCCAGCCTTAGCACCAAGTTACCTGATAAAGAGATTTCGCACTCATTCTATTTAATTGGTGATGCCGGGAATTCTCCTTTAGGACAATCATCTGTGGCATTACAGGCATTTAAAACCGAACTATTAAAAGCGTCTAGTAATAGTACAGCTATTTTTCTTGGAGATAATATTTATCAAAAAGGACTACCACAAAAAGGTCATGAAAATAGAGCTTTCGCCGAGCATCAATTAAATGTACAAACCGAGGCAGTAAAAAATTTTAAGGGTCTGACTATTTTTATTCCTGGTAATCACGATTGGTATTCTGGTTTAAAAGGTTTAAAACGTCAAGAAAAATATGTTGAAGCTATTTTAGGTAAAAATACTTTTTTACCTGAAAATGGGTGCCCAATAGAAAAAGTTAACATTTCTGACGATATTGTTTTAATTGTAATAGATTCTGAATGGTATTTAACGAATTGGGATAAGCATCCTACAATAAATGATGATTGTGAAATAAGAACTCGTACGAAATTCTTTGAAGAACTTGAGGGTTTGATTAAAAAAGCAAGAGGTAAAACCACGTTGATTGCGTTGCATCATCCAATGTTTACAAATGGTCCGCATGGAGGTCAGTTCTCTTTTGGATCACACATGAAACCTTTACCTGTTTTGGGAACTTTAAAAAATATTATTAGAAAAACGGGTGGTGTTTCCCCTGCGGATTTACAAAATAAGAATTACGATACATTTAAAAAACGGGTGGTTACACTTGCACAAGAAAATGAGAAGGTAATTTTTGTTTCTGGACACGAGCATAGCTTACAATATTTAGTAAAAGATAATCTACCACAAATTGTGAGTGGTGCGGGGTCAAAAGCAACAGCTACTAGGAATGTAGATGGCGAATTTTCTTCTAGTGACCCAGGTTTTGCCAGATTGGATATTTTTAAGAATGGTTCATCTCATGTGCGTTTTTATTCCGCGAAAGCGAAAAAAATGATATTCGAAACACAAGTACTGAGGCCTGATAAAACAATTGCTAAAAAAGAATTTAGTGCTGATTTTCCAGGTTCGGTAATGGCCTCTATTTATCGCCAAGATGAAATTAAAAAAACGAAATTTTTTAAATCTATATGGGGAGAACGGTATCGAAAATATTATGGTACAAAAGTAAATGCACCAACCGTAAATTTAGACACACTCTTTGGTGGATTGAAACCAACTCGAAAGGGAGGTGGACATCAATCGGTTTCACTACAACTTGTTGATAAGCACAGCAAACGTTACGTTATGAGGGCTTTACGTAAAAGTGCAATTGTGTATTTACAAGCAATGGCTTTTAAAGACCAATATATCGAAGGTGCTTTTGACGATACCTTTACGGAAAGCTTGTTACAAGATTTTTATACAGGTTCGCACCCCTATGCTCCGTTTGTTACAGGCTCACTTTCTGACGCGATAGAGTTATTTCATACCAATCCCGTATTATATTATGTTCCGAAACAAAATGCCTTAGAAGGTTTTAATAAAGAGTTCGGTGATGAATTATATATGATTGAAGAACATGTGTCTGATGGACACGGTAATCTTAAAAGTTTTGGATATGCTAATAAAATAGCAAGTACAGATGACTTACTCAAAAAGCTAAGAAAAGATGAGAAATATGAAGTTGATCATAAGTTATTCTTGAGAGCACGTTTATTTGATATGCTTATAGGAGACTGGGATAGACATGTTGACCAATGGCGATGGGCTGAATTTAAAGATGAGCAGTCAAAAAAAATAGTATTCAAACCAATCCCTAGAGATAGGGATCAGGCTTTTTCTATAATGGGAGATGGTGCTTTAATGAAGATAGGTACTAGAATAATTCCTCCATTAAAATTAATGGAAGGTTTTATGGATGACGTTCGGAACGTAAAAGGATTTAATTCGAGTCCTTATTCTTTAGACATGATTATCTTGAATAGTACGGTCAAAACACAATGGGATGAGCAAGTAGCTTTTATTCAAAAAAATATAACACCTTCTCGGATTGATGAGGCATTTAAGGCCTTTCCTAAAGAGGTACATGATGAAACAATTGTAGAAATAAAGCGTATTCTACTGGAAAGATTAAAAAATCTGCCAAGTATTTCAAATGGATACTACGAGGTTCTTAGCAAGATTGGAGTGATAACAGGAACGGATAAAGATGATTGGTTTGATATAGAACGTTTGCCAAATGGTCAAACAAAAGTTACAGGTTATCGTATTAAAAAAGGTGAGAAGGGTGCTATATTTCACCAAAGAATTTATTCAAATAAACACACCAAAGAAATTTGGATTTATGGTTTAGATGATGACGATACTTTTAGAGTATTTGGGCAGGGAGACAATTTAATAAAAGTGAGATTAATTGGTGGTCAAAATAAAGATAGTTATGATATACAAAATGGTATCAAGGTTAAAATGTATGATTATAAGTCCAAAAAGAATGAATTTTTAACCAATAAGGGAAGTAAAAAGCTAACAGATGACTACGAAACTAATGTTTACAATTATGCAAAGCTAAAGAATAATTTAAATCAGGTTGTGCCCGCCATCGGTTCAAACCCAGATGATGGTTTTAAAATTGGGTTTTTAGATACCTACACCACTTATGGGTTTGAACGAAATCCTTTTACTTCTCAGCATACATTTTCGGGTGAATACTATTTTGCTACTAATGGTTTTAGTTTGTTATATAATGGAGAGTTTGCTAATGTGATTGGAAGCATGAATTTAGGCATCAATGCGCAATTTACGAGTCCTAATTATGCTATTAATTTCTTTGGTTATGGTAATAGTACACCAAATTTTGATGATGATTTAGACCTGGATTTTAATCGTGTAAAGTTGAGAACTATAAAATTTTCACCATCCTTAATCTGGAGAGGAGATTTAGGAGCAAGTTTTACTACGTCACTGTCATATGAGCAAGTAGAGGTTGAAGAAACTCAAGATAGATTTATTAATGATTTTACTGATTTGACGGAAGAAATCAGTCAAAATTTTTATGGAGCAAGTGTGAAATATCATTTTAAAAATGCTGATAGCGATGCTTTTCCCACCCTTGGAATGATGGCATCTCTGGAAATGGGCTATAAATTAAATGCTGATGAAACTGAAAAAGGTTTTGCATATGTTATTCCTGAACTAGGTTTTGATTATAAATTGGTTTCAAGTGGACAACTAGTTTTGGCTACAAAATTGAAAGCACATTTAAATTTAGGTGATGATTTCGAATTTTATCAGGCGGCCAGTATCGGAGCAAGTGATGGATTAAGAGGATATAGAAATCAACGATTTACAGGCGAAAGTGCTTTCTATCAGAATATAGATATACGTTTAAATCTTCGAAAAGTAAGAACTGGGCTACTACCATTGAATATTGGTTTTTTTGGTGGATTTGACTACGGACGTGTTTGGGTTGATAATGAACTAGTTGAAGATTCCTTTTTTCCTGTTGATGAATTTAACTCAGATAAATGGAATACTTCCATAGGTGGTGGATTTTTTGCGAATGCTGCTGACATAATAACCTTTCAATTATCTTTCTTTTCCTCTGATGATGGAGGACGTTTTGCATTTGGTTTAGGTTTTGGATTTTGACAAGGTTGCAATCTATCTCGTATTTTGGCGTTAAAGAAGTTGTAGTTTTAAAAACTATGCCCCCTGAAGACCGAATTATGACTTGCAACCAAGCTAAACCTATAGGGTGTATTATAAAAAAAATATGGGTCACTACTATTGTTTTTTTATGTATACAAACTACATTTTCTCAAGTACAGGCAGTAAAGACATCGGGTGATATACTAGTATTTACATTACCGGCAATTGCTATTGGCTCTACTTTAATTGAAGGTGATACTAAAGGTACTTGGCAGTTTACTAAAGGATTCGCAACCAACTTTGCAGTAACGGCAGTCTTAAAATCTATAATTAGTAAAGAGAGACCTGATGGTTCAAATAACAACTCTTTTCCCTCTGGGCATAGCTCAATTACATTTCAAAGTGCTTCATTTCTTCAGAAAAGATATGGATGGGAATATGGAATTCCTGCCTATTTATTAGCAAGTTATACGGGATTTAGCCGTATAAATGGCGACAAGCATGATATATATGATGTTTTAGCAGGAGCTGCTATTGGTATTGGAAGCACTTATATATTTACAACACCTTACCAACAAGAGCATATGGAGCTTACTTTTAATGTCGGTGATGGAAATTATCTACTAGGTTTTAGGTATAAATTTTAATTTAAAAGTACTCATTTAATAAGGCATTTGTCCTTATTTTTGCAAGCTTAAAAGTATTTTCCTTCAAATGAATTCAGTTAAAGAATTATTAGACATTTTAGTTTTAGAAAAACAAAGTGAAAATCAGTTTAATGGAGTAAGCAAAACGATTGGGAGTCCTAATGTTTTTGGAGGACAAGTATTGGCACAGGCTGTGAATGCCGCATATAGAACTATCACAAATCATCGTATTTTAAATTCTTTGCATAGTTATTTCCTTGAGGCAGGAGATTTAAGTATGCCGATCAAATATACCGTGGAAGTCTTGAGAGATGGAGGTAGTTTTTCAACTCGAAGAGTGACAGCAAGCCAAGCCAAGAAGATTATTTTTATTCTGGCGGCTTCATTTCATAAGGTTGAAGAAGGCTATGAGCATCAAACGGAAATGGAGCAGGATATCAAACAACCGGAAGATTTGCTAAGTTGGACTCAAATGTTGGATAAATATGGTTCTTTTATACCAAATAAAATGAAGCAATTTTTAGAAATTAAACGCCCTATTGAATTCAAGCCTACTATAATTCTAAACCCTTTAGATCAAAAAAATCTAAAACCTTTTACAAATGTTTGGTTTCGATTAAAAGGTGATGCCTCAGAACTAAATTTAGCTACTAAGCAACAAATTCTTACCTATATTTCTGATTATAATATTTTGGCAACAACTTTATATCCAAATGCTAGTGTAGCTAATCAAGGTAATATGCAAATGGCGAGTTTGGACCACTCGATGTGGTTTTTTAGAGATTTTAATTTTGACGATTGGATGCTTTATTCAACAGAATCACCAAACGCTTATGGTGCAAGAGGTTTTGCAAGAGGTCATATTTATTCAAGAAAAGGTGAGTTGGTTGCTTCGGTAAACCAGGAAGGTTTAATGAGACGTAAGAGGTGAGATATAAAATTTCAAAAACCAAATTCATATAAATTTCCACCTTTACCACGTGAATATTCGTCAGTTATATAGAGTGTTCTATTATTTTTAAAACAAACACCTTCCTTTTGAGATGTGTGATTTAAAGGAAGTTTAATTACTTTTCCACTAAAAAAATCATCACCTTCAAAATCTGTAAATAATAGCAACTTGTTACCACTTAAAAGCACAACTCTTTTCCTATCATTACTTATTGCTGCTGAAGTTATTGAGCATTTTAAATCATTGCAAGAAGTAAATTCTGAAATAAACGTTGCGGCATGATTACCATTAGTAGGAGGAATTTTATACAATGAGGTTTTACCGTAATCACCCTTTACACGACTTCTTGTAAAGAGATAGATATTGTCATTATAAAAGAAAAATGCCTCAGTATCAAAATATAATTGTTTCTTTTTCGGTGGAAATCTGTGCTGGTTTGGAAAATAAAATTGAATACGTTCTATGTCTACATTTTTAGTATCAGATAAGTCATTGTGATTTATTCTAAGGATGACTAAATTTTTTCTAGCATTATGGTTATTGCCAAAATCACCAATATAGAGATTACCTTCATCATCAGTGGTTAGATCTTCCCAATCATGATTTTTAGCATTGATCATGATTTCTTTTTTTAGTTTTCCCTTTGAAGTAAGGCCATAAATTCTATTAGAATTACCACCATCATTTAGCATCCAGATCAAATCAGAATTTTTAACTGTTTGTGTCCCCGAGACTTCTTTAAGTACATGAGGTAGGTCAGCTATTAGATCTAATTGTCCATGACCTGAACAACCATTTAATAAAAATAATAAAACTAAAGAGGAAATTTTTTTTATCGAAAACACCATATTTTAAACGAATTGATGATCTGAAAATTTTTCCATTACTTCATCGAAAGCAGCAAAAACATCTTTCGCGTCATCACTTGTGACCATTTTCATACGATAGTCTTTAAAATGTGGAATGCCCTTAAAGTAATTTGTATAATGTCTGCGGGTTTCAACAACACCTAATCTGTCTCCTTTCCAATCAATGGCCATTTGTAAGTGACGACGTGCAACTTCTACACGCTCAGCAATTGTTGGAGGAGCTATATGTTCACCAGTTTTAAAATAATGTTTTACCTCCTTAAAAAACCATGGGTAACCAATTGTGGCTCTTCCAATCATGGCTCCGTCCAGTCCATATTTATCGCGCATTTCCATGGCCTTTTCAGGAGAAGAAATATCACCATTTCCAAAAACAGGAATATGCATTCTAGAATTATTTTTTACTTCTGCAATTGGAGCCCAATCGGCATCACCTTTATACATTTGTGCTCTGGTTCGACCATGAATTGCTATAGATTTACAACCTACATCCTGTAATCGTTCAGCCACTTCAACAATTTTAATCGAATTTTGATCCCAGCCTAAACGAGTTTTTACTGTAATGGGCAGCTTGGTACGTTTTACCATAGCTTCAGTTAAAGAGACCATCAAATCAATATCCTTTAAAATACCGGCACCGGCACCTTTTGAAACAACTTTTTTCACTGGGCAGCCAAAATTAATATCTATAATATCCGGGTTTGATTTTTCTACAATATCCACCGATTGCAACATGCTATCGAGATTTGCTCCAAAAATTTGAATACCTACAGGACGCTCTTTTTCATAGATATCAAGCTTCATAGTACTTTTTGCAGCATCCCGAATCAGACCTTCACTTGAGATAAATTCGGTATAAACAACATCCGCACCTTGTTCTTTACATAAAGCTCTGAACGGTGGATCACTAACATCTTCCATTGGTGCTAAAAGCAATGGAAAGTCAGGTAGTTCTATGTCGCCTATTTTTATCAAGTTATAAATTTTGCAGCAAAATTACATTTTTTAATTATGAATAAGACCTGATGGGTATCTAAAACCTGTCCAGTCAATATTTTAAAAAGTAATATTTTCTTCAATAATTTCACCACCTCTATTCACTTTAACAATAGTTGTAGTGCCTTTTTCAAACTTAGATAACGCTTTCATGTACTCCATCATATCATTGGTTTCATGTTCACCTAATTGAATAACAATATCACCTTTTAATAAACCTGCTTTTTGCGCAGGTTTATCTTCGCTTACACCATCAATACGCATTCCTTTACCATCAAATAAGTAATCGGGTATTACACCTAAAGTGACTTTAAACCTAGGAGTTTCTTCACTTTCATTTTTTGTTTTTCTAAAAGCTAATTTTCCATTGTCATCCAGATCAGAAATTACATTAAAAATATAATTTGAAATTGTTTCCATACCTGTGTAATTCAATTTATCAGAATCATCACTTGGCTTATGATAGTCTTCATGCTGACCAGTAAAAAAGTGTAGCACAGGAATATCACTCAAATAAAAAGAAGTATGATCTGAAGGACCAACACCAGATTTTTTTGAAATCAATTTAAAGTTATCATTATGAGCAGTCAATGTTTGCTTAAAAATTGGGGAAGTTCCCACCCCATAAACGGCCAAAGTACTATCTTGTTTTAAACGACCAACCATATCCATATTGATCATATAATTAATGGAATCAGCAGATATAGTTGCGTTCTTAACAAAATAGTTCGAGCCTATTAGTCCCATTTCTTCTCCGGAGAAAGAAATGAATAAATAATTATTACTTGTATTCGTCTTTTTTAATTTACCGGCTAGGTTTAATAACACGGCAACACCGCTGGCATTATCATCAGCCCCATTGTGTATAGCTTTCTCACCTCTATACAAAGAACCTTCGGCTCCGAAACCTAAATGATCGTAATGTGCACCAATCACCACAGTATTTAATGCTTTATTATCTATATAGCCCAGGATATTAGTTCCCGTTATGGAGCTATCTCCATCCTTTATCGTGTATTTTACCACTTGATGTGGATCAGTTTTAGGTATAAATGTAAATTCTTGAAAATAATCATCAGTACCTTTGGGTGAGAGGCCTAAACCGCTAAATCGATTTGCAATATATTTAGCGGCAGTTTTTTCACCATCAGTGCCGGTTTGACGGCCTTCCAGTTTGTCATCCGCTAAAAAAGCAACATCTTCTTGAATCTTATTATCAGGGGTATATTCTTGCTTGCAAGCAAAAATTGAGATAAAAATTAAAGCCAATAGTATTTGTTTCATTTTATTACTGTTATTTTTGTGTAAAAATAGA
>Ga0209344_10001036_pt1 | contig 40020 bp, 35 predicted proteins | sample Cruoilmetagenom6_FD_187293 | JGI IMG/M metagenome (GOLD analysis project Ga0209344, IMG submission 187293) | Oil polluted marine microbial communities from Coal Oil Point, Santa Barbara, California, USA - Santa Barbara Oil Seep Sample 6 (SPAdes)... | ecosystem: Environmental > Aquatic > Marine... | reverse complement strand
CAGTCATTTAGCGGCGAAAGAAGCATGAACCACACGTCCGCGCACCCTGCCGCATCGGGGCGGATGATTGCGACAGAGGTGGGGTGTCGTCAAGGGCGCATATGGTGTTATTGCCCGGGCGCCGCCAATAAGCATCGCGAAACCTTGACGGAAGCGCAATCGGGCAGCTGATCAGCAAGGCTCACACATACACCAGCCGACCCGGCAGGGAATCATTCACACCGTCCGGCGGCGCTCCCAGAGGATCTGTGCGCCCAGCGCCAGCAGGCAGAACAGGGCTACCGGCCAGAACAGGCTGTTGAGGGCATCCCAGCCCCAGGCATTGAGCACCTTGCCCGACATCAGCGATGCGAAGGCGACGATGCCGAACAGGGTCACATCGTGGAAGCCCTGCACCTTGTTCTTCTCGGATGGGCGATAGGTCATGGTAACCATTGTGGTGGCGCCAATGAAGCCGAAATTCCAGCCTATCCCGAGCAGCACCAGAGCCAGCCAGAAATTCCACAACTCGATGCCCATATGGGCGACGACGGCGCATCCGAGCAGAATCACCAGACCGGCAGCGGTGATGGTGTCACGGCCAAAGCGGGCAATCAGCTTGCCGGTGAAGAAACTCGGCGCGAACATCGCCATTACGTGCCACTGGATGCCCAACGTGGCGAGTTCAGGCGAGAAGCCGCAGCCGACCATGGCAAGCGGTGCGCCGGTCATCATGAAGGTCATCAGCGCATAGGCGCCGACGCCGCAGATCATGGCGGTGATGAAGCGTGGCTGGCTGATGATTTCGGTCAGCGGGCGGGCCGGCGTCTCGTCATGGCCCTCGTCGCCGGGCCGCGTATCGTTGGGAATGCGCAGGAACCACAGGATTGACATGGTGATCAAAGCCAGAGGCACCAAAGCTACGAACGAGCCTGCGAACATCACAGGATCGAACAGCTCACGCGTGAAAATCACCGTCTGAGGTCCAATGATCGCGGCGAAAACACCACCGGCCAGGACCCAGGAGATGGCCTGTGCCTTGAAATTGGTGGGCGAGCCGTCAGCTGCCGCAAAGCGGTATTGCTGCACGAACGAGCCGCCGAGACCGATGAAGGCCATGCCAAGGGCAAACAGCCAGAATTCATGGCGGAACAGGGCAATGGCCGCGACGATGCCGCCAAATGCGGTCATCGCCATACCCGACAGGAAGCCATGACGGCGGCCGATCTGGCGCATCAGCCAGGCCGCCGGCAGCGCTCCGACGGCAACGCCAAGGTTGAAGCCGGTGACCGGCGCAGTCGCCAGCGACTTGTCGGCGCCGAGCAGATAGAAACCCGCAAGCCCGCCCATCGAGATGGCTATGGGCGCCGCGGAGCCGCCAAAGGCCTGAGCGCCCGAAAGCAGCAGAGCATTGCGGCGGGCAAGATTTTCGGCGTCCGTCGCCCCGGCCAGACCGACCCTGTCGAGAAACGCCATGCGGGGTCAGTCCTTGCTTGGTTTTTGATCGCCGCGATATTTGCGCGCCAGGCGGTCGAGCACCGCGTTGACAATCTTGGGCTCTTCGCCTTCAAAAAATGCACGGGCCACATCAACATATTCATTGACGATGACGGCGACGGGAACATCCTTCTTGCTCGACAGCTCCCATGCCCCTGCCCTCAGGATGGCGCGCAGGGTCGCGTCGACTCGCGACAACGGCCAGTCCTCGGTCAAGCCAGAACGGATGACCGGGTCAAGCGCACGCTGGTTCTCGACAACGCCGGAGACGACGGCGCGAAACCAGGCCGCATCGGCCGGTCGGTATTGCTCACCATCGATTTCGTTGCCCAGGCGGTGGGCTTCGTATTCAGCGACAATTTCGAGCACGCCGGCACCGCCGATGTCCATCTGATACAGCGCCTGGACAGCGGCCAGCCGCGCAGCTCCGCGCTGGTTGGCGGATTTGATTTCCGGCGTGGATGCCGGTGATGGAGGGGTTTGTTCTGTCACCGGTATCAACCTGCCAAATTGTCTTTCAGCGCGATCATCGTCAGCGCTGCACGCGCTGCAAAGCCGCCCTTGTCGAGCTTGTCCATCTTGACCCGTTCCCAGGCCTGGTCAGCGTTTTCGGTGGTCATGATGCCGTTGCCAAGCGCCAGGGATTCGGAAATCGACAAGGTCACCAATCCGCGCGCGGATTCATTGGCGACAATGTCGAAATGGTGGGTTTCACCGCGAATAACCACGCCAAGTGCAACAAACCCATCATATTCGGTGCCGCCTTCATCCATCGCGTCAAGCGCCATGGCAATAGCGGGCGGAATTTCCAATGCGCCGGGAACGGTGACAACATCGTAGGTCGCACCGCCTGCATCGAGCGCCGTCTTGGCGCCTTCGAGCAAGGCATCGGACATGTCGTCGTAAAATCGCGCTTCAACGATGAGCAGATGCGGAATCTTTGGCTTGTCCATGACGGATTTCCTTTTAGCGGGCAAATTTGGCACGCACGGGGTTCCGAACGGGAACCTGAGAACTGTATCGGATCAGAGCGCGGTCAAACCACTTTGTCCGCAGCTTGGCAAGGAAAAAACCGCCCCGTGGCGCTGCCAGGGCGGTTTTCGCAGACCCGTTGCCGACCGACCCTACGGACGCGGAAGGATTCTGTTGTATTTCCACGGATTGCGCGGCTTGAAGGTTCTGGCCCCTTCCTTCTCCATTCCGGCGATGTTTTCGACCAGTTTCTCATCCAGTGGCTGATCGAACTTGACGGCCGTCGTAAAGACGCCAACCCTTCGTATGGTGGATATTCGATGCAGATTGGACCAGGGCAGGTACACTCTGCAGATGCTCTCGAATTTGGAGAACACGACCTCGTCAATGCTGCCCGGATCAGCATTTTGCCACGGCAGATACTCGCTGGCGACCAGGCAGCCACCGATGGATATGTTGATAAGACGCCCAATGACCGAAATATACTGCGCCTTGTCACTGAGATAGATTTCCAGAACGACCGGGCAATTTGCATCCATGCGGGTGTGCAACCGACGGTCTTTCTCAGCGGGTGTCGAATCTGCAATTCTTTCGGTAATGATTTCCACGGCAAAGTTCCATCGTGCTGACGTGACCTCAATCAGGGATTGTGGCTCGCATCCGTAAACAAATGCATGATGCTGTCGCAGGCATTTTAACGATAACGTTCGATGGAGACCTCCACCACGGGATATCGGCTGCGGTCTTGTGTCGCGCGAGAGGAAAATTATCCCGCGCAATGCACCGGCTGCCATTTGACGAACAACGGAGCTGGGGTAAACCGCTTCGCATGAGCACACCGAAACCGCGTGAGACAGATCTATATCCGCCTGTGAAGGCCTTGCTCGAAGCTCAGGGCTATGCCGTCAAGGGCGAGATCGGAGCGGCCGACATTGTTGCTGTCCGCGGCGATGAGGAACCGGTCGTGGTCGAACTCAAAACCGGGTTCTCGCTGTCTCTGTTTCACCAGGGCATCGAGCGGCAGGCGATCACTGACGCTGTCTATCTTGCCGTGCCACGCGGCAGCGGAAGGGCGTTCCAGAAGGCAATCGCCGCCAACACCTCGATGTGCCGCAGGCTGGGGCTGGGATTGATGACCGTGCGGCTGAAAGACGGGCTGGTCGAGGTGCACGCCGACCCCTCCCCCTACAAGCCGAGAAAATCGAAGATCAAAAAAGCCCGGTTGCTGAAGGAATTTGCCAGGCGCACCGGCGATCCCAACTCCGGCGGCGCCACACGCCAGGGCCTGATGACAGCCTACCGCCAGGATGCGCTGCGCTGCGCCCGCGTGCTGCTCGAGCTCGGGCCAACCAAGGCCGCGCTGGTTGCCAAGGCCTGCGGCGTGGAGCGCGCCAGACCGCTGATGGCCGACAATCACTATGGCTGGTTCGAGCGGGTTTCGACCGGAATTTACGGGCTATGCCCGAAGGGCGAGGAAGCACTGGCGTCGCTTGGTGATCCGGACGTGAAATCGGAAATGCCAGACAAAGACGGATGAACGGTATCCGGCAGGCCCTCAAGCGCAACCGGGTCGCGTCCTGAGACCGGGGTCTGATCTAAGCGGGAACGGCCTTTTCCTGTAGGGGTCTTGCCTTCCCGGTTCGAACGGACCGGGATCACGTTGTCATCAGAGCGCCTGCCCCACGTCTATGCGGTTGCCGTCGCGATCAGCAAACACGAAGGCTCTCAAACCATATTCCTTGTCCTGGATCCGCTTGATGATCCTCAGATCGTTGGCCTGGCACAACTGATGTACAGCCTCTGCATCTGACACCATCATATGCGCGACATTGAAATTCGCCGCTTTGTACCCCTTCTGCAGCGTCAGATGCAGTTCTGCATCATCGCGTTTGAGGATCATGAAACCGGTTGGATCACCGTTTTCGAAAACGCACTCAAAACCGAACACGGTCTTGTACAGTTCCGACGCCGCCGTCATGTCGCTGACAGGGAGAGTGGCCGCGATGCGACCGAAGCGAAGTGGTATGGAAAGTATTGCAGTCATCGTCTGCCCCTTGCAGTTGCTGGCGATTGTGCCGGTCCAGTCGGTGCTGGAGGAGCGGTCATTGATCGCGAAACAGGGCAGTGCCTGCAAGGATCGATACAAGATATCGAAGAGCCTTTCAACCAGGCTTTGCAAGGCGCGAACCACCCCGTTTACGCTCGGTTAACCCTAAGTATGGATGCTCGGATCCTCGAACCTCTCTCCCGGGCATCGGCATGCGCCACGTATCACCGCACATCTCCGGACCACAGCGCCGGCAGGTTCCGTCCGCGCTGCAGGGCGGCATCGGGTTTGCGCGGGCTGATGTGATCTCTCCCGGGCTCCTGAGGCTGTCGGCGATTGTCCTGTCGGCTGCTGGCCTGGCCTTGATGCTGATCTCGTTCCAGCCCTTCGTTCATTCAAGCCTGGTCAGCGATACCGGCGGAGATGGCGGCAATATCGTCAATCAGGTCGGCTTCCTTGCGGCGGGAATGGTTTTTGCGCTGTCGATGATGTGCCTGGCCAATCGCAAGGCCCTCGCCAGCCTTCTGACACCCAGCTTTCTGCTGCTGGGGGTGGTCCTTGCCTATACCGTGGCAACCTCCCCCTATCCCGATTCCACAATCCGTGGCGTGGTTCTGACCCTCATCGGCATGTTCATCGCGTTTTCGACCATTGTGCTGCCACGCAGCGAGCGCGACTTGCAACTGGCCTTGCTCGCCGGGGCGGCTGCGGTCCTGGCCATGTCCTATGGCGGATTGTTGCTGGTGCCTGATCTGGCGACACATGGATATGACGCCTATGAGCCTCAGCATTCCGGGCTCTGGCGTGGCCATTTCAGTCACAAGAACATCGCCGGACCGGTGATGTGCGTAATTGCCATCTTCGGGATCTATCTGGTGCGGACCGGTCACCGTCTTGCCGGCTGGATGATCTTCCTCGCCGGGGCCTTGTTCGTGCTCAAGACCGGATCGAAGACCACAAGCGGGTTCTTTCCACTGTCGATCCTGATCGTCTGGATGGCGACCCTGTTCGGACGCAGCAGCGCTGCAATCGTGACCTTCGTGCTGATGCTGGGCGCGGTTGCCATGGTGACGCTGGGTTCCCTCTACAGCAACACCATCCTGTACATGATCGGCGACCTGCTGGGCGATGACACCTATACCGGCCGCGCCACGTTGTGGCAGTTCAGCCTATCCAAGATCCCGGAAAATCCGTGGTTCGGGTTCGGGCTTTACAATTTCTGGAGCACCGACAACGTGTTTCTGCTGGACAAGCCGTTTGAAGACGCGTGGGATTACCGTTTCATTGTTCACGGCCACAACAATTACCTCGATATCCTGCTCAATCTCGGCTTTGTTGGTGGATCAGTGCTGCTGTGGGTTCTGTATGTCGCCCCGGTGATCAATTACGCCAAGGCGCGGAGAATTCCTGGGAACAGGAAACTAGCAGACATGTTTTTCACCATCGTCGTGTTCATGGCGCTGCTGTCGTTCCTGGAAACGTTTTTTCTGGCCCGCAATGATCCGCTCTGGCTGATGCATATATTTGCGGTTTTCGGCCTGCATCTCGCGGCACGGTTCAGCCTCAGCCAGCCGCAGAGCTGAACCACGCTTTTGGAAGCACTGGGTCAGACGGACTTTGCGGTTTCCGCAAGACGCGCGGCGTAGCGCGCCATCTGGTCCACCTCGAGATTGACGTGATCGCCGACCGCGCGGTCGCCCCAGGTGGTGACCGAAAGCGAATGCCTGATCAGCAGCACATCGAAATCGGCATCATTGACCGCGTTGACAGTCAGGGACGTGCCGTCGAGCGCCACCGAGCCCTTGGGCGCGATGAAGCGTGCCAGCGGCGCAGGCGCGCGCAGGGTGAAACGGCGGGCCTCGCCTTCATCCTTGATCGAGATGATTTCCGCCTGCCCGTCGACATGCCCGGACACCATATGGCCGCCGAGCTCGTCTCCCATCTTCAGCGAGCGTTCCAGATTGATCGGCGAGCCCAGGCTCCAGGTTCCGATCGTCGTCAGTCGCAACGCCTCTTCCCAGGCCTCGACCTCAAACCAGCGGGTGTTGTCACCCTGACTTGGCAATGCGGTGACCGTGAGACAGACACCGGAACAGGCAATCGATGCCCCAATATCGATGCCGGCAGGGTCCCAGGCGGTTTCGATCCGCAGGCTCACGCCCTGATCGAGTTTGGTCAGCGCGGCCACCCGGCCGATATCGGTAATGATGCCGGTAAACATGGCTTCAGGCCCTTTCGTATTCGTCCATCTGGTCGGCCCCGTATCTCATGGATGCGACCTGCCGGAAAGTCTCAGGCACGGTTTGTCGGGTGACCGGTGCGTTCACCGCTTCGCCTTCTACTGCGCCCTCGCCCGTGAAAAGCACGATCCGGTCGACAAGGTCTTCGTCAAGAAAGGCCTGAGCGACCTCAGCGCCGCCTTCTACAAACACCGTCGAGAGCCCTCGCGCGGCAATATCCTCAAGCAGTTCCGGCAGCGCCAACCGGCCATCATGCGCATCACAGGCCATGAACTCGGCACCGGTTGCAGCAAGTTTTACCCGGCGCGGATCATCCGGATCGGCCGCAGTTGCGATCCACAAGGGTACATTGCGCGCCGTGACCGCAAGCCTCGATCCAACAGGCAGTCTCAAATGCGTGTCGAGCACCAGACGGACCGGAGAGCGGTCCTGGAGCCCCGGCAACCGGCAAGTCAGGTCCGGATCATCATTGGTAGCGGTTCCTACGCCAACAAGGATGACATCCGACTGTGCGCGCAGCGCATGAACCTGACTGCGGCTTACCTCGCCGGTGATAGTCACCTGCCGACCGTCGCGGCGTCCGATCTTGCCATTGGCGGACACTGCCAGTTTGAGGGTGACATGGGCGCGATTGTTTGTCCGGCGCTTGAGATACCCGGCGAGATCGTGCTCGGCCTCGCGCGCCAGAACGCTTTCGATCACCTCGATGCCGCCTGCGCGCAAAATAGCATAACCGCGGCCCGAGACCCGTTCGTCGGGATCCGTTGCAGCAGCAACCACGCGGGCAACGCCGGCGGAGACCAGCGTCTCTGCGCAGGGCGGCGTGCGCCCGTGGTGAGCGCAGGGTTCAAGCGTGACATAGGCTGTGGCGCCACGCGCCAGCTCTCCGGCCTCGGCAAGTGCCTGTGGCTCGGCGTGAGGGCGGCCGCCGAGAGCGGTGACACCACGCCCGACGATAACCGGCACACCCTCGATCTCGCGCACGATCAAGGTTGCCACAGACGGGTTCGAGCCGGTCCGGCCCTCGTGCCAGCGCGCCAGGCGGATTGCCGCAGCCATAAAGCGACGATCGAGCGCGCTCACGGTCACAGCCTCAAAGGTCCCCGACCTTGCTGTCTCCGGCAATACGGGCTGTCAGCTCGGCAATGGTCCGCTCAAAATCCTCTGGTCCGGAGAAATCCCGGTAGACGGACGCGTAACGGACAAAGCCGACATCATCGAGCGCCTTTAATGCCTCAAGCACCAGCAAGCCGATGCCGTCGGTCGCAATCTCGGTCTCACCCGAGCTTTCCAGCCGGCGAACGATCCCCGACACAGCGCGATCGATCCGCTCAGGGTCAACCGGGCGCTTGCGCAGCGCAATCTGGAACGACTTCGCCAGCTTGTCGCGGTCAAACGGCACTCGCCGGCCGGTTTTCTTGAGCACCTGCAAATCGCGCAACTGCACACGTTCGAAGGTGGTGAAGCGGCCTCCGCAATCGGGACACACCCGCCGGCGCCGGATCGCGGAGCCGTCTTCGGCGGGCCGCGAATCCTTCACCTGGCTGTCTTCGGAACTGCAATAGGGACAGCGCATCTGGCCTTACCCGAGATGCGGGTAAAGCGGGAAGCGGTCGGTCAACGCCATGACCTTGGCCTTCACCTCGGCCTCGACCTTGGCATTGCCCTCTTCGGAGTTTGCGGCCTTGAGGCCGTCGAGCACCTCAAGGATCAGCGCACCGATTTCACGGAACTCGGCCTGGCCGAAGCCGCGGGTGGTTCCGGCTGGTGTTCCGAGACGCACACCCGATGTGATCGTTGGTTTTTCCGGATCGTTGGGGACACCATTCTTGTTGCAGGTGATGAAGGCGCGGCCGAGGGCTGCCTCGGAAGCCTTGCCGGTCAGGTTCTTGGGGCGAAGGTCCACCAGCATCAGGTGGGTGTCTGTGCCGCCGGAAACAATTTCCAAACCGCCTGCAACAAGGGTTTCGGCCAGGACATCGGCGTTGCGCACGACATTGCCGATATAGTCCTTGAAGTCAGGCGTCAGCGCTTCACCGAAAGCCACCGCCTTGGCCGCGATCACATGCATCAGCGGACCACCCTGCAAACCAGGGAACACGGCCGAATTGATCTTCTTGGCGATGTCCTCGTCATTGGTCAGCACGATACCGCCGCGTGGACCGCGCAGGGTCTTGTGGGTGGTGGACGTTGCGACATGGGCATGCGGGAACGGGCTTGGATGGGCGCCACCAGCGACCAGGCCAGCGAAATGGGCCATATCGACCCAGAGAATGGCGTCAACCGAGTCGGCAATCGCACGGAAACGGGCAAAATCGATGCGGCGCGAATACGCCGAGCCGCCGGCAATGATAATGCGCGGCTTGTGCTCCTTGGCAAGCGCCTCGACCTGATCATAGTCGATGGTCCCGGTTTCGAGGTCGAGCCCGTATTGCACGGCGTTGAACCACTTGCCGGACAGATTGGGTCGGGCGCCGTGGGTCAGGTGACCGCCGGCATCAAGGCTCATGCCGAGCAGCGTGTCACCGGGCTTGGCCAGCGCCAGAAGCACAGCCTGGTTGGCTTGCGAACCGGAATTGGCCTGAACGTTGGCAAAGCCGCAATCAAACAGCTTCTTGACCCGATCAATCGCCAGATCTTCTGCAATATCAACAAAGTGACATCCGCCATAGTAACGCCGGCCGGGATAGCCCTCGGCATATTTGTTGGTCATCACCGAGCCCTGCGCTTCAAGCACGGCGCGGGAGACAATGTTTTCGGACGCAATCAACTCGATCTCGTGACGCTGGCGTCCAAGCTCGCTCTTGATAGAGCCAAAGAGTTCAGGGTCGGATTCGGCGAGCGGCCGATTGAAGAGGTCAGAAGTCGCGTTGGACATATTCCAGGTTCCTTGTCTGGCTCGGGTCTGGCAGTGCGCTCGCTCGGTGTTGCGGCGCTCCGGGAAAGTGCTCGAATCCGGCATGCTGGGAGTGTCGGACCGGAAGCGGCTGTTTACCCCTGTCGCACGGCAAGGGCAATATCCGCAGTCCCGATTGCGTCATTGCAGCGCGCCAACAAAAAAGCCGCCCTTGCAGGGGCGGCTTTAAAATCGGGTCGGTGTGTGAGGGCTCAGCGCAGAGCCAGCTCCTCGACACCATCGCGCTCATAGACATCGTCGCGGAACTGGACCACGCCATCTCCCGACGCCCAGGCCGAGAAATAAGTGAAATAGACCGGCACCGGGGTCGACAACGCGATTTCCTTGTTATCGCCTTGGGCGATCGTAGCCTCGATGGCCTGTCGGTTCCAGCCGGGCGTATCACGCAGCAGCCAGGTGTTGAGATCACGGACATTTTGAACCCGCACACAACCCGACGATTCAAAGCGCATCAACTTGTTGAACACGCCCTGTTGCGGAGTGTCATGCATGTAGACGGCATGCGGATTGTGAAAATTGATCTTGGTCGAGGACATGGCATTGCCCTTGCCCGGATCCTGACGGAACATCAGATTCGGTGCTTTTTCGGCATGCCAATCGACCATTTCCGGTGCAACCTCGTTGCCCTTATTGTCGAACAGGCGAATGTTGTTGCGCGCCAGATAGGTCGGATCCTTGCGCATCAGCGGCACGATGTCCTTTTCGATGATCGAGCGCGGTGAGGTCCAGTACGGATTGAGAATGATCTCGTGGATCTTCGAGTTGAGGATCGGGGTCTGACGGTCGATCTTGCCGACAATGGCGGTGTGACGGAGCACCACGGATCCGTTTTCCACAGCCTCGATCTGGGCTGCGGGAATGTTGACCATGACATAGCGGTCACCAAGGAAGCCCGACATCGAGCGCAACCGCACGAGGTTGGTTTCGAGCTGGCCGAGACGCACATCGGCAGACACATTAAGCGCCTGATAGGTGTAGTTGCCCAGCACGCCATCCGGCGGCAGGCCATGACGGGCCTGGAACTTCTTCACGGCGCCATCGACATAGGAATCGAAAGCGTTCGAAAGCCCGGCGCTGCGATCCAGATCACCCGAAGCGATCAGGCGCTGGCGCAAGATCCGCACCTCGGGCTCGGAAACACCCATGCGCAATTTCTTGGTCGGCGGCACGAACGGCCAGCCGCCCTGGGCCACAAGATTCTGATAGTCGAAGATTGCGCGCTCGACAAAGGCGATGGTGTCCGCGCTTGCGATCGGGTGCCGGGTTGCCGTCGCGGCCACGGAGCGCGAGCTCTTGGCGTCGAACTGATCATCCCAGCTGCCGCGCCGCGGTGAATTGATGATCTCCTCAATCGCAGTCTGAGCCAAGGCCGGACCTGCCGCGACTGTCGTAGCCGCCAGCGCTGCGGCGCGACCGATGAAACGGCGGCGGGAGAGTGTGTCAGGTCGGGTTGGCTTGCTCATGCGTTTTCCACCATGCATTCGGGTCTAGCGTTAGGTCTCGCCACACATCGTAGCATTGTTAACGTTAAAAATTGGGGACCAAAACCGGTCCGTCAAGCCTGACGCAACACTTTTGTGTGAGCATGCGACGCGAAGAAAAGATCCGATAGATCGGCTCCCCGATTTCCAGCTTGTTGATAGCATGTTTGCTTCCACGGCAATATGGCTAATTCGTGGTCCGGGGTTGAAAATGCGCTTAATCACGGCCCCGGGAGCCCTGCGCCACGTTCACGACGCACGGGCTGGACATCATGCCCGCCCCGGTTTTCGACCACACAGGTGAGTCGATCAAGGGGCCTTCCACAAGCAAAAAGGCGGCAGGTCCGAGACCGCCGCCTTTTGGAAAGGTGAATTTGTGCCGTTTTACAGGCGATACTGGATCTGGTCGTTCCAGAACCTGTCGAGACGCTGCATCAGCTTGTTGAGTTCCTCGAACTCGTTGGTGCCGATGCCGCCGACCTTGGCGATCGAGTTGATGTGCCGGTCATAAAGCGCTGCAACGGTTTCGGCGATTTCTGTGCCGTGCTCGGTCAGGCTGATGCGCACGGCGCGGCGGTCGACCCGCGAGCGCTGGTGGTTGATGTAGCCCAGATCCACCAGTTTCTTGAGATTGTAGGAAACGTTGGAGCCAAGATAGTAGCCGCGGCTGCGCAGTTCACCTGCGGTGAGCTCCGAATTGCCGATGTTGAACAAGAGCAAGGCCTGAATGGCGTTGATGTCGGTGCGGTTGGCGCGATCGAACTCATCCTTGATAACATCAAGAAGGCGGCGGTGGAGCCGCTCGACGAGCTGAAGCGATTCAAGATAGAGATCGCGAAGGGCTTCGGACTCGTCGTTTGCAACGGACGGTTTGGGCGCCGATGCGACCGCTGAATTGGTATATGCCATGATGTCTGCCTCACTGTTTGTTGTGGCGGCTTTTGTTCCCGCCTTGAGACAGACCCTATCGAATACGGCTAAAATTCTACTTAAAATGCAGGCTTAACAGGGGGTTACCGGCGTACGAGTGACAATCAAAGTGAATCGATTGTTACCTGCCTGGCATCGTGCCGGCGTTTGACGAACAGTGCTGCGCGAAATCCGATATAGACAGAAACCACCACAGCATGCGCCAGGATCAGCATCGGGCGCTCGCCAAACCACAGCGGCAGCCCCTTGTGCATGATGAATTCCGCGCCGGCGGCCACCACCCATAACACCGGCCCCCAGGAGACCTGCATCCACAATCCCACCGCTGCCACCGGCAGAAGCACCGCCAGCGAGGCGGAGGCTAGCTGCCAATAGGACGGGATGAGGTCAAAGCGGAAAGCACCACCGTCGGAATAGCCGATCAGGCGGCCCCAGTACTGCAATCCTGCCAGGAGACAGCTCAGCGCCACCAACCGCAAGAACAGCCGAAAGCTGGCTTCAAGCGCGCCGGTGCCAACTTCTGGCGAGGTGCCGATCTGCAGTATCGCCATGGATGGCGTCTCCTGTTCAGGGGGCGGAGTTCCGGGTTGGAATTCGGGGCATCAAAGGTCCGGCCACCCCGGTTGCGGTGCAGTCATAGACAATCCGCAGCTTGCGGCGCAAGTCCGCAGCTTCGCGGGCTTGCGCCGTGAGATCAATTGACCTGCTTGACCGTCCTGCCCCCGGTACGGTCTAAAGCATCGGATATGAGCCCGGGACGAATCTGGATGGACACCCGGGACACGGCAAGTTGAGGGACGAAGACAATGGGCGACAAATCGAGCAACACTGCGGCAGGACTGGCGGCAGCCGCGGCGAGCGATGTTGACGAGATCACCGGCCACCGGCGCATGCGCCGCACCCGGGTTGCCGACTGGTCGCGCAGACTGACCCGCGAGACCCGGCTGACGGTGGACGATCTGATCTGGCCGATCTTCATTGTACCGGGCACCAACGTTACCGAACCGATCGAGGCGATGCCCGGCGTCAACCGGATGAGCGTGGACAGGGCTGTGGAAGCGGCCAAAATGGCAGCGGACCTCGGCATTCCCGCACTTGCCACCTTCCCCAATGTGGAAATGGACAAGCGCGACGAAAGCGGCTCGCATATTCTCGAGCCGGACAATCTGATCAACCAGACCACCCGCGCGATCAAGCAGGCCGTCCCCAATATCGGCATCATCACCGATGTGGCGCTCGATCCGTTCACCAGCCACGGCCATGACGGTATCCTGCGCGATGGCGAGATCATCAATGACGAGACTGTGCGCCAGATCGCGGCAGGTGCTGTGCACCAGGCCGATGCCGGGGCAGACATCATTTCGCCGTCGGACATGATGGACGGACGCATCGGCGCGATCCGTCGGGCGCTCGATGCCGCAGGCCACCAGAACGTCGCGATCATGTCCTACGCGACCAAATTCGCTTCCGCCTGCTACGGCCCTTACCGCGAGGCAATCGGCACATCCGGACTGCTGAAGGGCGACAAGCGCACCTATTACCTCGATCCGTCCAACGCGATGGAGGCGATCCGCGACGCCGGAATGGACGTCGAGGAAGGCGCCGACATGCTGATGGTCAAACCGGGTCTCGTCTATCTCGACATTTGCCGCGCGCTGAAAGACACCTACGGCCTGCCGACCTTCGCCTACCAGGTGTCGGGCGAGTATTCGATGATCAAGGCCGGCCATGCTGCGGGCTATATCGACGGCGAACGGGTGATGATGGAAAAGCTGCTGGCCTTCAAGCGCGCCGGCTGCGACGGAGTTTTGACCTATTTTGCGCCAGAGGCGGCCCGGCTGATCGCCAAGGGCGGCGGCTGAGGGGGCGGGAGCGCCCGAGGCCCACGACCTCGTTCCCGGTTGGCAACTCCCCCGCCTCCGTCATGCCGGGCTCGACCCGGCATCCAGCCACCGCGCGTCGGCGCGGTGGGAGACTCTTCGGCGTCAAAACGAACCAGAGTCTAGCGGCTCGCGGACGCTCGCCTGCTGGATGCCGGATCAAGTCCGGCATGACGGAGGAGAGATGTCAGTCCACGGCACCAGACAATCTTGCGCCTTGGTCTGTGGATGTTGGAACCAAACCGTCGACAAACCCTTTAAGTGCTGGGCCTGACTTCCTACATCTTTCCCGACGCGGCAAAAATGTCCGTGCCTGTGACAGGAGAAACCGATGAGCCAGCCGATCCGCGAGAGTGCAGACAATCACGCCATGGGCGCTTATGACGACATCGCGCTTTATGACGGTGTGCGCACCAAGCGCGTGCTGGCGTTCTTTGTCGATTATGCCATCGTGCTGGCGCTGTGCGTGCCGGTGGCGATTCTGATCTTCTTTATCGGCATCTTCACGCTGGGGCTTGGCTTCTTCCTCTATCCGATCCTGTTTCTGCTGGTGGTCATTCCCTATATCGGTCTGACCATGGGCGGACCGAACCAGGCCACGCCCGGCATGCGGATGATGGGCATCCGCCTCGCCCGCCTCGACGGCCGCCCGGTCGATTTCATGCTGGCCGTTGTCCACGGCGTGCTGTTCTGGGCGCTCAACGCAGTGCTTACCCCGTTCATCCTGCTCGCCACGCTGGTGCTCGACCGCAAGCAGACCGTGCATGACTGGATGCTGGGGACCGTGGTTGTGCGGAATTAGTCTACACCACCAATCGCGTCTCGTGCTTCAATTGCCTTAGAATGAGGTTCGTCTTCACCGTTGAAACCCCCTCCAGAGCGAACATGAACTCCTCCAGAAATTCATTGTAGGCGGCCAAGTCGCGACAACGGATGCGCAGGTGATAATCGGCGTCGCCGGTGGTGGCAAAGCAGTCGAGCACTTCAGGGCGGGTCATCACGGCCTCGATGAAATTTTCGACATGGCCGGCCTGATGGCGTGAGAGCACCACGTGGACCATGGCATGGAATGACAATCCGACCGCTTCCGGATTGACCAGCGCCGTGTAGCGCTCGATGACGCCGGCTTCCTCCAGCGCCTTCACCCGCCGCCAGCAAGCCGACGCAGACATCGCGGACCGCTCGGCCAGATCCTGGTTGGAGATACGGCCGTCTTGCTGCAGGGCATTGAGAATTTGCTTGTCCGCAGTCTGAATTTCAATTTTCTCTGCCATATCGAATGATTCTTTCAAATACGCTCTTCATTTCGGATTACTCTACCGTATTTGTGGCGCAACGCGGCCAATCTGGCAAGACCTTCCAGCACTGGAGTGCTAAAATCGCGGGCGGAGGATTACGCCCATGACATTTCACACTTCCGCGCCATCCAGTTATTCCCTGTCGGACCGCTACACGCTGCAAAGCGGGCGGGTGTTCATGACCGGCACCCAGGCGCTGGTGCGGGCCGTGTTCGATCAGGCGCGGCGCGACCGTGAGGCGGGGCTCAACACCGGCGGCTTCGTGTCGGGCTATCGCGGCTCGCCGCTGGGCGGTCTCGACATGGAGTTGTGGCGGCAGAAGGCGCGGCTGGCGAACGACGGAATCGAATTCCTGCCGGCCGTCAACGAGGATCTCGCGGCGACCGCGGTGCTTGGCTCGCAGCAGGTGGAAACCAACCCCGAGCGCACCGTCGATGGCGTGTTCGGGCTCTGGTATGGCAAGGGGCCGGGCGTCGACCGGGCCGGTGACGCGCTCAAGCACGGCAACGCCTATGGCTCCTCGCCGCATGGCGGCGTGCTGGTGGTGGCGGGCGACGATCATGGCTGCGTCTCATCTTCGATGCCGCACCAGTCGGATGTGGCCTTCATGGCCTGGTTCATGCCGACGCTCAATCCGGCCAGCGTGGCCGAGTATCTGGAATTTGCCGAATATGGCTACGCGCTGTCGCGCTACTCGGGCATGTGGGTCGGGTTCAAGGCGATCTCGGAGACGGTCGAGGGCGCCAGTTCCTTCCTGCTAAAGCCGGACCGGGTGTTTGCCAGGCCTAATTTCGACGCGCCCGCAGCGGGCCTGCATTACCGCTGGCCGGATCTGCCCGGTCCACAGATCGAAGAGCGGATGGAGGCGAAGAAGCATGCGGTCTTCGCCTTTGCTGAAGCCAACCCGATCGACCGGGCGATCTACGGCATTGATGACGCGTGCTTCGGCTTCGTGACCACCGGCAAAGCGCATCTTGATCTGATGGAGGCGTTACGGCTGCTGGGGCTGAATGAGGCCCGCTGCCGGGCGCTCGGGATCGACATCTACAAGGTCGGCATGGTCTGGCCGCTGGCGCGGCGCGATGCACTCGGCTTCGTGCGGGGCAAGCATGAAGTGCTGGTGATCGAGGAAAAGCGCGGCATCATCGAAAGCCAGTTCAAGGAATACTTTTACGACTGGCCCGGCGACAAGCCGCAGCGCATGGTCGGCAAGCATGACGAGACCGGGCGGCGGCTGATCCCGTGGACCGGCGAGCTGTCGCCGAAACAATTGCTGCCGCTGATCGCCAAACGGCTCGACGGCGTGTTCCGGGGCGAGAATTTTACTGCACGGGCCGCTGAAATCGTGGCCGAGCCGTTGGTTGCGCTCAGCGATCCGGGCGCAACCCGCACGCCCTATTTCTGTTCCGGCTGTCCGCACAACACCTCGACCAAGGTGCCGGATGGCTCGAAGGCGCTGGCCGGTATCGGCTGCCATTTCATGGCCAGCTGGATGGACCGCGAGACCTCGTCACTGATCCAGATGGGCGGCGAAGGCGTCAACTGGGCGGCGTCCTCGCGGTTTACCGGCAACAACCACATCTTTCAGAATCTGGGTGAAGGCACCTGGTATCATTCAGGCTCGATGGCGATCCGTCAGGCAATCGCAGCAAAAGCCAACATCACCTACAAGATCCTCTACAATGACGCTGTCGCCATGACCGGCGGCCAGCCGGTTGACGGCCCGGTCAGCGTTCAAGCCATCGCCCATATCTGCCGCGCCGAGGGCGTCGAGCGGATGGCGCTGATCTCGGATGATCCGGACAAGTTTGCGGCGGCCGACTTCCCGCGCGGGATCACCATCCATGCGCGTGGAGAGATGGATGCGGTACAGCGCGAATTGCGAGAGGTTTCGGGCGTCTCGGTGCTGATCTATGAGCAGACCTGCGCCACCGAGAAACGACGCCGCCGCAAGCGCGGTAGCTTGCCGGATCCGAAGAAATTCGCGGTCATCAACGAGCTTGTCTGCGAGGGCTGCGGTGACTGCTCGACCGAATCCAATTGCCTCAGCGTCGAGCCGAAGGAAACCGAATTCGGCCGCAAGCGGCAGATAAACCAGTCCAACTGCAACAAGGACATGTCCTGCGTCAATGGCTTCTGCCCGAGTTTCGTGACCATCGAAGGCGCCGAGCGGCGCAAGCCGAAAACGGCCGACATCGACGTGGAAAGCCTGATGAAGGGGGTGCTCCTGCCCGCGCTCCCGGCGCTTGATACGCCGTTCAACCTTCTGGTTACCGGCGTCGGCGGTACCGGTGTGGTCACCGTCGGCCAGCTGATCTCAATGGCGGCGCATCTTGAGGGCAAGGGTGCCAGCATTCTTGATTTCACCGGATTCGCGCAAAAGTTCGGGTCCGTGCTGAGCTTTGTGCGGATCGGTCAGAACCCCGACCAAATTCACCAGGTCCGGATCGACACCGGAATGGCCGATGCGGTGATCGGCTGCGACGTGGTCGTGTCCTCCTCGCCCAAGGCATCCGGCACCTATTCAACTCGCACAAGAGTGGCGATGAACACGGCCTCGATGCCGACCGGCGATCTGGTTCTCAAACGCGATGCGGATCTCAACATTGATGCCCGCTTGTCATCCATCGAAGCGGTGGTCGGAACCAGCAATCTCTCAACTTTCAATGCAAATGCAGCGTCCGAGGCGCTGTTTGGCGACGCAGTCTTTGCCAATGTGATGATGCTCGGCTTTGCCTGGCAGCGCGGGCTGGTGCCGGTCTCGCTGGATGCGCTTATGCGGGCGGTCGAACTCAACAACGTCGCCATCGACACCAACAAGCGCGCCTTTGCCTGCGGCCGGCTGATGGCCGCTGATCCGTCGGTACTGACGGCCCACCTTGCGCCGCCATCCGACATCGCCACCTCGTCTGACGAGATCATCAATCGGCGTGCCGCGTTTCTGGAAGGCTATCAGAATGCAGCCTGGGCAAACCGGTACCGCAGCCGCATGACGGATTTCATTGCCAGAATGCCGGCCGGTCAGGCCGAAGATCTCGCCATCAAGGCGGCCAAATCTCTGTTCAAGCTGATGTCATACAAGGACGAGTACGAAGTGGCGCGGCTGCACCGTGACAAAGCCTTTCTCGCCAGCCTCACAGACCGCTTCGAAGGCGATTTCAAGCTCGTGCATCATTTTGCGCCTCCCCTGCTTGCGAGCGGAAAGGATGCGCGCGGCCGGCCGTTGAAACGGGCCTTCGGACCCGCCATCCGGCCCGCACTTTCCCTGCTTGCACGGCTCAAGGGTCTGCGCGGCACGGCGCTGGACCCCTTCGGCTACACCGCCGAGCGCAAGATGGAGCGGGAATTGATCGCCTGGTTTGAAGCGCTGATGGCCCGCTGCGAGCGGGAGATCACGCCAGGCAATGCGCACAGATGGGCAGAGGTGCTTTCGGCTCCAATGGAGATCCGCGGATACGGGCCGGTCAAGGAGCAAGCTGCAGACAAGGCCAAGACGAAGGTTCTGGAACTTCTTTCCGATTAGGTGTCGGCCAACCAGACGTTCGGGCTTCGTCCGGTCGCCAAACCTGGCCCTGTACAGGCAAGTCCTGAACAGGACATACGTTTCCGGCTTTCGACCAGCATTGCAGCGTTCTTTGCGCCGGATATGCGGGACCTGAAATATTCGCCCTAGGCGCATGCGCCGGCAACGCGGTAAAGTGGCTTGTACCTCGCGCCATCGGAGTCGCACCGCGTCCATGCCAGATTTTCATCTCATCGCCACGTTCGTCATCATCGCGGCCACTATCGTCGCCTATGCGTCCGAACGCTGGCCAATGGAGACGGTCTCGCTGGTGTCGCTCGCAGCCGTGCTGATCCTGTTCGGAATCGTGCCCTATTCCGGCACCGATGGTGTGACGCTGGAGCCAGAGCGGCTCCTGGCCGGGTTCGCAAACCCGGCACTGGCCACCGTGATTGCGCTTTTGATCGTCGGACAGGGCCTGTTTGCCACCGACGCGATGGAAGCACCGGCCCGAAAACTCGGGCGGATGGGCGGCGCCAGCACATTCCGGCCAATCCTGTTCATTCTCGTCGGCGCGGCGATTTTCTCGGCGTTTCTCAACAACACGCCGGTGGTTGTGATCTTCATCCCGATCCTTGTGGTGATCTCGGCGCAGCGGTCGATTTCACCAAGCCGGGTGTTCATCCCACTCTCCTTCATCACCATCCTGGGCGGCATGACCACGCTGATCGGATCGTCGACCAACCTCTTGGTGGCCGGCGTTGTGCGTGACTACGGCTACGAAATCGGGTTTTTCGACATCACCGGAATGGGCATCATCCTGGCGCTGGTCGGCGGCGCCTATGTGCTGGGTGTACTGCCGCGGCTGTTGCCGGAACGCAAGGCGGAACTGTCGGCGGGCGCCAAATCCGGTGCCCAATTCATCGGTGAAATCACACTTGGCCGGGACCATCCCTTTGTCGGGATTTCGGCCAAGGCCGGCATGTTTCCAGGCCTTGGCGATCTGACGCTGAGAATGCTGCAGCGCCGCGACGTGCCGGTCTTGCCGCCGTTCGAGGACCTCACCCTTTCCCTCGGTGATACATTGGTTGTGACCGGAACAAGGAAGGCCTTTTCAAAGGCGCTGGCGCGCGGACGCACCGGACTGGAGGCCGACGACGGGCCTGCCGAGGAGACCCAGCACGAACACCCGCCGGGGCCTGACTATCACCTCGCTGAAGCCGTGATCTCGCCCGGGTCGCGCTATGCCGGGCGAACCATCCAGCTCTCGGGCCTGCGGCCACAGTTCGGGATTTCGGTGCTTGGCGTCCAGCGCAAAAGCCGGATGGCGCGTGTTGCCTTGTCCGACATCAGACTTGAACCCGGGGACACGCTGCTGATCGGCGGACCGGTGGAGGGGATCCAGCAGCTCAGGGGAAACCACGACCTGCTGCTGCTTGAATATTCCGCCGAAGCTGTGCCGCAATCACGAAAAGCGCGCATTGCAGTGGCGATCTTTGCCGCCATCGTGCTGACCTCGGCGTTTTCGATCGTGCCGATCGTAGTCGCGGCGATTTGCGGGGCCGTGCTGATGCTGCTGACCGGATGCCTGTCGATCCTGCAGGCGGGGCGCGCCTTTGACCGGCAGATCTTTCTGCTGGTGGGATCTTCGGTGGCGCTCGCCACGGCGCTCGAATCCACCGGCGGCGCGGCGCTGATTGCCTCCAGCTCCCTCAGTCTGATGGAGGGCGCGCCGCCTGGTGTCATCCTGTCCGGGTTGTTCCTGGTCATGGCTGCGCTGACCAACGTGTTGTCGAACAATGCCACGGCCGTGCTGTTCACGCCGATCGCGCTCGGCATCGCCAAGGGCATGGGCGCTCCACCCGAGCCGTTCATCGCGGCCGTGATCTTTGCCTCGAACGCGTCGTTCGCCACGCCGATCGGGTATCAGACCAATCTCCTGGTGATGGGGCCCGGACACTACCGTTTCAGTGATTTTCTTCGCGCAGGCACGCCGCTTGTGATCATCATGTGGTTGACGTTTTCGTTACTTGCGCCATGGTACTACGGACTGTGACCAGCATCGAATACAAGAGATGATGAACAAACCTGTCAATTCACCGCAGTTCTTTCTGACCGCGCCGTCGGACTGTCCCTATCTTGAGGGCCACATGGAGCGGAAGGTGTTCACGCATCTGGTGGGCGACAAGGCACGGGACCTAAATGATCTGCTGACCCAGGGTGGGTTCCGGCGATCACAGAACATCGCCTACCGCCCGGCCTGCGAATCCTGCCGGGCCTGCATCTCCGTGCGTATTCTGGCGAGCGAGTTCAAACCTACCCGGTCGATGCGGCGCAACCGGGCTGGAAACAAAGACCTGGTTGCGACTGAATACCATGCCGAGCCTTCCAGCGAACAGTTCAAGCTGTTCCGGCGCTATCTCGACAGCCGGCACCAAAGCGGCGGCATGGCCGACATGAGCATTGGCGATTACGCGATGATGGTGGAGGATTCGCATGTCGACAGCCGTATCATCGAATACCGATTGCGAACCGAAGGCGACGGGCTGCAGGAGACCCCTGCGGGCGAATTGATGGCAGTGGCGCTGACCGACCGGATGGGCGACGGGCTGTCGATGGTCTATTCCTTCTTCAACCCGGACCTGACCGACCGCTCCCTCGGCACCTACATGATCCTCGACCATATCGAGCGCGCCCAGGCCCTGGGGCTGCCGCATGTCTATCTGGGCTACTGGGTCGAGGGTTCGCGCAAGATGGAGTACAAGACCCGCTTTCTGCCGCAGGAACATCTGATGGCGCAGGGCTGGCAACGGTATGAACCGTAAGCTACAAGCGAGTCACCACCTCCGATAGATTATGCATTTCAATGTCAGGAGCCGGCCCGCCCGGCTCTCATCAAGGCCTTTTTCATGTCCGATTATTCACAGCAGGCAGCCGATCACCGCAAAGGCTTGCTGATCACAGCCATCGGCGGGCTGGCGCTGACCATCGATATTCCCCTGATCAAGCTGTCCCAGGGGGAAGCCTGGTCGGTGGTGGCGTCGCGTGGCGGCATGACCTTTTTCGCGGCTCTGGTAATGTGGGGCGCATTGCGGCTTTTCAGTTCCGACCGCACACCGCTCATTCCGGGCCGAACCGGGCTGCTGGTGACCGGTCTCTACGGCATCGCAGGCGTCACTTTCCTGCTGGCGGTGTTTCACACGACCACTGCCAACCTCGTGTTCATTCTCGCCTTCAACCCGATGTTTGCGGCCTTGATGGGCTGGCTTCTGATTGGAGAGCGCCCCAAACCGCAGACCTTCGTGGCGATGGTGGCAATGACCTTTGGCGTCGGGCTGATCGTGTCTGACGGACTTCAGGCCGGCAACATGATCGGAAACGGTCTTGCGCTGTTCACCTCGCTGTTGCTGTCGCTGATCATCACCATCAGCCGCAAGGCGCGGACCGGCATGGGCTTTGCGCCCTTGTTTGCAGCCCTGGTGCCCTGTCTGGTCGGCTTGTACATGGTCGGCGGCCCGTCGGGCATTGTGCTGCCGCAACCGGGCTGGCTGGCGCTCAACGGGCTGGTCGTCATACCTATCGCCTTCTGGTGCCTGGCAACGGGACCGAAATACATATCTGGGCCGGAGGTGGCGATGTTCTACCTGCTTGAAACCATCCTGGCGCCGGTCTGGATGTGGATGATCTTCTCCGAAGCGCCGACACGGCTTGGCCTGATTGGCGGGGCGATCATCGTCGTGGCGCTGGTCACCCATTCGGTGTGGCAGTTGCTGGCGCACCGGCGTGCGGCAAGGGCGCTTGCGCCACGCCATCCAATGTGAGGTTCCGAGCAGGCCGAGCGAGTTGCCTGCCCCCTCCCCTTGGCTCCACTTTGATCCAGGGTAAAGTTGGCGGAACGCCCTAATCTGGTCTCATCTTGGTGATCTTCTGCGCCGGTCGAAACGCGCGGGTTGCACCTTGTCCGGAATGAAGAAAACCATCCTTGTTGTCCTGCTCTGCTTTGTCGCGCCGGCGCTGGCGTCGCTGGGGGTTCGCGCCGCGAGTTCGCAACCCGGCTCCTGGCGGTCGGCAGACTGGTCGTCGGCGGGTATCCTGCCCGATGCCGCATCGGAGCGGCAAGCCGCAGTCTATGTCATGGCGGCGCGTACCGGCGGGCTGAAAGGTGCGCTGGCGGTTCACAGCTGGATCGTGACGAAGTCTGCCGAAGCTACTTTCTACACACGATATGACAAGGTCGGCTGGGGCAATCCGATCCGCACCAACGCCTACCCCGCCGACGGGCGCTGGTACTCCAACGCGCCGGCGGTGCTGGCAGGATTTCACGGCGCCAGTGCGGAAGCATTGATCCCGAAGATCGAAGCCGCAGTTCAGGCCTACCCTTTCTCAGACCGTGGTGATTACACGCTGTGGCCGGGGCCGAATTCCAATTCCTTCGTTGCTCATGTCCTCAGATCGGTGCCGGAGCTTGATCTGGCGCTGCCGCCGGAAGCCGTCGGGCGCGATTACCGCAGCCTTGCCGATTTCATCACGATTTCGCCTGACTGGCGCAATCTCGAACTCTCGCTTGGCGGTTATGCCGGGCTTGCCATCGGCACATTGTATGGCGTTGAGTTACGACTGGGCGGGCTTGTCTTCGGGATCGACATCATGCGCCCGGCGCTGAAACTGCCGGGCTTTGGCCGGATCGGCATGGAACGAAACAGCCCGTTGGTCAGCTGAACTTGCCCGAGCGCGGGAAGCCCTTCGGAACCAGGCGGCCGGCCTGGGCACGGTCGGCGATCCACTCAACCAGCTCTTCCTTCTTGCGGTTGTGCGTGCGCCCGGCGCTGTCTTCCCAGGTAAGCCCCTCTTCCATCGCAAAACAGCGGATATCGGACACGCCGCCATCCTTGTAGCGCTGCAGGCGGACACCCTTGCCGCGGCTCATTTCCGGCAATTGCGCAAGCGCGAAAATCAGCATCTTGCGGTTTTCGCCGATGACGGCGACGTGATCGCCGCTGACTGGGACGCACAAGCGCATTTCCTGCGGCAAACTGACATTCATGATCTGCTTGCCCTTGCGGGTGTTGGCAACCATGTCGCTTTCGGCGACGACAAAGCCGTTGCCGGCGGTTGAAGCCACCAGCAGCTTGCGTGCCGGGTCATGCACGAAAGCTGTCAGCACGGCCTGATCATTGTCCATGTCGACAATAATCCTGAGCGGCTCGCCATGGCCGCGCCCGCCGGGCAACTTGTCGGCGCCGAGCGTGTAGGCCTTGCCGCCGGTGGTGACGATCAGCAGCTTGTCGGTGGTGTTGGCATGGAAGGCAATCTTGAGCTTGTCGCCGTCCTTGAACTGCAATCCGGCGAAATCGGCCATGTGGCCTTTCATGCCGCGGATCCAGCCTTTTTCCGATATCACCACGGTGATCGGTTCTTTCTCGATCATCGCCTGCTCGATGGCGGCGAGATCTGCAACCGGGGCTTCGGCAAACTTTGTCCGGCGCGCACCGAGCTCGGTTTCCTTGGAGAAGGTCTTGCGCACCTTGCCGATTTCCCAGGCGACCGTTTGCCACTGCTTGGACTCAGACGCGAGCAAGGCCTCGATCTCCGCCTTCTCATTGGTCAGGCCGTCGAATTCCTTGCGGATCTCCAGTTCTTCGAGCTTGCGCAAGGAACGCAGGCGCATGTTGAGGATGGCTTCGGCCTGAACGTCGTTCAGTTCGAACGCCTTCATCAATTCGAGCTTTGGCTCATCCTCCTCGCGGATGATGCGGATGACCTCGTCGAGATTGAGATAGGCGATGAGGTAGCCCGAAAGCAGTTCCAGCCGGCGCTCGATCGCAGCCAGACGGTGGCGGGAGCGGCGCTGCAGCACTTCGCGGCGGTGGGCCAGCCATTCCGACAGCACCTCGGCCAGGTTCATCACCTTGGGCACCTTGCCCATGGATAGAACGTTGAGATTGAGCGGAATGCGGTTTTCGAGATCGGACAGCCGGAACAGCGATTCCATCAGCAGCGTCGGATTGACCGAACGGCTCTTGGGGATGAGAACCAGGCGAACATCTTCGGCGGACTCATCGCGCACATCGTCAAGCAGCGGCAACCGGCGGGCGATCAGAAGTTCGGCGATCTTTTCGATCAGCCGCGACTTCTGCACCTGATAGGGCATTTCGGTGACGACGATCTGATAGCCGCCGCGGCCGGTGTCTTCGACTTCCCACTTGGCCCGCACACGGAAGCCGCCGCGCCCGGTCTTGTAGGCCTCGAGAATGGATTCGCGGCTGTCGATGACAATTCCGCCTGTGGGGAAATCCGGACCTTCGACATATTGCAGCAGATCTTCGACCGTGGCTTCGGGCTTGCGGATCAGCGCCAGCGCAGCATCGCAGAGCTCGGCCGCATTGTGCGGCGGGATCGAAGTGGCCATGCCGACCGCAATGCCGGTGGCGCCATTGGCCAGAAGATTGGGGAACGCGCCGGGCAACACGACCGGCTCGCTGTTTTCCTCGTCATAGGTGTCGCGGAAATCGACCGCGTCCTCGTTGATGCCTTCAATCAGCAGTTCAGCAACCGCGGTCATCTTGGATTCGGTGTAGCGCATCGCAGCAGCGCTATCGCCGTCGATGTTGCCGAAGTTGCCCTGCCCGTTGGCCAGCGGATAGCGCACCGCAAAGCTTTGCGCCAAACGCACCAAGGCGTCATAGATCGACTGGTCGCCGTGCGGATGGAAGTTACCCATCACCTCACCGACGATCTTGGCGGATTTCTTGAAGGACCCGGCTGATTTAAGCCCCATCTCGTTCATCGCGTAGACGATACGGCGATGCACAGGCTTCATGCCGTCACGCACGTCTGGCAATGCGCGGTGCATGATGGTTGACAGCGCATAGGCGAGATAGCGCTCTTCGAGCGCCTTTTTCAGGTCGATGCCCTGAATGTCATCGCCGCCGCCGGGCGGTACCAAGCTTTTTCCCATGGGACGGAGTTAAAGGAAGCGGTGATTCGGGGCAAGTGCCGACAGCCGCGGCGCATGGCAAGATAATTTTACAGGTTTGTCGAATTCTCTCGATCCAGTTCGTCCAGTCCACAGTGCACCCAATCAGGGGCGCACGGAACTCAACACGAAGGATCTCCGCATGATGAACCTGACCGGGCTTTACGCCGTTCCGCTGGCAGTCTTGATGATCGGGCTATCGGCCTATGTCAGCGCGCTGCGCGCCAAAACCAATATCTCCATTCTTGACGGCGGCAACATTGCCATGGCCGAACGCATTCGCCGGCACGGCAATTTGATCGAGACCGTGCCGATGGCCCTTCTGCTGATGGCATTTGCCGAAGCCGGAGGGACCGAACCGCTCTGGACCCATTGCGCGGGCCTGTCGCTTGTCATCGGGCGGATCCTGCATCCAATCGGGCTGTTTCATGACCGTCCGGTCACATTTGCCCGGATCGCAGGCGGTTCACTGACATGGCTCTCGATGCTCATTTCCACGCTCACTATTGTCTTCAATCAGTGGGCCGGATGATTATTTTGCCGGCCATGTCGAAACGGGGGCTGCGCAATCGTCCCCAATACGTAAACTCCGGTTCAAACCGGGCCTGAACACACCACCAAGAGGAAACAGACATGAAATATCTTGCGCTCATCTACGCCGCCCCTGGAGCTGGCCCGGACTACGGGACACCGGAATTCGGCCCCTATATGGATGGATACCGCAAAGCCACTGAAACCTACCAGCGCGACGGCGTCATGCTGGCAGGTGAAGCGCTGCAGGACACATCGACGGCCACGACCGTACGGGTGCGCAACGGCAAGACCGAAACCATGGACGGGCCGTTTGCCGAAACCAAGGAGCAGCTCGGCGGATTCTACATGTTCGAATGCGCCAATCTCGATGACGCGATCAAATATGCGGCGATGATCCCGTCCGCCGAGCACGGCTCGGTTGAAGTCCGGCCGATCATGGAGATCGAATAGCCCCCATGGCGTCGGACCTCTCCGAACGGCAACAAAGCGCGCGCGAGGCAATCGAAGCCCTCGCGCGCGCTGATACCGGACGACTTCTAGGCGCTCTGGTGCGCGACACGCGTGATTTTCAGCTTGCCGAGGACTGCCTGCAGGAAGCGCTGGAATCGGCACTCGTCCACTGGGCCCGCAACGGGCTCCCCACAGCTCCGGCGGGTTGGGTGCTGCAGACAGCGCGGCGCAAGGCGATCGACCGGTTCCGCCGGGCGCGCAATTTCAGCCGCAAGGCCAAGGAATATGGGCTGCTGATCGAACTCGACCGCGAAACAGTTGAAAGCGATGAGTCTCCAGCCATACCGGATGAACGGTTGCGACTGATCTTTACCTGCTGCCACCCGGCGCTGGACGCCAAAACCCGCGTTGCACTGACTTTGCGAACCCTGTGCGGGCTGACGACGCGGGAGATCTCGCGCGCGTTTCTTGACCGCGAGGAGGCCATGGCGCAACGACTGGTTCGGGCACGCCACAAGATCACGAGGGCCGGCATTGGCTTCGAGATACCGGAACCGGAACACTGGGCCGAGCGGCTCAATTCCGTGCTTTCGGTGATCTACCTGACTTTCAACGAGGGCTATTCGGCCACCGCCGGACCGGGGCCGCTGCGTCATGATCTGTGCCTTGAAGCCATCCGCACCGGGCGGCTGATGCTGGAGCTTGTTCCCGGCGATCCCGAATGCGAGGGGCTGCTGGCATTGATGCTGCTCAACCATTCCCGGGCGGCTGCACGAGTGGGAGATCAGGGCGAGATGATTGCACTCGACAGTCAAGACCGCAGCCTCTGGAACCGGGACGAGATTACCGAGGGGTGCACCCTGCTCGATCAGGCGCTCAAGCGCGCGCGTCCCGGCCTGTTTCAGTTGCAGGCGGCCGTCAGTGCTCTGCATGCTCAGGCGCCGAGCCACACGGAGACCGGATGGTCTGAAATCGTCCTGCTTTATGAGGCCATGCACAGGCTCTCGTCCAACCCTGTCTATCTGCTCAACCGTGCGGTGGCGTTATCCTATGCGGCGGGAGCGGATGCGGCTTTGATCGCACTCACAGAGCTTGAAGCCGAGCTTAGCGGCTATCAGCCCTTTCACGCGGCAAAGGCTGATTTCCAGCGCCGGCTGGACAGGCCCGAAGCGGCCCGGATCAGTTACCAGCGCGCTGTTGATCTGAGCAACAACGAAAGTGAAAAAGCGTTTCTCCATGGCCGCATGGTTTCACTTGGCGCGCAAGACTGAAGCTGGATTGATCCATGCTCCACGCGTGCATTCATCAGCTACGGACTGAAAGGGGAAGTCGGCTGTGGTTAAGCTTGCTTGTGCCGCAATGTGGGCGCAGGGTGTTGCCTGAATCAAGCGCAATTCGGCATCAGTTCCGACGCGCCGATTGCCCCGCTCTCCTACAGACTGGACCCGTTCAATGATCCGTTTCAAGACCGTGCCTAATGACAAGCCGGAAGATAAACCCGCTGCCAATCCTTCCAAGTCCAGCAAGACCAAGAGCAAGGCTGAGAAATCCGTGCCGAAACAGGATCTGCTTGATCTTCCGGCGAATGAAGAAGAGGAAAAGGACTGATCGTCCAATCGGAACGCGAACACAAAAAAGCCCGGGAAACAGATGTTTACCCGGGCTTTTTCACGATTTGAATCCGCTTGCGGCCTACTCGGCCTTTGGCGGAATGGCGCGCAACGACAGTTCCCGCATCTGGGCCGGTGATGCCGGGCTTGGTGCGCCCATCAGCAGATCCTGGGCCTGCTGGTTCATCGGGAACAGTGCCACTTCGCGCAGGTTCTTGGCACCGACAATGAGCATGATCACGCGGTCGACGCCGGCGGCCATGCCGCCATGTGGCGGTGCGCCGTACTGGAACGCACGGTAGAGACCGCCGAAGCGCTCTTCAACATCGGCCTGGCTCAGCCCCACCTTCTCGAACGCCTTGACCATCAGCTCGGGCGACTGGTTCCGGATCGAACCCGACGCAATTTCGAAGCCGTTGCAGACCAGGTCATACTGATAGGCCTTCAGTGTCAGCGGATCCTGATTGTCGAGCGCTTCCATGCCTCCCTGCGGCATAGAGAACGGGTTGTGAGCGAACTCGACCTTCTTGGCGTCTTCGTCCCATTCGTAGAACGGGAAATCGACGATCCAGCATAGCTCGAAGCGGTCTTCGTCGACCAACTTGAGCTCCTCGCCGGCCCGGGTGCGCGCGTCGCCCGCGAACTTGGCAAACTTGGCTGGGTCACCGGCGGCGAAGAAGCAAGCGTCGCCGTCTTCCAGTCCCATCTGAACGCGGATGGCCTCGGTACGCTCCGGGCCGATATTCTTGGCAATGGGCCCCGCGCCTTCGAGCGTGTCGCCTTCCTTGCGCCAGAAGATGTAGCCCAGACCCGGCTGACCCTGGCCCTGCGCCCAGGAGTTCATCCGGTCGCAGAACGCACGGGAGCCACCGGTCTTGGCAGGAATTGCCCAGACCTCGACCTTCGGGTTGTTGGCGATCATGCCGGCAAAAACCTTGAAGCCGGAGCCTGCGAAATGCTCGGTGACAGCCTGCATTTCGATCGGGTTTCTGAGATCGGGCTTGTCGGAGCCGTATTTGCGGATCGCCTCGTCATAGGGAATGCGTGGGAACTTCTGGGTGACGGGTTTGCCTTCGGCAAATTCCTCGAACACGCCGCGCATCACCGGCTCCATCGTGTCCCAGACATCTTCCTGGGTGACGAAGCTCATTTCGAGGTCGAGCTGATAGAACTCGCCCGGCAGACGGTCGGCGCGCGGGTCTTCATCACGGAAGCACGGCGCGATCTGGAAGTAGCGGTCGAAGCCGGCGACCATCAGCAGCTGCTTGTACTGCTGCGGCGCCTGTGGCAGGGCGTAGAACTCACCGGGATGAATGCGGCTCGGCACCAGAAAATCGCGCGCACCTTCGGGCGAGGATGCGGTCAGGATCGGCGTTGCGTATTCGCCAAAACCGATGTCCGTCATCCGCTTGCGCATGTCTGCGATCACCTTGGTGCGGGTGACGATGTTCTTGTGCAGGGTCTCGCGGCGCAGATCGAGGAAGCGGTACTTGAGGCGCACATCTTCGGGATACTCCGGCTCACCGAAGACCGGCAGCGGCAGCTCCTTGGCGGCAGACAGGATCTCGATCTCTTGGGCGAAGACCTCGATCTCGCCGGTACCGAGATTTGGGTTGATGGTGTCGGCCATGCGGTCCTTGACCACGCCATCCACTCGGATGACCCATTCGCCACGCACGGTTTCAGCTGCCTTGAAGGCCGGCGAATCGGGGTCGGCGACAACCTGGGTCAGGCCGTAGTGATCACGCAGGTCGATGAACAGCACGCCGCCATGGTCGCGCACGCGGTGCACCCAACCCGACAGGCGAACGGTGGCGCCGGTGTCGCTCTTGCGAAGCGCGGCGCAGGTGTGGGAACGGTAGGGATGCATGACATATCCTCGATGGCTTGGACCAATGGGTGGAATCGGCGGATCGGCGGGTTGCGAAACAGGCTCGCATCGCCACCTCGGCGCACGGTAAAAATCGCGCGGAAAAGCGCATGACCCACCCGGTTTGTCAAGGTGAAAGGCGGCTTTGGAGCTGCCTTGACGCCGGTCGGCTGTGCAATGTCGAGTTTTCGTCGCGACGGATGTGCTTTTTCGATGTAGGACTGGAATAATTGTTTTTCTGATTTCCGGCCTGTCATGCACTCCCTGCGTCCCCTGATCCCGCTTCTGACCACCGCTGGCATTCTGCTCGCGGGCAACGGACTGCAGGGAACACTGGTCAGCCTTCGTGGCTCGGCGGAGGGGTTTTCACCCACGGTGATCGGGCTTGCCGGCGCAGGCTATTATTTCGGCTTCATCATCGGCTGCTGGATGACGCCGTGGCTGCTCAGGACCACGGGCCACATAAGGGCGTTTGCGACCATGGCAGCCATTGCAGCCTGCGCCTCGCTGGCCCTGGTGATGGTGATCGACCCGTTCTTCTGGTTCCTGATGCGGCTGGTCACCGGCATTTGCTGCGCCTCGCTGTTTGCCAATGTGGAAAGCTGGATCAATGCCCAGATCACCAACACCAACCGGGCCCGGACGCTGGCGATCTATCGCTTTGTCGATCTTGGCGCCGTGACACTGTCGCAATATCTGCTGCCGATCTTCGGCATAGGCGGTTTTGAGATCTTCGCGGTTATGACCATGCTGATGATCCTGTCGGTGGTGCCGGTGGCGCTGGCCGACCGCTCCAACCCTGCCCCGCCGGCGCCGTTCTCCTTCAGCCCGAAACGGCTGTGGCAGGTCTCGCCGCTGGCCTCGGCCGGCGCCATCACGGTGGGGCTGACCACGGCCTCTTTCCGTTCCGTCGGCCCGCTCTATGCCGAAGGCCTTGGGTTGCAGGTCGGCGACATTGCCTCGTTCATGAGTGCCGGGATCATCGGCGGAATCGTGTTGCAGTACCCGCTCGGCTATCTCTCCGACATCATCAGCCGCCGCTCGGTGCTGTTGATGGCGACCACCGGCTCGACACTCTGCGGGCTCTTCATGGTCTGGTTTGCCGGTTCCAGCGTGGCGCTCAATCTGGCTGGAATCTTTTTATGGGGCGCCTTTACGATGCCGCTCTACTCGCTCTCGGCAGCACACGCCAATGACAAGGCGAAGGCTGGCGAATATGTGCAGATCGCCTCGGGCCTGATGTTCTTCTGGGCAATTGGCGCCTCGATCGGCCCATTGCTGTCGGCCATGCTGGTTGACTGGCAGGGGCCGGTGGCATTTTTCAGCTTCGTCTGCGCCATGCATGGCGCTTTCGTGGTCTATACCGTGGCGCGGATTATTCTGGGTGCACCCGACGAGCCCGATCGTGGCCGCTTCGCCGGATTGTTGCGGACGTCGCCGGTTTTTGCCCGCATGGCCGCGCAATCGGTCAACCGCCACACTCGACCAGACAACAAAGAGGTGTCAGGGGGAGAAGACAAACAGGAGAATTCCCGCTAAATGCCAAGCATGGACATGATTACAACGACCGAGGCGCTTGCCGCCTTCTGCGCCCGCCTCGCCAAACACGACTATGTCACCGTTGACACCGAGTTCCTGCGTGAGACCACTTACTGGCCCGAACTCTGCCTCATTCAGATGGCAGGCCCGGAGGATGAAGGGATTGTCGATCCCTTGGCCAAAGGTATTGATCTTAAACCGTTTTTTGACCTGATGGCCGATTCATCCGTGATCAAGGTTTTCCATGCCGCCCGCCAGGACATCGAGATCGTGGTCAAGCTCGGAGACCTGGTGCCGCACCCGCTTTTCGACACCCAGGTAGCGGCCATGGTGTGCGGCTTTGGCGAATCGATTTCCTACGACCAGCTGGTCTCGCGGATTACCGGTGCGCATATCGACAAGTCCTCCAGGTTCACCGACTGGAGTCGCAGGCCACTGACCGACAAGCAGCTTGATTACGCGCTGGCCGATGTGACCCACCTGCGCGACGTCTATCTCGAGCTGGTGGCGCGTCTGAATGCCGAAGGCCGCAGCCTTTGGGTGGCGGACGAAATGGCGGTATTGGAATCGCGCTCGACCTATGAAATCGAACCCGCGGACGCATGGAAGCGTCTGAAAATGCGGGTGAAGAAGCCGGTCGAACTCTGCGTCTTGCAGCATGTGGCAGCCTGGCGCGAACGCGAGGCAAAATCGCGCAACGTGCCGCGCGGACGGGTGATCAAGGATGACGCGATCTACGAGATTGCCCAGCAACAGCCCAAGGATTCCGAAGCGCTGTCACGGCTGAGGACTATCCCGCGCGGCTGGGAACGCTCGCAGCAAGGGGCTACGCTGGTCGAAATCGTCAACGAGGCGCTCGAGACACCCAAGGACGAGATGCCGAGGCTACCACGGCAGAAGCAGACACCGGAGGGTGCACAAGCCTCCATCGAGCTGTTGCGGGTGTTGCTCAAGCTGACCGTCGAAAAGGAAAATGTGGCCGCCAAGATCATCGCCAACTCCGATGATCTTGAAGCCATCGCCGTGGATGGCGATGAAGCAGATGTGGCTGCGCTGAAGGGCTGGCGCCGTGAGCTGTTTGGCGACCGGGCGCTCAAGCTCATTCGCGGAGAACTGGCGCTGCGTTTCGCCAACAAGCGGGTTGAAGCTGTCGAGCTGTAACCCGCTTTCGACCCTCTACCGGTAGAGATCAGCGCGGGTTGGCGGCAGGCCTGCCGGTCCGCGCTGCACCTTGGTAGTCACTGTCTGGTAGAGCCGGACGGTGTTGCGCTCGAACGCGATAGAACAACCGCCGAGATAGACCAGCCAGAGGCGTGTCTTGACTTCACCGACCTCGGCCACCGCAGCATCGTAATTTGCCAGCAGCCTGTCGTGCCAGAGCCTGCAGGTACGCTGGTAATGCTCGCGCCAGTTTTCCACGTCGTGAACCTCGAAACCGTGCTGCTCGAGCATGGTCACGGTGTTGCCGATGTGGTCGAGTTCGCCGCCCGGGAAAATGTATTTGGTCAGCAGCGCAAACTCCTTGTTTTTCTTGCGGAAGGTCTTGGCATCCTTCTTGGCCGGCCGGGTGATGGCGTGATGCAGATACATCCCGCCCGGCTTGAGCACACTGTGTACGGTCGCGTAATAGGTCGGGTAATTATCGATCCCGATATGCTCATGCATGCCGATCGATGAAATCTTGTCGAACTGGCCCTCCACCTTGGCATAATCAAGCAACTCGAAGTGCACACGGTCCGAAAGACCCATGGCTTCGGCCTTGCCGCGCGCAAAGTCGACCTGTTCCCGAGACAGGCTTACTCCAGTGACATGGACGCCGTAATTGGCAGCCGCATAGAGCGCGAGCGACCCCCAGCCAAAGCCGATGTCGAGCATTTTCTCGCCCGACTTGAGCCGGAGCTTACGGCAGATCATCTCCAGCTTGTCGCGCTGCAGCTGATCAATGTCATTGTCCCAATCAGTGCAGTAGCCGCAGGTGTAAACCATCTGCTCGTCGAGAAAGAGCTGATAGAAAGCATTGGAGACATCATAGTGATAAGAGATGTTCTTCTGGTTTTCCTCGGCATCTCCGTCGGAAGGCTTTTCGTCGGGCTGGTCAGACAGAGGCCACGGCCCGCCCTTGTCGACAAACAGGAATTTGCGCAGGGTGTTGAACAGCAGGAACTTGCTCAGTTGCTTGCGAATTTCGCGGGTGCGCACCTTTGGCCGTCGCGCGACCAGACCAAACATGTCGCCATTCTCAAAGTCGATCCGCCTGGACACCCATAGATTGAGCAGGGTTTCTGGATTGGGGGCACGCAAAAGTGCAGCAATCAAGCCTTCGTCGGCCAGTCTGATTGTGAACGCGCCGGGGTCGAGGCTGTCCGGAACGGTTGATCCGTCCCAAAGCCTGAAGCCGATATCCAGTTCGAGGATCTGCCGGGCATGGGCCAGCAGCTTGCGAAAACTCTTCAACCGACTGGCACTGCTCACGCATTCATCTCCTGCAATCCAAGCTACCATGGTTTTGTCTTGCGCGTTGCCATCAGGCGCGCCTCGCAACCACTCTATGAACCAACGGAAAAAGCCTAGCACGATGTGAGCGGCTGATGGGAAGGCGTAATCAAGTCCGGTCCGGAATATTCTTTCGGCGCACGAGGGCAACCCTCCTTCATTTTTCTGGAAAACCGTTGATGTCACCCTTGCAATGGCAAACTGAGACCCCATATCAGGGTCAACAAAGAAATTTGTCTCCAGCCTGACCACGGATGTACTGGCAGGTGTGTTGAGGCAAATCGGGAAGGTCGGTGCGAATTTCGCCCGGCCTTTTTCTTTGCCCCGATTTCCAGGCCGAGGCGCGCTGCACAATTTCCGGCTTGGTCTATCCGGCAAGAGATCAGCATTTGTGCGAAGGTTCGCGCGCAGGCGCCATGAACCGGTCGCCTCGCTTCAGCGTGCGCGGGGGCTCGGGTTCCCAACCATTCCCCTCAGTCTTGACGCAACCGCATTAGCCGCGCGCCGAGTGCTTATCTCAAAATGGTGATCAGGCCAGGTAATCAGGGGCGCGATACCGCACGAAACCCCTCCTGCGCGACATTATTTCTCGTCATCCTTTCAGCTCAGCGAGGAGCGCCAAACATGGCGGAAAACCGCGCTTTGGATCGCTGAAGATTACAATTTTATTCAAATCCTCAATACCTTAGAAGCGAATATTCAGTCGCATTGCTTGAGTAAAGGTTAATATTGTGTTAACAAAATTAGCCCCATGTTAGGGGGGAGTACAATGGAGCAAACAATGATTGTTAAACTTACCTGCATGTCATTGCTATCCGCGATGACTTTCTCTTTGGCCGTGTCAGTGCCAATTCTTTCTTCAGTTGATGTTGCAAGTGCGAAGACGTACACCAAGCGCGAACACGTCAACCGTGACAAATGCTATCGCGTGAAGAAGGTTCCGGCTCTGGTCGAATACAATACACGCGGCATCAAAGTCCGAGGCTCTTCTCGCAGCTGGTCCGGAAATATGGGCAGGCACGGCAGTGTTGTTCGGGACAAGTACCATCCTGAAGTATACATCCAGACGCGTCGCGTGCTCGAAGACGAACACACGACCCTGGTGCCTACATCCTGCCGGTGAAACCTCGGGCGGTCGCTCAGCGACCGCCTTCACCACCTGAAAGGGAAAAGCAATGGTACGCCTCAATTTGATTGCCAGTGGATTTGCCTGCTGCCTTCTGGCAGCGTCCCCCGCCGCAGCTTCGGACTACACCGAACTGACGCTGGTGTTTTCGTCCTCCGCGGCGATCCAGCCCACCATCACGCTATCTTCCGTGACGCCCCCCGCGCTTGAGGAGAACGACGTTCTTGCACCTGGAGATCTCTTCAAGATCTCGCCGGTGAGCGCAGCGCCGCAACACGGCGGCCTGTTTCGCAATGCGGATCTGATCTTGTCGATTCAGAGCTCGTCCGACACCATCGCCCACTCGGAAGTTCTGGGTCACTGCAGCTCGCTTGACCTGGTTTCCGACCTGGGGATGTTCGGCGCAGGCGCTGAGTGCGACAGGCAGGCGTTTTCCTATAGCGTCAACGGCAACAGCATCATCGTGCTCAAGGACAATTCTGTCTTCAGGGAGTACGAACTGGCGCCGGGAAACTACATGATCAACGGCTATCCAGCCATCTTCAATTGAGATCCCGGTTCTTGGCCATGTACTCGAAGAGCCCGAGTACATGGCTGGAAACCTCTTCGGGCCGGTTTCGCCGCGATTTGCGGACGTTGGTGCTGTATCTCAGGTCCTCGCCGCTCTCGCAGACCTCGTCGAAGGGCAATCCCTCCTCGTATCTGATGAAGCACCATCCCCTGCGATAGGGATAGGCGACGAGGATTTCCTGCTTTCCGGAATAGCCGAAACCAGTCAGGTTTCCACCCGGCGCACTGGCACACCCCGAGACGATCAATACGGCGAATAGTGCGATCCAGCGAGTCACCATGGCGAAATCTCCTTGGTGACCTTTTATTAACTTTATGGTTAACAAAACCTTAATCCGGGCGCCTGCGCGCACAGGATGATGGTGCTTTTCCCGACACGAGTGCCAGAGTTGAGCCGGACGCATGGTTGAGCTGGTTCGCTTGCAGGAAGGTTTGGCTTGCGAATTTTGTGCAGCGGCTTCAGCCGACCCGGAAGCCCAGCCTCTTGCCTGTCAGCTTGGCCAGTTGCTGCAGTCGGCCGTCGAGCCGCTCGCCGACAAAGGCTTCACAGGACTGCGGTACCTTGAGCACGATGTCGACATCGCCGTCGGAGGCGACCGCGGGCACGAACTCAAGCTGTGGAACCATGCCCGGCATCGAGGCCGAGAAGAGATAGACGACCCGCAGTATTCCGCCGAGCAGCTTGGCGTAATCGAGATATTTTTTACCGGCAATCTCCGCAAGCTCCGAAGAAATGCCATCATCGTTGAGGCCTTCGAAGCGGAAGTAATTGGCCAGCGCGATGTAGGCACGGCCGGCGTGGCTGATCCCGGTAAAGGTGCCATGGGCAATGATGTTGAGCGCCTGCGGTCCGCGGTAATCGGGATGGGCGCGCCACGATATATCAGCCAGCAGACAGGCCGACTGGCGATAGCGCGCGTCCTCCTCGCTCTCCTCGACGCCGAAGACCGGAAACATGCGGCCGGTCCAGGCGGCAAGCTCTCGAGCATGTTCAGGAGACCGGGCACGCAGGATGGCCAGCTCTCCCGCAGCTGTCAGCAATGGATCTCGCGCAGCCTCTGCGGCACCAAGCAGGGAGTAGAGATAGCCCTCGCGCACGCCCAGCGCCGAGAAACTGACCCGAGCTGCCTTCATCGTGATCAGCGTTTCCTGCAAGGCCACGGCACCATAGGGCAACAGCCCACGGCGGTTCCGTGATATCGCCTTGATGGCATTGATCTTGGACTGTTTCATCGCTGCGACTTCGCCGAGGAATTCGATCGCAGGCTTGGCGTCGATCTCGTAGGCCTGCATCATGTGCAGCGGGTAACCGGTGATCTCCATGTGCAGCTTGGCGATGTTTCGCCAAGTGCCGCCAACGGCGTAAAAGGTGCGCCCTGCCCCGCCGGTCAGCACCTGAGACTTCTTGAGCGTTTGCCGGGCGATGGTCCGCGCCTTGGAAATCGAGTTGCCCGACATTTCAGCCAGTCTCAGGCCGCCAAGCGGCAGTGTTTGCTCACCCGAATGCGTGGTCCCCTTGACATCGACGAGTTCAAGCGATCCGCCGCCCAGATCTCCGGCGATCCCGTCAGGCTTGTGATAGCCGGCGATGACGCCAAGGGCAGAGAAACGGGCCTCTTCCTCGCCGGTCAGAAGGCGGATTCGACACTCCAGAATGGCTTCCGCAGCAGCGATGAACGCCGCCCCGTTTGTGGCCTCACGGGCAGCCGCCGTGGCCAGGACATGGATTTCCGAGGCGCGCGCCTGCTCTGAGAGTGCCCGGAACCGTCTGAGCGCAGCGAGTGCGCGCTCAATGCCTGTTTCATCCATCTTTCCGGTGGCGACCAGGCCCTTGCCCAGCCCGCACAGCACCTTTTCGTTGAAAAGCACCGAAGGCGCGCGGTTGAGCCCCTCATAGATGACGAGGCGCACCGAGTTGGAGCCAATATCAATGACAGAAACGGGATGTATGCCCGGCAGCCGGCCCTGTGCTTCCGATTCCACCATGTCTAAGGCGCTCTGCGGTTAGGGCGACGCGTTCCGCCAGCGCGGAGCGAGACCAGGGACACACTCTTCAGCGCCCTTATATAGTGCATTAGTGGGAACTGAAACCCGGCAGAAACACCCCGACAGAAGTTTTCGGCAAGACCAAAGCCTGACTGCCGCCGACCTAGGAGCGCCGGACCGCTCATGCGGGCCGGCTGCACCACGTTGCAAATTTCAGACATACAAAAACGCATGCGGTTCACAGGCCACCTGGGCAGCCTGGCCGTAGAGAAGACCATGCTCACAAATCAGCGCGGGCTGCGGGATGCACGGGCCAACCGATCGGCGATCAGTTTGGGAGCGTTCGATTTCAGGGCTTCGCCTCTGCCAGAAAGGCTTGGATTGGTCATGAAATATACCTGTGCATTGAATGGCTCTTCGTCCGCGCCGGGTTCGATCCGGCGGGATGTTCCATCGGGCAATATCTCGTAACTCTGCTGATTATCAATCATGTTTCCGAGCATGATCTGCAAAAGCACCTGTTCATGCACAGTCTTGTTGATCAGCGGAACCAGGGTCTCGACGCGGCGATCGAGGTTGCGCGGCATCAGATCGGCCGAGCTGATATAAACCAGAGCTTCAGGCGACGGCAGGCCATGGCCGTTGCCGAAGCAATAGATCCGGCTGTGCTCGAGAAAACGGCCGACAATCGATTTGACGTAAATATTCTCGGAGAGTCCGGGAACCTGCGGTCTGAGACAGCAGATACCGCGAACCACAAGATCGACTTCAACCCCCGCCTGGCTGGCATTGTAGAGCGCATCGATGATTTCCGGATCGACCAGAGAATTCATCTTCATCCACACCGCCGCCGGCCGTCCCGCGTTGGCGTGTCCGATTTCCGCTTCGATATTTTCAAGGATACGGGCGCGCAGATTGAGCGGCGAGATGGAGAGCCTGTTCATGTCCTTGGGCTCGCCATAGCCGGTGATGAAATTGAAGACATGCGCGGTATCACGGGCCACGACAGGATCGCAGGTGAAGTAGGACAGGTCGGTGTAGATCTTGGCGGTAATCGGGTGATAATTGCCGGTGCCCAGGTGGCAATAGGTGATCAGCTTGCCTTCCTCGCGCCGGACAATCAGCGACATCTTGGCGTGGGTCTTGAGCTCGATGAAGCCGAAAACAACCTGAACGCCGGCGCGTTCCAGATCGCGCGCCCAGCGGATATTGGCTTCCTCATCGAAGCGGGCCTTGAGTTCGACCAGAGCGGTGACAGACTTGCCGGCTTCGGCCGCGTCGATCAATGCGCGCACGATGGGGCTGTCGTTGGAGGTGCGGTAGAGCGTCTGCTTGATGGCAAGCACATCGGGATCACGCGCGGCCTGGAACAGAAACTGCACCACCGCGTCAAAGGATTCATAGGGGTGGTGAACCACCAGGTCCTTTTCCCGGATCGCAGCAAAGGTGTCGCCGGCATGTTCGCGGATACGCTCGGGAAAACGGGCGTTGTAAGGCTCGAACTTGAGATCGTCGCGCGGCGCCTTTGTCACTTCCGACAGCGTGTTGAGCGCCAGCAGACCGGGCAGCACGGCGACGCGGTTTTCCGGCACGTTGGTCTCGTGAACCACAAACTCGCGCAGGCTTTGCGGCAGCTCCGAATCAAACTCAATGCGGATCACCGAGCCCCGGCGACGGCGCTTGAGCGCGCTTTCGAACAGCCGCACCAGATCTTCGGCCTCTTCCTCAACCTCGATATCGGAATCGCGGATGATGCGGAATGTTCCGGAGCCACGAACCTCGTATCCGGGATAGAGCGAGCCGATGAACAGGCTGACCACATCCTCGAGTGTGATGTAGCGGATGGCGCCATCGAGATCGGGCAGCCGCAGGAAGCGGTCGAGCGCGACAGGCAGGCGGATCAGCGCCGTCATCGGCTCATTGGCAGCCTTGGACGCCAGCTGCAGGCAGATGGAAAAGCCCAGATTGGGAATGAACGGAAACGGGTGCGCGGGATCAATCGACAAGGGTGTAAGAACCGGGAAGATCGATTGCAGGAACTGCTCTTCGAGCCATTCCATATCGCCTTCCACCAGCACGGACGGCCGAACGATGTAGATATTCTCGGCTGCAAGGTTCTGCTG
>Ga0209344_10001035_pt1 | contig 40144 bp, 33 predicted proteins | sample Cruoilmetagenom6_FD_187293 | JGI IMG/M metagenome (GOLD analysis project Ga0209344, IMG submission 187293) | Oil polluted marine microbial communities from Coal Oil Point, Santa Barbara, California, USA - Santa Barbara Oil Seep Sample 6 (SPAdes)... | ecosystem: Environmental > Aquatic > Marine... | reverse complement strand
CGGGCTCCGGCGTTGGTTCGGGCTCCGGCGTTGGTTCGGGCTCCGGCGTTGGTTCGGGCTCCGGCGTTGGTTCGGGCTCCGGCGTTGGTTCGGGCTCCGGTGTTGGCTCGGGCTCGGGTGTTGGCTCGGGCTCGGGTGTTGGCTCGGGCTCGGACGTTGGTTCGGGCTCGGGTGTTGGTTCGGGCTCAGGTTCAGGGGAAGGATCGCCACCGCCATCATCACCTGCGCCGATCCGGGCAGTGGCGCCGATGACGGTGCGGCTTTCTCCAAGAGCACCGTACGCTACGCTCTCGGTGAGAGACTCCAGCGTAAAGGTGCGCGTTGCCGAGCCCGCCTCTGTGGCACGGGTGCGAAAGGCGAGGCCGTCGATCAGCGCGGCGGTGGCCGCCCCGTCGCGGCTGGGGAACAGATCGAGTGAGCGGCTGCCGTCGTCGTTTTGCCGGAACTGCGCCACTTGGTTCAAACCGGGCTCTGGATAGGCGCCGGTCATGGTCAGATCGACCCATTGGCCATCGATACGAATCTGATCCCCGGCGCTGACGCCGCTGACCTTCAACGTCACCTTCTGGATGTTCTGGCCTTCCTCGATGGTGTCGATGGTGGTGCTTGTAAACAGCGAGACGCTATCGTCGTCTCCGGGCAACTGCGGCGTGGTCAGCGGCGTCACCTCGACACTGGCCGGGTCGTTGATATCGGTCAGCGCGAGCGGCACGTTGAGCGTGTCGCAGCCGTTTTGGCCGTCATTGAAGGTGACCTGTAGGCTGCCAGCGTCACCGGTCAGGTCGTTGCTGTCGTTGCGGTAGCCGATATGCGTCAGGATCAGGTCGGCATCGCCTGCGGTGGCGGCGTCGGTAAAGGTGATCACCAGTTTTCCGGCTACGGAGGTGTCGAGACGCGCCAGGATAGCGCCAGCGCCGTTTTGAATAGCCCCGCTGTCGCTTAGGCTCAGCCCGTCACCGTCGATCAAGGTAAAGACGTCGTCACTATTGGTGCCGCCCTCGCGGGTAAAGGTCAGACTGGCGCCGCCGTACTGGTTAGCGGTATCCAGCGACCGCGCGATCAGATCGGTGCCGTCGGGCAGCACCTGGCTTGCCGCGGTATCGCCCTCGGTATACTCGACGACACTGCTGCCGGCGGCGCTGTCGAGGTGGTACAGCTGGTTGCCTTCGCTAGCGGCGATGAACAGGCCGCTGGCACCGGTGTCGATGGCGCTGTAACTGACATAGCTGCGGGCAGCGTCGAAGTCGATATCGACGAGCTGGCCAAGGGCACCGTCGGCACCCACCAGGTAGCGTGACAGGGCGGGTTGCCCGCTGCCGCCCCAGGGCGTGGCGGCCCGATACTCCCCGACCAAAAAGAGCACACCGGCGTTGTCGCCGGCAAAGGCCAGACTTTGCGTATAACCGGAGACGCCAGTGGTCGTGCTGGCCCGGTGCAACTGGCCGTCGCTGGCGATATCGACTTCGACGATGGTCTTGTCAGCCGTGGGGAAGGCGCCTTCGAACAGCGCGTAGAGCGTGGTGCCGTCTGGCGATAGGGCGGTGTCGACGGGGGCGGCGTCGAGGGCGAGGCGGCCGCTGGGCGCAAGCGTGCCGTCGCCAGCGATCTCGAAGTCGAGCAGATGGTGTTGGCTGTCGACCGTGAACAGCCGGTTGCGTTCGGCATCCAGCGTCAAGGCGGTGATGCCGATCAGTCTTCCGCCATCGGCATTCTGGGTCACGCTGGCAATGGATTCGAGGCCGCTGTCGGTGATTCGGTAGCTGTGCAGGGCGCTGCCGGCGGCGAAGAACAGCCGGTCGCCGCTGCCGACCATATCGGAGGCAAACACCGGCGACGCAGCAGGGCCGAGTTCGAAGGGGGTCGCCTCATTGGCCAGCACGCCCTGGGCGTCAAGGTCATAACGCAGGACATGGCCGGTGGCATCATCCAGCGCGTAGAGGGCGTCGTCGGTCGCCACGACGGCGCTGATCGAATCGCTCAGATGGCGGGTGTCGCTGAGCTGCCAGCCGTCGCTATCTTGGTGACTCAAATGAGTGAGGGTGCCGTTGTCGTCGAGCAGGTAGAGGTGATGACCGTCGCTGCTGGTGGCAGTGTCGGTGATATTGATATTGTCGCCGTCGAGGGTCAGCGTCTCGCCGGCTGTCAGCCCGCTCTGGGGCAGCTCGATCGAGGGGGCATCGCTGCCGTCTTGCTGCTGTTGGATGACCTGATCGACGCTGGCCACGGCGGCGGCATCGAACATCAGCCGGGGTTCCAGCGCCAGCGGTGGCGTCGGGGGGTAGTGACGGGCTCGGCTCATGCAGGGACGCTCCTGGCCACTTCCAGCGTGGCGCTATAAAGGGTGGTAATACAAGTACTTGTCATATACGCAACCGGGGCCATCACTCGATCAAGCGTACGCTACTGCGTCGGTGCTGGAGGTCAGCGACGATATCGCTCAGGTAATCGCCCATGCTGGCTTCGGCGGAGGCGAAACCATCGGCCCGTACCTCATGAAGATCACCGTCCGCGCAGCGCGTCAGGGTGGGAATCACCTGCTGGCGAAACGCCTGGTAGGCAGGACCGGCGATGGGGTTGCTGGGATCCACCGCCGGCGGCCGGTCGAGCCCCAGGTAGTAGAGCTTGATATCGCGCGCCTCGAAGCTTGCGCACAGCGAGGCGATGCGCTCGGCCATCACGCCCGCCTCGACGGCCATCTGATTGCCGGGGGTGCGGATGGCAGAGTTTTTGCCCTGGGGGTAGTTGTAGCTATCGCTGTCCAGCGAAGAGAACACGCTGTTGAGCACTACCACCGCCTTGTGGTGGTCGGCGGCAAAATCCAGCGGACGATCATGCTCCCCCCAGCCATCGACGCCGCCCATCTCGGGGGCCAGGGTCATGCCTGCCCAGCCCATGGCAATGCCCAGGTTGATCACGAAGTGCGCCTGCATCTGCGAAAGCCTAGCGTCGATGGCGCGCTGGTCATCGCTGAGCGGGAGTACCGGCGCCCGGGGGCAGCCGTAGTCGGCGATCATGGCCCGATTGTCATTGTCACGGGGGATCCTCGGCGCGTCGGGGTAGGCTCTGCTGGCGCCATTGCTCGGCAGCTCGAAGCGGTAGTAGATCTCGAAGCTAGCGTCCGGCGGCTGCTGCCAGGCATAGTTCTGCCCCGGCAACAGGCCGCGGCCGAGGCAGAGCAGGTTCATCTGACGGTCGGGCATGAGCGGGTCGATCAGGCCGCGATAGCCCTGGCGCCAGAACCAGGCGATCAGGTTGCTTTCCCCGGCGGGGCGCCAGGTGGCGGGGTCGCTCCAGTCGAGTACCCGGTCAGGGTGGTCGGCATCAAAGACGTTGACTGCTTGGGCATAAGGCACCAGCGCGACCCAGGTGTCCTCCCGTGTGTCGCCTTCGAGCAACTGCGCGCTAACGTCATGCGCCAGACGGCGCAGTGCGGCCATATGGCGGCCATTTTCGGCACGCGAATTGGGCAGCATCAGCGCCACTTCGAGGGGGTCGCGGATCACTTCAGCGCGGGAGGTGACGGTCAGGTGCTGCTCGCCGGTGTCGAGCGCTTCGCCGCTGAGCGCGCCGCGGGTATCGACCTCCACCTGGACGGCAAAGAGCGTGCGGTTGCCGTCGTCACTGCGAGTCAGGGTGATGCTCCCTGCGGCAATCTCGTTGGCCAGGCGTCGATCCAGGCCCGGGTTGGCGTGCACATACTGCTCGGCCAACTGGCCAAGCTCGGTGTCGGAACGATCAGGGTTTTCCAGCGCCGCATGGCCCACGGCCAGCACTGCGGCGTCGGCGGCGCGCTTGAGCTGGCTGGCGTTGGCGTCCAGGCGCATTACATCAAAGGCGAAAGCGCTGGCGATCAACCCGCCCGCCAGGGCGAGAATCAGCATTGGGGCGACATTACCGCGTTGACGGTGCAGTGATACCGGCGGCGGCGCAGCAGGGGCGCGGTGAAACAGTGACAGCATGGCGGCGTGTTTAACCCTAAATTACAGATATAAATGAGAATGTGTTTTATTCTTGCTTTTGTGGGAGGATTGAATCAATTCTCGTTTGATGAAGAGTTCTTCATTTTTGTGCCACCCGGCGGGATTGGGGGCGCGACCATAGCCACAGCGCCGAGCCGCCCATGCAGGTTAGCGAGAGTAGGCTTAGCCATAGCGGTGGCTGATGCCACAGTAGCAGCGCCAGAGTGAACAGCATGGCCAGGCTGGCGGTGATTTTATGACGGCGGGCGATACGCTGGCCGTCGCGCCAGTCGTGGAGCAGCGGGCCAAACCAGCGGTGTTGATTGAGCCAGCGCGCAAGGCGCGGCGAGCTGCGTGCCGCCGCCCAGGCGGCCAGCAGCACGAACTCGGTGGTCGGCAGGCCGGGCAGCCAGACGCCCAGCAGCGCCAGCCCGATGGCAAGCCAGGCCACCAGCAGCAGTAGTGTGCGGCGACAGCGCCGCCAACCATGGCGTACAAAAGAGGTGAGTGAAAACGACATCGCTGTTCCAGAAAGGGGGCTCAAAAAGCGTTAAAGCCGAGAGGGAATGGTGTCCATCTCTTCCCAGGGGCCGTAGGCCATGCGCAGAGTGCTTGAGACCTGTAGCTGCTTGGCGCCGATCAGTGGCGTTCCCAGCGTTAAGTCACTGCCGCTGCGGCACACCTGCACCACCACTAGCCAGGGCACGTTACTTTCACGGGCTTGCTGGTTGTTGGAACCGGTTGGGGTGGCTAGGGTTTCGGGCAATGAGCCGCCCCATTGGCTCCCTTCACTAAGCGTGGGGCACTCGCCTTGGGCATTACCTCGATAGATAGGCGTTCGGGCGAGCTCCTTTTCACCGCTGACCACGTTGATAACGATTTCCACGTTACCGATATCCTGGGGATTCGCTGCTTGGTCGATTAGCGCGTTTAGGCTGCGCTGGTCAATACGGGGTTGTTCGGCGAGTACTGCGGCAAGGCTGTGAGCGGCCTGTTCCAAGCGCGTCGCGGCGAGCTGGACGCCGAACAGTTGCGCAGCGGTCAGCAGGGTGGCGAATAGAATCGGTATCATCAGCACTCCCTCGAGCAGGGCACTACCGCGCTGTGGGTGTCGTTTGGCGATCATGGCGCTGTCTCCTCGGGCTCGTGGGTGAGGTTGCCCAGTACCTGGCGGAAACGGTAGGCGTATTGATCGCCCAGCCCGAACAGCGCGGGTAGGGGGGTCATAAAGGATTGTTCCACATAGGCGTCAACGCTGATAATCGGCCGCCTGGCCGCATCGTCTTCGCGCTCGTCTTCCGCTGGGGCGCCGCCAAACCGCAATAGGCTGTCGAAGCGCTGCGCCTGCAGGCTGATTTGGCTAGCGTCGAGAATGCCCCAGGCATAGTGAGCCGTGCGTTGGGACAGGGTCTGCTCAAGGTTGGGCGTATCGTAAAAAGCGGGGGTTTGGCGAAGCTCTTGAAGCGCCTGCTCCAGGGCCAGATGGCTAACGGCCACCACTAGCGCCACCCGCGCCAGCTCGAACAGCATCATGACGATAAACAGCAGCACCGGCAGGATCAGCGCGGTTTCCACGGCGGTGACGCCGTGCTGGCTGTGCAGCAATCGGCGGCCTGAAGGTGCCATGATTCAACTGCCTCCCATCAGTGCCAGGGGGCGTTGGCTGGCCGCCAGCAGCTCCCGGGCGGCCGCTGCGCCGGCATCGATGCGGCGCCGGGTGGCGCGAAAGTCATCCAGGACGTCGGCGGCGCGTTCAGCGCTGAGCCGTTGGTTAAGCAGCTCGTGGGCCAAATCATCGTTGCCCGCCATCACCTGGGCCAGCGCCAGATTGAGCCAGATCGACGGATGCCCCTGGGCGCGTAGGGTTTCCAGCCGAGCGATGGCGGCCTGGGGGTCGCCGGCCGCGAGCAGTGAAAGGGCCAGGTTGTTGGCGGCGGCGGTATTGCCAGGGTCGTTGTCAAGAGCTTCTCCAAAGTACTGGCGTGCCGCCTCGTCCTGGCCTTCCAGGTCGCTGATGACGCCCAGGCCGTTGAGTGCCGCCGGGTTGCCGGGTTCGATCTCAAGGGCGCACTGCATCGCCTGGCGGGCTTGGTGCAAGCGGCCCAGCGCCAACGCCGCGCGGCCACGACCCAGGCATAGCGCAAAGCGTGCCGGGGCGTCTGGCTTGCTGGACGCTCGTTCAAGCTGTTGTTCCGCCCGCTGGAAAAGCGCCAGCGCCTGCTCCGGGGGGCGTACCCTGGCGGCCAGGGTGGCGTATTCGAGTAGCCAAGGGCCGCGCAGCTGGTGGCGTTGATCCATCCGCTCATAGACCTGCACGGCGGCCTTCACCTGGCCGTTGTCGCGCATCACATGGGCGATCTCCAGCGCTCGTTCGGCCTCCGCCGACGGCGCAGCCGCGCTATTTATGCCCGGCGAGGAGGGAGGGGCGGCGCAGCCTGCCAGCAGCAGGCTCATTAACCCTGTCACCAACCCCGTCACCAGTAATGGCCGGCACTTGATACGTCGCAACATCGGTGCTTCTCCCCTTGAAAGTTTTTTAACGCCTTCATTGAAAAGTTTATTAACCGCGCGTTAACAACTAGCTGCCCAGCAGGCGCACGATACGAATCATCGCCGGGGCGCCCATGATCACCACGATCGGTGGCAGGATCAGCCCCATCAACGGAATACTGAGCTGCGCGGGCAGCTTGCCGGCCTGCTCTTCCAGCGCCAGTAGCATGCTTTTGCGGCTCTCCACCGCAATGGTGCGCAGCGCCTTGGTCAGTGGGGTGCCGTAGCGCTCAGCCTGGAGCAGGGTGGCCACCAGACTCTCGACGCTGGCCACACCGGTGCGAGCGGCCAGGTTCTGCAGCGCCTGCGGGCGGTCGTTAAGCAGTTGCAACTCCACACAGGTAAGGTGGAGTTCGCCGGCAAGCATCGGCGAGGCGAGGGCAAGCTCCCGGGAGACCACCTGCAGCGCGCGGCCCAGGGGCAGCCCGGCTTCGGCGCAGATCGACAGTAAATCGAGGGCATCGGGCAGGGCCTCTTCGATACGCCCGCCGCGCTGACGAGCGCGGCGGTGCAGCCATAAATCCGGCAACTGGGTGCCCGCAAACAGGGCGATCAGGGCCACCACAAAGCCGTTCAGGCTCCAGCGTGCCTCCCCGGGCAGCAGCACCAATCCCAAGATCACCAGCAATAGCGCCAGTAGGTATTTGCTGGCTACCAGTATCCCCAGGGCTTCATGGGTGTGCAGGCCCGCCATGGCGAGCCGCCGCCGCAGCTGCTGGCGGTCGCGCTCGGTGCCTGCCAACTGCTCGCCGAGGCGGACCAGCGGCAGTAGTAGTGACGCCGCCCAAGGGGGCAGCGTAAGGTGCTGGGCGTAGCTGAGGGTGTCGTCGTCGCGGGGTTGGGCGCTGCTCGATGCGTTTCGGCCAGGCCCATCCAGACGCTCGCGCAATACCCGCCGTGGTTGGTGCAGCCGCAGACCTATCAGTAGGCTGCCGAGGCCGCAGAGCAGTACGCCGAGAGCAAGCTCAAACAGCATATTGTTCATCCCACCCTCCTGACCATCCAGTGGGTGATCGTCAGGCCCAGGGTGACGCTAACGGTGGCATAGATCAGTACCAGGTTGCCGGCTGGGTCGTTGAACAGAAAACGAAAATCCCGTGGTGAACTGAAGTAGAGGTAGCTCAGCGCCAGCGGCACCAGGGCGGCGACGATGGTGGCCGAGGCTCGCGCCTCGGAGGTTTTGCTCTTAACCTTGAGCTGGAGCTCGTGGCGCTCACGCAGCGTGGTGGCGAGCCGCTCAAGGGTGTCGCCGATGCTGCTGCCCGCCTCCAGATTGATGATCACGATAATGGCCAAAAAGCGGTATTCGGTGAGTGTCAAGCGCTGCGCCGAGGCTTGCATGGCCTGGCGCAGCGGCATGCCCAGGCGTAGCCAGTGGTCGATCAGGGAGAACTCCCGGGCCAGCGGCCCGCTGAGGTTGTCGGCCACCAGCCCGAAGCAGTTGGTGATGGGCACCCCGGCACGGGTGGCGCGGGTGACGGCATCGACGGCCTCGGGCAGGGTCAAGCGCAACTCGTCGAGATAGCGGTTCATGGCGCGGCGATAAAGCAGCACGGCCAAACCAACCGCTACCGTTGCCCCGGTCAGCGCCGCAAGGCCCAGAGGCATCTGCTGACGGGCGGCAAAGCCGCAGCCTAGCAAGGCGACGGCGAACAGGGCGACTACCCGTCGGCCCAACTGCTGACGCCAGCCGAGTACCGCCAGGCCGGTCCACAGCGACTGAATGGGCGCGCCGATTAGCGGCACATCGGCCAGGGGGGCGCGATCCCGCTGGTTGGCTAGACCCTCCTCTTCGCGTACAACGGCTCGTTGTTTGAGCCCGGTGGCGCTGGTCAGCTCGGCCAGGCGGCGCTGGGCGCGTTCGCGGCGTAAGCGACGGCGGTCGAGACCGCGCAGGGCGTAGACGCCGGCCATGATGGCGGCGAACACCAGCAAGGTAAAAAGATCCAGCAGCGCGGTGGTATCACGCATGGGCATCGTCCTCAAACAGATGAGCGTGCTCGGCGTAGAAGAGCGGCCGTTGGCCATTGGCCGCGTACTCGCCCTGTAGCCGCCCCTGGCCATCCAGATGGCTGGGACGAAAGGTGTAAAGCTCCTGTAGCTGGATGACGTCGTGCTCCATGCCGTGCACTTCGGTAATCGCCACCACCCGGCGCGAGCCGTCGCGCAGGCGGGCGATCTGGATGATCAGGTCGACGGCGCTGGCGATCTGACGACGGATGGCGACCATTGGCAGCGGCATATCGGCCATCATGACCATGTTCTCCAGCCGCATCACGGCGTCCCGGGGGGTGTTGGCGTGCACCGTACACAGCGAGCCATCATGGCCGGTGTTCATGGCCTGCAGCATGTCGAAGCTTTCGCCACCGCGCACCTCGCCCAAAATGATGCGGTCGGGGCGCATGCGCAGGGCGTTGCGCACCAGATCGCGCTGATCGACCCGGCCGGTGCCTTCAGCGCTGACCGGGCGGGTCTCCAGGCGCACCACATGGGTCTGCTGTAGCTGTAGCTCAGCGGCATCTTCGATGGTGATGATGCGGTCGGCTGCGTCGATGCGTTGGGAGAGGGCGTTGAGCAGGGTGGTCTTACCCGCCCCGGTGCCGCCGGAGATAACGATATTGAGGCGCGCGCGCATGGCGCGTTTGAGCAGAGTACCCATGGGCGGCGACAGGGCGCCGCGCTCCACCAGCCCGTCCAGGGTGAGGTGGCGGCGCATGAACTTACGGATCGAGATGGTGGTACCGTCGATCGCCAGCGGGCGGGTGATGATATTGACCCGGGAGCCGTCGGCAAGACGGGCGTCGACCATTGGCTGGGACTCGTCGATGCGCCGCCCCACCCCCGCAGCGATGCGCTGAGCGGTGTTGAGCACGTGCTCTTCGTCGGTGAAGGCGACGGCGGTCAACTCCAACCGGCCGTTGCGCTCCACATACACCTGACCGGCGCCGTTGACCAGTATATCGTTGATGCTGTCGTCGGCCAGTAGCGGCTGGATCGGGCCCAGGCCGACCATCTCCTGGTGCATCTCGGCGCCGATAGTCTGCTCCTCCTGGCGCGATAGCTGCAGGCGCTGTTCGTCGCAGATCTTGCGGATCAGGGCGTCGATTTGCGAGCGCAGGGCGCTACTATCAAGGTTGGCGGCCTTGAGCGGGTCGATGCGCTCGTGCAGGTGATGGCGAATCAGCCGCCGCTGGCGGGTGCTGCTCTCTTCGCTCCCGCCCTGGGCGGTAGAAGAGGGGCGGCGCGACGCAGTCGAAGGCGGGGGGGTGTCTACCCCGGCGTTCGTCGGCTGCGAACGCGCCGACGCGTCGGCGTCAGCGGACGGGGTCGGCTTGGCACTGGGTGGCGTATAGAGCATGGCAGGCCTCGGCGATCAGGAAACGGTGGTGTGCTGGCGACGCAGCAAGCCAAGCCGCTGCAGCCAGTGACCCATACGTGGGCGTGGGTGCAGCGGCGCACCACGGGTGAGGTCGGCCAGTTGGCTAATGGCGGTTGCGAACGGCGCCGCTTTGTCGCAGCGCAGCGCGCCCTGGAGTAGGCTTTCATCCAGCGCCTGGCCGACATGGGGCAGGCTGATATCGATACGCCGACCGAGAAAGTCCTGCAGCTGTTCCTGGGGCAGGGCGTGACGCGAGGTGCGGGGCGCGTTGGTGACCAGCAGCAGCTGTTGGCCGCCACGCTCGCTGCCCAGGCGTTCCAGCAGCATCCGGGCGCGGCGGGCATCCTTGATGTTGGGTTGGCAAACCAGGATGCGGCAGTGGGCGTGACTGAGCACGTCTAAGGCCCCTGCGGGCAGCCCTGAGGGCAGATCCCAGATCACTTGGCTATACAGTTGGCAGAGCTGCGCGCCCAGGGTGAGTACTCGCTGGGGCTGCGGCGCAGGGGCGGCGACGCTGGGGAGTTGACCGAGCAGGCTCAGGCGCTCTTCGACCGCGAGCATGGTGCGGCGCAAAAAGCTAGCGTCGATTTCGTCGCTGGCCAGGGCCGCGTCGAGTCCGGCATCGCCCTGCTGGCCCAGCAGCAGGAGCTGGTCGCTATACTGCTGGTCAAAGTCGACCACGGCGGTCGGGATGCGCCCCTGGCGGGCAAAATGCTGAGCAAGCCCCGCCACTATCGTACTCACGCCAGCGCCCCCCGATGCCCCGGTGATCGCCACCGTTCGCCCGCCGCTTAGCGCACCGGGCATCGGCGGGCTGTCGTGACGGGCGCGCGCCAGCGTCGCGGCCAGCAGGTCGAAGGGCACCGGTTTGACCAGATAATCCAGGGCACCGAAGTGCAGCAGGCGGCGGTAGAGGTCGATGTCCTGTTGGCTGCCGATCACCACCAGTTGGCAGGCGGGGCCGCACAGGGTGCGCAGCTCTTCGAGCTGTGGGATCAGCGCGTCGGCGCCATCAATATCCACCAGCAGCGTTGTCGGCGCTCCCTGTTCACGGCAGGCTTTCAGCGCGGCGTTAAGGCCCCCGCTGCTTGTCTGCTTTGACGACAAACCCAAACGTTCGAACTGCTGGGCGAAGTGACGGGCGTCGTCGCTACTGGCAGCGAACAGCCGTGCTTCGTCGCCGCCTTGATGGGAATACAGTTTGTCAGCCATGAAAAACTCCGAAAGTGAGGCTGTCTGGCCGAGATGGCCCGAGCCGCAGGGGCGATCTGCACGCTAACGCGCCGTTATTGAATAATCTGTTTAATCGTCGCTGGTGAAGGAGATGTCGGGGAGCTCACGGACATCATCTTCGTGGTAGCGGCGTACTGCCTCCACGGCGTAGATGCCGTCGCCGGCATCCAGTGTGCGCGGCCGCGCCAAATCGCGGGGGTCGACCACCATGTGGGCCAGGTTAGCGCGATTGGTGCAGCCCAACGTTCCCACCGCCCGGAAGGGCCTGACGGCCCACTGATCGGGTTGGGCAATGGCGCAGCCCGGTATTGATACCCGCATCGCTTGGGAAACGACCCGCAGGTCGCCGCCTGCCGCGCTGGTCGTCTGCTCCCCTGGGCCGACACTCATCGGTTGGACGCTAGCGCCCTGAGCGGTGAGCAGTTGGCCAAGACGCTCGGCTAGCCGCTCGCCGGTCGGCGTTAGCGGCTCCAGGGTGAGGGTCTGTCGGTGTAGCGGCCCCTGGGCGAGTAGCAGTTGATTGAGACGGGCCAGTTCGGCCTCGGGGAGACCGCCGCCAGCACCAGCATTCAGACTGACGGCACGCGCCGAGGGGGCGACCGTCAGCGAGGTGACGTCGGCGTAGGGGCCGAAACGCGCTTCGCGTAGCGCGTGTAACTGACTAGTGCTACAGGCACTCAGCGCCAGGAGGCAGAGTGTTAGCAAGGCAAGACGAACGAGCAGCATGGGGGTCTCCTCTTAGAACAGGTAGCCAGCACTGGCCTGTTCGGGCAGTTGGGCATCCAGCGGGGCAATACCACGCCCCGGTGTTTGCAAAGTGCCCGCCGCTGTTGGCTCGACCACGTAGGCGGTGGCGATAATCACCAGCTCGGTATCCTTCTGGCTGCTGGTTTCCTGCTGAAACAGACCGCCCAGCAACGGCAGGTTTTTAAGCCCCGGCAGGCCATCCACCTGCTGGCTAAGGCTGCTGCGCAGCATGCCCGCCAGAGCGAAGCTCTGCCCGCTGGCCAACTCCACCGTGGTATCGGCGCGGCGCACCACGAAGGCGGGAATGGAACTGCCCTGCAACTCCACCGCGCCCTCGTCGGTAAGCTCGCTGACTTCCGGGGCCACGTGCAGGCTGATGCGATTGGGCGACAGCAGGGTGGGGGTCATGCGCATAATCACTCCGTACTGCTTGTACTCGATGTTGACGCTGTTGTTGGTGATGATCACCACCGGCACCTCGCCACCGGCGGCGAAACCGGCGGTTTCACCGGACATGGCGGTGAGGTTGGGTTCGGCCAGCACGGTCGCCAGGCCCTCCTGGGAGAGCGCACTCAATACACCGGCCACGGCGGTCGAGCCACCGCTGCTGTGGGCTACCCCGCCGAGGGCGGCGTTATTGATGGTACCGAAGGTGGTGGCACCGCTGGTGGCATCGAACAGCGGAACACCGGTATTGAGAAAGACATCGCCGTTATCAAACAGCGCACTCCAATTGAACCCCAACTGGCTGGAGAGGCTGCGTGACACCTCGACGATGCGCACCTGAATATTGATCTGCGCCGAGAGTTCGACCTCCAACTGATTGACGACGCTGGGCCCCTGGGCACCGCCGTCTTGACCACCACCACCACCACCGCTGCGCGCTCGGCCTCCGCCCAGGCCACTGCGCACGCTGTCGATGATTTGCTTGGCCTGCTGTGGGGTGTCTACCCGTCCACGCACGATGACCGCGCTGCCCGAAGAGACCAGCTCGATATCGGCGTTGGGCACCTGCTGCTCGATCCCCTGGGCCAGGGTGTCGAGATCGTGAACGGCGTCGAGACGCAGGGCGGCAATCACTTCTTCCTGTTCATCCATGGCGTAGAGCGTCGTGGTGCCAGCCTTTTCAGCAAACAGAAACAGGCTGCGCGGGGTGGGAACCTGGAAACTGGCCACCGACGGGTCGGCGACCAGTACCTGGGCGGCGGCACGCGGCAGTTGCAGCATTTTTCCCTGGCCGACCTCCAGGCGTACGTTGGCAGTGATCTCAACCGACGCAGGCGGCGTTGGGACATTCGCCTGGGCGCGGGTAGCGCCGATGAGTGGCAGCGCCATGCACAGCAACAGAGTGGCAAAGCGGGGGGTGGGCATTGGGAGTACTCGGTCACGGGTCATCAGTTACGGCCTGTGGTCAGTGTTTCGCGGGCGTTGCCGCGGTAGAGTTCGATTCTGCGTTGTGGCGTTGGCGCAGGGGGCAGGGTGCCAAAACGTTGGTAGATATGGGTGGCATCGGTCAGCGTCATCACGCTGGTAGCCAACGGGTCGCTACTTTGCGGCTCCCCGGCGGCGCGAATCGCCAGCTGTAGTGTCCCTGCCTGACTGGCCACGGCTAACTGCTCAGCCTGGCGCGGGGTCACCTCAAGTGTGGCGGTCTCAAAGTAGCTGCGCTCTTCACCGCCTGTGGCGCTGGCGAGGGTGTCATCGCGGCGTGGGGCGAGGCCGGCACCGGTGCGGCTGTTGAGAGCCAGGAGGCGCACATTGCCGAGCAAGGTCTGGGAGGCGAGCTGCGGCGCGCGATGGTCGTCGTTGCCATCGTCGCGGCGATTAAGGCGCAGGATGACGTCGACCCGGTCTCCGGGAGCCACCAGACCGGCGTTGCTGGCGACCATGTCGGTGGGTACCGAAATGGCGCGCATGCCAGGCTTGAGCACCGCGGCAATGAAGCCGGGCTCGTTGGGTCGCACCAGCAGGCGATTGGTCAGCGGCTCGCCCACGGCCACCGCCTCGCGTAGGGTGGCGCCGAAAAGGTCTTCACGCTGATCGTGGCCACTGACGAAGTAGAGCAGCGGCGAGTAGTCCCCTTCGCGGCGCTGCCACTGAACCGCGCTGCCATCGATAAACTCGCCAGGCGCCAGTGGGCGCGATGCGACCAGCACGGCCTGGGTAGGCGTTATCTGGGCAGGCTCGGTGTGGGTCTCTTCTTGCGTCACCGGCGGTGGCGTCGGGGCCGGTGCCAGTAATGCCCGGGCAAGCAGGGCCGCACCGATGGCAAATATCAGGGTGCCCGCAAACAGCAACAGGGAAGAGGCTCTCATAATGGGCGTTATCCGTTATCGTTAACCGTAGTAAAAGAGAAGGCCGGGGGTAAACAGCGCGCCACCGGCGATCGCCAGCCCGTAAGGCAAGCCCGCGCTGCGCTGGGCATCCAACACGTTCGGGGCGGCGGGCTGCCAGCGGGCTGCCAGGCGCAGCCAAAGATGCGCGCAGAGACGTTCGACTTGCGTCAACAGCGGCAGGCCCAGCGCCAGCAGTCCGCCCAGCAGCGAGGTGGCCATGACCAGAATCAACTGCTGCTCGGGCGGCAGCCACAGGCAGAGCGCAGCCATCAGCTTGACGTCGCCGGCGCCCATCTGCCGCCAGCGATACAGCATAAAGCCGACTGCCAGTATCAGAAGGACACCGCCCAGGGTGGGCAGTAGCATCATCACCAGGACACTGACGCTGTCGGGCCGCCAGCCCAGCGCCACCTGCACCGGCCAGAGCAGGAGCAGTAGCAGGATGGCGCGGTTGGGAATGCGCCGGTAGAGCAGATCGCTACTGCTGATCCACACCAGTAAGGGAAGCAGCAGCCAGGCCGTCAGTGGCATTATGGCGATTTCGCGGCGTCGTCACCGGGGCCGGAAATCTGCTCGGCGATTTGCTTGAAACGTTCTTCAAGCGCTGTCACAAAGGCCCCGTCAGAGCTGAAGATCAACCCGATAGCCGCGGCCATGGCGGCGGCGAGAATGCCGTACTCGATAGCGGTAACCCCGCTCTCGTCCCCCCAAAAGCGTTTGATGTCTTGATATACCGTCATGCAAGCCTCCATAAGAGTGCGGGTGAAGTGACCGCTCGGTGCGATCATTTCGGTATTAAGACTCATTCTCAAATGACGAGCAAGCGCGACTCCATTAAGAATTTTTCATGTTCGAGTCAAGGCGGGTAGGTGGGGGGCAAGGGAGCGCCAGCGTCGCACGCAGCCCTGGCTGGTTATCCGCCAGCACCAGGCGTCCGCCATGGCGCTCGACGATGGCTTTGACCAGCGTCAGGCCAAGCCCGTGGCCGCTGCCGCCAGGAGCGAGACGCTGGAAGCGCTCCACCACGCGGTCACGCTGCTCGACGGGTATGCCGGGGCCGTGATCCGCGACGGTCAGCATGACGTCGTTGTCGGCGCACGCCAGGCACAGTTCGATAGGGCTACCTGGTGCGCTGTAGCGGATCGCGTTGTCGATAAGATTGGCCAGGGCCTGAAACAGCAGATCCCGGTCACCGCGAAGCTGGGTGGATACAAGGGCCGTCACACTTAGTTGGCTGCCATGGGATTCGACCAAGGGTTGATAGGTCTCTTCCAGATCGTTGATCAGGGCGGTGGCGCTGAACTCAGTAACCTGGTTGATATAGCGCCCCGACTCTACCGCCGCCAGGCGCATGACCGCACGGGAGAGGCGGTGTATCTGCTGAATCTCCTCGACCGCCTCCAGTAGTGCCTGGCGGTGACGGTCATCGAGCCGCTCTGCCACTGTCATCAGCCGCCCCTGCAGACGGGTTAGCGGGGTGCGCAGCTCATGGGCAACGTGACTGCTGATGGTGCGCACTTCCTCCATTAATCGGTCGATGCGGATAAGGGCATCGCGAACGTCGCCGCTGAGCCGGTCGAGCTCGTCACCCTGGGGATCGCCCTGCAGGTCAATGGTGTGATCCCCGGCGGCATAACGCGCCAGCGCCTCGCGGATGCGGGCGGCCTGGGCGTGTTTGCGCAGGCTGAAAGGGAGGCTCAGGGTGATAATGGTGAACAGGATCAGCAGCAGACCAGCGCCGGTCATAAGCGGAATAATCACGGCGCGCTCGAACATGGGGCCCAGATCGTATGCCGAAAAGTAGGCGCCGCCGTCACTGAGCGGCACCCTTAGCCCAAGTAGAATGGCGCGATGGCGGTCATTGGGGCTGGCAGCGATCCCATAACGCCAGTCGAAGCGGCAGTCGTCGCAGCTCGCCAGGTCAGCCGGCACCCGGGCGCCATCGCCGTAGAGTATCTCGCCGTCGGCGCTGGTCACCAGCTCTACCTTGTCGCTGCGGCCCACACTGCCGGCTTGCGTGGTGAGGCGCTCGGCGAGCGTGGCGGCATCCGCCTCATCGAGCTCGGCAAACAGCTGGCTGACATCTTCGAGGATCATTTCGCGGACGTGGCTCTGCATCAGCCACTCGAACAGGCGTTGGGTCAGCGGGATCGAAGCCATGGCCAGCAGTAGACAGAGAAAGGCGGCCACCGCCGCCTGACGAAAGTTGCTGGTGTTCAGCGAGGCCATTCGCCAGGGGGCTTTGTCAGCGCAGAACATGGTCACCCCAGAACATGGTCATCCCAAAACATAGCCGAGGGCTCGTACGGTGCGAATCAGCGGTGTGCCGAAGCCTTTATCGATCTTGCTGCGCAGCTTGTGGAGGTGAACATCGATCAGGTTGGTCTGTGGGTCGAACTGATAGCCCCATACACGCTCTAGCAGCATGTCCCGGGAGACCGCCTGGCCGCGGTTTTCAGCCAGTACCCGCAGCAGGCGAAACTCCTTGTCGGAAAGGGCGATGTGCTGCCCTGCCCGGGAGGCGCTGCGATTGTCCAGGTCAATCTCCAGGTCGCCGATGCGTAGATGCGTATCGCTGGCGCCGTTTTGACGTCGGCGTACCAGAATCTCCAGCCGCAGCAGCAGCTCAGTGTCGTTAAAGGGTTTGCCCAGGTAGTCGTCGGCGCCAGCGCGCAGCCCATCGATACGATCCTGTGGCTGATCATTGGCGGAGAGGATCAGCACCGGGGGTGCTTCCCCCTCCTGGCTGCGCAAACTGGATAACACCTCTAAACCGTCGATGTCGGGCAGTCGGCGGTCAAGAATAATCGCGTCAAATGCCTGGCGCGTTAGCCGGCTGAGCGCCTCCTGTCCGGTATCGACGCCAATACAGGCGTGACCTGCCCTGTGTAGTTTTGTTTGAATCCAGTGCCGAACGGCAAACTCATCCTCGATTAACAATATACGCATAGACATGCCGAGCCTCTTGAATGGCGCCTTTGGTAACGCCTTACCGCTAGGGAGAGTCAGTTAAGCATTGCCTGGTAACGTGGTCGGTTTGATAGCCAACGGGCTCCAGGTGCTCTACAAGGTGGTGTGATGGCTTTCGTGCAGTGGGTTTGTGGGCTATCAGCCCTGTCAGTGAGTGCATAGAACACCACTTGGGAATGGTTCTCAATACCTTTTAGTAAGAATTGCACATATGCTTCTAAGCTTACAAGCATTTGCGATGAAGGATTTATTAAATTTATTAAATTTATTAATCTTTGGCGCATCGTGCTAACCAAAGGCGTGCACGGAAGACCTCCCTATCCATTGCCTTTAGTTATTCTCTAATCCGAGCTATCCGGCCATGAAAGAGGCGCTCTACGAGATTGACCGTCAAACCTGTCTTGGAATCGGATATTTTGAAATCACGAAATCCGACGAGTTTCGTGGCAGTGATGTGCAGCGGTTGGCGTTAATTGTGTTAGAAGGGATGCGGGGCCGTTCAACGTCCGACCCGCGTGGTGGGAAAGGTTCGGCGTCAGATCTTCATTCAAGCTCAAGCTGACGCAGTAGGTCAGTCGTCTCCAGTCTGACTGACGGTAACAGACACGTTCCACTAAATCGTCGGTTAGTCCTGAGACCAATGTGAGTTGGGGCTCAGGGGGCGAATAAATCGTTGGTTTACCGCCTCCTGGCACGTCATTGTACGGGGCTCGAAGAGGCTCTTGTACGCGGCTTCGTACACCAACAATACTCGCCAGGGAGATTTTTATATGACACGACCTAATGTATTGGTGCTAATGGCCGACCAGCTCAACGGCACACTGTTTAAGAATGGCCCCGCCGATTTCCTGCATGCGCCCAACCTCAAGAAGCTGGCCAAGCGCTCGGTCAACTTCAATAATGCCTATACACCAAGCTATCTGTGTGCACCAGGACGTGCCGCCTTCATGTCGAGCCAGTTGCCGAGCCGCACCGGGGTGTACGACAACGCGGCGGAGTTTCCCTCAAGCGTGCCGACCTGGGCGCACCATTTGCGTCGCGCCGGCTACTCCACCTGTCTATCGGGCAAGATGCACTTCGTCGGCCCCGACCAGCTCCACGGTTTCGAGAAACGCCTGACCACCGATGTCTACCCGGCTGATTTCGGCTGGACACCTGACTACACCAAGCCGGGTGAGCGTATCGACTGGTGGTACCACAACCTGGGGTCGGTGACAGGGGCTGGCATTGCTGAAATTTCCAATCAGATGGAGTACGACGACGAAGTCGCCTTCCATGCCGAGCAGAGGCTGTACGACCTGTCGCGCGGTCACGACGAGCGTCCCTGGGCGCTGTGCGTCAGCTTTACCCACCCGCACGACCCGTATGTGGCGCGTCGACAATACTGGGATTTATATAACGACTGCGAGTATCTCGAGCCACAGCAAGGGCCCGTACCCTTCGATGAGCTGGATCCGCACTCCCAGCGGATTTATGAAGCCAACGATTATACCAAGTTCAATATCCAGCCCCAGGACGTGCGCAACGCTCGCCAGGGCTATTTCGCCAACATCTCCTATATAGACGACAAGATCGGCGGCGTTCTCGACGTGCTCGAACGCACCCGCATGCTCGACAACACGATTATCGTGGTCTGCGCCGACCACGGCGATATGCTTGGCGAGAAGGGCCTCTGGTTCAAGATGAGCCCCTATGAAGGCTCGTCGCGGGTACCGCTGATGCTATCTGCACCGGGGATCGAGCCGCGTAACGTTGAGGATCCGGTATCGATCATCGATATCAACACCACCATCGCCGACCTGGTCGGCATCGATCTCACCTCGATCGCCCCCTACACCGACGGCCAGTCGCTGCTTCCCTTGACCCGAGGCGAGAAGCGCGATGCGCCGGTGTACATGGAATACGCCGCCGAGGCCAGCTATTCGCCCATCGTGACCATCCGCGAGGGCAAGTGGAAATTCAACTATTGCGAGATCGACCCGCCGCAGCTATTCGATCTGGAGGCCGACCCGCTGGAGCAGCGCAACCTGGCGGCGCATCCCGACTACGCCGAGGTAGTCGCCGACTATCAGGTCAAGGTGCACGAGCAATGGGACATGAAAGCCTTCGACGCCAGCGTGCGCGCCTCCCAGGCACAGCGCCTGATCGTCTACGAAGCCCTGCGCAATGGCCACTACTATCCGTGGGACTTTCAGCCGCTGCAGGACGCTTCCGAACGTTACATGCGTAATCACATGGATCTCAACGAAGTCGAAGATGCCCAGCGCTTTCCCCGCGGCGAGTAAGTCCATGGCGGTTCACCTCGCCTGAGCCGAGTCGGCAAGCAGCGCCAACGCCCGTACCTGTTAGGTACGGGCGTTTTTTCTTTCGTGGGGGGTAACCCCCCTTCTCCGAACGCTTCGTCCGGGGAAGGGAGCATCACGTCAACTTGCGTTGCGCATACGACGCAGCTCGCCGTTCAGGGCGCGGATGATGGAGTAGCACATCAGCAGCATCAAGATGGAAAAGGGGATGGCCGTCGCTGTCACGCCCGCCTGGAGCGCCGACAATCCGCCCCCGATCAACAGCACGATGGCAATCAACCCCTCCACCGTCGCCCAGAACATGCGCTGAGGCCGCGGCGCTTCGATCTTGCCACCGGCGGTGATGGTATCAATTACCAGAGAGCCGGAATCCGATGACGTCACGAAGAAGGTTAGCGCCAGAATGATTCCCAGGGTCGACATCAAGCCCGTCAGAGGTAGCTCATTGAGCATGCCGAATAGCGCCAGTTCGGGACGGTAGCTATCGATCACGTACTCCTTGACCAGACTGGCGGCGGGATTGGTATAGAGCTGATCCAGCGCGATGCTGCCGAATACCCCCATCCAGATAAAGATAAAAAGACTCGGCACGATCAGCACGCAGAGCAGAAATTCACGCACAGTACGCCCTTTGGACACCCGCGCGACAAACATGCCGACAAAAGGCGCCCAGCTGACCCACCACGCCCAGTAAAAAACCGACCAGTCTTGACGATAGGCGTCATCTTCACGACCAAAAGGCGCCGAGAGCGGAATGAATTCCGTCACATAATGGGTGATTCCCGTCCACATGCCGCTGATCGCCATCAGGGTCGGGCCGGCGAACAGCACGAAGAGGAAGAACAACACGGCGGCGACCATATTGATCTCGGAGAGCCGCTTCACGCCCCCCTCCAGGCCGCGCCATACCGACACCAGCGCCACCGCGGTGACGAGTGCAATGATGATGACCTGGGTCGTGGTATTGATTTCCATGCCGAAGACAAAGTTCATGCCCGCGTTGGCCTGCTGGGCACCCAAGCCCAGTGCCGTGGCCAAGCCGAACAAGGTGGAAAACACCGCCAGGATATCGATCCAGTGCCCCCACCAGCCCCATACGCGATCCCCCAGGATAGGAAAGAAGATCGAGCGAATAGAGAACGGCAGTTTCTTATTATAGCTGAAGATTGCCAGCGCAAGCGCCATCACCGCGTATACGGCCCAGCCGTGCAGCCCCCAGTGTAAAAACGTTCCTGCCAGCCCCATGGCCGAGGCCTCATCAACCGCGGCCAGATTCAGCGCACCGTCGGCACCGAAGGGCGAAGGGGTGCCTATTGGCGAAGACACATTCGCATGATAAACCGGTTCCAGCACGCTGAAGAACAGCAAGGCGATCCCGATACCCGCGGTAAACAACAGTGCGAACCAAGACAAGTAACTGTGTTCTGGCCGGGCATCCGGCCCGCCCAGTCTCACCTTGCCATGGGGAAGCACGATCAGCGCCAGGCAGAAGAGAACGAAGAAATCGACGAGTATCATGAAGTACCAGTCCAGCGTGCGCGTCGAGAAGCTGACGATGGATTGGAAAAGCTCCCCTGCCTGCGCCGGGAACATCAGGGTCAGCACAATGAAAATCAACGAGGCGAGGGCGGATAGGACAAAGACACGGTTGTGAATGTCAAAGCCGATGGGCCCCACGCTGCCCTTGATGTTGTCCTGCCCGACAACATAATCCGTCTGCATGTCGCTATCGTCGTACGTCGACGATGCCCGTTTGTTTAAGAAGCCCATAGGGTCTATCTCCTTATTGTAGTGATCGAGTTGTCGTTATTCTCGCTTTGCCATTGAAGACCGGCTGCCAAAGCAGCATGGCCTGTTGCTCAAAGGGTTGTTATGTGGAAAAAACGTGGTGCAGAAACGCTCTGACGATGCCTCTTACAAGGTAATGGCCACGAATGGCCCGCTCGGTTGCGCGTCGCCGACCAGCCCCACGCGTTGCAGGCGGGCAACGACACTGGGCTTGATCCAGGCCAGGTGCAGCTTGCCGCCTCGGGCATGGCAGAGGCGCGCCTGGCGTTGTAGAAGATGAATGCCGTTGAGGTCGATGAAATTGATGCCCGCCGCCAGGATGACAAGATCGGGCTGTTCGCAACGTTCCAGTCTGCGGGCTATCGAGTCGCAAGCACCGAAAAACAGGGAGCCATCGATCCTGACAACATCGCAGTACTGCGCTTCCACGACTTGCTGAATCGTCAACGGCGCCTGGGACAGGTCGCTCTCCACCACCGGTGGCCGAGTGGTGCGGCGCAAATAGAGTATCAACGAGGCCAGCACGCCCAGGTAGATCGCGAACTCAAGCGCCACTATCAGCGTGCTTAAAAAGGTAAGCAGCAATACCGTGGCTTCCGAGCGGCTAAGCGTCAGTGACTCACGGATACTTTTCCAGTCGACCAGCTTGAAGGCGACCAGTAGTAGCTGCCCCGCAATGGCCGGCATCGGCATGTATTTCAGCAATGGAGAGGCCACCAGCAGAATAGGCACCAGGAACAGCGCCGAGAACAGGGCTGCCAGGGGTGAACAGGCGCCTGCGCTGGCGTTGAGCCCTGAGCGCGTCAGTGATCCTGAAGAGATAAAACCGGAGAAGAAAGCTCCGCCCAGGTTAGATAGCCCCTGGCCGATGAACTCCTGATTATTGTCGAGCCGTTGACCCGTTCGCGATGCGATGGCCCGGGCGATGGCAATCGACTGCACCAGCCCAAGCAGGCCCAACGCGATGGCGCCTGGCGTCAGCAAGCGCAGGTTTTCCAGGGTAAGATCCGGGGTTGATAGCGGAGGCAGCCCGGCCTGGACGGACGTGACGCGCTGGACGATCTCACGGTTTGGATCCAGCCAGGCGGCCAGCAGCGTGGCCGCCACAATCGCCACGATCATCCCCGGCCAGCGCGGCAGCCAGCGCTGAAATACCAAACAGATGACAACGGTAAACACCGTGATGAAAAGTGCCGTGGGCTCTATCGCCTCGAAGCGAGCAACCAACTGAGGCCAGATAGCAAGAAAGTTGCCACTTTCGATATGCGTCAGCCCCAGCGCATGGGGTAACTGGCTGGCGGCAATGATCAGCGCGGCCCCTGCCGTAAATCCGGTGATGACGGAATGCGACACCAGCTCGACCAGCGCCCCCAAACGCGCCAGGCCTAACAGTAACTGAAAGAGACCGGCCAGCAACGTCAGCGTCATCGCCAGCGTAATGAACTCGCTGGAGCCTGCGTCGGCAAAAGGCTGCAGGGTGGAAAAGAGCGCGATCGACAGGGCAGCCACCGGCCCGCTGACCATTTGCCGGGACGAACCAAACAGCGCCGCCAGTATGACAGGCACAATGGCCGCATAAAGGCCATACTCCGGGGGAAGACCGGCCAGTAGTGCATAGGCCACGCCTTGGGGGAGCACCAGTACCGCGCCGGTCAATCCCGCGATGGCATCGATGCGCAGTGAACGCGGCGTTTGCTGCGGCAGCCATTGCATAAACGGTAATCTCAGCCAGCGGGCTGTTGACCGATTCATGCGGGGTGGCGACGTCATCGCGGTAACTCCAGAAGACGTTCCGGGCCATGTGCACTTCGCGCGCCAGATCCCGATCCCCCGGCACCCTGTAAGTAATGCACCCAGTCAGTCTGACGCCCTCTGGGTACTCCCCTATCCCTTAGGCTACAGCAGCCCTCCCTCTCGTCTAGACAACGGTTACGTTGGGAATAGTCAGTTGTCTTGAAAGGCGCGCCAGAAGAGTGGCTTATCCCTAACGGGGGTGCTGTCATGAAGAAACCTCTCTGGCGGGATTGCCAACGTTGAAGCAGTTCATCGGGTCGACGTAAGTCTCTGTACGATGACGTGCTTGTCGCCAACAGACCAATGATTTATTCGCTGCCTGAGGCCAAGCACACATTGGCCTAGGAAATTCGCTCCACTTGTGGAATAAAAATAAAATTTCATCCTATTCAGCAGAAGAGGCCTAGTCGTACCTTCATGTATAGACTCCATATTCCAACCGCATGATCAGGTCATAAACTTGTTGGGGGTCTTCAATCGCCACGTCTTCCGGCGTTTAATCGCTCAATGCAATTGCTGGGCTCCGCATCCAGCACTTGGCGCCTTCTCCGCCGAGGAACCACCATGTCCCGCTACTCGCCCAAGCCTCGTTACCAGCTGCCAAGCCCGGTAGCGCGCTGTTTGCCGCCTGGCACGGCTGGGCAGCCTGATCCAATTCGTGCCCTACCCAGTGGTACTGGGCTTTACCTTCGGTATCGCCGTGGTGATCGCCCTGCTGCAGCTTCCCGACTTCTTGGGCTCGACTAGGTTTCACTGGGTGACCGCTCGCTGCAGAACCTAGCGCTCCTCCTGCGCGCACTGCCAATCCTGACCGGGCGGAGTCACGGATTCAGGATTTTTGGCATAACGACTGCTTATCCATAAGCCCTGGATAACATTGCTTGTCGCCGGTGTACCGCAGGGGCAACATGGTTTTTGTACGAGGCGGCAGTCAACCAGAGCAGCTGACTACTGCAACATCTCGAGCGTTACCCATCATCAGTAATAATAATCAATAGAGGAGATTAGGTTATGCCTACAAACCTGATCGAGAAAAAAGACCACGACAAGCCGTTCCTTGAAGATCCGAGCGTGTCACACACGCTTCCGGCAAGGTACTTTTACGATCCAGCCGTTTTTGAACAGGAAAAGGCTGCCATTTTCTACAGCAGTTGGGTCTATGTCTGCCACAAAAGCCGGGTGGCGACGCCTGGAGACTACGTCACGGAATTGGTTCACGATCAAAACGTGATCATCGTGAAGGGCCGGGATGAGCAAATTCGGGCATTCCACAATGTCTGCCAGCATCGCGGACACGAACTGCTCAAAGGATGCGGCAAGACGCAAATGATTGTCTGCCCCTACCATGCATGGACATATGACCTCGATGGCAACCTGCGCGCCGCACGCGAAACGGGCACCATTGAGGACTTCGACAAGAGCGACTTCTCGTTGAAGGAAGTGGCGCTGGAAGAGTTCTGCGGCATGCTCTTTGTGAACCTGGACGGTCAGGCAGTGCCACTGCGTGAGCAGGTTCCTGAGCTGGAAAAGGAGATCCGTAGCTACGTACCGAATGCAGACGATCTTGTGTATGCCACCTGCCAGGAGTTCGAACCACAAGCGAACTGGAAGATCCTGGTCGAGAATTTCCAAGAGTGCTACCACTGCGCAGTGGCGCACAAGGACTTTTCCGTGCTGGTCGATTTTGGCGACGAGGCGTACAACCCGTATTCCAACGGAATCTACACCAGCCACTGTTCCACTCGAACCACTCGGGATAGTGAGGCCTATCAAGTTAGCGGCAACGACATAGATGGATACGGAGGCTGGTTCCTGTGGCCCAATCTCACGATTTGGGTGTATCCAGGCGACGAGCAACTCTCCGTCATGCGCGTGGACCCGCTCACTCCCACGACATCGTACGAGCGCCATGACTGGTTTACAAAAGACGGAACCGTCAGCGAGGAGTTGGAGGGCACCATCAAGTTCCAGCGCGATACGCTGCAATACGCGGAAGATATTCCCATTTGCGAGAACGTGCAGAAGGGCTTGAAGTCCATGGGATACAACCAAGGGCGCTTCGTCGTCGGAGGCGAACGGGTCCAGGTGACTGAGGCGCCGGTTCACCACTTCCAGAAACTGGTGGTCAATGCTCTCGGACTCAAAATTGGCGTCAAATAACTGGGCCGATACGGGGGCGTGTACAAGCAATCGGTTGTTGGCCCTATGATCGCGGTGGGCGCGATCCTGCATCGGCCATAGTAGCCGCCGGTGGTGCTGACCACGCCCCCTTCATCCTGCCTCGTGCATGAGGGCGCTGACCGGGGGCCTCGAAGGCGCTTGCTGTTGGCACTGCCCCTCAGAATAGCATTAACGGCTTGAGAACCAGTCTGTATATGCCCGAGAGAGGCACTTCATTTCTCGCTCTATCACCGTAAGGCATGAGTTGCGATCACCGGCGCAGCCGTGATCGCCACCTCGGAAGGCCATTGCCGGGGCAGGCACGCACCGACGAACGGGTGCGAGGTCAGTAGACACCCTTTGGCGACAATAACGCCTATGTTGCTTTAACAGTATAGAGGCGCTTTTCTCATTTTCCTCACAAAGAATCATGATAATACGGGTATTTCCATGACACAGTATCTTTAGCCAGTCAATATAAAAACTATTAAAATACAATCATTTATAACGATAGGAAATATCTCATGACTACCTCAAGCGACCCTGCGTCGCCTCCTTTCATCAGTGATATGCATACGGATTACACTGTGGGTCAAGACAACATCGCGGGGCAGCTAGGCCCCGTCGGTTTCGATATCCACAATCGCGTCTTCGTCATATCAGCACTTGCGTCCTTCGTTTTCATCGTGCTTACCCTGCTGTTCCCGGAACAGGCAGGCAGCATCTTCCAGTCCATCGTCAGCTTCGCGACAGGAACGCTGGACTGGTACTTCATGAGTATCGTGGACTTCTTCATCCTGTTCTGTGTTGCGCTTGTCGTCCTTCCCTATGGATCGATCCGGCTGGGAGGACCAGACAGCCGACCAGAACACAGTTACCTGTCCTGGTTCGCCATGCTGTTCACTGCTGGCATCAGTATCGGGTTACTGTTCTTCAGCGTACTGGAGCCGGTCTATCACGCCAACGTGTCCCTGCCACTGGGCATTACGTCTCCCTTCGGCGCCGATGGAAGCTTGAATCCGGAGGCCATTCCCGAGGCCAGCGCCCTGGGCCTTGCCGGCACGTTTCTCCATTGGGGCATCCATGGTTGGGCCGTCTACGTGGTCATGGCATTGGCCCTGGCCATTTTCTCCTATAACAAGGGGCTTCCGCTATCCATCCGTTCCGCCTTCTTTCCGATTCTCGGAGAACGTGTCTGGGGTTGGTGGGGGCACTGGATCGATATCCTGGCGGTGTTTTCCACCCTGTTCGGCTTGGCCACGGCACTGGGCTTGGGCGCCCAGCAGGCCAACGCGGGCATGAACTTTGTCTTCGGTATGGCCATCAATACCACGACCCAAGTCATTGTGATTGTACTCGTGACGGCAGTGGCCCTGGTGTCGGTATGGAAGGGACTTGAAGGCGGTCTCAAAAAGCTCTCCGAGATCAACATGGTTCTCGCTGTACTGTTCTTCATGTTCATTCTTTTCGCCGGCCCGACCCTGGTGGGATTGAGCGGGTTCTGGATCGGCCTGGAGACCTACGTGAAGGACTTTATCCCGCTATCTACCCCCTTCGGCCGCGAGGACGACGCTTATCGCCAGTCCTGGACCATCTTCTACTGGGCCTGGTGGGTCAGTTGGGCACCGTTTGTCGGCATGTTCATTGCCAGGGTGTCACGCGGCCGCACCATTCGCGAGTTCGTGGTCTGTGTACTGCTGATTCCCAGCTTGTTCATTTTTGTATGGATGGGTGTCTTCGGAGGCATCGCGCTTGATCAACTCTATGCAGATCCCTCCAGCAGTCTGGTAAAAGAGTACATTATCGATAGCTACAGCCCCGAACTGGCGCTTTTCGGAATGCTGGACAAGCTGCCGATGACGGGCCTGATGTCGACCCTGGGCATCATCCTGGCGCTGATCTTCTTCGTGACCTCCTCGGATTCCGGTTCTCTGGTAATCGATACCATTACAGCGGGTGGCAAGATTGATGCCCCCAGGCCTCAGCGAATGTTCTGGGCAACCGTGGAAGGATTAATCGCCATCGTGCTGCTTATCGGCGGTGGCCTGTCGGCACTTCAGGCCGGCGTAATAGCCACCGCGATTCCCTTCTCCATCGTGATGCTGCTGATGTGTTACACCATCATCAAGGCGCTGAATGGCGAGTTGCGGCGTATACGCACCTGAGTAAACGGTGAACGTCTTTTTAAGGGGTGCCCTAAGTACCGTTCGAAGAGAGCTGGGGGTCAAGGACCACATTGTCGGGGCAGGCGCGCACCGACGGAAGAGTGTGGGACAGTAGGCACTGTTTGACTGCAATCATGACTATGGAACATTGTGAATGAGCGTATTATCCAAGCGAAATTTGATGACAGCGCACTCGGTTGCGCTCCTCGTCCCCGTCATGTGGGGCTTGTACTGGATACCGGCCCGCTATGTGGAAGCATCCATTGGCGCTGGCGTCTGGGGAACCGTGTACGTGGTGATTGTCGCCTGTGTGGTTCTGGCGCCCGCCGCGTGGCGCTACCGGACATCCCTTTACGCATCCAACCGTTACGCGCTCATATCGACCGGTCTCGGCGGGGCGTCCTTCGCGCTGTATGCAGCCGGCCTGTTGTATGGAAGTGTCGCGGTGGTCGTGATCCTGTACTACCTTACGCCGGTCTGGAGCATTCTGATCGCCCGTCTATGGTTCAAACAGGAGACTTCCCTGGCACGCTACGCGGCGATCGCGATCGGGATGGTCGGAATATTCCTGGTTCTCAAGGGTGACAACACCGGTATCCCGTTGCCACACGAAATCGGCGATTGGCTCGGCCTCGGTGGTGGCATCCTGTGGTCGATCGCCAGCACGGGCATGTACAGGCACTCGCGTCTCGACGCTTACAGCAGCAACTTCATCTTCAGCGTCGGCGCACTTTTGTCCGCAGTGCTGTTGGCTTTCGTGATAGAGGGCCCGAGCCTGGAGACCGGGCACTCAATCGACTACATCACCGGTATACCAGCCATCATCATTATTGGGGTCGGGTGGTGGGCGGTCGCACTCACCGGATTCCTGTGGGCTGCGCGCTTCCTGGAGCCCACACGGCTCGGGATTTTTATGATGACGGAGGTGGTCGCTGGCGCCGTTTCGGCAGCACTGTTTGCAAGCGAACCCTATGGTGTCCTGATGATGGTAGGCACCTTCCTCGTCGTGGCTGCAGGTCTGATGGCGGTCGCCTCGCCGTCGACCTCACTTGCTGTGGAAAATCGCGATATTGAACCCGACATCAGCCGATAGAGGCCTGACTGGCGCTCAAGGTGAGAGCAGGAGGGGGTCTCCCTCCGCCCAGTCAGCGCGCAAGCTGAATCGGGATCACCTATGATCAAAGATCTAGAATTAGATTTTCGGAAGCTGCACGCGAGCAGCACAGGGCCATTAGCTTTCCAGAGTCTCGCTCCGCCTGCGTCAGCACACTGTCCCGGTGTTCCGGCTTGCCGCTCACCACCGGCGTCAGGCAAGACCCGCAATACCCCTCCTCACACAGTGTGGGTACCGTCACACCATTGTCGGCCAGTACCTGCACTATCGATTGGCCCGCGGGCACGGTGAACGACTCTCCGGTGCTACCGATTGTCACTGTGAAGTCCGAGTCGCCCTTGTGACACTGTACTGCACTGGGATCCGCCCCGAACAGCTCGTAATGCACCGTTTCCGGAGGCCAATCTCGCGTCGCGCTCTTGACGGCCTCCACGAGCCCGTATGGACCGCACACATACACGTGACAATCTTCCCTGTGATCGCCCAACAGCCTGCTCACATCCAGACGACCACCTGTTGTTCCCTTGTCATGTATAAACGTTACATTCTTGCAAAGGGTCGAATTGACGATCGCGCCATAGTGAGCGGTCTCCTCGACCGAACGTGCGCAGTAGTACAAGTGATATTCGGTTCCGAGCTGTTGCAGCCGCCTCGCCATCGACAGAATCGGCGTAATACCGATACCACCGGCGATAAGAATCACTCGACCAGCCGATTCGTCGAGTTTGAAATGGTTGGCGGGCCCCGCTATCTCTATAATATCCCCGACCTTCCAGTTTTCATGTATCCATTGCGACCCACCTCGTCCCTGCTGCTCCCTGAGAACCGAGATCAAGTAATGATCCGATGAGCCAGGGGTATTGGCGAGCGAGTATTGCCTCCATATTTCTCCGGTCACCCGCACGGTAATGTGCGACCCCGCCGAGAACGCCGGCAGCGGCTCTTCTGCCGATGCATTCACTAGGGAAAAGCTTCGAATCGACGCCGTTTCGTCAGATACGTTCGAGATCTTCAAATACATGACAATCGGCTCCTCATTCGCCTTCGGGTGCGCCCTCGATTTTGCGACGATATGTTCATCTAACGCTGTCCGATTCGGCGCTACTGCTCGTAATTTGTCCTGCTCGTACTAATTCGGGTTCGAAAGGTTTCGGTTGAGTATCACTCATCCTTCGCACAATATGACATGATCCTTCCATCCCGACCAACAGCCATTATTTAGGTATTTGGATAAACAATTCTTATGAAAAGCTATCGACAAAAACTTCCTCCGCTGGATCCGTTGATCGCGTTCGAGGCATCGGCTCGGCACCTGAGTTTCACGAAGGCTGGGCATGAGCTGCATCTCACTCAAGCCGCCATCAGTCAGCAGATTCGATCCCTCGAGAATTACTTGGGGGTAAAACTGTTCATCAGAGCGAATCGTTCGGTCAGCCTTACCCCACAAGGGCGCGACTTCCAGCACGTGGTCGCCACGACGCTCGCGAACCTCGCCAACGCGACCACTGACCTGCGGACCAAGGGAAATGAAAGCACCCTGACGATAGGGTGCGACCAAGCTATCGGCAATATGCTGCTCATGCCGAGGCTTCCCGAATTAACCGCGGCCTTCCCGCAAGTCACACCGCGCCTGATGATATCGGACGTCGAAAAGGTGTGTTTGTCGACCGACGTCGATGCCGCGATCATTTTCGGTGACGGCGCGTGGCATGGATTCCATGCGGAGAAACTCTTTCCTGAGCGTATCTTTCCGGTTTGCAGTCCGGAATACGTTGGGAGAAGTCCAGAACTCCGAAAGGCCAGTGATCTTTCCCAACACAAGCTCATCAAGCTTGAGGATGAGCACTGGAACTGGATGACCTGGCGGCAGTGGCTCGATCAGAATGGCGTCAACACGGCCATTGTGACAAAGGGGCTTACCGTCAACAGTTATCCACTAGTGATCGAAGCTGCCATACAGGGGCACGGCATTGCGTTGGGTTGGGAGCATCTCGTGGGTCGGGAGATAGAGAACGGGACACTGCTCAACCCACTTCCAGACGCAACGATCGAATCGGAACTTGGCTACTATGTGCTGTGGCCAGCGGGTGCTCGTCACCATCCAGATATACGCGGGTTTATTGACTGGTGCGTTCAGTCACTTGTTCGATATTGAAAGCTGTCGAGGTCGTTCTCTTCACCGAGCGTCGGCATGATCTCGAACGCGAACTGCCGATATTGATAGGACTATCCTGGGTGGGCATAAAAAAAATGCATGGCATGGCATAAGAGAAAGGCGCTACTCGTTTGGTGGCTTAATCGCTATGTTCCCGGTCATAGCAAACGAGCTGATCACACCCCATCGAGGAAGACCGTCATGTCCAACCGCCGTGCACTTATCGTTCATGAACAGCCCCCCTCCATTGTCATTGACGAAGGAGTAGACTCACAGGAAATTAGCCCACTGTGGCTACGTGAGCGAACACGGGCGCCTGATCAGCTAGAGTCAATGACACAGCAGCGGCTCTTCGACTCTCATGCCATCGACGCGGCGCTGGCACTCGAGAGTGCGACCCAGGTCGACGAGCATCATGTTGTCTTGGCGTTTAGTGATGGCCACTGCGAGACCTATGATCTTCGCGTACTCGCCGATGAGCTGGACGACACCAGCCACTTCCCTTGCGCCGAGCCTTGGGACGCGAGCCTCAATCAAGACCGGCTGCGTTTTGACTGGCCTCGGACGCTAGACGATCCAGCCTACTTCCAGGCGTCACTGGACGCCTACTTGCGGTACGGCTACATCATCCTTCAAGGCGTGCCGACAGACCCGGAGCAAATCCTCCAGGTCGGCAGCCACTTCGGCTACGTCAAGGAAACCAACTTTGGCCGTTATTTCGAGGTCTACTCCCGCCCGACCGGCAACGACCTGGCTTATCGTAGCGTCGCACTGGGGCCGCATACCGACAATCCCTACCGCAGCCCAGTGCCGGGTATTCAACTGCTGCACTGCCTGGTCAACGAAACCACGGGGGGGCTGTCTACGCTAGCCGACAGCCTGAAAGTCCTTGAGCAATTGCGCGCGGAAAACCCGGAGGGTTATGCGCTGCTCAAGCGTATCCCGGTGCGCTTCCGCTTCATTGATGCCGGTACCGAACTGGTCACCCACCGCACCATGATCCAGACCAACGACGACGGCCATCCCACCGGCGTGCACTACAGTCCTCGCCTGGATGCCTTACCGCTCCTCTCAGATGCCCAGACACGGCTCTTTCATCAGGCCCGTCAACGACTCGGCGAGCTATTGACGGATCCCTCCTACGAAGTGCGTTTTCCCCTCGACGCTGGCGATTTGATGATGTTCGACAACAGCCGAGTTCTGCATGGGCGAACGAGTTACAACACCGACGAGGGCCATCGCCATGTACAGGGGTGCTATCTCGACACCGATGGCCCGCGCGAACGCTTCGCGAGCCTGATGAAACAGCAAGGTTTAATGGGCAAGGTGGCTTAACATGGAACACGTCAAGTTTCGGCAAATGAAAGACGGCACTCGCGAGGAATACGTCTTCCTCGAACAGCTTGAAGACGAATTCAACCAAGGCTTGGTCGACCGCATTCTGCAGGCATTGCGTAATCTCGAGCTCGGTTTGAGCGGCTATCAGGTGACACGCCTGGAGCATTCGCTCCAGACGGCCGCCCGTGCCGAGGCAGACGGCGCCGACAAGGATATGATCATTGGCGCCCTGCTACACGACCTTGGCGACGAACTCGCGCCCTATAATCACTCGCAGTTGGCCGCGTCGATCATCCGTCCCTATGTCCGGGCCGAGGTCACCTGGATCGTGCACCACCATGGCCTCTTCCAGAAAGTCTACTACGCTCATCACTTCGGCGAAGATCCCAACGAGCGTGACCGCTACCGGGATCACCCCTGGTACCAGAGCTGCGTGGAGTTCTGCGAGCGCTATGATCAGGCCGCCTTCGACCCTGACTACCCCACGCCTGGGCTTGAGCACTTCGAACCCATGTTGCGCAGCGTGTTTTCACGCACACCGTTCGATCCCGCCGTTATTGGGGAAGAGCATCCGTTGGCGTAGTTCCGTTGGAGTAGTTCCGTTGGCGTAGCGTGATGACGCTAACTGGCGTTGCATGACGTTCACCCTTTCTCCTGAACAGACGGGAGAACGCAATAGCCGGTCGTGCAGACCGGCTAACCGACGGCAGTGATGAGCCAATCGCTGACCGGCGCAATGACGGCACTGCGGTGATGCTTGACGCTGAGCCAGTAACCGTAATCATCACGGGTCACACAAGGGGAGAGCGCCACCAGTTGACCGCTTGCCAGATACTCCTTGACGAGAGGTGACCAACCCAGTGCCACGCCCTGGTGCGCGAGAGCCGCATTCAGCAACAGGGCATAATTATGGTAGGCAAAGACCTCGTCTCTTGGCGTCGTCAGGCTCATTCCTGCCTGCTGACACCACTGTGCCCAATCGAGCCAGCGGGGATCTTTGATATCCTGGTGCAATAGCGCCAGACGGGAAAGCTGCGATGTTGTCAGCGCCCCCTTAACACCATGCGCCTGCGCATAGTCAGGACTGCATACCGGGAACACCGCTTCGCTGGCCAGCAACACTCCCTCTTCCTGGGGTATATAAGGGCCAAAACGGATAGCCACATCCGCCGCTTGCAGTTCAGGGTCGTCAGCACGATCAACCGTCACCAGCTTAAAAGTCAACGTCGGAAACGCCTGTTTGAGCGCTGGCAATAACGGTAACAAACACAGGTGGGTAAACCCCGCACCCGCAGCGATTGAAACACAGGGTGAGGGCCGCGCCCCCTGGTGGATGACTCTTTCGCAGGCTTCGCGAATCGTATTGAGGCTGGGGGCTATCTCCCGATAGAAACTCTCTCCCAGAGGGGTAAGCGTCAGGCGGCCGCCTTGACGATCAAACAGGGGCACTCCAAGCGTCTCTTCTAACGCGCGAATTCGCTGTGAGATCGTCGGTTGGGTCGCGCGCTCCTCGTCAGCCGCAGCCGTCATCGAACCCAGACGAGCCGTGGCCTCGAAGGCAATTAACGACTTCATTGAAGGGGGTGAATAGCACACCGGCGAGGCCTCCTTGTTTTAAGCTTTAGTCGTAGAGCCAGCATTTAGCGTATTGATGGATTCTTTGCAAGGCACTTTCTCAGCCCCAACGGGAGAAATACTACCGTTAAATGAATCGCCGCACGCTTTTCATAAACACTAGGTCTATTGCGGTGCTTGACGCAATGTGATGGTTTAATCTTGGATTGACGGTTCGGCAATGTGGGTTGGCGTATTTTGCTAGTTGATTGGCGCGCTTTGCCTATCAGTACTTGACGCAACCTCCTAGAGTACTTGCTCATTAAAACAGCACCAAGCCAATAGAGAGCAGCACGCTATAAAGCAGCGTTGAAATGGCTGTCTTCTTCAGCATATTGGTGAGCACTGCGCCATCACGGGTATGGCTTAACTTTCTGGCGGCGTCAGTCAGTGGCTTGGCCACCAGCAGGCAGCTCCATCCCACCCACGACACCGGCAGCGCAACTAAATAGATCAAGGTAAGCAGCAGCGCCAATCCCAGCAGCGCCCAGTGGTAGCGAATCGCCTTAGTGCGGCCAAGGCGCACCGCCACGGTGATCTTGCCGTTACGCGCATCGCTTTCGATATCGCGCACGTTATTGACGTTGAGCACGGCAGTGGCCAGCAGGCCGCAGGCGGCAGCAGGTAAAAACGGCAGCCAGCTTAGCTGCTGTACGTGAAGATAGTAGGTGCCCAATACGCCGAGTAGTCCAAAAAACATAAAGACCGCAATGTCCCCAAACCCTCGGTAGCCATAAGGGGTTCCCCCTAGCCCAACGGTATAGGTCACCGCTGCCAACAGGGCCGCAGCCCCTAAGAGAATGAAAATGAGAATTTGCCCCCACTGATTCCCAAACGCGGCGACCAGCAGTAACAGCCCCAGTAACGCGGCAACCGTTGCCGCGACGATCATTCCCGTGCGCATTTTTTCCGGGGTAAGCAAACCTGAAGAGACCGCTCTTGCAGGCCCTATACGCTGTTCGTCATCGGCACCCGATGCGGCATCACCGTAGTCGTTGGCTAAATTAGACAGTACTTGAAGCGCAATAGCGGTCAGCAGGGCAAGTACAAGTACTGCCATATTCAGAGCATCCACACTCGCGGCTAGCCCACTGCCCAGCAGAATGGAAGCACACGCTAGCGGTAGCGTTCGGGGGCGAGCTGCTAACACCCAGGCTTGGTAGTGGCGGCGCTTACTATTTTGTCCCATTCCGTTGATATTCCTGTTGACCGTTTTCATTAAATAAACATTCAGAAATGTATGATTAAGTGCTAAAAAGTAGACCTGCATCAAAACTAGCGGCGGTGTCCTCCCCCACACTGCTGGTCACCCTACACCAGGAGTTTACGCGATGATTGGCGACTTATTTAGACATAACAAATATATGGCGGTAGTTTGGTTACTGCTACGGTTCTATTTAGGCATCACCTGGCTAACCTTGGGCATCGGTAAAATGACCGGTGGCTTTAACGCCGAGGGCTTCTTAAGCAATGCTGTTGCCAACCCTGTGATGCGAGAGGGAAGCGCGGTTTACCCTAATTATGTTGCCTTTTTAGAGAATTTTGCGTTGCCCAATGCGGATATCATTAATTTCATTATACCGTTGGGAGAAGTGTTAGTGGGCCTGGGGTTGATCGTTGGTGTACTGACCTCGTTTGCTGCGTTTTTTGCCATCGTGATGAACATGTCGTTTTTGATAGCAGGCACGGTGTCCACTAATCCATGGATGATTGCGCTGACTTTCTTTTTACTGGTGGCGGGTGCCAATGCAGGGCGGTTTGGCGGTGATCGGTGGGTGCTACCCTATATGAAAAAAAAGCTTGGCTTGAAGTACCCGGCAGCTGCTAGCAGGTAATTGAAAACGCTGCTCTAACAGGCGAATTATGCACTCTACACACCCTATTGAAGCACTCAAACACCAGCTTGATGCGCTTGGTAATACTGCAAAAAAAGGGTTTATGCGCCTAAGTACGCCCTGTCAGGTCAGTAACCTGCTGGGGTGGTTAAACGTGCAGAGCGTTTGCCCTCGCCTTTATTGGCAATCCCGTGATGCTGGCGCCGTTGAGTTTGCTGCGCTGGGGGTTGTTAAGGCGTTTGGTTCCTTAGCGGCGCTACAGGCTGATCTTGCTGTGCTGGCCGATAGTGGTGGCAAACAGCCGGACTATTTCGGTGGCATGGCCTTCGATCCCGGTACGTCAGGGTGGCAGCACTTTCCTGACTGTCACTTTTTGCTGCCGCGTATAGAGCTTAGACGCCAGCAAGCTGGGGCGACGCTATCACTCAACCTGCGCTTTGATAATCGCTGCCCAGAGGCCGAGATAGCCCAGGCTCGTGCCTGTTTGGCTGCCCTGGAAGAGGAGCAGCCGCTGCCTTGCTTGCTGCCGAATGTTTATCAGCGTGAAGACTATCCTGCGCAGAAAGAGTGGGCGGCGTTGGTAGCGCAGGTCACCCATCCTGATCAGCTGAGTCATACCCCCAAGGTAGTGCTCTCCCGGGAGACCTGCCTGACGACACCTGAAACGCCTAGCCCGTGGGCGCTGCTAGCACGCTGGCAGGCCGGTGCCGCCGACTGTTTTCACTTTGGCGTCCAATTTACCCCCCATGAAGCCTTTATCGGCTGCCCGCCGGAACGACTCTACAAGCGTGAAGGCAGGCATTTAATGACCGAGGCGCTGGCGGGTACCACGCGCCGTGGGCGGGATGCCCAACAAGATCAAGTGCTTGCCGATGAACTGTTGGCCGATAAGAAAAATAGTCTGGAAAACCAGTGCGTATATCAGCAGCTTTTGACCCAGCTTGAGCCGTTCTCTTCTCAAGTCCAGATGGGCGAGGCGCATATTGTTAAGCTGCGCTCGGTGCAACATATCCGTCGTCTGATTCACGCCGAGTTGCACCGAGACGTCACCGACCAGCAGTTGCTGGCAGTGCTGCCGCCTACCCCGGCGGTAGGCGGTGTTCCCCGCGAGTCGGCGCTGGCATTTATTCGCCAACATGAGCGCCATCGACGCGGTTGGTATGCGGGTGCATTCGGCCGAATCAGTCTCACCAGCAGCGATCTGGCCGTGGCTATTCGCTGCGCCCATATAGGCCCAGAAGCGATTCGCCTTTATGCCGGTGCAGGCATAGTGGCAGGCTCCCAGCCGGACGAGGAGTGGCACGAACTGGATACGAAAATTGCTGACATTATGTCGCTGCTTGGGATGGGATAACGCATATGACAGCACCTGTATCTACCGATTTTGCCCTCCAACACGCCACCTTTAATCATGTTTGGGCGGCGCTGATGCTGGAAGAACTCTACCGCTTGGGTGTTCGCGATGTCGTCGTGGCGCCGGGTTCACGCTCATCGCCTTTGACCATGGCCGCCAGCGAACACGCCGGGCTGCGCTGCTACTGCCATTTTGACGAGCGGGGGCTGGGGTTTATGGCGCTGGGCATTGCCCGGGGCAGTCAACGGCCTGTCGTCGTTATCACTACCTCAGGCACCGCCGTCGCGAACCTCTACCCGGCAGTGGTGGAGGCAAATCTGCTCGGCGTGCCGCTTATTGTGCTCTCTGCCGACCGCCCCATTGAACTGCTGGATAACGGCAGCAACCAGGCGATTGACCAACGGGATATTTTCTCCCGCCACACCACTGTTCACCACGACCTGCCGCCACCCGATGCTGAAATAAAAGCAGCGTTTCTACTCAGCACGCTTGACCAAGCTGTTGACCAGCAGCGTCGTACCCCTGGGCCCATTCACATTAACTGCCGTTATCGCGAACCGCTTTACCCCGGTAACTGCCTGGTGGATGCTGGTGATTATCTTGCTCCGCTGAGGGCTTGGCTGACGACTTCAAAGCCGTGGAGTGATTGGTCATCCAGCACTACGGTTCCAGCGCTCAACAACGAGTGGGAAACGTTTGCCCAGCAGCGTGGCCTGATTGTGGTTGGCAGGGTTGATGACAGAGTTGATGACTCCCAGCAGGCGCAGCAGATTGTTGAGCTATCCAGGCAGTTGGGCTGGCCGCTACTGGCAGACCTACAGAGCCAAATTCATTTTGACCCTTACAATCTGATTCACTTTGATCTGGCGCTACACGATGAGCGTTTCAGCGCTGAACTCGCCAAAGCCGAGGTGCTGCTGCAGTTCGGCGGGCGGTTACTCTCCAAACGGCTAACGCAGTTTATTGCTCAGCAGCCGTGGCAGGATGCCTGGTTGTTGGAACCGCTGCCCCAACGGCTGGATCCCGACTACTGCGTTAAGCGCCGTTTGATATGTTCGCCCGCCGACTTTATAGCCGCTTTGCCAACGATACCTGAGCAGCCTCCCTGGCATCAGCTGGCTAACCTCCAAGGACGCACTAGTCAGCTTGTGGAAGAGCGCTGTAAGACATTTTCAGAAGTGGGTGTTTGCCACCTTTTAGCGCAGGTGGCTGAAGGGCAGTTGTTTATAGGCAATAGCCTGCCCGCGCGGCTAATGAATATGCTGTGTACGCATCGCCAAACGCCGCTGCGGGTATTGGCTAATCGCGGCGCTTCCGGGATCGATGGCTTAATTGCCACCGCTTTTGGACTCAGTTGCACACGCTCGGAGCCCACTACCATTGTGCTGGGGGATACTAGCGCACTCCATGACCTCAACAGCTTGGCATTGCTGAAACAGTCCAGCCAGCCCCTGGTGGTGGTTATCCTCAATAACGATGGCGGCAGTATTTTCCATATGCTGCCAGTGCCGAAAGAGGGCGATCTGCTGGAGCGCTATTACCGCCAGCCCCACGGCTTGCACTTCGAGCATGCGGCGAAGATGTTTGGGCTTGGCTACTCCGCGCCAGAGTCACTGGATGCTTTTATAGCGGCCTACACTCAGGCCCTGCAGGCGGGCGTTACGTTGATTGAGATTAATGTGCCCCATCAACAGGTGGCTGATGATCTCAAGGATATTGGCGCAGCGATTCGAGGAGAAGCCCGTGAGCAGTAAACCTCAGATGCCGACTCTGGTACTGCTCCACGGCCTGCTGGGCGATGCTCAGGACTGGGGTGAGGTAATCGCTGGCCTGGAAGGCATTCACTGCCTCGCGCTGGATTTACCCGGCCACGGCCAGAATCACCATGTGCAGGTAGGCTCTTTTGAGGCTTTTCACCACTGGCTTGGCGATACGCTGATAACTCACGGTGTTCGCCGTTACTGCCTGCTGGGGTACTCCCTGGGCGGGCGCTTGGCGCTGTACCATGCCAGCCGTCAGCCACCGGGGCTGGAAGCGCTCTGGTTGGAGAGTGCTCACCCAGGGCTGCCCGCCAGTGAGCGCGCTGCCCGAATTGCTCACGATGAACGCTGGGCAACACGCTTTGAGCAGGAACCGTTGGAAAACGTACTTGCCGACTGGTACCAGCAGCCGGTGTTCGTCGACTTAACCGAGGTTGAGCACAGTCGGCAGATTCAGCGTCGGCTAGCGAATCACGGATCAGCCATCGCCAGCATGCTGCGATCAACTTCCCTCGGTCATCAGCCCTCGCTTTGGCAGTGGCTGGAAGATACCTCGCTACCGGTGGGGTACTTTTCGGGGCAGCGGGATGCCAAGTTTCATCACTTGGCATCCCGTTTAGCCAGCGTGGCCCCCCGCTTGCGTCATATCACGCTAGAGGGGGGCCACAATCTCCATTCCAAACAGCCGGATGACATCTCACATAACCTCAACGCCTGGTATCAGACGCTTGGCTAAACCACCGGTCAGCTGATAAGCATTAACCAGGGCAGGCCAACCACTAGCCAGACCACCAGGAATAGCAGTCCAAAGATCGCCCCCAACCGCCAGAAGAGGGCGCTGGGCAGATAGCCGCTGCCGTAGTAGACCGGGCTTGGCCCTGTGCCGTAGGGGGTCAAAATGCCCATAAAGCCGAGCGTGGGCAGTAGCAGCAGGATAAACATCTGCATATCCAGCCCGGCAATGCCTGACGCCGCCGCCAGAATTACCGGCAGCAGGGCGGTCACGTGGGCCGTCACGCTGGCAAAGAAGTAGTGCAGTAAATAGAAGATGACTACCAGCGCCACCATGGCCATCAGTGGGTCAAAGTGGCTTATCTGACCGCCCACCACACTGCCAAACCAGTTAACGAAGCCTACTTGGCTGAGCCCACCCGCTAGTGCCACCAGCGTGGCAAACCATACAAAGGTATTCCAGGCTGCTCGGTTATCGAGAATATCGCTCCAGGTAACAATACCGGTTAACAGCATGCCGCAGATCACCACCAAGCCTACCAGCGACCCAGAGATAATATCGCCCGCAAAAATCCATAGCAGCAGGGCGGTGACCACCATCATAACCAGCATTATTTCATGGCGGGTCAGTGCCCCCAGCTTGGTTAACTCCTGCCCTGCCCAGTCAGAAATTTCACTGCCCGCTTTCACTTCGGGCGCGCATAGCCAGTAGCTCAGCAGCGGCACCAGCAGAAGCAGCAGAATGCCGACAGGTGCTACTGCCATAAACCACTGCCCCCAGTTGATATGAATGCCTGTCGCGCTCTCGGTTAGCGCGATCGCCAATAGATTGGGCGCCAGAGCGGTCAAAAATAGCGA
>Ga0209344_10001034_pt1 | contig 40148 bp, 31 predicted proteins | sample Cruoilmetagenom6_FD_187293 | JGI IMG/M metagenome (GOLD analysis project Ga0209344, IMG submission 187293) | Oil polluted marine microbial communities from Coal Oil Point, Santa Barbara, California, USA - Santa Barbara Oil Seep Sample 6 (SPAdes)... | ecosystem: Environmental > Aquatic > Marine... | reverse complement strand
AGGCGCTGAACATCGCCCGGATCGAGGCCGGGTATCTGGCCGCGGGCGTCGATTTCCAACCCATCCACGCCACCGAGCGTCTGCACCGTGGCAAGACGCCGTTCGAGCTGGGCCTTGGCTGGCTGGTCAATTTCGACAAGGGGCATTTCAACGGCCGCCGCGCGCTTCTGGCGGCGCGGGATGCTCCGCGCACGCTGCTTCTGAAGGTCGATGTGGAAGGGTTCAAACCCGCCACCGGGGCTTTGGTCTACCATGCCAAGCGGCGCGAGGTCGGGCATATCACGTCCGGCCTGTGGTCGCCGACCGCCAAGCGCAACATCGCGCTGGCGCATGTAAAGGCATCCCACGCCCGGCAGCGCCCCGGCAACCTGTGGGCCGAAGTCTATACATCCCAAGAAGGCCAGTGGAGCACCCGGATGGCCCGGCTGATACCGCTGAAGACACCGTTTTTTGCGCCGCCGCGCGCCCGCGCCACGCCACCGGGCCGCATCTGAGGCACCCAAGAGATCCAACCGGAGAGAGTAATGACCGAGTTAGCAACCGCCGCCGCGAACACCCCTACCGATACCGACCTGACGGAATGGGACCGCGATCACCACCTGCACCCCTGGGCCAGCACCGACAGTTGGCGCAGCGACGACTACATGCGCGTGAACACCGCGCGCGGCATCTATCTGTGGGACAGCACCGGCAAGCGGTTCATCGACGGGCCGGGCGGCATGTGGTGCGTGCAGATCGGCTATGGTCGCCAGGACATGGCCGACGCCATCGCCAAACAGGTGATGGAAATGCCCTATGCCTCGCCGTGGTCTTCGACCTCGGAACCGGCCGCCGTGCTGGCGCGCAAAATCGCCGAGCTTGCTCCGGGCGACCTGAATAACGTGTTTTTCACCACCGGTGGCTCGACCGCGGTCGATACCGCGCTGCGCACCGTGCAGTTCTATAACAACCGGCTTGGCCGCCCGGACAAGAAGCTGATCCTCGCCCGTGAGAAGGGCTATCACGGTTCGACCTACCTTGCCTCGACGGTTACGGGCAAGGAACGGTTCAATACCAAGTTCGACAACGCCAGCGATCTGGTGCGCTTCTTGCCGGATGTGAACCCCTATGGGCGGCCCGAAGGCATGACGCTGGAGCAGTGGTGCGATCAGAAGGTCGGTGATCTGGAAGCGATGATCGAGGCAGAAGGAGCCGACAATATCGGCGCGTTCATCGCCGAGCCGATCCTGTGTTCGGGTGGAGTGATCGTGCCCCCGCCCGGCTATCACAAGCGGACACTGGATATCTGCCGCAAGCATGACATCCTTTATATCTCGGACGAGGTGGTGACAGGGTTTGGCCGCCTTGGCCACTGGTTCGCGTCAGAGGACGTGTTCGGCATCGTGCCGGACATGATCACCTGCGCCAAGGGGCTGACCTCGGGTTATCTGCCGCTGGGGGCCTGCATCATGTCCGACGCATTACTGAAACGGATGGAGGCCCCGGCCGGCGAGGAGGTCTTCTACAATGGCTACACCTATTCCGGCCACCCGGTCAGCTGTGCCGCAGCCCTGAAGAATATCGAGATCATGGAAAACGAGGATATCCTCGGCCATGTACTGCGGGTCACGCCGCATTTTCAGGCTCGGCTGAAACAGATCGGCGAGGATTTCGATATCGTCGGCGACGTGCGCGGCATGGGGTTGCTGGGTTGCATCGAATGCCGCCCGGACCTGCCGCAAGAGACGTTCGATGCGCATCTGAAATTCGGCGCGCGGCTCGACATGGTCTGCGAGGAAATGGGTCTGATGCTGCGCCCGTCCGGGAATATGGCGGTCTTCTCGCCGCCGCTGATCATCACCAAAGACGAAATTGACGATATGTTCGACATCATGGAGGCGGGGCTGAAAAAGCTCAGCGCAGAATACAATGGTTGATATCAAGAGACTGAAGAACGACCCGGCCAGCGTGGCAGAAACCCTGCTGAAGGATGGCGCGGTGATCGTGGAAAACCTGGCGGAGCCTGCTCTGCTGGATCAGATACTGGCGGATTTCGATGCGCCGTTCGAGGAGCAGGGCGACAAGTTCGCCAATGACTTCAACGGGTACAAGACGCGCCGTCTGGCCAGCATCCTGGCCTACAGCACCGCGTCGGCGGACCTGATCGCGCATCCATTGGTGATGGGGGTTGCCGACCGCGTGCTGAAACGCCACTGCACCAACTACCGACTGGGCAGTTCCACCGCGATCGAAATTCACCCCGGTGAAGGCGGCCAGCAGTTGCACCGAGACGATGATTTCTATCCCATTCGCATCCCCGGCGTGGAGTTCCAGATTTCCGCCATGTGGGCGCTGACGGACTTCACGTTGGAAAACGGCGCAACCCGCGTGGTGCCCGGGTCCCAAGACCTGCGCAAGATCGCCGATATCCCCGAGACGGACGTGACGCAGGCCGTGATGCCGCGCGGGTCTGTCCTGTTCTACCTCGGCGGCGCGGTGCATGGCGGCGGCAAGAATGAAAGCGACGCCCCGCGCACCGGCCTGATCACCACCTATTCGCTGGGCTGGCTGCGGCAGGAAGAAAACATGTATCTGTCCGTGCCCCGTGAAAAGGCAGACGCCTATCCCGAACACGTCCGCCGCCTGATGGGCTATCAGGCGCATGGGCCGTATCTGGGCGTCTACCCGGACGATCCCGACGGTTACTGGTTCGACGCCTGAGCGGCGCACCACTCGGCGCGGGTGATCTCGAACCACGGCAGCTCTTCGGCATAGGCGCGCCCTGTGCCGCAATCGCGCATGCCGCATCTCAGTAACACCCGTTGGGATGCGGCATTATCCGGGTCCGTGCAGGCCACCACCTGACCAAGCGTGGTGGCCTCGAACGCAAAACGCAGCAGGCGCGCGCAAATCTCGGTGGCATAACCCTGCCCCCAGGCGCTGTGTTTGAGCATGTAGCCCACTTCGATCGGATCGTCGGGATAGGCGTCCGGCACCAGTTTCCCCCAATCGGTTTCAGTGCCCTCGACCGGAATCGGCGTCAGAACGCCATCGCCCACCTTTTCACCGGTGTCGCGCAATTCGGCGCACCACATGCCGATCCGTCCCCCGGCCCCGCGCCGGGTGATCTGCAGCATGATCTTTGCGACGGCTTCCGGCGTGGCCGTGTCACAGACGAATTTTGTCACTTCCGGATCACACAGCACTGCGCACGCGATATCTATGTCCAGCGGCGAATAGGGCCGCAGGCGCAGGCGCGGCGTGTCCAGCACCAATGCATCGGCTGTCAGCGGTGTGATCATGCCGGTTTTCGGCCACGGATGTGATGCGGGCAATGCTCGCCCGATTGCAGCACCGGCATCATCGCCTGCCATGTCCTGATCTGTTCGGCGATGAAATCCGCGCCATAGCGCGCCTCCCACTTCGCGCGGTCAGAGCCTGCAAGGCTTTCCAGTTCCGCGCGCGCGACCTCGGCGTACCAGGGGTTGCGATTGACCAGTTCAACATCCGTGAACCCTGCGTCCTGCATTGCCGCCGCGTAGCGCGCGGGCGACGCCATGGCAAATTCCAGCGCCTCGGCGGCGATGTAACGCGTCATCTCGGGCGACGGTGCCTCGTCATGCGAAATCAGCCAGTCCGAAGCAGCGAACATGCCGCCCGGCTTCAACACGCGAAACGCATCCATCGCCAGCGTTTCCTTGTCCGGGATGTGGATGATGGAATCCTTGGAAAACACCACATCGAACGTGCCATCCGCAAAAGGAAGTGGCCCCGGCGTCACCTTCTGGATCGTAACCCGGTCTGTCAGCCCGGCAGCCTCTGCCCGTTGCCGCGCCGCGAGGCACACCGGATCCTCGACATCGATACCGGTCACGTGGCCGACACCGTGGGTCCGCACCAGTTCCAGCGCGATGGCGCCAGAACCGCAGCCGATATCGAGCACATGCCGCCCCGTCAGATCGACGCCATCAATGACCCGCGCCACCTCATCCGCACCGCCCGGCGACAGATAGCCCTCGCCCCAGAGCTCCTCGAGAAAGTCGATATGCAGCTGGTCGTAAAGATCGTCGTCGGTCATGAAGCCACCCATTGAACTGCTGTTCAGTCGAGCTTCTCGCGAAATCGGTCGCAAAACAAGGGGTTTGAGCATATCCGGAAAACATGCCCTGCCGTTCACTGCCGCGCTGAATTTATCCCTGCGATCTATGTGCTACTCAGCAGGCTCGCCGTTTGCCACGGCGCGCAGTTCTTCTTCCAGCGCCTCGCCGCTTGATGCTCGTGACTGCGACAACCCGCTGACCAGCGCATAGGCCGCAGGTGTCAGAAAGAGCGTGAACACCGCCGCCAGCCCCAGCCCGCCGACAATCACCCAGCCGATGGCCGCGCGCGCCTCTGCCCCCGGCCCGGTGCCAAGGATCAGCGGCAGCCCCGACATCACCGTGCAGATCAACGTCATCGAGATGGGCCGCAACCGGGCGCGCGCCGCATCAAAGGCGGCATCGGCCACCGACAGGCCCCGATCGCGCAGCTGGTCGGCAAATTCCACAAGCAGGATGCCGTTCTTGGCCATCACCCCGATCAGCATCAGTACCCCGATCTGGCTGTAGATGTTGATCGTCGTGCCGGTCAGCATCAAGGCATAGATCGCTGCACATACGCCAAACGGAACGGTCGTCATCACCACCAGCGCGCTGGTCACGCTTTCGAACTGTGCCAGCAGCACCAGAAAGACCACCAGCAGCGCGATTACATAGGTGATCGTCATCGCCGAGGACGTCTCGTCCAGCGACGCGGCCTCACCAAGAAATATCAGGCTGATACCGTCCGGCAATGTCTGTTGCGCCAGCGCACGCACCTCTTCCATCACTTCGCGCAGCGTGATCTCGGGTGCCACCGATGCGTCGATCTCGATGGCGCGACGCTGCGCATGGCGGTCCAACTCTGCCGCAACGCCTTTTTCCTCAAGGGTCACGATCTGGCTGAGCGGCACCAGATTGCCATCTTCCGAGCGCACATAGAGGTTCATCAGATCGACCGGGTCGCGCACGGCCCCAGCCGCCGATTGCAGTAGGATCGGCACCGCCTCGTCCTCGATGGTCAGTTCTGCCACCTCGTCCTCGTCAATCAAGGCCCGCAGCGTCACCGACAGGGTGGACATCGGCACGCGCAGATCCGAGGCGCGCTCGCGGTCCACCCCGATGCTCAGCTGCGGCTGGGTCGCCTGATACTGGACGCGGATGCCCGAGACGCCGGGCACGTTCTCCATCGCGATGGCGAAATCATCGGCGGCCTCGGCAATTTCGGGATGGGTCGGCCCCAGCAGCGCGACCTTGATCCCGCCCCCCGATGCGCCGCGCAATCCCAGACTGTTGCCCGGCCATGCCTGTGCCCGCGCGCCCGGCAATGCGTTCAGATCGCTGCGGATCGCCGCCTCGATATCGGCCTGACTGATCTCGCGCTCGTGCCACGGTATCAGCCGCAAACCGATGCTGCCGCGATTGAGGTCATAGCGCCCGGTGATCGAATAGAGGCCCTGCGCCACGCCCTGTTCGACATAGGGCCGCAAGGTGTTCTCGACCTGCACCACCTGCCGGTCAGTGTATTCAAGGCCGGTCCCGTCCGGCCCCTGCAACCAGACGTTGACAAAGCCGCGATCCTCGGGCGGCACCAGCTCTTCGCCGAGATCGTCGTAAACCAGCGCCGCGCCACCCGCCAGCACGCCAGCGGCCACCAGCGTGACCAGCGGCGCGCGAATCATCGGGCGGATCATCGCGGCATAGAGCGCGGCAATCGGGCGGCCAATGGCAATGAACAGCCCGTCTTCCGCCCCCAGCCGCCCCGCCCGCGAAGCCAGCATCGGGCACATGGTCAGCGCCACGAAGGACGAGATTGCCACTGTGACCGCAAGGACAAAGCCGAACTCGGTAAAGAGCCGCCCCGCGTCTCCGGGCAGGAACGAGATCGGCACGAAGACCGCGATCAAGGTCAGCGTCGTGGCGATCACCGCAAAGAACACCTGCCCCGAGCCGATGACAGCCGCGGCGCGCGGGCCCATGCCGTCCTGTTGGCGGCGCTGGATGTTCTCGGTCACGACGATGGCATCGTCCACCACCAGCCCGGTGGCCAGCACCAACGCCAGAAGCGTGACCAGATTGATCGAAAACCCCATCAGCCAGATCCCCGCGACCGACCCGATCAGCGCGATGGGAATGGTGATCGCCGGAATGAGGGTTGCGCGCAGTTGCCCGAAAAACACCCAGATCACCGCGATCACGATCACCAGCGCCAGCACGAGCGTCTTCAGCACCTCGGCAATCGAGCCTTCGATGAATACGGCGTCGTCGCTGCTGATCTGGAAACCCAGATCGGGAAAGCGCAACTGCAACTGCCCGATGGCGCGGCGCACATCGTTCGATATCTGCACCGTGTTCGATTGTGCCTGCCGGACGATCCCGAGGCTGACCACCTGCCGCCCGTTCAGCCGGGCGATGCTGTCGGCCGTGGCCATGCTGAAATAGACCTCTGCGACATCGCCCAGCCGCACCTTGTCGCGCAACATCAGGTCCTCGATCCGCTTGGGGTCGGCCACGGTGGCATCGGCGCGCACCAGCACCTCGAGCGGGCCAGAGGTAAAACTGCCCACCGGCACATCGAACTGCGCCGCGCGCAGCACATCGGCCACCTCGCCGATCGACAGCCCGAACGCGGCCAGCCGGTCCGGCCGGACCTCGACCCGCATCACCCGCTTGCGGTCGCCAAACAACACCACTTCGGCCACGCCATCGACGGCAGTGAATTCGGTCGCGATGGCATCTTCTACCAGCCGCGTCAGGGCGTCGATCGAGCGGGTGTCGCTCCATACCGCTATGTCCATGATCGGATTGGCGTTCTGTTCGGATTTGACCACAAAGAGGTCTTCGACGCCGGCCGGCAGGCGGTTCTCGATCCGGCTGACCGCCTCGCGCACGTCGTTCGACGCGGTGGCCAGATCACGGTCCGGGTTGAACTCTACCCGCATGCGAACATTGCCTTCCTCCGACGAGGTTCGCACCCCCTCAACACCCGCAACGCGCGCCACGGCGCCTTCGATCAAGGACGCGACCTCGGCATCGACGGTGGTTGGCGACGCGCCGGGATAGTTGGCGCGCACAGACACCACCGGGCGATCCACATCGGGCAATTCGCGCACTTCGACGCCAAAGAGCGCACCGATCCCCGCGATCACGATCAGCAGGCTCATCACCGCCGCCATGTATGGGCGGCGCACGCTGAGTTCGCTGATGCCGCGGCCACCGATCATCATGAGCTGCCATCCCCGCGCGCATTCAGCACATTCACCGCGATTCCGGGCCGTAGGCGCTGCGTGCCTTCGACGACCACCGCATCGCCTTCGTCAAGCGGCCCCTCGACGATCACACGCCCCGCACGGCGGCGCACCATGCGCAGCTCGACGGGCTCGGCGATACCATCGTTCACGCGCCAGACATGCAGCGCACCGCGCGAGAATTGCAGCGCCAGTTCCGGCACCGATGGGTAGGTCGGGCCGGGCAGATCAAGCGTCAGGGCAAAGGAGGCACCTGGGCGGAACTTGTCGTCGCTATTGTCGATGGCGGCGCGCACCCGCGCGGTTCGGGTAACAGCAGCGATGCGGCTGTCGATGGCGGTGATCGTACCTGCGAATCGCTGGCGCTCCATCGACGGCGTGCTGGCCGACACCGCGAGGCCGGGTGAGACCCGCGACAGCAGCGCCTCTGGCAGGTCGAATTCCACCAGAATCTGGCTGCGGTCGTCGTAGCTGGCGACCACCTCGGCCTCGTTGACGCGTTCGCCTTTCTCGACCGTGGCAAGGCCCGCCACCCCGTCGAACGGCGCGCGCAGCACACGGTCATCGAGATCCGCCTTTGCCTTTTCCAGTTCGATGGTGGCGACCTCATAGGTGGTCTGCACTTCCTCCATCCGGGCCGCAGCCGCGACTCCGCTGTCTTGCAGGCGGCTGTACCTGTCCTGCGCCAAGGTGGCCTGCGCAAGCCGTGCCTCGGCGAGCGCGACAGCAAGGCGCTGATCGATGTCCTTCAAGCGCAGCAGGACATCGCCGGTCCGGAACTTGCGCCCCGGCGCAATGTTGAATTCAACGATCTCGCCCGTGGACGGTGCGCGCAATGTCACCGACTTGAGCGCAAAACCGGTACCTATGGCTGAAAATGTCAGATCGTCGCGCATCAGGCGCACCTGATCCACGATCACCGGCGCGGCATTAGAGGTAGACACCACCCCCCCACCCTGACCGGGTTCGGCACCGAAGGACGCCCAGAGCGCGCCCAGTTCGGCACGGTTCTGCCAGCCCAGCGCCGCACCTGCGAGCAGCATCGCCGATAGAATGGCCTGTTTCCAGAATGCGGTGCGTTTCATGCAGGTTGCTCCGGCAGCAGCAGGTTACGACTGGGGCAATCTACCACAAAACGTTGCGCCCCATGCAAGGGACAAGACTCCCTTGCATGGGGCACGCATTGTGGCTGGCAGGAACCACCGGAGCAATCGGCCCCGATGGCCCGGCTTTCTATGCCGCCGCGACGGCGCGTTTTGCCATGACCTTGATCAGATGCGCACGGTAATCAGCGGATCCGTGTATGTCCGAAATCAGACCGTCTTCAGAGACATCGACACTGTCCAGCGCCCCTGCCGACCAGTCAGACGCCAGCGCCGCCTCCAGCCCGGCGTGCCGGAACACGCCATCGTCCCCTGCGCCGGTCACGGCGACACGCACACCATGCGGGCCGTCAGCGACAAAGACACCGACCAGCGCAAAGAGCGATGCGGGCTGGGCGAACTTGGCATAGGCCGCTTTGGCTGGCGCATCAACGCGGACCGAGGTGATGATTTCGCCCTCTTCCAGCGCGGTAGCGAACATGCCCTGGAAATAGTCATCGGCGCTGATCTGCCGCGTGTTGGTCACGATGGTGGCCCCCAGCGCCAACATGGCCGAAGGGTAACACGCCGCCGGATCGTTGTTGGCCAGTGACCCGCCGATCGTGCCCATGTTGCGCACCGCCGGATCGCCGATGTTGCCAGCGAGTGCTGCAAGGCCCGGACAATGCTTGCGCACAACGGCGCTGCCCGCCACTTCGGCGTGGGTGGTTGCCGCACCGATGACCAGTGTGTCACCGTCAATGCAGGCTCCCACCATGCCGTCGATACCGCGGATGTCCACCAGATCGCTGGGCGAGGCGAGGTGTTGTTTCATCGTCGCCAGCAAAGTCTGCCCACCGGCCAGAACCATCGCCTCTTCGCCCGCCGCGAGGGCGGCAACAGCGTCGTCGATGGTATTCGGTTTGTGATATTTTACGGGATACATCTTCTGTCTCCTCCTTACTCTGCCGCGATGGGTTTGGACGCGGCTTGCAGCGCGCGCCAGACGGCCAGTGGTGTGGCCGGCATCGCCAGATCATTGGTGCCGATCGCATCGGTGATCGCGTTGATCACTGCGGGCGGCGCACCGATGGCCCCCGCCTCACCGCACCCTTTCACACCCAGCGGGTTGTTGGGGCTGGGCGTCTCGTGATGCTGAACGCTGAAGAACGGCACGTCGGCCGCGCGCGGCATGGTGTAATCCATGTAGGATCCGGTCAGAAGCTGACCATCCTCGTCATAGATCACCTGTTCGAGCAGCGCCTGCCCGATGCCTTGCGTGACACCGCCATGCACCTGCCCTTCGACGATCATCGGGTTGATGATGGTGCCGAAATCGTCAGCCGAGGTGAAATTGACGACCTCTGTATGTCCGGTCTCGGGATCAACCTCGACTTCGCAGATGAACGCCCCCGAGGGGAACGAGAAGTTGACCGGGTCAAAGAACGCGGTTTCCTTCAGGCCCGGCTCCATCCCGTCCGGCAGGTTGTGGGCGATATAGGCCGCCAGCCCGACTTCGTGCCAGGCCATCGCCTTGTCGGTGCCCGCGACCTTCACCTGGCCACCCTCGATGACGATATCGTCCTCGCTGGCCTCCAGCGTATGGGCCGCGATCTTGCGCACCTTGGCCTCGACCTTGTCCATCGCCTTGACCACGGCCGACATGCCGACAGGCGCAGAGCGGGAACCGTAGGTGCCCATGCCGAACTGCACCTTGTCGGTGTCGCCGTGCACGATCTGCACGTTCTCGACGGGGATATCGAACCTGTCGGCAACGATCTGCGCAAAGGTGGTCTCGTGCCCCTGCCCGTGGCTGTGGCTACCGGTCAGGATCTCGACGGTGCCCACCGGGTTCACCCGCACTTCGGCGGATTCCCACAGGCCAACGCCCGCCCCGAGCGAGCCCGCCGCCTTGGAGGGCGCCAGCCCGCAGGCCTCGATGAAGGTCGAATAGCCCAGACCGCGCAGCTTGCCGCGCGATGCCGCTTCGGCCTTGCGTGCGGGGAAGCCCGCAACATCGGCCGCCTTTTGCGCCTTATCAAGGATGGTGTGGAAATCACCCGCATCGTATTGCATCAATACCGGTGTCTGGTGCGGGAATTCGGTGATGAAGTTACGCCGCCGCAACTCTGCCGGGTCCATCCCCATCTCGCGCGCGGCGGTCTCCATCATCCGTTCGACCAGATAGGTGGCCTCGGGCCGCCCGGCCCCGCGATAGGCATCAACGGGAACGGTGTTGGTGTAATAGGCCTTCACGTTGCAGTAGATGTTCTCCATCTGGTACTGCCCGGACATCAGCGGCGCATAGAGATAGGTCGGCACCGAACTGGAAAAGAGCGACATGTAGGCGCCAAGATTGGCAATCGTGTCGATCTTGAAGCCGGTGATCTTGCCGTCGCTGTCGAACCCCATCTTGGCAGTCGTGACGTGATCGCGCGCATGCGCATCGGTCATGAACGCCTCGCCCCGATCCGATGTCCACTTGATCGAGCGATTGGTTTTCATCGAGGCCCAGAGGCAGGTGATCTCTTCGGGATAGATATAGATCTTGGCCCCGAAGCCGCCGCCCACGTCGGGCGCGATCACCCGCAGCTTGTGTTCCGGCGCGACGTTGTAGAAGGCCGACAGCACCAGACGCGCCACATGCGGGTTCTGGCTTGTGGTGTAGAGCGTGTAATGCTCTTCGGCGTCGTCATATGTGGCGATGGCCGAGCGCGGCTCCATCGGGTTCGGCGACAAGCGGTTCTGCGTCACGTCGAGCGTGGTGACATGCGCGGCCTCTGCCAGCCCCTTGTCCGTTGCGGCCTCGTCGCCCAGCTCCCAGTCGTAGATCAGGTTGCCCGGCGCGTTGTCGTGGATCTGCGGCGCGCCTTCGGCGCCGGCCTTGGCCACATGCGCGACCACGGGCAGTTCTTCGTAATCGACCTCTACCGCTTCGGCAGCGATGCGGGCTTGCGATTGCGTTTCTGCAATGACGACGGCCACGGCGTCGCCCACATAGCGCACTTTTTCAGTAGCCAGCGCCGACCAGGCGCCCATGTTCATCGGGCTGCCATCCTTCGAGGTGATGGCCCAGCCGCAGATGATGTTGCCAATCCCGTCGGCGGTCAGCTGATGGCCGTCCAGAACGTCGATGACGCCCGGCATCTCGCGCGCTGCCGACGCGTCGATCCCCTTGACCCTTGCATGCGCGTGCGAACTGCGGACGAAGGCCGCGTAGGCCTGGTTGTCCATGCGGTGATCATCTGTATAGCGGCCCTTGCCGGTGATGAATCGCTTGTCTTCCTTGCGTTTGACGCTTTTGCCAATTCCAGAACTCATGTCATTTCCTCCCTTGCGTCATTCACATCTTTGCCGCGGCGTCTTCGATAGACTTCACGATGTTGTGGTAGCCGGTGCAGCGACAGATATTGCCTTCCAGCTCGTGGCGGATCGCCTCCGATGTCAGCTCTCGGCCCTCGGCCTTGTACCGGTTCACCATGTCGACCCCGGCCATGATCATGCCCGGCGTGCAGAACCCACATTGCAGCCCGTGGTTGTCGTGGAATGCCACCTGCATCGGGTGCAGTTCGCCATTGGCCAGCCCCTCGATGGTCGTCACTTCCGCGCCTTCCAGCGACACGGCAAGCGCCGTGCAGGCCTTGACCATCTTGCCGTTCACATGCACCGCGCAGGCGCCGCATTGGCTGGTGTCACAGCCGATATGGGTGCCGGTCAGGCGCAGATGCTCGCGCAGGAATTCCGACAGCAGGGTTTCGTCCGGCACCTCCCTCGCGACCGTCTTGCCGTTCACTTTCATCTTTACGTTTGTCATCTGGGTCCTCCCTGGATTGGCGAGCGTGCTTCGCACGCGTGTATCATAGCCCCTGCAGCTTATGCTTCTGGCGGGGTCACGTTGGTCAAATGGTCATGAAAATTGTCAAAGAATTTCGCTGCGAGTTTCTTGGCCGTCGACGCAACCAGCCGGCTGCCAAGCTGCGCCAGCTTGCCGCCCACGGTGGCGCGAACGTCATAGGTCAGGATGGTCTCGTCGCCGTCCTCGGCCAGGTGCACATCCGCCGCCCCCTTGGCAAAGCCCGCAACGCCGCCCTTGCCCTCGCCCTGAATGGTGTAGCTTTCTGGCGCGTTGATGTTCACCAGCTCGACAGCGCCGGTAAAGGTTGCCTTCACCGGGCCGATTTTCTGAACAACCTTGGCCTCCATCGTGGTGGGCGAGGTTTTCTCCAGCTCCTGACAGCCCGGAATGCAGGCCTTGAGGACCTCGGGATCGTTCAGTGCCGCCCAGACTTCGGCCCGTGGTGCCGCGATTCGGTGTTCGCCGGTCATGTCCATGCGATTGTCCTCCCCTTCGTGTCCTTCGGTTTCGATCATAGGCGGGCGCGGCCTCATGGCAAGAGCGTTGCGCTGCGACGCGCGGATATCCCGCAAATTTTCGCAGGAGGGCCGTCCGGCAGGGTTTCCTCCCCGGCTCAGTGGAAATCCCGACTGGGAAACAACCGCTTGGCCTGATCGCGCGGATGCATCGCGCGGGCGGGCTGGCGCGCCGGGCGGGGCGCATCATCCGCGGCAGGCGCGGTCACGCCCACGGCCTCATCCATCGGGTGTCCAAGCTGGGCAAGGCAATGCGAGACATCCTCGACCTTTTGCGCAATCAGGTGCACGACGATCCCCTCGCGCTGCAGATAGCCCGTTATGCGCAAGAGCCGCCCGCCCATCACCGCGCGGCGGTTGGCCTCGTACATCTTGGGCCAGACCACCACGTTGCACACGCCGGTTTCGTCCTCCAGCGTCAGGAAAATCACGCCCGACGCGGTGCCGGGCCGCTGCCGGGTGATCACCAGCCCGCAGACGCAAGTACGGGCCAGCGGGGCCTCGGCCAGCTCCGCATGCGGCGTGAGACCGGGCAGCGCGGGGCGCAGCAGCTCCATCGGGTGCGCGCGCAGCGTAAGGCGCATCGCCACGTAATCCTCCACCACCTCTTCGCCCAGATGCATCGGCGGCAGCACCACGTCCGGCTCCTTGATCCCCTCGCCTTCGATCTGGTCATTGAACAGCGGCAAGGGCTGCTGGCCGCGGATCGCCTTGACCTGCCAGAGCGCATCGCGGCGGCTGAGCCCCATGCCGGTGAACGCATCCGCTTCTGCCAGCCGTTCCAGCGTGGCGGGGCCCACGCCCGCGCGCAGCCACAGCGCCTCGGGGTCGGGATAGCCATTGCCGCGCGCCGCAACGATCCAGCCCGCATCCTCTTCGCGCAGCCCCTTGATCTGCCGGAACCCCAGCCGCAACGCCAAGGCACCATCCGCGCGCCGCTCCAGCGTGTTGTCCCAGTCGCTGGCATTGACGCAGATGGGCCGCACCTCGATCTGGTGTTCGCGCGCGTCGCGCACGATCTGCGCGGGCGCATAGAACCCCATCGGCTGTGAATTCAGCAACCCGCAGGCAAAGATCGCCGGGTGATGCCGCTTCAGCCAGGCCGAGACATAAACCAAGAGCGCAAAGGCCGCCGCGTGGCTTTCGGGAAAGCCGTATTCACCGAACCCCTCGATCTGGCCAAAGCACCGCTCGGCAAACTCCGCTTCATAGCCGCGCTCCAGCATGCCATTGACGAAGCGGTCGCGGAACGTGCTGATCGTGCCCATCTTGCGAAAGGTGGCAAGGCTGCGGCGCAGGCGGTCGGCCTCTTCGGGGGTGAACCCGGCGGCGACCACGGCGATCTGCATCGCCTGCTCCTGAAACAGCGGCACGCCCAGCGTCTTGCCCAACACCTCGCGCAGCGCGTCAGAGGGAAACTCGACACTCTCGCGCCCTTGGCGGCGGTTGATATAGGGATGCACCATGCCGCCCTGAATGGGGCCGGGCCGGACGATGGCCACCTCGATCACCAGATCGTAGAATTCACGCGGGCGCATGCGGGGCAGGAAATTCATCTGTGCCCGGCTCTCTACCTGAAAGACGCCCACCGCATCGGCCACGCAGAGCATATCGTAGGTGGCTGTATCTGCCTGCGGGACGCTGGCAATGCTCAGATCGATGCGTTCGTGCAGGGCCAGCAGGTCAAAGCATTTGCGGATGCAGGTCAGCATGCCCAGCCCGAGGATATCGACCTTGAGGATGCCCAGCGTGTCGATGTCGTCCTTGTCCCACTCGATCACGGTGCGGTCCTCCATCGCCGCGTTCTCGATCGGGCACAGCTCGTCCAGCCGCCCCTTGGTGATGACAAAGCCGCCGACATGCTGGCTGAGATGGCGAGGAAAGCCGATGAGCTCCTGAATGAGCTTCAGGGTCTGCGCCAGCCTGCGTTCTTCAGGGTCCAGCCCCAGTTCGCGGATGCGGTCCACATCCGCGCCGCCGTTCGACATGCCCCATATCTGGCTGGACAGCCCTGCCGTCACGTCCTGGGAAAGGCCCATCACCTTGCCCACTTCGCGGATCGCCGCGCGGGAGCGGAAATGAATCACCGTGGCACAAAGGCCCGCGCGGTGGCGACCGTAGCGCGCATAGATATGCTGGATCACTTCCTCGCGCCGCTCATGTTCGAAATCCACGTCGATATCCGGCGGCTCACCGCGATATTTGGAGACGAAGCGCTCGAACACCATGGTGATCTGATCGGGGCCTACATCGGTGATCCCCAGCGCGTAGCACAGGATCGAATTGGCCGCCGATCCGCGCCCCTGACACAGGATGCCGATGCTGCGTGCATATTGCACGATGTCGTGCACGGTCAGGAAATAGGCAGCAAAGCCGAGGTCCTCGACCAGCGCCAGTTCCTTGTCCACCATGGCGCGGTATTTATCGGGGATGCCCTCGGGGTAGCGCCGCTTGATCCCCTCTTCTGTCAAACGGATCAGCCGCGCCTGTGGCGGTTCATCGCCCGAAACCTCATCGGGATACTCGTAACTCAATTCGCTGAGGCAAAAACTGCACCGCGCCGCGATCTCGACCGTGCGGCGCAGGGCGGCGGGATGATCCCGAAAGACGCGGGCCATGTCGCCCGCCCCTTTCAGCCGCCGTTCGGCATTGGGCAGCGCGCGGGTGCCGATATCGTCGATGACGATATGTTCGCGCATACAGGTCAGCACATCGGCCAGTTGCCGTCTGTGCGCGCGGTGCATCAGCACATCGCCCACCGCCACCATCGGCGCTGCCGTCCTGTGCGCCAACTGCGCACAGCGGCGCAAGTAAGCCTGATCCGATCCGTCATAGCGTGGCGCCGCCCCCAGAAAGACATGGGCCGGATAGCGGCGCAGCACGGCGCGGATATGCTCGGCCACGTCATGCTCGTCCGGCTCGCCCTGTGGCAAGGCGATCAGGATCATGCCCCGCGCGCCCTCCAGCAGGTCCTTGAGTGTCAGCAGACAGCCCCCCTTCTCCGCCCGCCGCTTGCCCAGAGTCAGAAGGCGCGAGAGCCGCTGATAGGCGGCGCGGGTCTGCGGCAGGGCGATCCAGTGCACCGGGCAATCCTCCAGCACCAGACGGCAGCCCACGATCAGACGCGGCAGACGGGGACCAGAGGGCCGGGTCATGGTGCGTTCCGCGGCAATGCGCTGGCGTGAGCTGGCGTCGATCTGCCTATGCGAGCGGATATGCACCTCGTCGGCCTCGCGCCGCAGCTCTTTCAGCGCTGCATAGGCACGCACCACCCCAGCCAGCGAATTGCGGTCGGTGATGGCGATCGCCTCCAGCCCCAGTTCTGCGGCGCGGGTCATCAGCTCCTCGGGGTGCGAGGCTCCGGTGAGGAAGGTGAAATTGCTGGTCACGCAGAGCTCGGCATAGCCGGGTGCGGCGATGTCGGCGGGGGTGGTGGTTTGCAGCGGATCTTTCATGCGAATTCCCCCTGCACGAACCAGCCGGGATCTTGTGGTGTATGGAACAGCCACAGCCGCCGCCCCTGCGCGGTGTCCACCTTCCAATAGTCGCGCAGACCCCGCCGCCAGCCGTCATCCTCCAGCCACCATTCCGGCGCGATCCGCTCTGGCCCGGTGGCGCGCTGCGTAGTCAGCGCCATGCGCCGCCAGCGGAAATGCCGCGGCGGGCGCGCGCCCGTGGCCCCGATGGGTTCAGGCGCGAACAGTTGCACCGGGCGCGGGCGCAGCGCCACCCACGGGCCTTGCGCCCGCGACCAGGCGGCCGGTGCGATGAGAAAGCTGCGCTCGGGGATATGGCTGTCGGCGGGCAGGAAGCGCTGGATATTCTCCAGCCCGATCCGGGTGCCGAGACGGGTGATGAGATCCTCCAGCGCGCCATCCTCGGGGCCGCGCATATGGGCAATCTGTTCGGTCGGCAATGGCTCGACCTGCGTCGCCTCCAGCCGCAGCAGGTCAATCCCGTAGCCCGCATCGACCTGCCCGACCCCGCGCTCGAAGAGCGGCAGGATACGCGCCACATCGCGCAAGGGGCGCGCGAGGCGCAGTTCAACCTGTTGGCTTTCCTGATCGACCCGGCGCAGCGTCAGGCACAGCACCCGCGCGCCCATCTCGTTTTCCTTGAGCCGCGCGCAGAGCCGTTCCAGCAGGCGTTTGGCCCCCGCCATCACATCGGCGCTGAGGCCGATGGGATCGGGCAGCGTCATGCGCACCCCGTAATGCGGCGGCTCGGCCAGGGGCGAGACCTGCTCGCCGCGCGCGCCCAGCGCCTGATCGAGCCGCATCAGCACGCCCGGCCCAAGGCGGCGACTGACCGTGCCGCGCGGCAGCGCCATCAGATCGCCGATGCTGCGCACCCCCAGGCGTTGCAGCGCCAGCGCCGCCTTGGCTTCGATGCGCAGCGCCTCGACCGGCAGCGGCTTCAGCGTCTCGGACGCGGCCCCCGGTGGCGCGATCCCTTCGGCGTAATGCGCCAGCGCCCAGGCGGCGCCGCGCGTGTCCGCAACCCCGATGCGCACCGCCAGCCCCGCGCGCGTCAGCCGCTGGCGCATGTCGGCGATCATCGCGCTTTCCTGCCCGCCCCACAGATGCACCGTACCGCTGACATCCAGCACCAGCCCGTCACGCCCGTCCAGGCCGACCCACGGACAATATCGCCCGGCCCAGCGCGCCAGCGCGTGCAGGAAACGGGTGTCGCGCGACAGCTCTGCCGGACGGCTCTGCAAATCGGGACAGAAGGCGCGCGCATCCGAGGCGGGCATGCCGGGCGTCAGCCCCTGCCGCAGCCCCGCCGGGTTCAAACAATAAAGACGCTCGGTATTGCCCTGCCGCAGGGTCAGCGCAAAAGGGCCATCAACCGGCTGCGCCCGCAACACCCGGTCGCTCGCCAGCCTCGGAAACCACAATGACACGATGCGTCTCGGCATCCCAGCGGACATCCCATGCTGCTAATGTTCCCGATTTGTTCTTGGTAATCTCCCACCGCATCAGAGTCGAGTCCGCCGCGTCGAAAACCGGCGCAGTGTACCAGCGGGTTTCGGCCGCATTGCTGCCCACCCCCTCGGGCATCAGGCACAGGCCCGTGCTGCGCCCGGTCTCGGCGGCCAGTTGCAACCGCCGCCCCGGTGTCAGCCCCAGCGGCTGGGTCAGTTCCATCACCACCAGCGTCACCGCCCCTGCGCGTAGCGCCTCTTCGGCGACGGCCAGCGTCTCGGCCTCGTCGCGGGTTCTGGCAATCAGCAGGCGCTGCGGATCAAGGTATTCCGCCGCCCCCACCGGGTTCAGTTGCCGCCCCTGCCAGCCCTGCATCACCCAGAGCACAACCCCGCCCAGCCGCCCGGCCAGCGCCAGCGCAAAGCCGATGGCCCCCGGTCCTTGAACCTCGTGGGTGCGGCCCCGGCGCGGCGGAAACTGGTCTGTCAGTCTGGCTGTCATGCGCCCTCCGGGTTCGGCAGATCATCGCGGCGATTTTCGCATCATTGCCCGGCAGAGGGCAAGAGGCGGCGGGTTGTCCATGGGGCTATATCCGCGCACCGCCCGCAACGTGTCGAGGAAACGGGAGGGTGCCAGCATGAGCGAAAAACATGAATCACGGGTTTTCGTGACGTGCGCCCAACATGCGCAGGCCCGACCGAACGGCTCCGTGGCGTGGCGGCAGGCCGTACAGCCGCCGGAATGCGGAAAAACCGCGCAATTATCGTCAACAGATGTCGAAAAATCGTATGCGCCCCCGCCCTTTCGCGGGAAGATGGCACACGCCCCCCGGCCCGACGGGCACGGCCAACAAGGAGAATACCCCATGTCAGACGGAGTGAAGGTCGTGCGTGACGGCCATGTGCTGGAGATCACGCTGGACCGCCCAAAGGTGAACGCCATCGACGTCCCCACAAGTCAGGCGCTGGCGGCGGCGTTCCAGCAACTGCACGAGGACAAGGACCTGCGCTGCGCGATCCTGACCGGGGGCGGTGACAAGATTTTCTCGGCGGGCTGGGACCTCAAGGCGTTGAACGCGGGCGAGATGCAGCTCGATAACTGGTGGGAGACCGACGATTACGGGTTCGGCGGCTTTACCGGGCTGACGGAAAACTGGGCGCTCAACAAACCGGTGATCGCGGCCATCAACGGGCTGGCCATCGGCGGCGGCTTCGAAATGGCGCTGGGGTGTGACCTGCTGATCGCGGCTGATCACGTGGAGTTCGGCCTGCCGGAAATGCCGCTGGGGATCGTGCCGGATGCCGGCGCCCTGCAACGCCTGCCGCGCCGCATTCCGCACAATATCGCGATGGAGATGTTCCTGCTGGGCCGCCGGATGAGCGCCGAAGAGGCAGCGCATTACGGCCTTGTAAACAAGGTGGTTCCGCGTGCGCAACTGATGGATGCGGCGCGCGAATGGGCGGCCTCTATTGCCTGGTCGGCGCCGCTGGCGATGCAGAGCGTCAAAGAGGTGGAGCGTGAGATCGAATGCGTGCCCCTGCAGGAGGCCTTTGCCAGGATGCGCGGCGGCGGTTTGCCGACCTATCGCAAGATGCTGAAATCCGCCGATGCCGCCGAAGGGGTGGCCGCCTTTGTCGAGAAGCGCGAACCGAAGTTCCGGGGGGAATGATGGGCTATCGCGATCCACAGAGCGTGCGCCGTGTCACCAGCATCGGGGCGGGCCCGATCGGCGGTGGCTGGGCGGCACATTTCCTGGCGCGCGGCTATGACGTATGCGCATACATCCATACCGAGGCGGAGCGCGCCGCATTGCTGCAGGTGATTGAGACCGCGTGGACCAGCCTGACCGCGCTGGGGCTGGCAGAGGGCGCATCTCTGGACCGGCTGAGCATCACAACGGACCTGAAAGAAGCCGTTCAGGACGCTGATTTCATTCAGGAAAGCGCGCCTGAGAGATTGGACATCAAGCAGGCGCTCTATGCTGAACTGGGCCGCATCCTGCCCCCTGATGTGGTCATCTGTTCGTCCACCTCGGGCATGACCATGACCGAGATTCAGGCCGATTGCCCAACGCCAGAGCGCACGGTGATCGGGCATCCGTTCAACCCGCCCTACCTGCTGCCGCTGGTCGAGATCGTCGGCGGCAAGCGGACCGACCCCGCCGCCGTGGCCTGGGCTGCGGCGTTCTACGAGGTGGCGGGCAAGGCGCCACTGGTGATGAAAAAGGAAATACCCGGTTTCGTCGCCACGCGGCTGCAAGAGGCGCTGTGGCGCGAGGCGCTGCACATGGTTGCCAATGGCGAAGCGACACCGCAAGACATTGATACTGCATTGATAAATGGCCCTGCCCCGCGCATGGCCGTGCAAGGGCAATGCATGGCGTTTCACGTCGCCTGCGGTGAGGGCGGCATGGCCACCAACCTTGACCAGTTCGGCCCGGCTCTGAAATGGCCCTGGACCCGGCTGGAGGCACCGGAACTGACGCGGGAGTTGCGCGACCGGATGGTGGACGGCTGCAATGCCATCGCCGGGGATCGCCATTTCACCGAGATGGCCGCCGAGCGGGACGCCAAGATCGTGGCGGTGCTGAAGGCGCTGCGGGACTGAGCGCGCGAATCGGCGTCAAGGCATTGATTAACGGTCACAAAACGCGTTCGGCATTGCGTCGGCAACACATCGGTATTGCGTCGGTATCAATGCGCAGAATTGCCCGGTTAACGCCGCGCACGCGCCGCGCCATGCGGGCGCAGGGTTTCGAGGTAGCGCGCAAGCGTGCCGGGCCATGCGGGCATGTCGTTTTGTTCGGGCCAGCCCTGCCGGTAGTCGCTGGGTCGGCTGCCAAAGCAGTTGCGGAACGCATAGGCGAAATGTGACAGCGAGTTGAAGCCCGAGGCGGCGGCGACCTCGCGCACACCCAGATCGGTCGAGATCAGCAGGACGCGCGCATGTTGCAGCCGCATGAGCCTGCCGAACTGGACCGCGCTGCAACCCATCGAGCGATTGAACTGCCGCTCCAACTGGCGCTGCGACAGACCCACCCGCTGCGCGATCTGCGGCACGCTGAGCGGCTCGTCCATATGGGCGTCCATCAGCTTGATCGCGGCGCGCACCGGGGGTGGCAAACCCTCCAGCCCCCGACCCAATGGGCGGCGTTGCGGATCGGTCCCCTCCCGGACCGTGTGATGCATGAGGTTGTCGGAAATCTCGGTGATCAGCGCATCGCCGTGGTCGCGCTTTATCAGTTCCAGCATCAGGTCGATCCCGCCGGTCGATCCGGCGCAGGTCATGATGCGCCCGTCGATGGTAAAGAGCTGTTCGGCCCCCTCCACCTCTGGGTAGTTCTCTAAAAGCCCCGCGAGATAGGACCAGTGCGCCGTCGCCTTGCGCCCCGACAGCAGCCCCGCGCGGGCAAAAATATAGGGCGCCATCTCGACCGCGCAGAGCCGCGCGCCCGCCCGTTCCTGACGCCGCAGCCATGATTCCAGACGCGGATTATCGTGATGTTCGGCCCCCCAACTGCCGACAACCAGCACCAGATCGTCGCGCGCCAATTTATCCGGCAGGTCGGTGCAGGCGACGGGCATGCCATTGCTTGCGGTGACCGTCGCCCCGCCGACCGAGCAATGCTCGACCGTGTAGAGCGGATGGCGCGACAGGTAGTTCGCGATGCGCGCGGGCTCCAGCAGGCTGATGAGGCTCATCATGTTGAATCGCGGCACAAGGACACAGACGATTCGCCCGCTCTGCTGCGTCTGTTTGATCTCGGTAAGCATGCTTCATTCTCGGAACAGCTGCGGGGGAGGAGATGTGAATATTCGACATCTATAGCCAAAACTCGTCGTAATTTCTACATTTTCTGCGGCGTCCGGTCGCACACTGGATGCGAAGAGGAGACCCGCATGAAGTTCGAAACCATCGTCACCTGTGCTGTCACGGGCGCCGGGGATACCACCGGCAAAAGCCCGCATGTCCCGGTCACGCCACGACAGATCGCCGATGCCGCCATCGAGGCAGCACAGGCCGGCGCGGCCATCGCCCACCTGCATGTGCGCGATCCCGAGACCGGCCAGGGCTCGCGCGATGTGGCGCTATTCAAGGAGGCGGTCGATCTGGTCCGTGCCAGCGACACCGACGTGGTGATCAACCTGACTGCCGGGATGGGCGGCGACTGGGCGCCCAGCCCCGACGACCCGGCGATGCCCGGCCCCGGCACCGACATGATCGGCCCCGATGAGCGGCTGGCGCATGTGCGTGAATGCATGCCCGAGATCTGTTCGCTGGATTGTGGTACGCTGAACTTCTCGGACACCGACAGCATCTACATCTCGACCCCGCCGACGCTGCGCCGGATGGCCAAACTCGTGCAGGAATGGGGCGTGAAGCCGGAACTGGAAGTGTTCGAGCTGGGCCATATCCGGTTTGCCCGCGCGATGGTCGAGGAGGGATTGATCGACGCGCCGCCGATGTTCCAGCTCTGCCTTGGCATTCCTTGGGGTGCCGATCAGACGGTCGAGACGATGGCGGCGATGAAGGCACAACTGCCGCCGGGCGCAAGCTGGGCCAGTTTCGGCATCGGCCGGATGCAAATGGCGATGGCGGCGGCGTCGGTGGCGCTGGGTGGCAATGTGCGCGTCGGGCTGGAGGACAACATCTATCTGGAGCGCGGCGTGCTGGCCACGAATGGCCAGTTGGTGACTCGCGCGGTCGAGATCATCGAGCGCATGGGCGGTCGCGTCCTTTCACCACAGGAAGCACGTAACAGACTGAACCTGCGAGGGGCAGACAAATGAGAGAAGCCGCGTCAGATGCCAAATCAGGAGGGCTGACGCTCAGTGGGCTGACCAAACACTTTGGCAGCTTTACCGCAGTGGACAACGTCGATCTGGACATCCAGCGCGGCGAGTTCCTGACGCTGCTTGGCCCGTCGGGATCGGGCAAGACCACGCTCTTGATGATGATCGCGGGGTTTCTGGACATCACGGCGGGCGATATCCTGCTGGACGGCAGGTCGATCCGCGATGTCCCGGCGGAGCGGCGCAATTTCGGCATGGTGTTCCAGGGCTATGCGCTCTTTCCGCATATGACCGTGCGCGACAATATCGGCTATGCGCTGGACGTGCGCAAACGCCCCCGCGCCGAGATCGCAGCGCGGGTGGACGAGATGCTCGACCTGGTGCAGCTGACGGAATTCGGCCATCGCAAGCCCGGCCAGTTGTCGGGCGGGCAGCAACAGCGCGTGGCGCTGGCGCGCGCGCTGGCCTTTGCGCCGCCGGTGCTGCTGCTGGACGAGCCGCTGGGCGCGCTGGACAAGAAGCTGCGCATCGAGGTGCAGGACCAGTTGAAGGATATTCACCGGCGCGTCGGCACCACCTTTGTCTATGTCACACACGATCAGGAAGAGGCACTTTCGATGTCCGACCGGATCGTGATCATGCAACAGGGCCGGATCGAGCAACTGGGCACGCCCAACGAGCTTTACGAGCATCCGCGCACGCGATTTGCTGCCGGGTTCCTTGGCAAGAGCAACTTTCTGACGATGCCGGACGGCACCTATGCGCTGCGCCCCGAGAAGATCGACATCGCGCCCGGCGGGCAGATGAACGGGACAGCACGGCTGACCGGCACGATCCGGGGCATCACCTATTTCGGCGCGGTGCAGAAACTCATGGTCGCGGTCGAGGGCCGCGACGATATCGAGGTGGACGTGGACAGCTGGCGCAATCCGCACGCGCTGCGCGAGGGCCAGCCGGTCGATCTGGGCTGGAGCGATACGGCCGCCGTCAGGCTGGAAGATACCTGAAGAAATGACCCGGGCGGGCAAAATGCGCGCCCCACGATAAGGGCAGAAAACGGCCCATAACCAACAAGGAGAGACCGACATGCAAGAAAAGCAATTCATGAAGGAGACGCTGATCGAGAGCGCCCATGCCTACAAGGCCGGCCGAATGGACCGTCGCAGCTTTCTGGCGCTGTGCGGCATGGCCGGGGTCGCGACCGCGTCCGTCATCGCAGGCGACGCCAAGGCGGCCGCCGATCACGTGGTGATGTGGAACTGGGGCGGCCAGTCGGTGGAATGCCACGGATCGGCCATCGGTGATGCCTTTACCAAAGCGACCGGGCTGGGCGTCAAGTATGACACTTCCGGCCCGCTGGAAGGCAAGCTGCGCGAGATGGTCGACAGCGGCAACGTGACGGCGGATGTGGCTGACGGGGACCTCTTCAACGCGGTCTCGCTTGGCCCCACAGGGCATCTGGAGCCCATCGACTACAGCATCGTCAGCAAGGAAAAGACGCTGCCGAATTACGCGCTGGAATACGGGGTGTCGATCATCCTTTACGGCTATGCCTTCGTCTATGACACCGAAGTTTACGGGGACAATCCGCCGAAGGACTGGAAGGATTTCTTTGACACTACCGGTTTTCCGGGCACCCGCGCGCTCTACAAATGGGCCAACGGGTCACTTGAGGCTGCACTGATGGCCGACGGGGTGCCGGGCGATGCGCTCTATCCGCTGGACATGGAGCGGGCGCTGAACAAGGTCAAATCCATCAAGGATGACAGCATCTACTGGGGCTCGGGGTCGGAAGTGCATTCGATGTGCGTCAATGGCGAAGCGTCCATGGCGATCATCTGGCAGAACCGGGGCCGGAATATCGAGACGGACACCGAAGGCCGCTACAAGCTGGTGAACAACCAGGCGATGGCCATGCCCGGTGCCTATATCGTGCCCAAGGGCAACCCGGCGGGCCGTGATGCGGTTATGAAATTCATCGCCACGGCACAGGAAGTACCGGCCCAGCTGGCGCTGCTGGATTGCCTGGGGATGACACCGTCGAACCCGGCGGCCTTTGGCGAGATCCCCGAAGACCAGCAGCCCTATGCGATCACGTCGGCGATGAATATCGACAAGATCGTCTACAACGATCCGGTCTGGTGGGGCGAGAATGGCAGCGAGGCGGTCAACGCCTTCCTCGACGCGATCAGCTGATCCGATCCTCTCTGGCAGGCGGCCCCTTTCTCCCTGGGTTGCCCGCTCACTGACCGAAGGCCATGCCGGCCTTCGGCGCTTTCCTCAATTATCGGTCGATGACATGCGGGTACTTGGCAGACATATCAGCCCTGGCTGGCTTCTGGTGGCACCATTGCTGCTGGTGGTGCTGGCGTTTTATGCCGGGCCACTGGCCAATATCCTTTGGCTCAGCGTGACCGATCCCGAACCGGGAATTGGCAACTATCAGAAACTCTATCAGACCGACGCGCTGGGGCGTATCCTGTGGACCACGTTCCGCATCTGCCTGATCACCACGTTTTTCAGCGTCGCGCTGGGATATTCGGTGGCCTACGCGATGGTTCATGCCCACGCGCGCAACCAGCATGTCATGCTGACCTTCCTGCTGGTCAGCTTCTGGATTTCGGTGCTGGTGCGCACCTTTGCGTGGCTGATGCTGCTGGGGCGCAACGGGCTGGTGAACGAGTCGATGGAGGCCATTGGCCTGATTTCCGAACCGGTCCGCTTCATGCGCAACGAGCTGGGCGTGCTGATCGGCATGGTGCATTACATGGTGCCCTACGCGGTGCTGCCACTCTTGGCGAACATGCAGACGCTGGACACCCGCGTGATGGCCGCGTCGCGCAATCTGGGGGCCACCGGCACGCAGACATTCTGGCGGATCTATCTGCCGCTGACCGCGCCGGGGCTGATTGCCGCGTCGTTGCTGGTCTTTATTCTCAGCCTCGGTTTCTACGTGACGCCCGCGATCCTGGGCGGCGGCAAGGTGTTGATGGTGGCCGAATATATCTCGGTGCAGCTGCTGGTCACGCTCAACTGGGGCACGGCGGCGATGCTGGGCACTTTGATGCTGTTCTCGGTGCTCGCACTCTTGTGGCTCATGTCGCGCTTCATGCAGTTGAGCGCGGCCTTTGGCGGCGGGGCGACACGATGAAACCGGGGCTTTTTGCACGACTGAACCGGGTAGGCGCGTGGATGGCGCTGCTGTTCCTGGTGCTGCCTGCGCTGATCGCGATCCCGGTGTCACTGACGCCCAAGCGGTTCTTGTCGATGCCCAAGGGCGACTATTCATGGCGGCATTTCGAGTTTCTGTTTTCCAGCCCCGAATGGCTGTCGAGCTTTGCCCAGAGCGGCATCATCGCGGTCAGCACTGCCGTACTGGCCACCGCGCTGGGCACGCTGGCGGCGATCGGCCTGTGGCGTGTCACATCGAAATACAGCGAAATGGTGCGCGCCTTCCTGCTGTTGCCGCTGATCATCCCGCAGATCATTTCGGCGATGGCGTTCTACCGGCTGCTGATCCCGCTGGGCCTGCTGGACACATATGCGGGCCTCATTCTGGCGCACACGGTTCTGGCGGCGCCGCTGGTGCTGATCACCGTCAGCGCGAGCCTGGCCAATTTCGACCCCAAGCTGGAACAGGCCAGCCGTAATCTGGGCGCACCGGCCTGGACCACCATGCGGCGGGTGATCCTGCCGTCGATCCGGCCCGGCGTGTTCGCGGGGGCGCTGTTTGCGTTCATCCTCAGCTGGGACGAGATCGTGGTCACGCTCTTCATCTCGAAATTCAACGTCTACACCCTGCCCCGCCGGATGTGGAACGGCATCCGCGAAAACACCGACCCGACTGTGGCGGCAGCGGCCGTGGTGTTGATTGCCGTGACACTGGGCGCGTTTGCCGTGTCGGCCATCGTGTCGCGCCAGCGTGCGCAAACTGCTTTGAAAGAGGACTAAGCCGATGAATATTCTGGTCAGCCACGAGAACGAACTGCTGCTGAACACCGTGCGCGCCTTCATGGACGCCGAGATGTATCCGCATGAGCAGATGGTCGACAAGACCGGCGAGGTCCCCGAGGACCTGGGCCGCCAGATCGCGGCGCGCGCGCAGGAGCTGGGCCTGTATGCCTGCAACCTGCCCGAGGAAGTGGGCGGCGGCGGGCTGGGCCTGAGCGCGATGCATCTGATCGAGCGCGAATATGGCAAGACCAGCCATGCGTTGCACAGCTGGGCCGCGCGCCCGACCGAGTTGTTGCTGGCCTGCGAGGGCGATCAGCGCGAACAATACCTGCTGCCCGCGGTGCGTGGCGAAAAGCGCGAGCTTTTCGGGCTGACCGAGCCGGAGGCCGGATCGGACGTGATGGGGATGAAGACCAACGCCCGGCGCGACGGTGACGACTGGATTCTGAACGGGACGAAACATTTCATCTCTGGCCCCTGCATGCCGGATTTCGCCATCGTCTTTGCCGCCACGGGCGTGGATGAGGGGCCGCGCGGCAGCCGCAAGCGGGTGACGGCGTTCCTCGTCGATATCGGCACACCCGGGTTCGAATGTCGCGAGGGCAATCGCTGTGTCAGCTACCGGGGCTACCGCAATTACCAGCTTACATTCGACGATGTGCGGCTAGGCCCCGGCCAGGTGCTGGGCCAGGAGGGGCACGGGCTGGAACTGGCGGGGCAATGGCTGGGCATGGGACGTATCTGGGTCGGCGCGTGCTGTTGCGGCAAGGCCGAGCGCATCTTGGGGCTGGCAACCGACTGGGCCGCGAGCCGCCGCCAGTTCGGCCAGCCCATCGGGCGGTTTCAGGCCACCGGTTTCCGGCTGGCGGATGGGGCGATGGGGTTGCGGGCGGCCGATCTGATGGTTGCCGATGCGGTGGCGCGCGCCGAGCGCGGCGCGATGGAGGATGCCGATGCGGCGATGGTCAAGGTCTACTGTTCGGAGATGCTGAACCGGATCGCCGATGACACGGTGCAGATTTACGGCGGCATGGGCCTGATGGAGGAATTGCCCATCGAGCGGCTGTGGCGCGACAGCCGGCTGGAACGGATCTGGGACGGCACGTCGGAGATCCAGCGCCATATCATCACCCGCTCGATCCTGCGCCCGCTGGGGGCCTGAGCGGCATGACGGCTGTAATGACGCAGGCCAAGCGCCAGAATTTCGAGCGGCTGCTGAACCCGCGTCACATCGCCTTTGTCGGCGGGGCGGATGCGGCGGTGGGCATCGGCGAGGCGCGGCGTGCCGGTTACGGCGGGCAGATGTGGGTGGTGAACCCGCGCCGTGCGCAGATCGCGGGGCTGCCCTGCCTGCCGGACATCGTCGCCCTGCCCGAACCGCCCGATGCGGTGTTCCTGGCCATCCCGGCCGCGCTGGTGCCGGGGGCCGTAGCGGAACTGGCGGCGATGGGTGCGGGCGGGATCGTCTGCTATTCTGCCGGATTTGCCGAGGCACATGCGGAGGGCCGCGCGCTGGAGGAGGCGCTGAAGGCGGCGCTGGGGGACATGGTGTTGATCGGACCCAACTGTTACGGGCTGATCAACTACATCGGCAAGTCGGCACTCTGGCCCTTTGCCCATGGCGGCACCTGCCCCGGCTACGGCGCGGCGATCATTACCCAATCGGGCATGTTTTCGTCCGACATCACCATGAGCCAGCGGTCCCTGCCACTGGCCTATATGGCATCGGCTGGCAATCAGACCGATCTGGGTATCGCCGAATTCATCGACCTGCTGTGCGAGCGGCCCGAAGTGCGCGCCATCGGGGTGCATATCGAGGGGTTGCGCGACATCCCAGCCTTCGAGCGCGCGGCGTTGAAAGCAGCCCGCGCGGGCACGCCCATCGTGGCGCTGAAAACCGGCAGTTCCGCCATCGGAGAGCGCCTGACGCTGAGCCACACGGGCTCGCTTGCGGGGTCGAACGCGCTTTATCTTGCGCTGTTCGAGCGCGCGGGCGTGATCAGTGTCACCAACCCGTCGCAATTTCTGGAAACGCTGAAATTCCTGTGCATCGCGGGCGCGCCCGAAGGCCGGGAGGTGCTGGGCTTTACCTGTTCGGGAGGCGGGGCGACGATGCTGGCGGATCACGGCGAGAGGATCGGCTTGCAGTTCGCGGCGCCGGACGCCGCGGCACTGGCCGCGCTGACGCCGCTCTTGCCGCCCATCGCCACGGTTTCGAACCCGCTGGATTACACCACGCCGATCTGGGGACAGCCCGAACATACAGCCCCCGTGTTCGAGGCCGCCGCCGCGCATATCCCGGCGCAGGCGGCGGTGCTGGTGCAGGACTATCCCGCCGCCGGTCTGGACGAGAGCCGGCAGCTTTACCTCAATGACGGGCTGGCCTTTGCCGAGGCCGCACGGCAGGCGGGCCTGCCCGCCGCGATCTGTGCGACGATCCCCGAGAATATCGGGCGCGAGGTGCGCGACCTTTACGTGGCGCGCGGTGTCGCCCCGATGCAGGGGGTGCACGAGACTCTGAACGCGATCCGTGGTGCCGCATGGTGGCGGGCGCGCCAGCGTGAGATCCTGAGCGCCGCGCCCGCGCCGCTGATCCCCGGCCGGCCCAATGCGGCCCCCCGTCTGCTGAACGAGGCGGAGGGCAAGGCGCGGCTGGCCGCCGCCGGGATCGCCATCCCGCGCGGGCGGGCCTGTAGCGGGGCGCAACTGGCCGAGGCGGCCGCCGATATCGGGTATCCCGTCGTGCTCAAGATGATGGGACCGGCGCTGGCGCATAAATCCGATGCCGGGGCCGTGACGTTGAACATCGCGGATGAAGGAGCGCTGATGCAGGCGGCCAGCGCCATGCGCCACGCCGTCACGCAATTCGCGGCAGACGCCGTCACCGACACGTTTCTGGTCGAGCGGATGGCCACCCCGCCGCTGGCGGAACTGGTGGTCGGCATCCGCCGCGATCCGCAATTCGGGCTGGCGATGACGCTGGGCAGTGGCGGCATATTGGTGGAACTGATCGGCGATACGGTGTCGTTGCTGCTGCCTGCCCGCTCGGCCGAGATCGACGCGGCGCTGGACGGGTTGAAGGTGGCGCGGCTGTTGGACGGGTTTCGCGGCAAGCCTGCGGTGGACCGGCAGGCACTGGTGGCCGCACTCACCGGGCTGGCGGACTATGCGATGGCCCATGCCGCCGAGATCGCCGAGATCGAGATCAACCCATTGTTCGTCTACGAGCGCGAGGTTCTGGCTGTGGATGTCCTGATGCAGGTGGATCCGGCATGAGCGCCGGGCGCATCCCCAATCCCGACCTCGCGGTGGGTGCGGGCAACAAGCAACGCTGGAACCAGCCGGAATATCGCCGCCACGGGTTTCACAACGCGCACCGGCTGTTTCGCCGCGCCTATATGGTGCGGGCGCGACAGAAACTGGTGCTGGAGCCTGGTGAAAACGCTGCACTCGCCGCGCTGCCGCAGGTGGCGACACTGACCGCGCGGAAAGAGTTTTCGGCGCTGGTCTGCGCGCGTGGCAACCAGATCGTGCTGGCTCGCCATGCCGACGATTTCGCCCCCGACCAGCCGCATTCGATGCAATCGGTCAGCAAGCTGATGATGCATCTGATTGCGGGCAGGATGATCGGCGAGGGGTTGCTGGACCCTGCCCGCCCGGTGGAGGCCTATATCCCGGATATCGGCGCGGGCTATCGCGGCGCGCGGGTGCAGGACGTGCTGGACATGAACGTGATCAACGATTTTTCCGAGGATTACGCCGACCCCAACGCCAGTTGTTATACCGAGGAAATTGCGCTGGGCTGGCGGCTGCCGCCCGATGGCGCACCCGAGACGGAGATGGGGGCCTTCGTGCGCTCGATTGGCGGGGCGGACCTAAACACCAGGGCGTCTGTGATCAACTATTGCTCGGCCAACACCGATCTTTTGACGCTGATCTGCGACGGGCTGCGGCCCGGCGGGCTGAATGCGCAGATCGACGCCATTGCAGAGGCGGCAGGGATCGCCGATGCGCTCCATATCAGCCTCAGCCCCGAAGGGCTGCCGGCCTTCTCTGGCGGTGCCTGCATGACGGCCAGCGATCTGGCGCGCTTTGGCCTGCTGTTGGCGCGGATCACCGGGCCCGCCCCCTGCCCCGGCTGGAATCAGTCATTTACCCAAGCCGTGCCGGGCCGCGACGCCAAGACGCTGACGCCGCCGCGTGACCATGTGCGCTATGCCGACCAGATGATGACCAGCGGGCGCTGGATCGGGCATGCGGGCTATGGCGGGCAGTTCCTGATGGTGGATACGGTCTCGGGCCTGTCTTGCGCGTATTTCAGCGTGCTGGAGAACGCGGCGGGGTATTGCGACGATTACATGGCCGAAACCGTTGACTGTCTGGAAGCGGTGTTGACGCGCTTCGCGCTGCAGGGCTAGACGCGGCGAGAGCTGCGCGTCATGAATCGCCCTGACCGCCCCTTGCTTTATACGATGGAAAGGCCCGCCCCGATGGACATCCTGCGCTGTTCCGACCTGATCGACATTCCGTGGAAAAACGGTGGCGGCGTGACCCGCGAGATTGCCACCGCGACGCTTGGCGACCGGATGGCCTGGCGGATCAGCCGGGCGGATGTGGGCCAGGACGGGGCGTTTTCGGATTTCTCGGGCGTGATGCGAATTCTGACCGTGGTCGAGGGCGGTGGCGTCGATCTGGAACATGCGGGCGGTGTTCTGAACGCGCCCCTGTGGGAGCCGGTCCGCTTTGACGGCGGGCTGAGCGTCTATGCAAGGCTGACGGACGGGCCGCTGACCGATCTCAACCTGATGTTCGACCCAGCGATCTGCGCGGGCGAGGTGATCGTGCATCGCGGGCCATCCCGGCCTGCCCTTGCCCCGGTGCAGCCCGGCATGAGGGCGTTTCACGGGCTGGCGGGCGTGCCGGAGATTGATGGTGAGTCACTGGCCCCCGGCGATACCGCATTCGTGGGTGATGCAGGCACCGCGCCGATCCTGCGGGATGGCGACGCGGCGCTGGAAATCCGCATCAGTTATCTGGATCAGAGTGCAGCCATCAAGCTGGCCATCGCGGCGCGGTAGTCGGCCATGATCCGGCCGCGCGCGACATGCCTGCCCTCGCGGACCGCATGACGCCCAGCTGACCACAGATCGGTCACGACATTGTCGCTGGCGGCAAAGGCCAGCCCGTCGAGCAACTGATCGGCGCGCAAGGCACAGAGCGCGGGATCGTTGCTGTCGATGGCCACCAGATCGGCAAGCTGGCCCACGGCAATCTCGCCGGTGCCCCGGCCCAGCGCCTGAGCCCCGCCGCGCGCGGCCCCCGTGTAGAGCGTTTCGCCCACCGACCCTTCGCCTACGACCATCACGTTGCGGGCGAGGTCGCGCAGGCGCTGCGAATATTCCAGCGTGCGCAATTCTTCGGTCAGGGAGATCCGCACGTTGGAATCTGATCCCAGCCCGAACCGGCCCCCGGCCGTCAGGTAGGTGGGGCCGTTGAACGGTCCGTCGCCCAGATTGGCCTCGGTGATCGGGCAAAGCCCTGCGACAGCGCCGGATTTCGCCATGTCCAGCGTCTCGGCCTCGGTCATGTGGGTGGCGTGGATCAGGCACCAATCGGCATTCACCGGGGCGTTGTCCAGCAGCCACTCGACCGGGCGTGCGCCCAGCCATGCCTGTATATCGGTGACTTCCTTGGGTTGCTCGGAGATATGGATATGGATCGGCCCGTCATCATGCGCCGCCAGTGCCGCGCGCAGATCATCGGGCGATGTGGCACGCAGCGAATGCGGCGCGATGCCGACGCGGCAATCGGAGGGCAGCTCTTTCACCGCCGCGCGGGCGCGGGCCACCAGATCGGCGTAGCGTTCGACCGAGTTGCCGAACCGGGCCTGCCCTGACTGAAGCGGCGCCTGCCCTGCCCCGCCATAGGTATAGAGAACCGGCAGATGCGTCAGGCCGATCTGGGTCCGGGCGGCGGCGGCGGCGATGCGCGCAGACAGCTCTCCCAGATCGTCATAGGGTGTGCCGCCGGGCTGGTGGTGCAGGTAGTGGAATTCGCCGACGCTGGCATATCCGGCCTCCTGCATTTCCAGAAACACCAGCGCGGCAATCGCCTCGATCTGCTCAGGCGTCAGCGTTCCGGTAAAACGATACATCAGGTCGCGCCATGTCCAGAAGCTGTCTTTGCCGGCCATGCGGAATTCGGTCATGCCGGCCATCGCGCGCTGAAAGCTGTGGCTGTGCAGGTTGGCCAGCGCGGGCAGCAGTGTATCCACGACCGTATCGCCCGGCTGTGGGGTTGCCCCGGTGTCGATGCCGGTCAGACGCCCTGCTTCATGGGTCAGGCGGACATTGTCGGCCCATCCCGACGACAGAAATGCACGCTTTGCAAAGATCATATTTTCGGTCCCTCGCGTTTATGTATAGACATATCTCACATTAAATCGTACAAGAAAAGAGAAATCGACATAGCCGGAGACTCGCAATGACTGACAACAGCCAGATTCTGACCGATCTGTCCGTGGCGACACTGGCCGTGTCGGACACGCCATATGGCCTGATCGAGGATGCCGCCATCGCGATCACGGATGGCATGATCGCATGGGTCGGTCCCAAGGCCAAGCTGCCGCAGGACCACACCGCGCTGGCGCAGACATCGCTGGGCGGGCGGCTGGTGACGCCGGGCCTGATTGATTGCCACACTCATATCGTGCATGGCGGCGACCGCGCCGTGGAGTTCGAGATGCGCCTGAACGGTGCCAGCTACGAAGAGGTGGCGCGCGCCGGTGGCGGGATCGTATCGACCGTGACAGCCACGCGTGCCGCCAGTGAGGAGGCGCTGATTGCCAGCGCCCTGCCCCGAGTCGATGCGATACTGGCCGAGGGCGCTTGCGTGCTTGAGATCAAATCGGGCTACGGGCTGGACCTTGAGACCGAGCTGCGGATGCTGCGCGCCGCGCGTGCAATAGCACAGCACCGGCCGGTGCGGATCACCACCAGTTTCCTGGGCGCACATGCGGTGCCTGCCGAATTCAGCGGCGATGCAGATGCCTATATCGACGACATTTGCATCCCCGCCCTGCGCGCTGCCCATGCCGAAGGGTTGGTGGACGCGGTTGACGGGTTCTGTGAGGGCATCGCCTTCCAGCCGGCGCAGATCGCGCGGGTCTTTGACGTGGCGGCAGAGCTGGGCCTGCCGGTGAAACTGCATGCAGAGCAACTGTCCAACCTGGGCGGCGCAAAACTGGCGGCCAGCTATGGCGCGATGTCGGCGGATCATATCGAATATCTCGACGAGGATGGCGTGGCCGCGATGGCCGAGGCCGGCACCGTTGGCGTGGTGCTGCCCGGTGCGTTCTACACCCTACGCGAAACGCAGATGCCGCCCATTGCCGCGCTGCGCAAACACGGCGTGCCGATGGCGCTGGCCACCGACTGCAACCCCGGATCGTCGCCGATGACCTCGCTCTTGCTGACCATGAACATGGCCTGCACCCTGTTCCGCATGACACCCGAAGAGGCGCTGGCGGGCGTCACGCGCCACGCTGCCGCGGCCCTGAGGCTGGACGATTGCGGGCGCGTCGCCCCCGGCCTGCGCGCCGATCTGGCGGTGTGGGACGTGGCGCACCCAGCCGAACTGGCGTACCGTATCGGCTATAACCCCCTTCACTCCCGCATTTTCGGAGGCAAATCGTGACGATCCTGACCCTCACCCCCGGTGCAGTGACGCTGGCCGATCTTGCAAATATCTATTGGAACGAAGCGTCTGTGCGACTTGATCCGTCGTGCCACGCCGCGATCGAACTGGCGCATGACCGCATCGCGCAGGCCGTCGCAGGCACCGATGCGGTTTACGGTGTGAATACCGGGTTCGGCAAACTGGCCAGCGTCAAGATCGCTTCGGAAGATACCGCCGCGTTGCAACGCAACCTGATCCTGTCGCATTGCTGCGGCGTAGGCCCCGCGATCCCGCGCCGCCACGCGCGGCTGCTGATGGCGCTGAAACTGCTCAGCCTCGGGCGCGGCGCCTCGGGTGTGCGGCTGGAGCTGGTGCATCTGCTGGAAGGGATGCTGGCCAAGGGCGTGACGCCCGTCATCCCGGCGCAGGGGTCGGTCGGGGCGTCGGGTGATCTGGCACCGCTGGCCCATATGGCCGCCGTGATGATGGGCCATGCCGAGGCCGAATTCGGTGGAAAAGTGATGCCGGGTGCCGATGCACTGGCAGCGGCGGGCCTGACGCCGGTGGCGCTTGGCCCCAAGGAAGGGCTGGCCCTGATCAACGGCACGCAATTCTCGACCGCTTTCGCGTTGGCCGGGCTCTTTGGCGCATGGCGCGCGGCGCATTCGGCGCTGATCACATCGGCGCTGAGCACTGACGCGATCATGGGTTCCACCGCACCCTTGCAGCCCGAGATCCACGCCTTGCGCGGCCATGCGGGCCAGATCGAGGCCGGGGCAACGATGCGCGCGCTGCTGGACGGCTCTGAAATCCGCGAAAGCCACGTGGTGGATGACGCCCGCGTGCAGGACCCCTATTGCATCCGCTGCCAGCCGCAGGTGACGGGTGCTGCGATGGACGTGCTGCGCATGGCCGCCCGCACGCTGGAAGTGGAGGCGAACGCCGCCACTGACAACCCGCTGGTGCTGGTGGGGGCCGACCTGATCGTTTCGGGGGGCAATTTCCACGCCGAGCCGGTGGGCTTTGCCGCCGACATGATCGCGCTGGCGATCGCCGAAATCGGCGCGATTGCGCAGCGGCGCGTGGCGTTGATTGTCGATCCGGTGCTCAGCTTCAACCTGCCGCCGTTCCTGACGCCCAATCCGGGCCTGAACAGCGGTTATATGATCGCGGAAGTGACCACCGCCGCATTGATGAGCGAGAACAAGCATCTGGCCAACCCTTGCGTCACCGACAGCACGCCGACATCCGCCAACCAGGAGGACCATGTCAGCATGGCCGCACATGGCGCGCGGCGTCTGGGGCAGATGGTCGAGAACCTGGAGCGCATCCTCGGGGTGGAGCTGCTCTGCGCCGCGCAGGGCATCGAGTTTCGCGCGCCGCTGAAAACCAGCGAGACACTGCAGCGCGTCGTGGCGCGTGTGCGCGAGGATGTCGCGACCCTGGGCGAAGATCGCTATCTGGCGCCCGATCTGGAGCGCGCCGCCACCATCGTCGCCAGCGGGGCCATCGTGGCTGCCGCCGGGATCACAATGCCGGAGATTTCTGCATGAACGCGATTGAAGTGAACCAGGGCGACAGCCCGATTGTTCTGGGCCTGCCGCATACCGGAACCCATATTCCCGATGTGGTCTCCGCCAAGCTGAATGCACGTGGCAAGGGGCTGGATGATACCGACTGGCATATCCACGAGCTCTACGACGGGCTGCTGGAAGGTGCGACGACCGTACGCGCCATGTTCCACCGCTATGTCATCGATGCCAATCGCGACCCGTCGGGCGCGTCGCTCTATCCCGGACAGAACACTACCGGGCTGGTGCCGCTGACCGATTTCGACGGCAATGACATCTGGGACAGGCCGCCCAGCGACAGCGAAATCGAAGAACGCCGCCTGACCTTCCACGCGCCGTACCATGCGGCGCTTGAGGCTGAACTGGCGCGGGTGCGCGACATTCACGGCGTGGCGATCTTGTACGATTGCCACTCGATCAGGTCGGTTATCCCCTATCTTTTCGAAGGCACCTTACCGGATTTCAACATTGGCACCAATCTGGGCACAACCTGCGATCCGGCCATCGAAAGCGCCGTGGCCGAGATATGTGCCGGGGCGGAGGGCTACAGCTCGGTGATCAACGGGCGGTTCAAAGGCGGCTGGACCACCCGCCACTATGGCCAGCCCGGCAGCGGCATCCACGCGATCCAGATGGAACTGGCGCAATCAACCTACCTCACGGATGAGGCGGCCCCCTGGGAATATGACGCCGCCAAGGCCGCGCGGCTGCGCCCGATCCTGAAGCAGATCCTGACAAAACTGGCCGACATGGCCCCTACCCTTGGAGGCAACACATGAGCGATCCCCGCAAGAACACCCGTGACATCTATCCCGCAACCGGAAGCGAGATCACGGCCAAGAGTTGGCTGACCGAGGCGCCGATGCGGATGCTGATGAACAACCTGCACCCTGACGTGGCCGAGAACCCGCATGAGCTGGTGGTTTATGGCGGCATCGGGCGGGCGGCACGCACCTGGAACGACTTTGACAAGATCGTGGCCAGCCTGAAAGACCTCGAAGAGGACCAGACGCTGCTGGTGCAGTCGGGCAAGCCCGTGGGCGTATTCCAGACCCACAAGGACGCACCGCGCGTGCTGATCGCCAACTCCAACCTCGTGCCGCATTGGGCGAACTGGGACCATTTCAACGAGCTCGATAAAAAGGGTCTGGCGATGTACGGTCAGATGACGGCCGGATCGTGGATTTACATTGGTTCCCAAGGCATTGTGCAGGGAACTTACGAGACATTCGTCGAGGCGGGCCGCCAGCATTACGGTGGCGATCTGACCGGCAAATGGATCCTCACGGGCGGTCTGGGCGGCATGGGCGGCGCGCAGCCGCTGGCCGCCGTGATGGCCGGTGCGTGCTGTCTGGCGGTTGAATGCAACCCTGACAGCATCGACTTCCGTTTGCGCACGAAATACGTCGACGAAAAGACCGAAAGCCTTGATGAAGCACTGGAAATGATCGACCGCTGGACCAAGGCCGGTGAGGCAAAGTCAGTCGCTTTGCTGGGCAATGCCGCCGATGTGTTCCCCGAACTGGTCAAGCGCGGCGTGCGCCCCGATATCGTCACGGACCAGACCAGCGCACATGACCCGATCAACGGCTACCTGCCGCAGGGCTGGACGATGGCGGAATGGCGCGGCAAGCGCGAAAGCGACCCCAAGGCCGTGGAAAAGGCCGCCCGCGCCAGCATGAAGGTGCAGGTCAAGGCGATGGTGGATTTCCACGCCGCTGGCATCCCCACGGTCGATTATGGCAACAATATCCGTCAGATGGCGCTGGAAGAAGGGCTGGAAAACGCCTTTGATTTCCCCGGTTTCGTACCCGCCTACATTCGCCCGCTGTTCTGCCGGGGCATCGGCCCGTTCCGCTGGGCCGCCCTGTCGGGCGATCCAGAGGATATCTACAAGACCGACGCCAAGGTGAAGGAAATCCTGTCCGAGGACAACCACCTGCACAACTGGCTGGACATGGCACGCGAGCGCATTGCGTTTCAGGGCCTGCCCGCGCGGATCTGCTGGGTCGGTCTGGGCGTGCGTCACAAGCTGGGGCTGGCCTTCAACGAGATGGTGCGCACCGGCGAGCTGAGCGCACCGATCGTGATTGGCCGCGACCATCTGGACAGCGGCTCGGTCGCCTCGCCCAACCGCGAGACGGAAGCGATGAAGGATGGCTCGGACGCGGTCAGCGACTGGCCACTGCTGAATGCGCTGCTCAACACTGCCAGCGGGGCCACATGGGTGTCATTGCACCACGGTGGCGGTGTCGGCATGGGCTTCAGCCAGCATTCTGGCATGGTGATCTGCTGTGACGGGACCGAGGATGCAGACCGGCGCATCGCGCGGGTTCTGTGGAACGATCCGGCCACCGGTGTCATGCGCCATGCCGATGCGGGCTATGACATCGCGCTGGATTGCGCGCGGGAAAACGGGCTGAACCTGCCCGGCATCCTGTAACATCATCCCTAGCGCCGCTGCCCCGATCCGGGCGGCGGCGTTTTTTTATGGCTCGCCCCCAGAGATTTTCTTGAGAACGCGGAATATGGGATTGCGCGGAACGCCCTAGTAGCGCGTGGTCAGGCGGTGGCCGGGGCGGTAGGTGAGCCGGACATAGGTCAGCGCCTGCCCTTCCCACCAGGTCGAACGTTCGACCGTGAAAACCGGGTCGCCGAGACTGCAACTGAGATGGTCCGCGATGTTCTTGTCCGCCAGTGCGGCGGAAAAGCTGATTTCCGCATCCGAGAACGGGATCGTCGAGACCAGCCATTCATTGGGGCCCGTCGTGGTGAAATCAGCCGTTTCCGCGTCCGGCAGGGCATCGAGACTGATCCAGCGATCCTCGTGCTGGTAGGGATCGCCGTCGGCGTAATGCATGCAGACCAGATGCAGCGACCGCCCCCCTGATTGCAGCTTGAGCCGTCCGCGCAGCCAGGCGGGCACATCCTCGACGATCTGGCTGACCAGGGAATAGCGGTATTCGGCGCCTTTCTCCTCGATTTCGCAGCGGACGATGGGAATGTCGAAACGCGCCTGCCGCAAGGGAGCCATGCGCACGCGGGTTCCTGCCTTGCGGCGCCGCTCGATGATCCCTTCATCGGCCAGTTCGCGCATCGCCCGGTTCACAGTGGCGCGCGCGCAGCCGTAGGTTTCGGCCAGTTCGACCTCGTTGGGCACAAGGCTGCCCGGTTGCCATTCACCCTTGGTGATCTTTGACAGGATGTCCGATTTCACATCCCTGTAGGTCGATGTCATGCCCTGGCACCCTTTTTTCAGGATTAACGCTAAGCATAACGCTTTATACACTAGGTGTATAGGCGAGCGGGTGCTGCGTCAGTTTGCGGTGCAGCGGGCGTTCTCCATCGCGATGGCTTCGTTTTGGGATTGCGGAACAACGTCACCGAAACCGGGCCTTGCCCGGCCGGAGAGCGTTATTTTCAAATTTTGTTTGAAAGTCCTATCCACGTTTCTGACTCATCCAAATGAGTACCCCGGCGGGATTTGCCATTCAAGCCAGCGCGAAAATGCGGTATACCACCGCATGCGGTACTTGAGAGCACCGCCACTCTCACCCCCTTCATCGTTTGAGGAGAGACTCATGCCGTCCAGTCAGCCCACCCCCGAGCGCGTCATTCGCAACGATCTTCAGATTTCACCTGAGTTGGTCGCCTTCATCGAGACCGAAGCCCTGCCCGGATCGGGTGTCGCGCCCGATACGTTCTGGGCCGGGCTGGCAGACCTGATTCACGATTTCGGTCCCCGCAACGCCGATTTGCTGGAAAAGCGCGCCACATTGCAGGAAGCAATCGACAAATGGCATCGCGACCGGCGGAACCAGCCGCATGACGGCACCGCCTACAAGGCATTTCTGAGCGAGATCGGCTATCTGCTGCCCGAGGGGGATGATTTTAAGATCGAAACCGCGAATGTCGATCCCGAGATCGCGCAGGTTGCAGGGCCGCAACTGGTTGTGCCCAGCACCAATGCACGCTTCGTGCTGAACGCTGCGAACGCGCGCTGGGGCAGCCTGTATGACGGGTTTTACGGCACCGATGCGATGGGCTCGGTGCCGCCCTCTGGCGGGTTCGACACTGGCCGCGGCGCCCGCGTCGTCGCCCGCGCCGCGGTCTTTCTGGACGAGGCGTTTCCATTGCGCGACACCAGCCACGGCAAGGCGGTGCAATACGCGGTGCGCGATGGGAAGCTGAAGGTTGACGGCTCTGCCCTGATCGATCCGGAAAAATTCATCGGCTATCGCGGCCCGGCCGACGCCCCCAGCGCGGTATTGCTGCGCAATAACGGGCTGCATGTCGAACTTTGCTTTGACCGCGACCACCCGATCGGGCGCGAAACGCCCTCGGGGCTGGCCGATGTCATCCTGGAATCCGCCATGTCGGCGATCGTCGATTGCGAGGATTCCGTGGCCTGCGTCGATGCCGAGGACAAGGTGGTGGCATATCGCAACTGGCTGGGCCTGATGAAGATC
>Ga0209344_10001033_pt1 | contig 40155 bp, 46 predicted proteins | sample Cruoilmetagenom6_FD_187293 | JGI IMG/M metagenome (GOLD analysis project Ga0209344, IMG submission 187293) | Oil polluted marine microbial communities from Coal Oil Point, Santa Barbara, California, USA - Santa Barbara Oil Seep Sample 6 (SPAdes)... | ecosystem: Environmental > Aquatic > Marine... | reverse complement strand
CTGCGCCAGCGCGACGGCTGGGACGCGTTCCGCGAGCAGATCACCGCGATAAACGCCGCGCCCGAGTTGCAGACAGGCTAGGCAACATGTCCAAGGGCGAGCCCTATGTGGTGCTGCATGGCGGGGTGCATAAAACCGCCACAAGCCATATCCAGTCGATCCTGCAACGCAACGCGGGGCGGCTGCAGAAACGCGGGGTGTATTACGTGCATCATCGCGACACGCGCAAACAATACACCGTTCCCACGCAGCTGAACGGCTATGAAAAGCTGGGGCTGGATTACAAGACAAAGGTGCCGGACGACGTACTGGCCCGCAAGGCCAGGAACTTCTTTAACAAGATCGGCGCGGGCCCGGGCGACCGGATCGTGCTGTCGGACGAAAACATGCCGGGCCATAGCGGGCACTGTGTGCGGTCCGGGTTGCTCTATAACCGACGCGAGGTCTTGTTGCCGATATTCGCACAGAACATCCCCTATCCGGTGACAGAGGTGCATATCGCGCTGCGCAATTATGCGGATTTCTTTGCCTCAACTTTTGTCGAGTTCCTGCGCTCGGCCAAGGGCGAGAACGTCATTCCCGAAGCGCAGATGAAACGCGCGGTGCTGTCGAACCTGCCCAGTTGGACGGGTTTCATCGATCTGGTGCTCAGCTGTTTTCCCGAGGCGCAGATGACGGTCTGGCGACACGAGGATTTCGGTAGCCTGTCGGACCGAGTGATCGGCAATCTGATCGGCAGCGCGGTCGAGGTGAGCGATCTGGTCACGCCCAAACGCAAGCGCGGGCGGCCCTCGGCCAGTCACCGCGCGGTGCAGGAATTGCTGATGGAAATCGAGCGTTCCGGCGGTGAAGCGGCGCTGGCGCGTCGGGTCGAAATACAGGACGCCTATCCGCGCGGGCCGGAGTATCCGGGATATAACCCTTGGAACGAGGCCGAGCGCGCACATCTGGGCCGGATCTACGACAAGGACATCAAGGAAATCGCAATGCGCAAGCGGGTAACCCTACTGGAGGGGTAGCATATTGCCACGACCCGGCAGATGCGCGCGGCATTTGCGTCTCACAGGCAATTAATTCAGCATCCAGAATACCCGGGCAAACGCATTTGCCACAATTTTGCCTTTATTCGCCCTTTAGCTGAAAGGCGAGCAGAACGGCCGTCTGGCCGGAAAATCAGCGCGGTAAACACGCGTAGTTCTTGGAGCGTGCACGCAAAGGCGGGTTCGGAGGCAAAAATGAAACAAGAATACGAAATCGGCATGCTGTGGGTCGAGGGCCCGATGAGCTTTGTAGAGTTGCTATGCGCCAAATCCTTCGTGGATGCGGGTCATCACGTGAAGCTCTACCACTACGGCGAAATCCCCAATGCGCCGGATTATGTCGAGATGGTCGATGGCAACACGGTGCTCAATGCCGACGAGTTCATCACCCATAACCGAACCGGCAGTTTCGCGCTATTCTCGGACGTGTTCCGGTATCACCTGTTGCAACAGACCGACCGGCTGATCTGGGCCGATCTGGACGCCTATTGCGTCAAGGCATTCAAGAGCGAGACGGGCCATTTCTTTGGCTACGAGTCGCGCCGCTCGATCAATGGCGGCGTGCTGGGCCTACCGTCGGACAGCGAGGCACTGGGCCAGTTGCTGGAGATGACCGAGGATGAATACGGCATCCCCGAATGGTTCTCGGATGAGGAAAAACAACGCTTGCAGGCACTGAAGGATGCAGGCCAGCCCGAGCATGTCAGCCTGATGCCCTGGGGCGTCTGGGGGCCGCACGCCCTGACACATTACCTGAAGAAAACCGGCGAGGCGAAATATGCGCTACCGATCAAAGGATTGTACCCCGTCGGGTTCCGCCACCGCCGCCGCCTGATGAAACGCAAGATGCGCAAGGACATCGAGGCCAAGATCACCGACGACACCTATTCGGTGCATTTCTACGGGCGCCGGGTGCGCGAATTCCTGGCGATGAAGGGCGGACGGCCGCAAGGAGCAAGCTATATGGGGCAGTTGCTGGCCAAGCACGGCATCGATACCGAGGCGGCACCGGTCTGGGCACGCGAAGAGCGTGAGGCCGAAGCGGCCTGATTGCGTGCCAACCATGAACATTGCCGGGTGATCAAATTCCGAGTAATGTTCGTGTCATAACAATAACACGGTTGGCCGCCAGATGTGGACCGACCTGCGAGGCACAAAAGGCGGATCCGGCGTGAGCGGACTATACCATATTGCAATGCTGTGGGTCGAAGGCCCGCTGAGCTATGTCGAGCAACTGTGCGTGCAATCCTTTCTGGATGCAGGGCACGAGGTGACGCTCTATCACTACGGGCCTGTCTCGAACGTGCCTGATGGCGCGAAGGTGGTGCATGGCGATGCCATCCTGAAACGCGATAATTTCATCCAGCACGGGCGCACCGGCAGTCTTGCGCTTTTCTCGGACGTGTTCCGCTATCACCTGCTGACGAAATCGACGCGGACGATCTGGGCCGACACGGACGCCTATTGTCTGAAACCGTTCGAGACCGAGACCGGGCATTACTTTGGCTGGGAGAGCGAGCATCACATCAATGGCGGCGTTCTGGGCCTGCCACCGGACAGCCCTGCGCTGGCCGGTCTGTTGGCAATGACCGAGGACGAGTACGGCATCCCCTTCTGGTACAGCGAAGGCGCCAAGGCCAAACTTCAGGCGCAGGCCGATGCCGGCACGCCGGTGCATGTCAGCGACCTGCCCTGGGGTGTCTGGGGGCCGCACGCGGTCACGGCCTGGGTGCAGCGGACGGGCGAGGACAAATATGCGTTTGCGCGCGAAGTGCTCTACCCCGTGCCGTTCGAGCTACGCCGCAAGATGGTCAAGGCCGGAGGCCGCAAGGCCGCCGAGCGGCATCTGACCGAGCGAAGCACATCCATCCATCTATACGGGCGTCGCATCCGCGAGTTTCTGGCCAGCCGCCCGAATGGATTGCCGGACGAGGGTGGGCTGATCGACGCGCTGCTGAAAAAGCACGGGATCGACCCGTTGGGCGCGCCAGTGTTCAGCAAGAAAGACAAAGCAGACGCAGCAGGATAAAAAGAGGCAAGCCCATGTTAGATGCAGGAACCGCCCGGATGACAGCCAAGAACGAGAACCTGACCGACCTGGCGGATCGCTATGGATCAGACAAGGGATCGACCAAGCATCGGTATACCGAACTTTACCACATGCTGTTTCACCCCTACCGACAGCGCAAGATCAACTTTCTGGAGATGGGCCTGCTGATCGGCGGGCCAGAGCACGGGATCGACAAGGATCGCAAAACCACGGATGTGCCGTCGATCCGCATGTGGCTGGAATATTTCCCCAAGGCGAATATCCATGGGCTGGATGTGTCGGATTTTTCCTGGTTTGAGCATGAGCGGTTCACGTTCCACCGCTGCGACATGGACAACCGCGCCGAGATTGCACAGGCGATGGAAAACATGGATGCCCCGGATATCGTGATCGACGATGCCAGCCATGCCAGCCATCACCAGCAGAATGCCTTTCTCGAGATTTTTCCCAAGCTGAAATCCGGCGGTCTCTATGTGATCGAGGACCTGCGCTGGCAGCCCGATCCTTACGAAGTTCCGGGCATCACCAAGACTGCGGCACTGCTGCGCTCCTATATCGACGACCGAACCTTCAGCCATACCGATCCGGCGGTTGCCGAGGCGTTCAATGCGCTGATCCCAGAGATTTCGGCCTGCATCGTACATCCGGTGCGTTACCAGAAAAAGCGCAAGGATCAGGTGGCGGTGATCCACAAGCGGTAGAGCCCAAAAGGACGTGAACGCATGATCTGGCTGGAGGCGCTGAGCTATGTGGTCACGATCCTCGGTTTTCCGACAGCCATTCTGGTGATCGTGCGCGAAGAGCGCTTGCGCCGCGAGAACGAAGAAAACGAACTGCACCGCCAGTTATCGGAGGAATACGATAATTTCCTGCGGCTGGTGATGGACAATGCCGATCTGCTGCTGTTGAGCAAAAACAGCCTGCCCGAGCCGCTGAGCGATGAGAAGCGAGAGCGCACCGATATCATATTCCGCATTCTCATCTCGCTCTTCGAGAAAGCCTATATCATTCTTTACACGGACGGGATGGAAGGGCAGGCGCGGCGCCGCTGGCTGTCATGGGAGGATGACATGGTGGAATGGTGCGCGCGTGACGATTTCCGCACCGCCCTGCCATATCTGCTGGAGGGCGAGGATGACGCGTTTGGAAAACACATCCTGCAACTGGCAAAACGTCATACGTGAATCCGGGCCACGCTAGGCATCAATGATTCGATAAATTTCCGTGCCCGCCGCCACCGCGGCACAAAAAAAAACCGGCCCGCAATCCTGCGGACCGGCCATCGACCGGAATTTCCCCCGGTTCAGAACGACTGTGTCGTATAATCCACTTCATCGGGATAGAGCGTGTCCTCGATCGACGTGGTGTGCACGCGCACCATTTTCCCGCCTTCGACCTTCGAGATATACTGGTGTCCAAACACCTGGTGCGTCTTGCCGTTGAACAGCTTCGCCCCCTGCGGATGCGCCTGGCTCTCGGGCAGGTCGGTCATCGCCTCAACCGCCTCGATCAGTGCTGCGCGATCATCCGGCCCGGTATAACCCGCGGCCTCCATCCCCGCCTTGATCACGTGCAGTGTCTCCCAGCAGCCGAACATGTGGGCGTAGGTCGATACGTCCGACGCATCGCTGACCGACGCGCCATTGGCATCAACGCCGACAGCCGCGCGGTAGAACGTCTCGTGTTCGCTTTGATCGGCCTGGGCGTAGCGCGGCATGCCTTCCCAGAAATACGTGCCTTCGAGAAACTCCAGACCAGGGCTGGAAATATCAACCGCTTCAAGGCTGTCGATAAACCCGAAGAGCGCAGGACCGTTGGGGCCGAAAAACTCGCCCAGCTCCTTGACGAAGGTCAGCACGGCGGGGCCGACCATGACGTGATAAAGCACTTCGGTCTCGCGCGGGATCTTCGGGAAATACTTGGTAAACGAGGTCTCGGAAGGCGGGATCGCGATATGTTCCAGCACCTCGCCGCCCTGCGCCTCGATCGCGGCGGTAAAGAAATCGCGGTGATCATGGCCGAACGCGAAATCGGGAAAGACCATCGTGACCTTTTTGCCCAGGTTCTCCGCCACGTAGGGCGCCATCGCCTGCACCTGTGATTTCACATCGGTGATACCGGGCTGCAACGTGTAACGATTGAGCATGCCGCTGGCCACGTGATGCCCCTCGGAGACGACGAAATAGGGCAGCTTCAGCTCTCCCGCGCGGGGGGCGGACCCGATCACGACGTGGCTGAACAAGGTGCCGAACCCGACATCGCAATTGTGCTGGGTCGCGAATTTCTCGACCACTTCGGCACCGCGCTTGGGGTCGGTCCCGTCATCCTCGGCCACGATCTCTACCATCCGGCCGTTGATGCCACCGCCATCGTTGATCACCTTGACAGCCGCATCGGTGGTGCGCCCATACCAGCGCCCATAGGCCGCGCCGATACCGGTGCGGTGGATCTGGAACCCGACCCTGATCGGCTCGGCGGTCTGCGCATGGGTATAGCGCGCCCAGAGAGGCAGACTTGCCGCCCCGGCGCCCGCGGCCAGCGTCTTGAGTGCGCCACGGCGCGAAAGGCTCTGCTTGGGTTTCGGCGTGCTGGTCATTGTCATGTCTCCTCGGATTGTGGCGGGGCAATTCCGCCTTTGCCGCAATCCTGCGAAGCAAATCGGCACTTGTCCAGTTATTTGCGTGTTACATCCCGCGCGGGCTGGCCAACAGCCAGAGCCCGAAACAGGTAAAAGCGACCATGAAGACAGCCAGTGGCAGCTGGCTCAGCACCGCCTGCCGGCGGTGCCGATAGAAGCGCAGCGCCAGCACATGCGCCAGCAATATCGCGATCACATGACCAATCACCACGGCGCCCGCCTGGGTCAGCCAGATCACCTTGACCGTCGCAGGGGTGTTGAGAAATCCGGTGCTGACGCTATAGGCCCCAAGACGCAAGATATCCCAGCCACGCCCCAGCGGATCGCTGAGCCACGCCAGCACATATTGCCCGTCCACCAGCAACGAAACCAGGTAGTGCGCAATGTGATAGCCCAGCGCGATCGGCAGGATCGCCGGCGCATAGGCGCGCAATGCCGTGATCAGGGACACACCGCCACCTGCCAAGCGCACCCCGACCCAGGTGCAGAGCACAAAGACACTGATCAGCGCCGCGTTCGCCCCCAGCAACCCGATCAGCGTCGGCGTGACCACTGCCGAACGGCCGGGAAATTCCAGCGGGTTGATGCCCAGCCTGGCCAGCCACCAGAATGTCTCGTTCAGCCCATCAAAGCTGCCACCGCCAAGCAACAAAAGTGCGAACAGACCCGCCCCCAGCGGCAGGCGCGGACCGCCCGCGATCTGCCAACCCGGCAGGCCCAGCGCCAGCCGCCCGCGACGGCGGCCCAGAACAGCCATGCGCCCATAAAGCCGCATCAGCATTGTCACCGCCTCGGCCCGGAGCAACCAGCGCGGGCCAAAAAGCGCCAGACCGCCCAGCATCAGCAGCCAATAGCCTCCGACGATCCCTGCCAGCCTTGTCGGATCCAATGGCGCAGGGTCCGCCAGCAGGAAGCCGCAAAACGCCAAAAATCCGACAATCCCCGGCGCATGGCCCAGCGCCGCCGGATAGCGCAACGGCGCCCGTTCGCCAGTAAGCCGCGCCATCAGCGCTGCGGGTCCGGTCCAGGGATTGCTCCAGCGCCAGTGGTTCCAGACCAACCCCTGAACGGTGACCATTCCGATCCACCACACGATCCACACCGACAGGGGCAGCGGATTACTCAGCGGATCGCGACGGCCGTAAATGCCCGCCAGAACCAGAGCGATCACGACGAGTGCAGAAAGGCAGCTGGTAACATGCGCCGGCGCTACACGCCCCCTGCGCCAGAGCGCACGCGGGGTAAACATCCGATGCGCCAGTTCCCCGGGCACCAGCGCCAATACCAGAACCGTCAGCGCCACCGCCGCGACACCTGCAGTGATATAGACATCCGTCGGCAACAGCAGGACGAACCCCTGTTCGCTCGCATGCGCCTGCACCGCACCCGGTGTCATCCAGCAGATCGCCAAACCAAAGAGAACCACGCGTATCATAAGCTCATGATGACCACCTCCGCCCGTCAAGGAAAGCAAAACCCGCCCCTTTCACCATTCTGAAAATACCTTGGGGGTTTGGGGGCAAAGCCCCCAATGAAAAGGCCGGAACGCCGCAGGCGCTCATCGGGATCAGGTGGCCCTATCGGATGCGGTGCGTTGACTTTCGCGCGGCTCTCGCCAACTCTCGGCGCAAACGGTCCAAAGGGGACAGCAAGTGACGGACAAGGCACGGCTCGTGGCCGGGATCGACGTGGGCGGCACGTTCACCGATCTGGTACAGATCGATCAGGCCAGCGGCGCGGTACGGTTGGCCAAGGTGCCCAGCACGCCGGGCAATCAGGCTTTCGGCGTGATGGAAGCGCTGCGCCAGGCAGGCAGTGACCTCGGCGCGCTTGATCTCATCGTGCACGGCACCACGACCACAACCAATGCCGTGCTGGAACGCAAGCTCAGCCGAACCGGCCTGATCACCACGATGGGGTTCCGCGACGTGCTGGAGCTGGGCCGCCGCACCCGCCCGCAGGCTTACGGCATGACCGGGCAATTCACACCGCTGATTCCGCGTGACCTGCGGCTCGAAGTGCCCGAGCGGATGGATGCCAGCGGCCAGGTCGTCACGCCTCTGGACGAGGACGCCGTGCTGGCGGCGGGCCATGCTCTGCTGGCCGCGGGCTGCGAAGCGCTGGTGGTGCATTTCCTGCACGCCTATGCCAATCCCGCACATGAACGCCGGGCGGCGGCGCTTTTGCGCGATATCTGGCCCAATGCCCATATCACCATGGCCCATGCCATATTGTCCGAATCGCGCGAATACGAGCGCGGCGTCACGGCGGCAGTGAATGCCAGCGTGCAGCCGATTCTGGCACGCTACCTCGACCGTCTGACCACGGATCTGGCGCAGGGCGGCTATCGTAACGACATGCTGGTGATGAATGGCAATGGCGGCATGGTGTCGGCCCGGCTGGTGGCGCAGGAGGCGGCGAAAACCGTGATGTCCGGCCCAGCCTCTGGCGTGATGGCGGCGGCCTATACCGGGCGCGCGGCGGGGATGGAAAACCTCATCACCTACGACATGGGCGGCACTTCGACCGATGTGGCACTGATCCGCGATGCTGAACCGGCCGTGTCGAACGAGATCGAGATCGAATATGCCATGCCGATTCACGTGCCGATGGTCGATGTGCGCACTGTCGGTGCAGGCGGGGGATCCATCGCGCGCGTCACCGAGGCAGGATTGTTGCAGGTCGGCCCGCAAAGCGCCGGGTCCGATCCGGGCCCGATCTGTTATGGGCGCGGCGGCAGTGATCCGACAATTTCGGACGCCAACCTGCTGCTGGGGCGGCTCGACCCGGCCAAGCTCGCCGTGGCGGGCGGTGTCGCGCTCAGCGATGTCGCGGCGATATTCGACACTAAATTGGCCCAACCGCTCGGCCTGAGCGTGCCTGAGGCCGCAGAGGCGGTCATTCGCGTTGCCAATACGCGCATGGCGGGGGCGATCCGCATGGTGTCGATCTCGCTCGGGGCGGACCCGCGCGATTTTGCGCTCTTTGCCTTTGGCGGTGCGGGGCCGCTACATGCCGCCGCTCTGGCGCGCGAACTGGGCGTGCCGCGTGTGCTGGTACCCTGCCGCCCTGGCATCACCAATGCGCTGGGCTGCGTCGTGGCAGACCTGCGACACGACTTCGTCACCACCCTTAACACGCCGCTCGATGCGCTCGATCCCGCCACGCTGGACGATGTGTTCGACGCGCAGATCGACCGGGGCGAGCGGATGATCGCAAAGGAGCACATCGACCTGACCGGCATTCGCCACATCTATAGCGTCGACATGCAGTTCGTCGGCCAGACCCATCTGCTGCGTGTGCCACTGGAGCAGCCGAACGTTGATCTGGCCACGTTGCAGGCGCTGTTCGAGGAGGCCTATTTCGCCCGCTTTCGGGTCAAACTGGACCGCATCCGTGCCAATCTGGTGAATGTGAACACATCGGTGATCGGCATGCGCGCGCCGCTGGATCTCAGCACCCTGATCAACCCCGCCGGGCGCAAGGAGACAGTCGCGCAGGCGCAGACCGGTACGCGCGCCGTGCGGTTTGACGGGGCCATGCTGGACACGCCCGTCTACTGGCGCGATCACCTGCCGCTGGACGCCGAAATTTCCGGCCCGGCAATCATAGAGCAGATGGACTGCACCACGTTGATCGAACCCGGCGACCATGCCCGTGGCGATACGGGCGGCAATATCGTGATCGAGATAGGCGGTGCAGCATGAGCCTTGATCCCATCACTCTGTCGGTCATTCAGGCCGGGTTGCAACAGGTCTGCGACGAGATGGACCTGAGTTTTTCCCGCGCAGCGTTTTCGCCCGTCATTGCCGAGGCAAATGACCGCTCGGACGGTATCTATGACGCGCAGGACGGTGCATTGATTGCCCAAGGGGCGGGTGGTTTGCCGGTGTTTGTCGGCACAATGCAATATTCCACCCGCACCCTGATCGAGATGATCGCGGACGGGCGCGTCGCAGCGCCACAGCCGGGTGACATCTACATCGTCAACGACCCCTACCTGGGCGGCACGCATCTGATGGATGTCCGCTTTGCGCTGCCTTTCTACCGAAATGGCGAGATTTATTGCTGGCTCAGCAATACCGGCCACTGGCCCGATACGGGCGGCGCGGTGCCCGGCGGCTTTTCCGCCTCTGCCACCGCGGTCGAGCAGGAAGGGCTGCGTCTGCCGCCTGTGCGCCTGTTCAAGCAGGGCGTGCTGGATACCGAGATTTACAGCATCATCTGCTCCAACATCCGCGTGGCGGATCAGCGGATTGGTGACGTGCGTGCGCAGGCCGCTGCGCTGGAGCTGGGGGCCGAGCGGCTGGGCTTGTTGCTGGACCGTTACGGTGACAGCGTCGTAACCGAGGCCATCGCCGAGCTGCGACGTCGCGCCGCCGAGCAGATGCGTGCCTTTATCGCCCAAATTCCCGAAGGTCCGCATGAGAGCACCGCATGGATCGACAGCGACGGGGTGGTGGACGCGCCGCTGGCGATCCGGCTCAATGTGCGGCGCGAGGGCGATGGCCTGGTTTTCGATTTCTCCGGTTCCTCAGAGCCCTGCATGGGGCCGATGAATTCAGTGCGTGCGACGACGCTCAGCTCGGTTTACCTGGCGATGCGACACATCTTTCCCGAGGTGCCGATCAGCGCCGGGGCCTTCGAGTCACTTTATGTGACTGGCATCGAAGGGACCTTCCTTGACGCGCAATATCCGCGCCCGGTATCGGGTTGCGCGGCAGAGGTCAGCCAGCGCATAGCAGAGGCGGTTTTCGCTGCATTAGTCTCTGTTTTGCCGAACCGCGTGACTGCCGCGCCCGCAGGCACGAGCGGCAATTTTGCGCTGGGCGGGCATGACCCAGACCGTGGGCGCGATTTCGTGATGTATCAGCTCTCGGGCGGCGGATACGGCGGCTATAGCGGGGGGGACGGGCTCAGCAATGGTTGCTCGACCATCGGCATCTCCAAGGCACCGCCGGTCGAGATCATGGAGCAAGCCTTTCCGGTGCTTTACCACCGCTATGCCCTACGCGAAGGGTCGGGTGGTGCCGGCGCGCAGCGCGGCGGCTTTGGTCTGGATTACGAGGTGGAATTACGGCGCGGCAGTGCAACGGCGAGCTTCGTGATGGATCATGGCCGCACCGGGCCGCTTGGGGCTCTGGGCGGCGCGGATGGCGCGGTCAACGAAGTCACCGTCTGGCAGAATGGCGCGCCCTACACGCCGGTGCATCTGTCCAAGGAGCAGAACATCCCGCTGCAACCCGGCGACCGGGTGCGCGTGAAAACTCCGGGTGGCGGCGGCTATGGTGATCCGTTCACCCGCGCGCCGGATCTGGTTGCCGAAGACGTGCGGCTGGGCCGGTATACCACAGATCAGGCGCACGATCTGTTCGGCGTTGTGCTGGATGATCTGGGTGCAATCGACGTGACCGCCACGAACAAAGCGCGCGGAAAGGAATAGGCACCACCCTGTTTTCCGAAAAGAAAACAGCCCGGAAAATGCGAATTTTCGGGACAGTGGTCAGCCGCCGCGCACCAGATCGTCCTCGTCGTCATAGGCCGACAGGCCCAGCGCCTCTAACCCATTTTCCAGATGGTCGGACAAATGCGGCGAGCCAAGCAGGTAGTCGGCGGTAGGCACCGTGGCCTCGGCCCGTGCGGTTTGGATCGCTTCGGCCAGATCATCGGCCTCAAAGCTTTCGCGCCCGATCCACATGACCGCCACGAGGCTGGCCTGCTCATCCTCGCTTAGCCGGTCAATGAATGCCCGCAATTCGCCCTCGGCCCGGTTCAGTTCGCGGGCCATCAAGACAACCTGTGCAATCTTGTGTGTGCTGATTTCGAGCATTCCTGCCCCCTTTCGCGCCATCGATTCGCATGCACGCTACCTGTTGGATGCTACGCTTACTTTGATCTTTCGCAAGGTGCCGGTTGCAAACTCCTGACACCGGCGCATCGCAAAGCCGAACAACATCGCTGCAAAGGGTGCCTATCCCGGAGGCGCCATCGGGGGTCACAGGTGCCGCGCAATGATAGTCCACGCCATGATTTTGTGATCCGAACGACCAGCCCACGCGTAACCGGCTCATGAACTGCGCAATTGACACCACTTGCCAAGCCTTGTCTTCTTCTGCGAGCGCTGTCCGGGCTTGCCGGGACGGTGAACATGCGGATGTGACCGGAGGACCGGAGCGCGCAGTCATGAAATCAGATCGGCATATGGAGAACGAGCGCTGGGTCGCATGTATCGCACGTATCCGCGAGGATGCGGACGAAGGCGCCTTTGCCGAACTTTACGAACATTTCGCGCCCCGAGTGAAAGGCTTTTTGACGAAATCCGGCGCGCAGGCGACGCTGGCAGAGGAATGCACGCAGGATGTCATGGCAACGCTCTGGCAGAAATCGCATCTTTTCGATCCCGCCCGCGCCAGCGCCGCCACCTGGATTTTCACCATCGCACGCAACCGCCGCATCGACGCGCTGCGCAAATCGCAGCGCCCCGAACCCGAAGAAATCTCATGGGGCCCTGCCGAGCCGCCCGATCAAGCCGACGTGCTTGCCCTCCAGCAAGAGAGCGCCGCACTTGCCGAGGCCATCGGCGCGCTACCCGAGAAACAGAAAGCCCTGATCGAGGCCGCCTACTACGCCGATCTCAGCCATTCTGAAATCGCAGAACAGACCGGTCTGCCGCTGGGCACGATCAAATCCCGAATTCGGCTGGCGCTGGAGCGCCTGCGACATGCCATGAAAAGATGAAGTAACTTAGATGAAACCTGAAATCAGACATCACCTGACCGACGCGTTGCTGATGGCCTACGCGACAGGGGCGTTGCCCGAAGCATTCAACCTGGCGGTGGCTGCGCATATCTCGATGTGCGACGAATGCCGCGCGCAGCTCGGCGCCTTTGATGCCATCGGCGGCGCGTTGATCGAGGATGGTCAGGCGGCGGCTATGCCCGACAACAGCTTTGCCGCATGTCTGGCGCGCGCCAAGGCCACCCCCCCGGCCGCCGCTCCGCCCCGCACGAACGGCGTGTTGCCCGCTCCGGTCCGCGCCTATGTCGGCGGCGATCTGGATGTCGTGAGATGGCGGCCCGTCGGCATGGGCGTGCGGCAGGCGATCCTGCCCACGGACCGGCGCGCGACAGCGCGGCTGATCCGAATACCCGCCGGAGTGGCGGTGCCTGATCACGGCCACCGCGGAACCGAGTTAACGCTGGTGCTGCAAGGCGCGTTTCTTGATGCGACGGACCGGTTCGGGTTGGGTGATATCGAAGTGGCGAACGAGGATCTGCAACACACGCCGATTGCCGATGTCGGGGTCGATTGCATCTGTCTGACTGCCACCGATGCGCCACTGCGATTCAGCAAGCTGGGGCACCGTATCGCGCAGCGTTTCCTACGCATCTGACGCCCGCAGCACACCGCACGGCCACTGCGTAACGCAGCGTTGCGGGGTGACAAAATGCAATCCCCGCGCCATGCTGGCCCCCACACTATCCGGAGGCCGCCATGACCCGTTACAGCCACCTTCTGACACCGCTCGATCTGGGCCATGTTACGTTGAAGAACCGCGTATTGATGGGCTCGATGCATACCGGTCTGGAGGAAACCAAGGACTGGCCGCGCGTGGCCGAATTTTATGCCGCGCGTGCCCGCGGCGGTGCGGCACTGATGGTCACCGGCGGCATGGCGCCCAACCGCGAGGGCGGGGTGTTTCCCGGTGCGGCCGGTCTGTTTACCGATCAGGACATCGCCAATCACCGGGTTGTGACGGACGCGGTGCACGCTGCCGGTGGTCTTATCGCGATGCAGGTCCTGCATGCGGGGCGCTATGCCTACGGGCCGGAATGTGTCAGTGCCTCGGCGATCAAATCGCCGATATCGCCCTTTCCGCCCAAGGCGCTGGACGAAGACGGCATCGAAAAGCAAATCGCTGATATCGTCACGGCCTGCGCGCGCGCCCGCGAGGCCGGGTATGACGGCGCCGAGATCATGGGCTCCGAGGGGTATTTCATCAACCAGTTCCTGGTGAAACACACCAACAAGCGCACCGACCGATGGGGCGGCAGCTATGAGAACCGCATGCGTCTGCCGGTCGAGATCGTGCGCCGCGCGCGCGCAGCCGTGGGCCCCGATTTCATCCTGATCTACCGGTTGTCGATGATTGATCTGGTGCCTGACGGATCGACCCATGAGGAAGTCGTGCAACTGGCCCATGCGGTCGAGGCAGCGGGCGCCACGATCATCAATACCGGCATCGGCTGGCACGAGGCGCGCATTCCGACCATCGCCACCTCGGTGCCGCGCGCGGCCTTTGCCTGGGTCACGAAAAAGCTGATGGGCAAGGTGGGCATCCCGGTCATCACGTCGAACCGGATCAACACCCCCGACGTGGCCGAGGACGTGCTGGCGACCGGCTGCGCCGACATGGTGTCGATGGCGCGGCCATTCCTGGCTGATCCTGATTTCGTGGCCAAGGCGGCGGCGGATCAGGCCGCCCTGATCGCGCCCTGCATCGCCTGCAACCAGGCCTGCCTTGACCACACATTTGCGGGCAAGATTAGCACATGCCTGGTGAACCCGCGCGCCTGTTACGAGACCGAACTGGTGATCAAACCGGCAGAGACACCCAAAACGGTGGCAATCGTCGGCGCGGGGCCGGCGGGCCTGTCCGCAGCGATCACAGCGGCCGAGCGCGGACATGCGGTAACGCTGTTTGATCGCGACTCAAGGATCGGCGGCCAATTGAACATGGCGCGGGTCATTCCGGGCAAGGAAGAATTTCACGGGCTGGTTGACTGGTACTCTACAATGCTGAGCGCCACCGGCGTGACACTGCGGCTGAACACCGATGTGTGCGCAGACCAACTGGACGGGTTCGACGAGGTAATCATTGCCACCGGCGTTGTTCCGCGCGATCCCGGCATCCCCGGTCAGGACGGTCCCAACGTTCTGAGCTATATCGACGTGCTACGCGGGCACGCCGAGGTCGGAGCGCGTGTCGCGATCATCGGCGCCGGTGGCATCGGCTTTGACGTGGCCGAATTCCTGACACAAGATGGCGACAGCCCGACCGAGAACTTGCCCGAATGGATGACGGAATGGGGCATCACCGATCCCGACAAAGCGCGCGGGGGGCTGGCCCCCAAAGGCCCGCAGCCCGAAGCGCCAGCACGTCAGGTCACGCTGTTGCAACGCAAGGCCGAGCGGCCCGGCAAGCGACTGGGCAAGACAACGGGATGGATTCACCGCGCCGCGCTGAAGATGAAGAAGGTCGCCATGGTGAGCGGCGTGAATTACGAGGCCATCGACGCCCGCGGGCTTCACGTCAGCTATGGTGAGGCGCGCGAGAACCCTGGCCTGATCGAAGTGGACACCATCGTGCTCTGCGCGGGTCAGCTGCCCGAACGCAGCCTGGCCGACGCGCTTCAGGCGGCGGGCCTGTCCGTGCATGTGATCGGCGGCGCGAATGTGGCGGCGGAACTGGATGCAAAACGGGCGATTGATCAAGGCACGCGGCTGGCGGCAGAACTCTGACGGTACATTCGAGTATTTTTAAAGCGTTTCGAGTTTAAGTTGGTACACAACTTGAGCTCGAAACGCGCGCAACCTTCATATGTCCGGGGCGTTTCGACATTTTGCCTTGGTTCGGCAATATGTCGAAACGCTTTGGCAAAATGAAGGGGTGGACGCGCTCTGGTTTTGCTGATGACTGAAAATGTCCCAGGGCGCCTTAAAAATCTCGACTTAGGAGATCAGACGCCAACCTCGGGGCCGAGGCACAAAAGCGGCTCGACGCTCTTTTCGACTTCGTAAAGTTCGGTGTTTTCGGGATTGTTCTCGAACCGTGCGATCAGGCCGCCACTGCCCTGCTGAAAGCTCCAGCATTGCGGATCTGGCTGGTTTTCGTACACGAAACAGATCAGCCCCGCCTCTTCATACCAGACGCCCTGCAGGCATTTTCCATCGAGGAAAGACCAGCGCACGCGGCGACCGTCGAGATATTCCTCGGCCCCGTAGGGCGAGCCAAGGCTGCCGTAATAAAAGGTTTTGCCGATAGTGTAGCGGTCGAATTCTTCCGCGCTCATCAAATCCTGCGCGGCGGCAGGTAGGGCCGAACATATCAGCACGAGAAAGATGGACAGGATGCGCATCATTCAATTCTGGCAGAGCGCATCGCCAGATTCCACATGTTTCGGCCTGGCTGCGCGGAATCAGGCCCAACGCGCCGCGCGTTTGTCCATGATCCGTCGCCAGAGGGGTGGAAAAAGCGCGATGGCGGCCATGACAGGTAGAGGCCGCGGCAGGATTGGCATGTCCTCGGATCGCAACTGCAACGCCGGATAGGGCCTGCTTGGCGTGACGTGGTGATCCGAATGGCGCGGCGCATTCAGCATGAGCGCCGACGAATACCAGTGCGGTGCGTTCCAGGAATGTTGCGGACCGACCGGCTCCAACGAGCCATCGGCACGCGTCTTGCGCCGCAGACCGTAATGCTGGACGTAGTCAGACAGGTAGATCTGCATCTGGGCGTAGAGACAGATCACCAGATAGATCACGACCCCGACCATGCCCAAGGCCAGATCCGTCAACAGAATACATCCCAGCCCGCCGCCGACATAAAGCAGATAGGGGTGCCGCCAACCCGGTCTGCCGGCACGCGCCAGCATCACCGTCTCGACGGCATGGCCCGCGCGAAAGCTGCGCGTTGCCGCGCTGAGCGCGAAGCGATAGAATCCCTGCCCCAGCGGCGGGCTGTTCGGATCGCGGTGACTGGCCACATGCACGTGGTGCACGCGCAGATGGGCGCTGGCGTGATGGCCGATCAGAAGGCTGGTATATATCAGGCGCCCCATCAGACGCAGGGCGCGGGATGGTTTATGGATCAGCTCATGCGCGACAGGGTGGGATATCTGGCCAAAAACCAGCGCAGCGGCGACACCGATCAGCGCCCGCTCTGCCAGTCCGAGAGCGCCGGGGCCTGCCACGGCCCAGACGGCGAGGGCCAGAAGTGCAAAATGCACGACCCCCAATGTTGCCAGCAGCGCGGTACTGCCGGGAAATTCGGCCTCCGGATCGGCATTGACTGCCTCGCGCGCAACCAGTTGATCGAGCAGGGCAACAAATACAGTCATGTAAATCAGCCCCAGCGCGGTTGCGACCCCACCATAAGCCACCCCGAACGCAATGAGCGCGGCGGGCATCAGCGTGGCGATGGCAAATAGCAACACGTGGTTCGGCTCCGCTCGATGGGTACGATTGTCGCCGAACATAGGGCAGGCGCAGTGGCATTCCAAAGCCTGAAAATCAACAATCCGAACACTTTCCCAACGCTTCTGAAGCGACGGGGGTCGCTTTTGGCCACGCTCGGGTGCCGACGCGGCGGTAAAGTTTGGTAAGATACATTTTTGAGGACCGGTTATGGCATTGGATGAACGCAAGGGCGTCTGGAAATCGGGCAAGGGCAAGGGCCGCCACACGCCGAAGGGGCGGCAACTGATGGATGGCCCTTGGGCCGAGGTAAAGGCGCTGCTGGGCGATACGCCGCGCCGCCGCGATCTGCTGATTGAATATCTGCACCTCATTCAGGACAAATACGGGCATCTGTCCGCCGCGCATCTGCGTGCGCTGGCCGAGGAAATGCGCATCTCGATGGCCGAAATCTATGAGGTCGCCACCTTCTACGCCCATTTCGATGTGGTCAAGGAAGACGAGACGCCGCCGCCCGCGCTGACGATCCGGGTCTGCGACTCGCTGTCATGCGAACTGGCCGGCGCGCAGGCGCTGAAATCCGCGTTGGAAGACGGTCTGGACGCAAGCCAGGTGCGCGTATTGCGCGCGCCCTGCATGGGGCGCTGTGACACGGCGCCGGTGCTGGAGCTGGGCCATAACCATATCGACCACGCCACGCCGGAAAAGGTGCAGGCGGCGATTGCTGCAAACGACACCCATGCGCATATCCCCGATTACGAGGGCTTCGAAGCCTACCGCGCCGATGGTGGCTATACCAAGCTGGCAGAATTGCGCGAGGGTGGTGATTTCGAGGCGGTGCAGACCGAATTGCTGAACGCAGGTCTGCGTGGCCTTGGCGGTGCGGGATTCCCGTCTGGCCGCAAATGGGGTTTCGTACGTGCCGAAGCCGGGCCGCGCTATCTGGCCGTGAATGGCGATGAGGGCGAGCCCGGCACGTTCAAGGACCGTTATTATCTGGAACGCGTGCCGCATCTGTTCCTGGAGGGCATGCTGATCGCCGCTTGGGCGATCGAGGCGGAAACCTGTTTCATCTACATGCGCGATGAATATCCCGCCGTGCTGCGCATCCTTGCCACCGAGATTGCCGCGCTGGAAGCGGCTGGCATCGTCAAGCCGGGCTATATCGAACTGCGGCGCGGTGCCGGTGCCTATATCTGCGGCGAAGAAAGCGCGATGATCGAGAGCATCGAAGGCAAGCGCGGCATGCCCCGTCATCGCCCGCCGTTCGTCGCACAGGTCGGTATCTTTAACCGTCCGACGCTGGTCAACAACGTCGAGACTCTGCACTGGGTTACGCGCATCCTGCGCGAGGGCGGCGCGATCCTGTCGGATGTCGAGAAAAACGGGCGCAAGGGGCTGCGGTCCTATTCGGTGTCCGGTCGGGTGAAGAACCCCGGCGTGCATCTTCTGCCCGCCGGATCGACCATCACCGATATCATCGCAGCCTGCGGCGGGATGCTTGATGGTCACAGCTTCAAGGCGTATCAGCCGGGCGGCCCGTCGTCAGGGCTTCTGCCTGCGTCGATGGATGATATCCCGCTGGATTTCGACACGCTGCAGCCGCATGGCACCTTCATCGGTTCTGCCGCTGTCGTCGTGCTGAGCGACAAGGACAGTGCCAAACAGGCGGCGCTCAACATGCTGCGGTTCTTCGAGGACGAGAGTTGCGGGCAATGCACACCCTGCCGGGTGGGCTGTGAAAAGGCGGTCAAGCTGATGAAGGCCGACCGCTGGGATCAGCCCCTGCTGACCGAGCTGTGCACCGCGATGGCCGATGCGTCGATCTGCGGCTTGGGTCAGGCCGCGCCGAACCCGATCCTGTCGACCCTCAAACATTTCCCGGATGAGGTCTAGGGCGCGAGGATCTCGCGCTCTTTGATGAAATTTCGGGCAGTTACCGGTCTTTTCTGTTTCTTCGAACGGTAACTGCCAATTTAGATGGATTACGCTGCGCCGCAGCATTATGGTCGCGGCGGGAGGACAAATCTGCGACGCGCCATGGCGCGATGGAGTTCCGTCCTGTGCTATCCGAAACAATCCTTGCCGATACAACCATCCGCAGGCTCTGGCGCGGTGATCTGTCCGATGTCGTCGACCATTTCCTGCGGCTCGACACGGAAACGCGCCGCTTGCGCTTTGGCGTGGCGCTAAAAGACTGCGCCCTGCGGCGCTATGCCGAGCGAGTGCTGGATTTCGACTCGGTCGTCTACGGGGCCTTTCCGGGTGGGCAACTTCGTGGCGTCGCCGAATTGCGCGGGTTTCTTGGCCAGTGGCCACCAAGCGCCGAGGCGGCCCTGTCGGTCGAGCGCGAGTGGCAGAATGCGGGACTCGGCGATGCCCTCTTCAGCCGTCTGATCGCAGCGGCGCAGAACCGCTCTATACGGACGCTGCACATGGTCTGCCTGCGCGAAAACGGACGGATGCAGCATCTGGCCCGCAAGCATGAGGCGGTGCTGCAATATACCGATGGCGATGTGGAGGCGACGATCGACCCACCGCGCCCGACCTTGTCGTCGTTGACCGAGGAAATCATCGGGGAATCGCGCGGTTTCGCCCGAACCCTGTTGCATCTGCCATCCTCGACGTAACTCCGATGCCCTTTGTGGGATGCCCCTTTTCAATCTTGGCCGACCCGACTACGTCATAGGAACCCAACCGAAAGGGCGCGACATGGCGTTTTTCAAGAAACTCAAGGACAAGCTCTTTAAATCGTCCTCGCGGATCGAGGACGGGCTGGATGCGATCATCGAAGACGGCGGCACAGCCGAGCCCGATCTGCCGGAGCCGCCACAACCGGATCCTGCCCCCGATACGACACCGGGGCCGATGCCCGCGACGATACCCGATCCCGGCCCGGACACCATACCGGACCCTGGTCCCGACACGATCCCCGATCCTGGACCATCCACCGTCCCTGATCCGAAACCCGACTCGGTACCCGCCCCCAAGCCGGACATCGTGCCAGCACCCGATCCCGCGCCCCGGCCCGATCCGGGTCCGCGCCCTGCGCCAGAGACCCCGACCGAGATTCCGGTAACGCCAACGCAAACGCCGCCCGCCGCACCGGTAGAAGTGCCTGCACGTCCGGCCGATCCGATGCCGACGCAGTCACCGACGGAAATACCGCTCGACACATTGCCCAAAGGCACAGGGCAGGCAAAGCCGGGGTTGTTGGGGCGACTGTTGGGCCGGAACACTGCCAAGGCGCCGCTGCGCCGCGCGCTGGACGACGACATGCTGGAACAGCTCGAAGAGCTGCTGATCACCGCCGATATGGGGGTGGATACCGCGCTGCGTGTCACGGCGAACATGGCCGAGGGCCGCATGGGCAAGCGCCTGTCGACGGAAGAGATCAAGGAATTGCTGGCACGCGAGATTGCCCGGATCATGGAGCCGGTTGCGCACCCGCTGCCGCTTTATTCGAAAACCCCGCAGGTGGTGCTGGTGGTCGGCGTGAACGGATCGGGCAAAACGACCACGATCGGCAAGCTGGCCAGCCAGTTCCGCGCAGCAGGTAAAAAGGTGGTGATTGCCGCCGGTGACACCTTCCGCGCCGCGGCTGTGGAACAGTTGCAGATCTGGGGCGACCGGGCCGGTGTGCCGGTGCTGACCGCGCCCGAAGGGTCTGATCCGGCCAGCCTTGCCTTTGATGCGATGACCAAGGCCGAGGCAGACGGCGCGGACCTGTTGATGATCGACACGGCAGGACGGCTGCAAAACCGCGCCGACCTGATGGAGGAGCTGGCCAAGATCGTCCGCGTGATCCGCAAGAAAGACCCGAGCGCGCCGCACAACACATTGTTGGTGCTGGATGCGACCACGGGGCAGAACGCGCTCAGCCAGGTGGCAACGTTTCAGAAGCTGGCCGATGTGTCCGGGCTTGTGATGACCAAGCTTGACGGGACAGCGAAGGGCGGCGTTCTGGTGGCGCTGGCGGACAAGTTCGGCCTGCCGATCCATGCCATCGGGGTGGGAGAGCAGATCGACGATCTGGCGCCCTTCGACCCCGAGGAATTCGCCGCTGCGCTGACCGGTCTGGAAAAATGATCTACGGCGACCTGATCACCCGGTTGGGTACCGTCGAAACAGTCGACGGTATCGCCAACAACTTCATCTTTCCGGTCTGATTAGGTGTCGTCGTGGGTGTCCATCCAACGCTCTGCCCCGCGCAGGACTGTTAGAACGACCACCACGATTCCCGTTGCCGGAAACGCGACGCCGGCGGTCACCGCCTTGATCGGGCGCAGGGGGTCGACGCTGATCGCGTCGCCGGTGCCAAAGGGCATGTTCGCCATATGAGTGACTGGCTGATCTCACTTGAAGGCACCGAAGCCGGGCATACACTTGCCCTTGGCCTGGCGCTGGCGGCCGCGCTTCTGCACGCGATCTTTGGCGCTCTGCAAAAGGGGCGGCATGATCCGTGGCTGACACGCGGGGCGGTCGATATATCTTACGCCATGATGGCGGCGCCTTTTGCATTTTTTGTCGTGCCCTTTCCCGAACCGCATATGTGGGCCATCTTCGGCGTCGCATGGGCAATTCACACGGTCTACAAGATCCTGCAGGCGCAGGCCTATACCAAGGGGGCCTATACGGTGGTCTACCCGGTAGTGCGCGGCACAGGGCCGCTCTTTGCGGTCATCGGAGCCTATCTGATCTTTGGCGAAGTGTTCACGACGGTCCAGTGGCTGGGCGTTGGCGTCCTGCTGGCCGGGATTTTCGGGCTGGCGATCTACAACCTGATCTTTCTGGTGGCCGCGCGTGATACGCTGCACATGGCGCTGGGGCTGGCGGTCATTACTGGCCTGTTGGTCGCGCTCTATACCACCTATGACGCCTATGGCATCCGCGCGACGGCGAACCCGTTCACCTTCTTGGCGTGGTTCTTCTTTTTCGATGGCCTTGTGATGCCGGTCATTGCCTATCTACGATGGCGCGGAATGACGGCCCCACCCGCAATCGGCCCTCTGATGGTGCGCGGGGTCTTCGGCGGGGTGGTTGCGTTTGCCTCGTTCGGGTCGATCATGCTGGCCACGCGTCTGGACAAGGTCGGCGAGGCCGCCGTACTGCGCGAGACATCGACCGTCTTTGCCGCACTGATCGGCTGGCTGGTGCTGAAAGAAACCGTGGGTCCGCGACGCATTGCGCTGATGGCCTTGATTGCACTCGGCGCGGTCATAGTTGAAATGGGTGGGTAGACCCCGAAAGGAAAGTACCGAAATGGCAGGCAAAGACATAAATGGCGGGCTGAAAACCGCACTGGAATTCGGCCCGATCCTGGGATTCTTCCTGGCCTATCTGTGGCTCAAGGGCCGGACCTTTGACATCGGCGGCACGGAATATGCAGGGTTTGTAGTGGTCACTGCCGGTTTCATCCCGGTCTTTCTGCTGTCCATCGCGGTCTTGTGGAAACTGACCGGGCATCTGTCGAAAATGCAGATCGTAACGGCTGTGCTCATCGTCGTCTTTGGTGGGCTCAGTGTGTGGTTCAACGACCCGATGTTCTTCAAGATGAAGCCAACGATCATCTACCTGCTGTTCGGCGGCACGCTGGGCTTTGGACTGATGCGCGGGGAATCCTATCTGCAATCGCTGATGGAAGGGCTGATGCCGCTGACCGATGAAGGCTGGATGATCCTGACACGGCGGCTGATGTTCTTTTTCCTCGCGCTGGCGACCCTGAACGAAATCATCTGGCGCACCCAGTCAGAAGAAACATGGGTGTATTTCAAGACATTCGGGCTGACGGCGGCAATATTCGTGTTCTTCATCACCCAGGGCAAGCTGTTCAAGGAACACGGCACCGAAGAGGACGACGACAAGGAAACGCCGCCCCGCGCCTGATCAAGGGACTTGCCAAGGGTGGGCGGCCGAACGGGTAATGTCGCAAACTTTTTCGCTTCCAGCTTGATTGCCGATGTTGCAGAGCAGGGTCGGAAGAAACGGGCCCGTTGCATTAACTTGGTTCGACACGTTGAGAGCCGGGTCTGGTGTCTTTCACGCGGTTTCTGGAAAGAGTTCAGCCACGAAGTCGATCTCGTTGGCCATGCCGATCTCGCAGTTTTCAAACTGTCCCTTACGGATGGTGCGGAAAGTTTCGAAGCCAGCGAGAGCCGCCTTGGCGCCGACCAGGGTTTGGAAGCCCCGCATAGGGCGAAGTCGCTGCTTTAGCGAGGCGTGGTCGCTTTTGATCCGGTTGTTGAGGTACTTGCGATCGACATGCCACTGCAGCCTGCGCCAGGAACGGTGAGCGCCATAAGCCCACTCGCGAATCTCGAGGCCGAACTTGCGCACATAGCGATGGATAGTTGAGGCATCGGCGGTCACGCCACGCTCAGCCAGCAGGTTGCGCACATCCCTGCACGAAAGCGAGTAGCGACAGTACCAGCGCATTGCCATCAGGATGATCTCACGAGGAAACCGATGCCGTTAGAACGGATTATTGCACTGTGCCATCGACCCCTCCACCATCACAAACAAGCCGAGCCTGCGCCTTCCGCTGACTTAATGCAACGGTCCCGCAAGGCTTACCTGTCATCGATCGGCGAAAGCTCAGGCAGTCTCTCCAATGGATAATTCGGATGCAGGGTCCAGAAGTTTTGCTCGTCCAAGTCCAATGGCCGCAATGTACTGCCGGGAAAAGCACGGGTGCGCAGGGTCAACGCGATATCTGACATCACCCCAGGATTTTGACGAAAATACGAATGCCCGTACATGCCTCCAGCCGTCTCGACCTGAATGAAATACACCAGACCGATCCGCCCGAGGCTTTCCAGTTCTCCAGGTCTGAAATCCGCAGCTCTCGATGCCCCAAAACGTGGCACGCTGGTCAGCGTCGATGACAGGTGAAGAGCACTGTCGTTATCGTTGATATAGACGTTGATCTGCTCAAATGCTTCGGCAAAATGCTCGGCCATCAATCGTTGGCGCATAACACCTACATCCAGATCCGCAGCTGCCAGAATCAGCGTGCCGGTTTTCAAGGCCAGCTTTGGTTTTTTCCCTTTTGCCCGCTGCTCGATAATTAGTTCCCTTAGCGCCGAAGTCGCGATTTCGGTACCTCGCGAATGCGCAACAATGTCAATATCCTCCACTTCCGGAACGGCGGCCAGCATCCGCAGAAGTTCCTTGAGGTGGAAAATCGAAAACTCCCCCGCTTCACGATCTTTGAAATACCCGAAAACCCCACTGTTCCCTGCTGGCCAACTGAACGCGATTGGCAAGGATGCACGCCCGGTGAAATGCCACAGGTTCGCCAGCACCGTCAGAGAGTCATCAAAGTCGTTTTTCACCCCGTGCACATAGATCAGCATCCGGCCGTTCCCGGTACGTTTGATCTCTTCGCGGATGGCCGCCTGAAACAACCGGACCTGATGTTGATATTCAGCCTCTGGTCCCGGTAGGTTGTGAATACCTCCATCACGACGTTCAAACGGCAGCGGTGTTACCGGGAAACGTACAATTTCTTGGGCCGGTTGCGGGGTAAGTGTGGAAAATCTCTGGCCGGAATCCGAATGGGTTTGCCGCACAAGGTCCGCCCAATCCACAGCATCGCCAAATTGTACCTTGGCAGATCCGAAAACCATCGAATCCGACCGTGACGCGCTGTACCCGGCCAAAGCTCCGGCCTTTGTCACTGACGCTCTGTCGGTGACGAAGTACATCTGCGGCGCTACCGTTCTCAGGCTGTCGGGTACGTGCTCTGTCGGGTAGAATTTTCCCGTGCTGTACAAGTTTGGAGTCTTGGAAAGTCGGCCTGCAGAGTTGTCGCAGGCACTCAACACCGTGGCGAAAATCAGGGCCACTAGAAAGGTTCGCGTTATATAGATTTGCAATCCATGCCCCTATGTGTCCTGAAGGTTATGAAAAAATGGATAATTTTTAAATATCCATTCCCGCCCGATTTTCTCGACATATCTAACCCTTCTGACGACCTGGTCCGAGAGCGCCTTGACCTTGGGCGAATGAGATCTCGTGCCGGTCGCTGCGGATGGTTCAGTGCCCTGCCATTGCACCCTTCAGGCAGCGACCGACATTGAACACCTGCTGGGCTGACCTGCAAAAATCAAGACACAGCATTTCACGATCCCTTGTCCGGCAGCGCTCGCGACTAGACTTTCAGCACGTTTTTTCCGCTTAGTGGGCGGATCAACATGGGGGAGTGCGATGTCGACTGCTCGGGCGGAGGAAACGACGCTTGTTCAACTGCTTGCTGCCGGTGAGCGCACCGCATTCGAGCAGGTTTACCGCAAGCACAATTCATCACTGATCCGCGTCGCTGTAGGCATCGTTCGTAGCCGCGCGACGGCTGAAGAGGTGGCCCAGGAAACCTGGATCGCAGTTCTTAAAAACATCTGCGGCTTTGAAGGGCGGTCGTCGTTGGCAAGCTGGATATTCTCGATCCTGATCAACAAGGCCCGCAGCCGTGCCAAGCGCGACGGGCGCATGGTCTCGTTTGATGGCACGGGCGAGGACGACAATCTGGCTGCCGCCTTTGATGGTCGGGGTCGCTGGAAGGACATCCCCGAACTGTGGGAAGTCCTGACCCCCGAACGCATTTTGGCGGGGCGCAGCGTGATGGACCATGTGAATACCGCGATCGAAGCCCTGCCACCAGGCCAGCGATCGGTGATCATTCTGCGTGCCCAACAGGGGTTGGATGCCGAAGAAGTCTGCGCCATCCTTGGCATCAGCGAAGGCAACATGCGGGTCTTGTTGCACCGGGCACGTCTGGGTGTTCGGGCTGCTCTCGACGGGCTGATGTGATGGGAGGTCTTGCATGTCGCTGGACCTGAATTATTTTTCGGACAGCTGTAACGCGGCAGGGTTCCGATTGTCCTGTTCATGTGAGGCACGTGAAAAGGACACCGCCAGATGTTGAGCTGCCAGGAAGTTGCAACCCGTGCAAGCGCCCTGATCGACGGGGAGTTGAGCACGTGGGAAGGCCTCCAGATGCGTTTGCATCTTGCGATGTGCAAAGGCTGTGAACGGTTCATCGGCCAGGTGCGGACAACCCGTGATCTGACCGAGAACCTGACTGCAGTCGATACGCATGAAGAGGCCGACGATAGCCGCATCAGCGAAATCCTTTCCAAGCTTCACGAAGAAAAGAAACAGGGCGGCTAAGGTCCCCGGAAAAGGAACCATAATATGAACAAGATCACAGCCGGCCTCGTCGCCGGGCTGATAGCGACCGTCGTTTTGTCGGTGATGATGTTGGCCAAGGGCATGATGGGCGTCATGCCGGAACTGGATGTCATTGCCATGCTCAGTGCCATGATGGGCGCGTCTGCTGCGATGGGGTGGCTGGGTCACTTCGTGATTGGCGCGGTGGTTTGGGGTGGCGGGTTTGCACTGCTTTACGATCTGATTCCGGGCGGAACGGCCGTTGTCAAAGGCATCGTCTTTGGCGTGGCCGCGTGGCTTGGCATGATGATCATGGTCATGCCGATGGCCGGGGCCGGAATGTTCGGAATGGCCTTCGGGATCATGGCGCCGATGATGACTTTGGTGCTGCACATCGTCTACGGGGCCGTGCTGGGCATCGTGTTTCACATGCTCGTCGCGCCCAAGACGGCCACACACTGAGCACGACACTTTGAGTGCGGGCGGACACAGCTGCCGCCCGCACCCTGAACCAGAGACATACTATATAGTGATAGTATCCGCTTTTCCGGCACAAACGGTGCCACGCTGACGGCGGCTGGGCGGCACACTGATGGAGAACGGAATGAAGCATCCACACAAATCTCCCGCTGCGAAGCCCAAGCGGATCAACCTAGCCCTGCAAGGTGGCGGTGCCCATGGCGCGTTTACCTGGGGCGTTCTGGATTATTTGCTGGAGGATGGAAGGTTGGAAATCGCCGCGATTTCCGGCACTTCCGCAGGGGCGATGAACGCCGTGGCCTTGGCCGATGGATACACTGCGGGCGGGGCCGATGGCGCGCGCGAAAAGTTGCATGGCTTCTGGCAGACCATGAGCGACGCCGCCAGAGGCAGCCCGATCAAACGCGCACCGATTGACGTGATGATGGGGTATTGGAGCCTTGATCGATCCTGGGGCTATCAGGTGATGGACGCGATGAGCCGGATGTTCTCGCCTTATCAGCTGAACCCGATGAACATGAACCCGTTGAAAGACGTGCTGGAATCCTGCGTGGATTTCGAGTGCGTGCGACACTGCGACAGCATCCAACTCTACATTTCCGCCACCAATGTGGAAACCGGCAAGGTCAAGATTTTCGACAGCCGCCTGTTGACGGCGGATATGGTCATGGCCTCGGCCTGCCTGCCAAACGTCTTCCGGTCGGTGATCATTGATGGCGTGCCCTATTGGGACGGCGGCTATATTGGCAACCCGGCGTTGTTTCTGTTTCATAGCGGCTCTGACACCGCTGATATCGTCGTGGTGCAAATCAATCCGATCGAACGCAAAGGCGTGCCGCAAACCACGCAGGAGATCCAGAACCGCGCCAACGAAATCAGCTTCAACTCCAGCCTTCTCAAGGAGCTGCGGGCCATCGATTTCGTGGCGCGGTTGATCGAAGAAGGCAAGCTGGACGAGGCCCAGTATCGGCTGGAGCGTATCCACATCATCGAGAATGAAACGGCCCTGATGAAACTAGGGGCATCGTCAAAAATGAACGCGGAATGGGCCTTCCTGACACATCTGCGCGATCTGGGGCGCGAAACGGCCGCGTCCTGGCTGGATCGGAACCATGCCGATATCGGTAAAAGAAGCACCGTGGATTTGCGCCGGATGTTTCAGGGGATCGGGCCGCAGCATCACGGCTAGTCGATGATCCGGAACGCCGTCATGGTATGATGTCGGTGCCGAAGGCCCAGACTGCCAGCGGAACGGGCATAACGGCCAGCGAAAGGGTCAGGGCCACGGCAACGGGCCTGAACAATCGACTTAGGCCCATAAGGAACACAATGCCACCGCCGCCTCCAATCACTGAATTGCCCGGCAGATTGATGACGGCCGCCATGACCAGGTAGCGATAGCGGGTTATGAAGGGGCGCAGCCATCTCGGCGCGCGGCCCCGCATCAATATGACCCGCTCCGCGCGGCTGAGCGGTTGAATATGCTCCAGCAATGCGCAGGCCCGGCGCATGTGCAGGTCGGCCAGAATTCGGTGGAGGCGCACATAAGGCACCCATTCGCCAGCTGCATAGGCGATCAGAAGCCCCGAGACTGTGGCGAGGTAGAGCCAAGGGGCAATCCACGCGCCCTCGACGGCCAGCAGCGTCAAACCGATTTCGATCCCCGGCACGAACGGGACGGCAATCAGCAAAGCGTAGACCAATAGCAGCGCCACCAACATGCCGGCCTGAGCACCGGGATGGATGTTCGCAGTCCGCGCGGAGAATCAGGCGATCAACAGGTGAACACCATAAGCCAGTATCAGAAAAAGGATCAGACGCAGCACGATGCGGAATATGCGCGTGGTCACGGTGCCTTGCGAGGCGTCGGGAAACTCAGCCATGCTGCCCCCTGCGCAAACAGTCGGCGGTGGCGGTGGTCCATCGGTTGCCCGGATGTTCGCAGGGCGTGAATGTAGCCCTGCGCCAAGTGGTAAGCCCTGCGCTGACTTCAGACGCGAGTGCCGCAAACGGCGGCAATTCTACGGGGGTTAAACACTGGGCAGCGCGCGTCATGGTGATCAACCTTTCCGGAACCAACGTCTGCCAAGATGCAGGAAAGTCAAGAGAAAGGCCCCGGAAACCCAGCAATTTGAGCAGAGTTGGCATAGGCGTTTCAATGCAGCTGGATACTCACGAATTAGTGTAGCGCGGAAGTGAAACACCAGAGGCCCTCGCTTGTCACCAATTCAAGACAAACGGAAGAAAAGTAAATGAAACGATTACTGATCGCCGCCGAGCTGCCGCTGGTTGCGGACGACGACAGCGCGTTCACTTCTGACCACCTGGCCAACCAGAGCATTGCGAGAATATATTGAAACACACCTTGAGTTCGAAACGCGGGCAACATCCATGTACCGTGGTCGTTTCGACATATTGTCGAGTTTCAACTATTCATCAAAACGCTTTTGGCCGGGCTGAGCCAGCCCGCGCCGAGAACCCATGTCATTGATCTTGCCATTGTCCCTGCTCTTGGGCGCGATCTTGGGGGTCTCGGCGCATCGGGCCGGATTATGCGCCGTCAAGGCCGTGGCAGAGGTGATGACCTCGGGCCGTGGTTGGATTCTCTGGTCATTTCTGAAGGCCTCATTGTGGGTGATCGGTCTGACCGCAATTGCGAGTATGCTGGCGGACGGCATTGTCCTGCGTCACTGGCCGATAGGTTTGATTGGTGTGCTCGGCGGCCTGATCTTCGGTCTTGGGGCCGGGGCAAACGGGGCGTGCAGCTTTTCTACCTTGGTCCGATTGGCCGAAGGGCATGTCGTCATGCTGTTCACGCTGGCGGGCTGGCCGATTGGGATGGCCGGGGTCCACCTGCTATGGCGCGATTTGCACCAAACGCCGGTATTGGCGCAGAGCATCCCGGTCTGGTTCCTGTTCTTCCTCGGGCCTTGGATGCTGTGGGAGGTTCTGAATATCCTGCGGCGTCTTCGCGCCGAAGGATGGGGGCAATTGCGTGCGGCCCATTGGCCTTTGTCCCTTTCTATCGCTCTGCTGGCAATCGCAAATTTCGGAATTTTGTCGCTTGGAACGAAATGGTCTTTCACCTCGACAATGATCTGCGCGGTTCGGGCGGCGCCTTTGACGGGCTGTGCCAACGGCGCGGTTTTGTGGCTGATCTCGGCAGCGGCGATCCTCGGGATGGCCGGCTCTGCCGCGTTGCGGGGATCGTTCCGAATTCGCCGCGTCCGCGCCAAGGCCGCGTTGCGCCACGGGATGGCCGGGGTCGCCATGGGCGTAGGCGCCGCGCTGATCCCCGGCGGCAATGACGGGCTGATCCTGTTCGGGCTGCCCTCGCTGTCACCCCATGCCCTGCCGAGCTGGGGGGCGATCATCTTGGGCGTCACGCTCGCCTTGGTCCTGATGCGTGCGATGGGCCGCAAGATGCCTGCTATCCGCTGCGAATCCGACATCTGCCGTGCCAGCCTGTAACATAACGACGCCAATGGAGTCTCTTTAACAAGACCAGAGCACGTCAAACGGAGGAACCAGATGGCCGTCACTCTACGAGATTGCTGCGATTCACTCCTGAGCCGTATCGGGCGGCGCATGGCCAATCGGCTGAACCGCCCAAGCGCTGGATATACCCCCTTCACACCGTCGGATTTTGACACCCTGTGTCGCACGCTGCGGCCGGGTGACGTGCTTTTGGTCGAGGGGCAGGAGCAGATATCCAACGCTATTAAATATTTGACCCAATCCACATGGTCTCATGCCGCGATGTATGTGGGTGACAGCCTGCCTGCTACGCCGGGCGCGCAAGAGCGGCATCGCCTGATCGAGGTCAATCTGGGTGAAGGCTGCGTATCGGCGCCCGTGTCAAAATACGCGCATTTCAACACACGGATCTGCCGTCCCGTCGGTCTGTCGCCCGAGGAATGTCGCGCTGTGACCGATTTCATGGCCGTGCGGTTGGGCCTGAAATACGATCTGCGCAACATCTTCGACCTTCTGCGCTACTTCTTTCCAACACCGCCTGTACCCGTGCGCTGGCGCAGGCGCATGTTGGCCTTTGGATCAGGCGATCCGACACGCGCGATCTGCTCGTCGTTGATCGCGCGGGCGTTTCAGTCGGTCCGCTATCCGATCCTGCCCGATGTGCGGGCGGTGAAGGCGCGGAACGAATGCAAATTTGCTAGACGTGAGATCATGCATATCCGCCACCATTCGCTGTTCACGCCACGCGATTTCGACCTGTCGCCGTATTTCCGGATCGTGAAGCCGCATCTGGACGACGGCTTTGATCATCATTTTCTGAAATGGTCCCCCGAACCTGCGCCAGAGCCGGAGCCGAAACTGGCAGACGGATCAGCGGCGTAGCGTGAGCGCCGCAAGGGCGCAAAGCGTCAAGCACAACGCGCCCATGACTGCGAACCAGCCAAAGAACCAGAACCGCCCGGCCAGGGCATTTTCAGCAAATGATACGATAAAGACGCTTTTGCCTTGCGTGGCTGCCAACCCTGACGAGACCAGCGTCAGCCCACCCAAAATCGCAACAGGCCCGGATCGCATCTCAGCCCATCGAAAGCCGGCATAAGCCAGCAGTCCTGCCCCGCTGCCGATCATTCCGGTTTTCACCGCCCACAACGGATGCGCACCCAAGGTCTCGGTCAGGCCAAGCGCGCTGGCAGCCATCAAGATGGCGGTGATGCCAATGGCGACGATGGCTTGGGTGTTCATTTCGGGGTGAAGCCTTTCAGGGCAATGACAAGCCCGCCAGCGGATGCGGCATCGTCGGGATCATGTGTGAACATCGGTATCGGAACGGCGCGGGACTTTACATAGGCGAAGGTGAATGCGCGCATGTCATCGCGCTGCATTGTCAGGTTGCTGAAGCTTATATGGGTTCCGTCGCGATCTGATCGCGTTAAATCCGGCTTCTGTTTGCCTCTATGGCTCCATCCCGTCTAGGTAGTCCTTCCCATCCTCTACGATGTCGGGTGCCAGTTCATTGCGGCGGAATAGATCACGGAAGCGCTGTAGGCTGGTTGCCATTTCGGAGCGCATATCAGCTAGCGCCATGACAAGAGGGCCAAGGGGTCGCCACACAGGGCTTAGAAGAGCCTCGTGTGTGGCATCTGTTACCTTTGGTCGACCATCGTCCCCACGCGTAACTGTGCCCTCCATGATGGCCTCTGCGGCGGCCCTGAGGCCATCCAGTTGCGCTGTTGCCTCCTGCTCTCTGGCCTCGACCACTTCCTCACGCTCTTTGAGGACGGTTTCACGGGCGGCCTGTTCGGCTTGTTGATCCTGCAGAGCGCGGGCGCCCTCATCGAGGACACGCTGCTTCTCTTTCATCTGGGCTATACTCTCGACTAACCGCCTTTCATAGGTGGCCAGCGTCCTAACATTTGTCGCTGTCCGTTCTTCTTCGTCGCGCATCTTCGTAATACGGCTTTGAAGCTTTTCAATCTGGGCCGCCTTTTCGCGGATCTCTTTGGGAAGGTCGCTGTGCAATTCCTGGACAGAACGGTGAACAGTTTTCGATCTGGGCTCTCCATCGGCTATTCTCTGGGCCTTGGGCTTACCTCTGACAATCTGTGGCGCAAATTCTGCGATAGCCTGGGCGGCGACGTCTTGCACTCGCTTTGCCATGCTGGGCGTGAGCACCTTCGATAGGGGCTGACCATCAGGGCGGACAGCCGGCATCTGCCCGTGACCATGCGGGGCGGTCTCGTCCCTGTGAGCGACAAGGCCGGTTACCTCTGAGCCAAGAAGGGAGGCCACGGCCTCGGCTACGGCCTTATACGCGGCGTCCTGCTGGGCTTTGGATAGGGCTTCGAAGATTGGCTGTGCTGCTTTTCCGAAGGTGATGATGAAGCAACTGGCTACGGCCGCATCTTTCCTCATGGCGCGCTGTGTGGGACGGTTGGCACGATGGGCTAAACAGACCCGGCGCAACGCCGAGGGCTGGGCAGGCTCGATGATCGTAGAGTTATCGGCCATCCGTGCTCGATCGACATAATCCGGAATGTGACCCGTGCGCAGATCGTGATAGCGCGCAGCCTTTGCGCGGCCTATTGCGCGGTGCTCGATCCTGACAGAAATGGCAAAGCTCTTTTCCTCCATCCTGCCAAGGTGGTCGGGGAAGGTGAAAATCGATTTAATAAATAAAGCCCCAGAGATTTCTTAAAAGATGAACGGGATAGCTTGCCTGCCGATCTCGTGCGCTCGGGAACGTACTAGCCATAACCTGCGGTTACCTCTCTCCGGCGAAGGGGTGCACCGCCCCCTTTCGAAACCCCACGGCAGATTTCCTTTATCTTTTTCATTGGACCTGTCGCGCTTTCGTGCCGCCCCCGGTGCTCGTTTAGGCCACCTTCCGTTCGGAAGCGACTGGGCTTTTCCAACCCAGTGCTGAATGGCGGCGGCGCGGATTGTAGAAGCCGTTGATGTATTCGAAGATTGCCATCTCGGCCTGCCGCCGTGTTTCCCACGACCGTCACCAGATCAGCTCTGCCTTGATGGTTTTGAAGAACGTCTCGACGGCGGCATTGAAGCTCCTATATTCGTCAAGGAGCGATCTGAGCTGATTTGGACACGCAAAGCTGGCTGTAGATTTCGCGAACGATATAGCGTTTCAAACAGCGAATGATTTCACTTTTGCTCTTTCCGTCCTTTGTGCGTTTTTTGGGGATTGCCAAGTTGATCACGGCTTTGCGTCGGGATAGGCGATCATCATGAGAACTCCACCAACAATGCCGCGCCTGAAGGGCTTTCGTTTTCCTCGCGAGATCATCTCCTATGCCGTCTGGGCTTACCATCGGTTTGCACTCAGCACGGCCAATGTCGAGGATCTGCTTGCTGAGCGTGGCGTGGTCGTCAGCCGGGAGACCATTCGGCTATGGATAAACCGGTTCGGTCCCCATTTTGCCAACTGCATCCGAAGGGATCGGCCGACACCTGCAGACAAGTGGCATCTTGACGAGGTGGCGGTGCCGATCAATGGCGTGAAACACTGGCTTTGGCGGGCGGTCGACGCAGACGGAGCTGTGCTCGACATTCTCGTTCAGCGACAGCGAAACGCGAAAGCCGCGCGACGTTTCCTGAAGCGGCTTGTCGCCCAATTTGGCCACCCGCGCGTTGTGATCACAGACAAGCTCCGCAGCTATTTCAAGCCAGTCCACGATTTTGCGCCGGGCGCAGATCATCGCGCGCATAAAGGCCTCAACAATCTGATCGAAGGGTCACACCGGCCGACGCGGCGACGGGAAAAGATCATGGGAAGGTTCAAATCACCGAGGCAGGCGCAAAGGTTCCTTGCTGCCCACGACCAGATCAGCATCATCTTCCGCCCCCGCCGCTATCGACTTTCCACCATCTCCTATCGTCATGCCAGAGCCGATGCCTTCGGCCTGTGGGACGATTATGCCGCCGAGATGACGGCCTGATTGCGAGAAATCACCACTCTTGCAATCTACGTCAAATAACTTGGCATTGCCCTCTAGACCACTTCGAGCGGCAAGCCTTCTCATGCGGTGCGCTGACATTTCGAGATATGCCTGCTCGTCGTCGCTCACATGGATGGTCAGGGGATTGGGTCTATCGGTAATGCTCATCTTTCCCGATCCATGTCACGCTTTGGGGCAGGGGGCCTTTTCGAGGGTTTTGATTGTGCAGGCTTCTTCGACCAATCCTTCTTGGCTGGCTGCTCCGTCTGGCGTTCCTGCTCGATCTGGCGCGAGTGCTCCCTGAGATGTGTAGCCGCTTGGTCGCGGGTGATTTTGCCCTGACCTAGCTGCTCCATCATCTCGACGTGCTCCAACCCCTTGGCTTCCTGTAGCTCATAGTCATTTTGGGACAGGAACATATCAGCGCACAATAGGGCTGTGCGCTTATTGCCTTGTTCGAAAGAATGGTTGCGCGAAACGGCTTCCGCATAGCTTGCGGCAAGCTGAAAGGTGTCAGTTTCATCATAGGCATGAAGGTTTTTTGGACGTCCAAGCGCCGACTCTAACAAGCCTCTATCTCTTACGAAATGCGGCTCGTTAGAGCGCTCCACCACCTTCATGTTGATGCGTATGACTTCCTCAGGGGTCAGCCAGTTCGGCTCACTCATCGCTTGGCAAGCTCAGCCAACGTATTGCTATGGCGATTCAGGCTGCGCTCTAGGCGATCTTCAAATTCTGGCGACACATCGCCAACCAAACGGCGATACTCATCTGCTGACAAAAGCACGAGGCGGTCACGCTGGTGGCTTGTGATAATCACAGGCTCGCTCATCGCTGCATCGCTAAAAGCGCCAATATTGTTCTTAAACTCTGTTGCTGTAACTCGTTTCATAGCGGCCTCCTTTGTTGACCGCCATTATATGGCTAAAATGTCCATTTTGTCCACAGGAACGTATTCCTAACGACTTCTGTTGGAAAAACAATTTAACCCACATCGCCACCGTGCTGGCCGCTGGTATCTGCGCCGACTTACCGGAGAAGGGTCGCCTTGCCCTGTTTTCCGGCCATTCCTTGCGCGCTGGCCTTGCCAGTGGCGCCAAGGTTGACGAACGCTATATCCAAAAGCAACTCGGCCATGCCTCTGCCGAGATGACCCGGCGCTATCAGCGCCGCCGCGACCGGTTCCGTGTGAACCTGACCAAGGCCGCGGGATTGTGATGGTCAGCCCTCCATCAGATAGGCCGTCAGGTTCTGACGAGCATGCAATATGCGGATGATCTCAACCCGTTGCCCCGCTACTTGGTAGACTACCAGATGCTTCCCACTGGAATGAATGCGCACAGGCGGCGAGAACTCAGTCCTCTCTTGCGCCATCTCCGGAAATTCGGCAAGCAAGTCGAAAAGTGCAAACAGACCATCCGCATAACGATCCGCCTGATCTATGCCCCAAGTATCTGAACCGTATAACCAGATGTCGGACAGATCAGTCTCAGCGGCAGGCCGAACGGTCCACCCTCTATCTGCGGGCATATTTGGAACGCATTACGGATTTGAAGGCTTGCTGATCAAGCCGCTTCGCTGGTCCGCTGGCAAGGCCGCGGTCAATTTCCGCTTGCAGTTCCGAGATGGCTTCTTGCCGAGCACGGTCGCGTCTTATCAGGTCGCGCACATAGTCGCTGGAATTGGCATACCGACCAGCCTTGGTCTGATCTTCAACCCAACTCTTCATCGGGTCGGGCAGCGATATGTTCATGGTTCCCATTCGTAGTCTCCTTTGAAAATACGCTATGGCAAAGTTTGCCATAAGGCAAGGGCCGCTCATGCAATCAGAGCTAAAGGGTCGTTCAGTAGCGAAATCTAAAATTGCAAACGGCCCGTTTTCATGCCCCTGATAGGCTATGCCCGCGTTTCCACAGACGGCCAGACCCCCCTGCCACAGTCTGAGGCCCTGCAAACTGTGGGATGCCTCGAGATTTTTGAAGAACACGCCTCAGGCGGCAATCGTGCGCGGCCAGTACTTGCCCGCGTGCTCGAACGCGTCCAGAGCGGCGACACGCTGGTCGTCGTGCGGATCGACCGGCTTGCGCGGTCTCTGTCGCACTTGCTGAAGGTGATCGAACGGCTTTGTCATGTTATTGACGCGCCCCGGCCGCCCGCATGGCCATCTGTCATGATCAGCAAAGCTTCACAGCCTTGCTTGCAGGGCTTCCGTTTCCCTCGGCCCGTCATTTACTATGCCGTCTAGGCGTACCATCGGTTTGCCCTGAGCCTGCGTGACGTGGAGGATCTGTTGGCCGAACGCAGCGTAATCGTCTTGTATGAAAGCATCCAGGTATGGTGCCAGCGGTTCGGAACACAGATAGCGGCCAAGATCCGTCGCGATCGCCCGGCTCCTGCCGACAAATGGCACCTCGACGAGGTCGTGATTTCAATTCGTGGGCGAAAACATTGGCTTTGGCGAGCGGTCGACGCCAACGGAGACGTACTGGAGATACTGTTGCAAAGTCGCAGAGATGCCCATGCTGCCAAGCGTTTCCTGAATAAGTTGATGAAACGATGGGGTGTGCCGCGTGTCCTTGTGACAGACAAGCTGCGCAGCTATGGCGCGGCCATCCGTGACCTTTGCCCAAGCGTAGATCATCGTTCCCACAAAGGGTTGAACAACCGATCCGAGGCGTCGCATCGACACACACGACGAAGAGAAAAGACCATGGGTCGTTTTAATTCCCCGCGCCAAGCGCAGAGTTTCCTACCCGTCCACGATCAGACCACCAACATCTTTCGACCAAAGCGTCACAGCCTTTCCACAAAATCCTACCGCCAATCTCGGGCTGACGCGTTCAGCCTGTAGAACAACTATTTGGCCGAAGTGGGAGCCTGAACGGAGCGCGGATCTTTGTCACGTCGCTACAAAACAACCTGACAAAGCCAAGTGGACTTACCTTTATCGCGCGGTCAATCGGGATGGCCAAACCCTTGATTTCATGCTGTCTGAACGCCGTGACCTTGCCGCAGCCCGCAGGTTATTCAAGCAGGCGATCGGCACAAACGTGCGTGCCAGATCGGGTGGCCATCGACAAGAGCGGCGCAAACTTGACCGGCCTGACAGCAGTAAACGTGATCCTGAAATTCACCGGGAAGGGACTTCTTTTCACGATCCGGCAGATCAAGTATCTCAACAATATTCTGGAACAGGATCACCGTTTTATCAAGCGGATTACCGGCCCAACGCTGGGCTTCAAGGCCTTCCAATCAACTGCCGCAACCATCGCAGGGATCGAGGTCGCCCACATGATCCGCAAGAAACAATTTGCGGCTCAAGGCATAGCTGCATTCCGGCAATTCGCAGCGCTGGCGGCATAGTCATGTCCGCAGGGTAGCTTCCTAAAACACCTACAAAAATTTGCGACGGAACTGTCGAACGCGTCAGTCGCGCTTGAACAGAACCGAATGCGATGCCTTGTCTGCGCGCAGGTCAGTGCGCAGATCGGCATGAAGCGCGCGGCCCGCCAGCACCCCCGGACGCTTGCCGACCGTATCCAGCCAGCGCGCCATGTGCGGCTTGTCCTCCAGGCTTTGCTCCTGACCCTCCCAGAGCGACGCCCAGGGCCAGATTGCCATGTCGGCGATGGAATAGAAATCACCGGCAACGAATTCATGCTTGCTCAGCTGGGCATCGAGTACCCGGTAAAGGCGGGCGGTTTCAGAGCGATACCGGTCCTTGGCATAAGGCAGGTCCTGCGGTGGCTCCATTGCCGGGGCGTATTTCAGAAAATGATGCGCCTGCCCGGCCATCGGGCCCAGCCCGCCCATCTGCCACATCAGCCATTGATCGACCGCAATCCTCTCTCGTTCGGTTGCACCGCAGAATTGCCCGGTCTTGCGCGCCAAGTATTGCAGGATCGCACCGCTCTCGAAAATGCTGATCGGCGCGCCGTCCGGACCATCGGGATCGGTGATCGCGGGCATCTTGTTGTTGGGCGAGATGGCCAGAAACGCCGGTTCAAACTGCGCGCCTTCCTTTATGTTGACCAGATGCACTGTGTAAGGCAGGCCCATCTCTTCCAGTGCGATGGCGGCTTTCCAACCGTTTGGCGTGGGCCAGAAATAGAGGTCGATGGGGCTGGTCATGGGCGCGCTCCGCTACAGGGTGTCTTGCCAAGATGATGCTTTTTACCCTGTTGGCAAGGTTATGCGCGTCACAGATTTGTTGACGCGCCGGGCCGCCGGCGCTAAACGGATCGCGTGGCGATTTGTTACCGGATTGCGGGCCACGTTAAATATTCCGCTAAAAGGTCAGGAGCGGGGACCCCCTGATGCTTGACCGGCACGGGGGTTTTTTTGTGGGCCACAGGCCCGGAGGTCAAAATGAAAAATGAATGGAATGCCCGCACCAAGATGGTGCATGGCGGCACGCAGCGCAGCCAATGGGGAGAGGTGAGCGAAGCAATCTTTCTCACCCAGGGGTTCGTCTATGAAAGCGCCGAGGCCGCCGAGGCTCGATTCATCGAAACCGGACCGGACGAATATATCTACGCCCGCTACGGCAATCCGACAGTGGCGATGTTCGAAAAGCGTATTGCCACGCTGGAAGGGGCCGAGGATGCTTTCGGCACCGCATCGGGCATGGCGGCGGTCAGTGCTGCACTGACATCGATGCTGCGCGCAGGCGATCACGTGGTCGCGGCGCGGGCGCTGTTCGGCTCGTGCCTCTACGTGCTTGAAGAGATCCTGACGCGGTTCGGTGTCGAGGTCACATTCGTTGACGGCACCGATCAGGCCCAGTGGGCAGAGGCGATCCGCGAGGGAACCAAGGCGGTATTTTTCGAGACGGTAGCCAATCCCACGCTCGACGTGATCGACATTCGCGCAGTGGCCAAATTGGCCCATGCGGTCGGTGCGACGGTGATCGTGGACAATGTTTTTACAACGCCGGTCTTTTCGCGGGCAATCGAGCAGGGCGCCGATGTGGTGGTCTATTCGGCGACCAAGCATATTGACGGTCAGGGCCGCACGCTGGGCGGGGTGGTCCTTGGCAGCCGGCAGTTCATCCGCAAGACGCTGGAACCCTACGTGAAACATACCGGCGGCTCGATGTCGCCGTTTACAGCCTGGGTCATGCTCAAGGGGCTGGAGACGATTGACCTGCGCGTGCGCGCCCAGGCCGACTCGGCGCTGGCGATGGCAAAGGCGTTGGAGGGGCATCCCAAGCTGCGCCGCGTCATCTATCCCGGACTCTACAGCCATCCCCAGGCGGCTCTCGTGCGCGAACAGATGGGCAAGGGCGGCACGGTCGTGTCCTTGGAAATTTCCGGCGGACAGGCAGAAGCGTTCCGGTTTCTCAACGCGCTCGAAATCGTGCTGATCTCGAACAATCTTGGCGATGCCAAATCCATCATCACCCATCCGGCCACGACTACGCACCAGCGGCTGAGTGACGAACAGCGCGCGGCGCTGGGGATCACGCCAGGGCTCGTCCGGTTCTCGCTGGGGATCGAGGATACCGATGATCTGATCGCAGATGTGATGCAGGCGCTCGACGCGGTGTGACGCCTGTTCTGACAGCGACAGGCCATGTCGTGTTTGACGTGGCAAGTGTCGCTGTCATGCCACAGGATCAACGGCAGACGCATCCGCGTCGCAGCCCGCGAGGTCCTGCCATGACAGAAACGCCCCAGATTCTGGCCAACCCTGACGCCGCGCAGTTCGGCGCGATCGCCGATTTCATCCTGTCACCCGATCTGACGGTACCCGATGACGCGCTGCGGCACTGTGCGACCTTGCTGATCGACACGCTGGGCGTGGCGGTCGGCGCGGCGCAGCTGGAAGCGGGCCGCATCGCCCGCGAGTTTGCCGTGGATTTTCATGCCGCCGGAAGCAACCATTACGCGGCAACCATGCTGTTCGACGGTAGACGGGTCAGCATTCCCGGCGCTGGCTGGGCGCTGGCGACCCAGATCGACAATCTTGACGGGCATGACGGGTACAACCCGACCAAGGGGCATATCGGCTGCGCAGTGGTGCCACCGCTGCTGGCCTTTGCCGAACACGCACCCGAGCTCAGCGGGCGCGACGCACTGACCGCCCTCGCGATGTCCTACGAGGTGGCGGCGCGGGCCGGGCAAGCCCTGCATGCCAGCGTGTCGGACTACC